>TARA_R110002049_G_scaffold74112_1_pt1 | contig 67960 bp, 54 predicted proteins | sample TARA_R110002049 | Tara Oceans TARA_R110002049 (sample SAMEA4396941) | marine metagenome | biome: Polar Biome; feature: [SRF] surface water layer (ENVO:00010504); material: water (ENVO:00002006), including particulate matter (ENVO:01000060) such as... | depth 5 m | reverse complement strand
AAGCAATCGCTGGGAGACTGTGAACAGGTTCTCAGCCAGGGTGTCCCGAAGCCGCCGGCCATAGTTTGCCAAAAGTCGGTTGATTTCGATCAGGCCCGGAAGCGGGTCTCTCAGGCACTGCGTGTCGAAATGGTGCTTCGGGGACAATACCTTGCTCAAGTCTTTCAACACACTGCCAAAAGAGGGAACCTGGGTAATTTCGTCGCTCTGGCTGCGCAACACCATCTCATGCCACATGACATCGCTGGGCAGATTCCGACAATACACGCCGCGCCGATAGGCCGGATAAGCGCCTACCTTACCGGTCAACGAGAGTTCTGCCTGCATCGCCGGGAAATCGGCTCCGGCGGCAACGGCAAGCGGAAGTGAGCCCCAGAAACGCCCGTTGATTTCCATCAGGCAGTATTCCTTGGTCTCTGGGTTCCACTTGAACTCGACCATAGCGACACCCGTCCAGTGAATTTCCCGGATCAGCCTGGTTGCAGCGTCAAGAAGCGCGGGCTCCAGTTCTGTGCTCATGCGGAAGCTGCTACCGCCTCCCGTCAAGGGGACTTCGTGCAAGCGCAGGTGTTGGAAGGCGTAAAGGATCTCCCCTTGCTTGGCAATCAACTCTACTCCGGCACCCAGGCCGCGAAAGTAGCTCTGGAGAATCACTGAAGAATGTCGCAGACACGCTCTGCATTGCTGGCGGAGTTCATGGTCGTTGTTGGCGTAGCTAACGTTGCGTTTGGAGTAGCCTTCGCTGCCCGCGGAAACGGAATGGCTCGGTTTGACCACCACTGGAAAACGTAGCTGTGGCTGTAATGTCGCCAACTCGTCGATGTCTGAAATGTAGAAGCTCTGCGGGGCGGAAACGCCAATACGTTCGGCCAGCGCGAACGTTGCCGCTTTGTCCAACACGAGTTCGAGACTCTCGTCGTCAGCCATTGCCATGCGGGCGTGACTGAACACACTGCGATGCTTTGCAAGGGGCACGAGGCTTCTTTCGGTGACTGGAATAACCAACTCGTATTTTTCTTGGTCGAGATGCTTCAGGAGCCATTCCAGGAACGCAGTTTCATCAACGAGCGGGTCTGGGTACCGATAGTTTGCGTTGACCGCGTTTGAATAAGCGACGAGAGGGGCGGCTTTGGGGCTGGCGGTATTCACGACGTAATGTCGCGCGGCCAGCGAGCGGGCGATGGTGAGTGCGCTGACCATGTCGCCATCAAGCACGAGAATCCGCTTTAATGTTTGTCCGTGCGTCAAAGGTGGTGGGCCATTGTTAATTTGTCGTAGCGTTGCGATGCTATACCAGAATAGCTGTACTTGCTTAACACTTTTGGAGTGCGCCTTCTTGCAGTCTGGTGTTACTCGACCGGAAGCGGCGCGTTTCAGACCTGCCAAAAAAAACGGCCCTTGCGGGCCGTTTCCTTAAAGCGAGCTGCTTACGAAGCTGCTTCAGCGTGCTGCATTATGCGGCTTTCTTGGCCTGCACCTGCTTGCGACGACGACCAGCGAAGCCCAGAGCGAGCATGCCTGCACCGACCAAGCCAAGAATCGAAGGCTCGGGAACTGCCGTGGCCATGTAGCTCATCGCTACGTGGATAGAGCTGGTGCCGGGATCAAACTCAGGGGTGTACACCGTGATAGTGCCGTCGGGGTTCAGAACAACTTCCGAAGTACCGGCAGGAACACCGTTGTCGGTAGAAGTACCGGCGAACAGCGTGAAGCTCAGGTCATAGCGGTAGCCGTCGCGTACGAACGAAACCGGTGCAAACGCGTCAGATGATGCGGTAAAAATGTCATCGCACAGCGTTTCCAGCGGGTTGGGGCCCGCGCAGGCTGCTTCGCTGTCGGTGTTCAGCGTTTCATTGAAGCTGATGCTGTTGGTCGTGGTCGGGTCGGCGTAAGCCAGGTCCGTGCGCGCGGCATCCGCGTAGATACGCAGGTTCGCCAGCGTGTCGACAACCCACAGCGGGTCAACGATAGCGCCACCAAGAGTGGTCAGCGTATTGTTGGTTTGCGTAATGGTGTCGATAACCCACCAGTCGCCGGCGTTCCATTGCCCGTCGCCATCAACGCCGGCGAAACCGGCAGTGTAGCGCAGGGGCGTGCCGTCCAGGTCTGCCACTGGCGCAGTGCTGTTGTTGTACGACTGAATGGCGATTGAGGACTCTACCGGGTCGTTGGCGCCTTCCCAAGCGAAGCTGAGGTTGGTGCCGGCGGGTGCCAGCGGGTCAAGGTTGGGAACATCGCTTGCAGGCTTGTAGCTGAGTGAACCACCAAAGAACGTGGGGGTACCGAAACCCGCTTGCTGGCTGAACCCGAGTTCTGCGAGGGGCGCGGCTACTGCCGAGGTGCTGGCAACGGCAACTGCGAGGAGACTCGCTGCGCCTGCTGTCTTGATCATTGTTTTCATCATGAATCTCCTGATGTTGGGTTCCGACAGTGCCCGGTGGGGTATCGGAGTTTAAGCGTCTGGCCAGTGTTCGTGGCCTGGCCGCCTTCGCACGGAACCTAAAGCAACTGCCATGCCAGTTAAATAAAACGCTTTATAAACAACAGGTTGTTCGTGTTGCTGTGATGGGGCACCGTCCTTCGCAGGCTATGGGTGTAAAAAATCCTGACAATTGCTTTCCGTCGCCGCCGGTATCTTTTAGTATGCGTTCGACCCAGGCAGGATGCGTAAGGTCACTCCCCTGAAAATCGGTAGTGCGGGGTCATCCTGCGAGGCGTTTTATGACCAACCCCAAGGCGTTCCGTCCGGAACACTGGCTGAACACACGTATTGTCAATCAACCTGAGGAACTGCGCCGAATCTATCGGCTGCGCTACAGCGTCTACTGCGAAGAACGGGCCTTCTTGTGCGCCGAGCAGTATCCGGAAGGGCTGGAGATCGACGGGTACGATGCCCGCTCCCGGTGTTTCGCTGCCTTTGATCGGAATGACGAGGTGGCGGGGTCAGTGCGACTGGTACTCGACGCGGCGGGAGACGGCTTCCCCTATCAGCAGCATTGCAGGCTGTTCGAGGGAGTCACGCTGCCTCCGTCGCGGGTCGCGGGCGAGGTCTCCCGTCTGGTGCTCAACCAGAATTGCCGCACCCCGCCCGGAGGGGGCAACACCGGCACGGTCATCCTCACCGTCTACCGGCAGATGTACCAGTACAGTCTGCAGCATGGCATCGAGTACTGGTATGCGGCCATGGAGCGTCCGTTGCTGCGCATGCTGCGTCGCATCGGCGTCGAGTTTCAACGAATCGGGCCCGCGGTAGACTACTACGGGCCGGTTGCCCCGTACCTGCTGGAGCTTTCGGCCCTGCAACGTCGTTTGGCCGAAGTGAATCCGGCGTTCCTGCACTGGCTTGATTCGGAGCTTTGACGACAGGCCCTCGCGGGCCTGATTGCAGACACGTAGGCATTTGGTGCTATGCTGCAGGCAGAATCATAAATGAGGGTGGAGGGAGCAATGGACCGCGACGCAGCAGCATCGTTAGGTGCCTTGGCGAAATACTTTTCGCTGCACTCCTACGACCGCGGAAGTGAAGTTGCAGAGCTCAACGATCTCTACGCGTTGCGCTACCAGATTTATTGCCTCGAATGCCACTTCCTGAATGCCGCCCGCTATCCCGATGGGCTGGAAACAGATGCCTACGATGCGCGCTCAGCGCATTTTTCTGCCACCAATGCCGAAGGCGTTGTGGCTGGCACCGCGCGCCTCGTGATGCCGGTGCAAGGCGAGCCGCTCCCGTTTTTTGACCACTGTCCGCCGTTCGCTGATTTTGAGCCACCGCCCGCCGCTGAATCCGGCGAGGTGTCCCGCCTTGCGGTGAAGCGGGAATATCGGCGCCGGGCAGGGGACAGCCTGTGGGGCATCAACGAGTCGCATCTCAAGGGTCGCGATGCGGTCGACGAGTCACCGCGCGGTGAGAAACGCGTCAATGCGCCGTTGCTGGTGCTGGGGCTGTATCGGCAAATCTATCGCTTCAGTTGTGAGAACGGCATTCGCTACTGGTATGCCGCGATGGAAAAGGGCCTGGCACGGGTACTGCGAATCTATGGGTTCGATTTCACGCCCATTGGCCCTGAGAGCGACTATTACGGCCCGGTGACTCCCTACCTGGGTGATTTGCGCAAACTCGAAGCGGCACTGGAAGCTTCCAATCCCGCACTGCTGTGGTGGTTCCGCAGCGGCCCCTGATGCACAAGCCTGAACCGCGATTTTCCTCATGCAAATTCTGAGACGACTGAAACGCAAGCTTCTGTTGGCCATGCTGGCACGGCAATCGCCAGCCAGGCTTCAAGCGCTGGGGCGCAAGCGCTTGCCCGTCGTGTTTACGCGGGCAGCGCGGCACTCTGCAGCCTATCGTACGTTGCTGCAGGAGGCCGGGGTAGCGTCGGGCCAGGTGCGCACGGGTGGGGACGTGTTGGCGCAGGCCCCCATTCTAGCCAAGGCCGACCTTTTCGAACGCTTTCCAGTGCAACAACTGCTGGTTGACAATCTGCCTCCAGCTGCGCTGGCCGGTGTGCTCACCAGCTCGGGCCACGGTGGCAGCAATTTCGCCTTCGGCCTCAGCACCCGCCGCCAGCACCATCTGACACCGGACGACATTGACCTTGGCCTGCAGCAGGCATTTGGCATCGACCAACGCAACACCCTGCTGGTGAATTGCCTGCCCATGGGCGTGGTGTTTACCTCCAATACGGTTTGCGTGGCGAATGTCAGCGTGCGTGAGGACATGGCGCTGGCCATCCTCGCCCAGGCGGGCCCCTTGTTTGACCAGGCCATACTCTGCACCGACCCCCTGTTCTGCAAGCGCCTGCTGGATTATGCGGCGGAGCAGGGTTTCGACTGGTCGCAATTGCGTATGAACGTCATCCTCGGTGAAGAGATGTTTTCCGAGGACTACCGCAGTTACCTGGCGGCTGCCCTGCGTATTCCTCTGGATGAATCTGATGGCACGCTGATAGGCAGTTCCATGGGTGTGGGTGAACTGGGCCTGAACCTGTTTTTCGAGAACTCGGCCACCATTGCTCTGCGCCGTGCCTGGCACCGTCGTAACCCGGACGCCGTGTTGCCCTCCTGGTTCTGTTTCAACCCATTGCGCAGCTACGTGGAGATTGTTGACCCTGGGCCGGATGGGGTGGGTGACCTGGTGATCACCATGCTCGATCGTGAGGCACCTGTGCCCATGATCCGCTATCGCACGGGGGATCGCGCGAGATGGTTGACGGAAGAGGATCGCGAACCCCTGCAGGATGCCGCGCGGGAGGCGCTGGCAGCGGTGCCCTTTCCCATGCTGGCGATGCTCGGCCGGGCGCGCGACCAGGTCGATAGCCACTGGCATGTCGACCAGTTCAAGGCGCTACTCTACCGGCGGCCAGCGTTGGCAGATCAGCTGTCGGGGGCCTTTCGAGTGTTGCCAATCGCCGACGGCCTGCGCCTGGATGTGCAACTCGCGCAGTGCGCCAGCCGTCCACCGGAGGCCGTCGGTGCAGACCTGGCTGAGCTGATAGCGGAGTCCGCCGCACGCCGTGCTGTGCCGGCGCCGGAGCTCTGCTGTTTCGCCTACGCCGAATTCCCCCACGGCATGGGCCTGGATTATGAACGCAAGTTCCGCTATTTCCCGGGGCCTGGCTGAGTGTCGGCGCTGTTGATGTCGCTGCTGCTGGCGCTGCGTAATTTACGCCGCCAGTTTCGCCGCAGCCTCACCGCACTGCTCTCCATCGGTTTTGGGGTGACCGCGTTGCTGGTGGCAACGGGGTTCAACGCGGCCATGTTCGAGGAGTTTCGCGAGGCCACCATTCGCTCGCAGTTCGGCCACTTGCAGGTCACACGGCCGGGCTTTCAGGAGCGGGGCCGGAGTGACCCCTGGGCCTATCTGCTTCCCGCCGATGTTGCGCTTGATCCGGCCCTTTTGCCGTCGGGGTCGACGATATCGCCGCGTCTGTTATTGAACGGTCTGGTCAGCTTTGGTGAGCGCACCTTGCCCTTCATGAGCGAAGGGATAGACCCGGCGCGCGATATGCTGGATGACCGCTCGCTACGGATTGAGCTGGGCCGTCGCCTGGGGCCTGCAGATCACCGCCATGTAGTCCTCGGTGAGGGCCTGGCGCGGCAGCTGGAGGTGGAACCGGGAGAGTCGGTGGTGTTGCTGGTCAACACACCCACGGGGCAGTTGGGTGCGGCTGAAGCCGAAGTCGCGGGGGTGTTCAGCTCTTTCAGTCAGGAGTTTGACGATGCCGCCCTGCTGTTACCGCTGTCGCTGGCCCGGGAGCTGGCGCAGGTAGAAGGTGCCCATGCCTGGCTGGTGTTCCTGCAGGACACCAGCACGACAGCGTCCGCGCTGGGCCCGGTGCGCAATGCGTTGCCAGCCGATGAGTTTGACGTGCAGCCCTGGTACACGCTGGCGGAGTTTTATGCGCGCGCCTCGGCGCTGTTTCAGCAACAGCTGGATCTGGTGAAAGGGATTGTGGTGTTCATCATCCTGCTCGGTATCGGCAACACCATGATGATGAGTGTGCTGGAGCGCACAGGAGAAATCGGCACGGTGATGGCCCTGGGGAATACGCGTGCGTCTGTGATGCGCGGCTTCCTGCTGGAGGGCGCGCTGCTGGGCCTGCTCGGTGCCGTGCTCGGTGTGTTGGCCGCTCTGGGCGTCGGTCAGCTGCTGGCGCTGGCTGCCATCGAAATGCCGCCGCCGCCGACCTTCGCCCGCAGCTACGATGCGGCGCTCCTAATCACCCCGCCGATGGTGCTGGAAGTATTGCTGATTGCGATAGTCACCACCACGCTGGCCTCTTTCTACCCGGCCTGGCGTGCCTCGCGCATGGAGATCGTGGAGGCCATTCGCCATGCGCGCTAGGGGGTTCCAGTGAGAGAGCTGCTGCAGCTTGCCGCCCGCAACGTGCTGCGCCAGCGTGGCCGCTCGCTGATGACCCTGTTCGCCATCGCCTTTGGCGTGGTCGCCCTCATCCTCGCCGGTGGTTTCATCAAGGACACGGTGGATGAGCTCGGGGAATCGATGATTCACTCCCAGTCGGGGCACCTGCAGGTTAACCGGGCGGGCTATCGTGAGCAGGGCGCCCGTGAGCCCGCTGCCTACCTGCTTGCCGAGCCGGAAGCCCTGCGTGCCCAGCTGCAAGCTATTCCCGCAGTAGAAGAAGTGCTGCTGCGCAATGTATTCACGGGCTTGCTGAACAATGGGCGCACGGACTGGGCGATTATCGGCGAGGGCGTGGAGCCTGCCGCCGAAGCCCGCCTGGGAACCTATATCAACATCTCGGCAGGGCGGCAGCTGACCGACAGTGACCCCTTCGGCATGATGCTGGGTGCGGGCGTGGCCCAGGCCCTCAATCTGCAGCCGGGGGATTGGGTGGACCTGCTCACCAACACCACAGAAGGCGCGGTGAACGTACTGGAATTCGAGGTGGTCGGCATCTTCCAGACCTTCTCCAAGGATTATGACGCCCGCGCGGTGCGCATTCCTCTGCCCGCCGCCCAGGAGCTGTTGGGCGATCCCGGCGTGCACCTGGCCGTGTTGCGGCTGGCGCGCACGGAGGCAACCGCCGCCGTGCAACAGGCCGCGCAGGCAACACTGGCCGAGCGCGATGTTGAAGTGCTGGACTGGCGCCGCCTCAACCCCTTTTATGAGCAGACGGTGGCGTTGTACCAGCAGCAGTTCGGGTTTCTGGTGCTGGTGATCCTGCTGATGGTGACACTCAGTGTGGGCAACAGCATTAATATGAATGTGTACGAGCGCGCGGCGGAGTTTGGCACCATGCAGGCCTGCGGCGCCCCTCAGCGGCAGATATTCCGGCTGGTGCTGCTGGAAAGTGCATTTCTCGGCGCCGCGGGCGCAGTGCTTGGTGTGGTGCTGGGCAATGGGCTGGCACTTGCCATTTCCGCCGTCGGCATACCCATGCCGCCGCCACCGAACTCGGATATTGCCTACATCGCACTGGTGCGGCTGGCGTGGTGGATCAGCGGCCTGGCTTTTGCCGTGGGTGTGCTGGCGCCGGTCATTGCCGCATTGCGGCCGGCGCGGCGTGCGGCGCGGGCCGACATCGCCGAGTCACTGCGCCAGGCCGTTTAGCGGGCGCTGCAACACCCTTGCAAACAAGTGGCCCTAAAGCCGGCGCAGGTACTGTTGGGTAAACATGCGCTCGGGCAGGTCTTTCACCGTCATGGTGTTGTACTCCAGCACAGAGTAGTCACCTTCCTTGAGTGCATCCTCGATGACCAGCCGGGTGGGGCGCATGCGCCCGGCCAGGTCCTGAAAGGCTTCGTAGCGGCTGGTTTTCAGCAGCCGTCCGGACACGGCGTAGAACTCTGCCTTGATCGGCCGGTCATCCGCGACGGCCACCCAGTACCGCACCTTGGCGTAGGTGACGCCGCGGCCAGCTGCGGTCAGGTCCAGCACCCAGGCGTCCTCACCATCCAGATTTTCCCGCCCCGCCAGCTCCGCGCTGTAGTCGCCGGCAAAATTGGCACGCGCCAGGTCACCATTGGCCACTTGCCCGGTGAGACGCTGGGACAGTGAGAGGCGCACTGGCTGGGAGACGGTGGGCATGAATATCCACAGGTCGCGGCCGCGCATGAGCAGGGCCTGACCGCGCTCGGAAGCCGGCGATTCGGTGAGCACGATGGTGTTTTCATTGCCCCGTGACATGACCTTGTACTCGCGTACATCGCCCGCCTCGCCAGCCGTGTAGTTGGTGACGGTGATCAGCGTTTCGAAGCTCTCCCGGGGGAAGCGAATAGCGTCGGCGCGCTGTACCAGGGCCGTGGCGTCCACCGTCGCGGCATCCGAGGTGCCGTCGCTGTAATCTGACGTCAGCTCTGAGCGGGCGGGCGCAGCGTCATCTTCCGCTGGTGCCGGTTGGGCGCGAGCGGCGCCGGAGGCCAGCAAAAAGGCGAGGGCGCCCCCCCCCAAAATGGTCAAAAAGTCAGGATTCTTGCGTAGTTGCCGAAACATGGGTGCTATCCTGTGGCGACATGTTCCGGCATTCTGGCGCTGTGCAATGGCGATTGTAAAGGTAGAAAAGGTGGGTAAGCGGTATCCGCTGGGCGAACAGGTGGTGGATGCGCTGCGCGACGTGTCACTGACGATCGATCCCGGGGCGTTTCTGGCCATCGCGGGCCCGTCCGGCAGTGGCAAGTCCACACTGCTGAATATCATCGGCTGCATTGATAGCCCGAGCACGGGGCATGTGTTCATTGAAGGGCAGGATGTCTCCGGCAAAACACCCGATCAGCTGGCGGACGTGCGGGCCCGTACGCTGGGCTTCATTTTCCAGAATTTCAACCTGTTGCCGGTGCTGTCGGCGCGGGAGAACGTGGAATACCCGTTGCTGCAGCTGCCGGAGTTATCGCGAGCGGAGCGGCGCGAGCGGGTAGCGCACTATCTGGACATGGTGGGGCTGGCGCGCTTTGCCGAACATCGCCCCAATCAGTTGTCCGGTGGCCAACGGCAACGCGTGGCGATTGCCCGCGCCCTGGCGACCCATTCACGGCTGGTGCTGGCCGACGAGCCAACCGCCAATCTCGACCGCGAGACCGGGCGCAGCATTCTGGAACTCATGCAGAGCATCAACAGCAAGGCGGGCACGACCTTCGTATTTTCGACCCACGACAGTCATGTGATGGCGATGGCTGACCGTCTTGTGCACATGGAAGACGGCTGCATCCTGCGTCAAGAGGAGCGCAGTGCGCAGTCTGCGGAGGAGGCCGCGCCGTGAACCGGGTGCTGTCCGCCTGCCGGGCAGTGGCGTTCCTCTGCACCGCGCTGGTGGTACCGTCGTTCGCGCTGGCCGCGAACGAACCCGGGGTGGTTGCTGGCCAGGCCGCGCAGGCCAGTGCCAGTGTGCGGGTGGGGCGCGAGCCCGGGCGCACACGCATGGTGGTGGATATCAGCGCCGCGCCGCAATACGACCTGTTTGAGTTGTCCGGCCCCGATCGCATTGTTATCGATCTCAAGCATACCGTGCTCGCCAGCACACCCGCGCCGGCTTTGTTCGCCGCCACGCCCGTTGCCGGGATGCGCACCGGCGTGCGCGAGGGGCACACGCTGCGGCTGGTGCTGGATCTGGCCGACAGCGGCGTGCATCACGAGAGCTTCGTGCTCGGCCCCGATGCCAACGGTGGCTACCGTCTGGTTCTGGACCTCTATTCGCGCGAGAACCGCGTGGCGCAGGGCGCTGCGTCGGGCCGGCCGACTTTGGACAGTGCGCCCAGGCCTGCGGCGGTGGCCGACACCGCACCGCGTGTCGCCCGGCCGCAACGCCGTCAACCCGCTCCCGGTGCCCCGGTGGGGGGAGCTGCTCCCAGTGCCTCCCCCGCGGGTATCAGCGATGTATTGGTGGGGGGCTACGGCGAACTGGCTGCGGCGCACACCACGGCACAGCCGGAACACTGGTCGAAGCTGCGCGCGCGGCTGGAAGTTGGTGTGAGTGGCAGCTTCGACTGGGGTGCGCGTTTCAAAGTCGTGGGCCGCTTGGAAGGGGATGGCGCCTACAGTCTGGAAGATGATTTTTACCCCGCCGCTGTGCGCCACGATCAGCGCCGCGATGCGTCATTACGCGAGGCCTATCTGGATTTCGGCGCCGGCAACTGGGAGTACCGCCTCGGCCGGCAACACGTGGTCTGGGGGGAAATGGTGGGCCTGTTTCTCGCCGATGTGGTGTCGGCGCGCGATACCCGGGAGTTCTATCTCGAGGAGTTCGAGACCATGCGCATTCCCCAGTGGGCGGTGCGCGCCGAGCGGTTTGCGGGTGATGCCCACCTGGAACTGCTCTGGGTGCCGTATCCCAGCTACGACAGGATAGGCGAGCCAGGGGCGGACTTTTATCCCTTCCCGGTGGCAGCCGGAACGCCGGTGGCCGAGCGCACACCGAGCCGCAGCAAGCTGTCTAACCACGGCCTGGGTGGCCGCTTCTCCTACCTGCTCGACGGGTGGGATCTCAGTGGCTTTTACTACCAGAGCACCGATGTGGCTCCCATGCTCTACCAGACAGCAGATGGGCTGGAGCTGCGTCACGACCGCATCCAGCAGTTTGGCGGTACCTTCTCCAAGGATTTCCGCGACTTCGTGTTCAAGGGTGAAGCGGTGTATACCCGCGGTCGCAGTTTTTTCTCATTGGATCCGGCAGCGATCAGTGGCTCGGCAGAGAGTGACGGGCTGGATTACGTGATGGGTGTCATGCTGCCCTGGGGCGATTGGCGCTTCGATGCGCAGTTCTACGGCCGTCATCTGGCCGACTACAGCGCCGGGCTGGTGTCGGATCGCAACGAGACCGGGCTCACGCTGCTGGTGAATCGGCGGTTCGGTGACCGTGTGGAAGCGGAAGTGCTCTACCTCACCGGGTTGAATCGCAGTGACTGGTCCCTGCAGCCGCGCGTGAGCTGGAGCGTGACGCAGGAGTGGCGCCTGCAGTTTGGTGCAGACTTGTTCGGAGGGGATGAGGTCGGCTTGTTTGGGCAATACGACGCGAGTGACCGTGTGTTTGTCGAGCTGCGCCGCTGGTTCTAGCCCCTTTCCCTGCCAAAGTGTGAGCCAGTGCCGCATTTGCGCCTTGGCGGCACCGCGTTCCTGCCTTAGAGTGGGGGAAAGAATAGAACGTTACGAGGCGTTACCATGCAAATGTCTGTTGCCCGGAAGCTGTGGCTGCCCGCCATGGTGGTATTGGCTGTTTCCGCGTGTTCCAAATCACTCACCCACGATGAGCTGCTGGCCCGGGCGCAGCAGTCGTTCGCCGAAGGCAAATTGAACGCGGCGGAGATCGACGCCAAAACCGCGTTACAGCAGGACACTCGCAGCGCGGCAGGGCGACGGGTGCTGGGCGAAGTGTTCCTGCGCCAGCGCGCCATGGCTGAAGCGGCGGTAGAGTTTGAAAAGTCGCTGGAGGCGGAACAGGTTCCGGAGGTCGCCGTGCTCTATGCCGAGGCGCTGATAGGCGCGGGCGAGGCGGAAAAACTGCTGCAGCACTATGCCGACCCGGGCTACGCCTTTGCCGCAGAGGAATCCGCCTGGCTAGCCCTGGTGGCGCGGGCGCAAGCGTCCACGGGAGACACGTTCAGCGCGGAAGACACCCTGAGCAAGGCCATACAGCTGGCACCGGATGACCCCCAGGTGCAGCTTTCCCAGGCGTTCGTATCGGTCAGCCACACCGGCGAGCGCGAGGACGCCCAGAGCATCCTCAAGGAGCTGACGACAACGCACCCCGAATTTGCCGAAGCCTGGAGCCTGTACGGTGGCTTGCTGCAAGCGCGTGGGGATTACCCTGCGGCCGAGGCCGCGTTCGCGACTGCGAGCAGCCTGAACCGCTTTCGCCTGAATGACCGCCTGAGCCTGGTGGCCGTGCAGGTCGAACAGGGCAAGCACAATGAAGCAGCGAAAGAGCTGGAGCAGCTCGAGAAAATCATTCCTGACCACCCCGGCGTAAACTACGCGCAGGCCCGTATCGAGATCGAAAATGGCAACGCCAGCGCTGGCCTGGGTGAACTGGCCAAGGTGCTCAACGTGGCACCGGACCACTTGCCAAGCCTCTATTTGGCGGCAAACGCCAACTTCCGTGAGGGCAACCTCGCAACAGCGGAAGACCAGCTGAGCCGGTTTCTTGCGGCCCAGCCCCGTAACATCAACGCGCGCCAGATGCTGGCCGCGGTGTACTTGCGCATGGGCGAGCCCGGACGCGCCGAAACCATCACCCGCAAGTTGTTGGAGGAATTGCCCATGAATGTCCCCACGATGAATATCCTGGCGCTGGCGCTCACCGCGCAGGGCATGCACGGTGCCAGTGCGGCGGTTTACCAGGATATGGCCACCGCCACACCGGATTCCGCCCAGGTGCAAATGGAACTCGGCACCTCCCTGGTGCGCTCCGGCGACCTGGATGCAGGCACGGTGGCCTTGCGTACCGCACGTGAGCTCGACCCCGCCGATGGTGAAATACGGTATCGGCTGGTGCGCGCGCTGGCTGCCGGTGGCGATGCCGAGGCGGCGAATGCCGAACTGCAGTCGTTTCGCGACAGCGCCCCTGAGGATGCCCTGCCCAGTGTGCTGGCAGCACAACTGGCACTGGATGCGGGGGACCGGGCGGGTGCGGCGGAGAATTACCGCGCCGCTCTGGCGCTGGAGCCGGGCAATACCCAGGCAAGCACCGGGCTGGCGTCTCTGGCCATGCTGGACGATGACTCTGCCGCGGCGCTGGATATCCTCAATGACAGCCTCACCGCGCAGCCCGATGACCTGCAGGGCATGATGAACCTCGCCGCCGTGCACGAACAGCGCGGTGAAATGACGGAGATGGTGGCGGCGCTGGAGCGGGCCATGAGCGCTCACCCCAAGGCGCTGGAGCCAAGGCTTATGCTGGCCCGGTATCAGTTCACGCAGCAGCGCCCCGGCGAAGCGGTGGACCTGCTTACCGCCGTGCGCGATGAACACAACGGCGATCCCCGCGTACACCAGTTGCTTGCGGGCGCTTTCCTGGCACTTGATCAGCCGGGTGCAGCGGTGAATTCCAGCCGCCGCCTGCTGGAATTGATGCCGGATAATGTACGGGCGCTGCGCCTGGCGGCGCAGGCGGAGCGTGCCAACGGCGACCTGCCGGCGGCTGAGCGTCACCTGCGCCAGGCGGTGGATCTGCAGCCGCAGGATGTGGATTCCCGCAAAATGCTGGTTGAAGTGCTGCTGCAGCAGAACAAGCTGGCCGAGACCAGCGAGCAGCTGGCAAAAATGCCGGCCGGTGTGGTGCCCGAGGCGCAACTCAACCTGGCTCGAGGTCGGTTGGCGCTGACCCAGGGCGATCTGGACGAGGCCGAAACGCTGCTGCGCAAGGCGCACAGTGAGTCGCCGTCCAGCAATTCGCTGGTGTTTCTGTCCTCCACACTGTTGCAGCAAGGCAAGCGTGACGAGGCCTACAGGATGCTCGAAGGCTGGCTGCAGAGCGCTCCCGAGGATGTGACCGTGCTCAACCAGCTGGGGCCGCTGTACCTGTCTCAGGGGCGGGATGAAGAGGCTGCTGCCGTGTTTGAAACCCTGCATCGCCTGGCACCGGACGATGTGGTTGCGATGAACAACCTGGCCTGGGCGTATCGCGCCTCAAACACCGCACGGGCGCTGGAGCTCGTGGAGAAGGCATTGCGAGCCGTTCCTGATAATGCGGCGATTCAGGATACACATGCCATGATCCTGCTGGAGAACGGCGATTACGATGAAGCGCTGGCAGTAAACCAGAAAACGCTGGACAGCGCCCCGGATTCGCCTCAATTTCGCTACCACCGTGCGCAGATTCTGGCGGCGGCGGGGCGTTCTGACGAGGCGCTGACCTTGCTGGATACGCTGCTGCGTGGCCCGGCGTTCCCTGAGACGCCTGCCGCCAAGGCGTTGGCGGAGCAACTTCGCGAGAGCTGATGGAGGCGCGTAGCGGCCGGCTCGCCTGCGCTGTGAAGGGTGTCGGTTTTCTTTACAGTGGCCCTCGGGCTTGTGCGACGTTGTTTTTGCAAGCTACTGTTTTAAAACGTAAATATTTTTATGGCAGGCTTTTTGCTTAAGACGTTGCAGAGCGTTACTTATTTGAATTTCGAGGGTTAGAGCCATGCTGAATACAAGCAAGAAATTAGTCTGCAAAGCCGCGCTGGCGGTGTCACTGACCTTCGGTGCACTCGGTCTTCAAGCGGCTCCCATCGTCGCAGGCACATTCCTGGCCGACGCGGTTGAGGATTTCGAGGGTACCCCCGGTGGTCGTGCCTTCCTGACATCCCTGTTCGGTGGTTCGGTGAGTGTAGTGCCCGGCACGGTCCAACTCGCCTCCGTAGCGCAGGGTAATTGGACTGATTTTCGTAGCAGCTCTCCGATTGTACCGAGTTCCGGTTCCCTCTTTGGCGCGGGGTTCGGTGACGGTACCTACAGCCTGGATTTCAGTGGGCTGGGGGGCATTTTCGGCTTTAGCGGTTGGTTCAGTGCTGCGGGCGTCGGTGCGGAATCCATCGAGTTTTTTGGTGCGGGCAATGAGTCTCTGGGCCTGGTGTCGCGGCCGAGCGGCTTTGGCCCGGGTGATGGCACGATGGAATTCATTAGCATCACCTCCGACACGGCCATTCAGACGTTGTTGATATCCGGGCAGGAGATCACCTCGGATGACCTCGCTTACACGACGTCACGTGTCGACGCCGCCCCGGTGCCGGTACCGGGCACGCTGCTGCTGATGGGTCTTGGCTTGTTTGGTCTTGGCTTTACGGCTCGTCGCCGCAAGGCCTGAAAAAGCGGGTATAGGCCCGGCCCACAAGTGCGCAAAGGGTAGAGAGCGAAAGCTCTCTACCCTTTTTTGTTGCGGAGTGTGCCTGCCTTGAGCTGGGGTTGCGATTTCAGTCCACAACCAAGGGGCTGGCGGAGGTTTCTTCGAGCTCTGTCATGCGCCAGGCGCTGATTGTTGTGCCGTTGTCTTCGACGATGCTCAGACGCAGGGGGATACCCAATTCGGGTTTCAGGCTGGAGAGTAATTGCGTGGGAAGCACCCAGCTCACGTAGGCCGGTGCAGCCTCCTGCAGTGCAATGTGAAGGTCGTGCATCAGCGCCAACATGTCCGCCAATGCAGCGCCATGTGGCACCGCACCCGCAGGGGCAAAACACGCTTCACCCACCGTGGCGCCACTGCTGTGCAATGAATAGCCTTTGCACGCGATCCCGAGGATGGACTCATCTGCACCCGATTCAACAGCCATATCCACGCTGGTTGCTGTTCCCTCGCCCTCACGGTTGAATAGCTGCGCCATGCGCAAGCGGCTGACGACCTGCTGTTCCGGAGTCAGGGTGGCGAGCGAGTCCTCCATAGCCATCACCTCTGCCGACAGCTGTGCGGCCAGCTTGGCGGCGCTGTTGCGGTTCAGTAGCATGGCTGCGCCGTCTGACGCTGAATGGATGTGCAAAGTGTCGGATGAGGTTGTGTAGACCCCCTCGAGGCAGCCCTCATCGCTATAGACATGCACCTGCTGCTCCATGAGCACTAGGTAGTGGGTGCGGTATTCCTCAGCAATCTGCAGCTCTAGTGTGAGCCGGGTGGCGTTCTGCGGGGCTGCCACTGTCAGTGTCGGGAGATTGGCGAGCAGCAGGATGAGTGCCAGCAGTGCAGGAAGGCGGCGCAGCCGCCCCGCAGGGCGCGGGCTATGCTTGGTGTCGGAGCGGCAAGACGCGCGTATGTCTGGCGGTCTGCCGCTCCGCACACAAGTCAGTGACCGTATTACGCGGCCACCGCGTTCCGCCGGTGCATGTAGATCAGGGCGAGCAGCCCAAACAGGAACAGCCAAAGTGTCATCGGTGCCGGCACTGTGCCGACCGCCGCGCCGCTGCTCAACAACGCGAAGGCGCTGGCGCCAAGCTGGCTATGGGCTGCCGTGGTGGGGTGAATTTCATCCCAGAACACATAGCCGGCCGCTCCGGCACATTCTACTTCCGTGCGCCCCAAGCCGAGAAAGCCTGAGCTCACAACGGAGCGGCATTCGCCTGTGGCATTGGTGAAGCCGAACGGTGCCGGGTCAGCGATAATATCGTTGAATACCGAGAACACATCGAGAAAGTAGATTGATGCTGATGTGGTTGCTGCGAGGCCATTCACGCGTTGTTCGAGGCCGGTGTTCCACGCCGTGGTGACGAATGTGGCCGATGCGGCTTCGGCCGAGGTGCGAAATTCCGGAATACTGCCGAGGTCAGGCAGATTGGGGATCAGTAATGTGCCAGCGCCGCTCGCTACCAGCCCACCCAGTACGCCAAACAGTGAGTCCAGCGTGGCGTTGATGGCGGCCAGCGGATCGACGCTACCCACCAGGTCGCGCATGTCATTGCCACCCGCCCAGGCGACATACAGCGCGTCAGGGTCTGACGTGGCGCCGCCAAGGTCGGTGTTGTAGCGGGCCTGCTGGGTCAGAACGCCGGCTGAGACGCCGCCGGCGTTGTCGACCCGTGCGCCACCATACGCATAGTTATTGCCGCCAGCGGAGGAGCGCGTTGCGCGGGGCAAAGCCAGAAGGTCGGCGAGGTACTCATGCCACACGGGCCCATTGCTGAAGCGTCCGTTAGGGCCGTAGCCGGCAAGTGCCGCAACCGTTCCGGTTGAGCCGAAGGGAACCTCTGAACGGGTATTGCCTGTGTCCGACAGGCTGTCACCAAAAACGTAGATGTCAGAAAACAGGGGCGCGGCGTACAGCGGGCTACTGGCGATGGCCAATGCCGCGATGGCCGCGCGCGCAGTGTGCTTGAACTGGCAAAAGCGTGATTTCATCGGTTTCTTATTCCTGTGTGAGCGATCGGTGTGAGGGTACACGCGTTCGACACATCCCGGCGCAGGTTGTGATCATGGGCGGTCCCTCAAGTTTGCCTAGGCAAGGTTCGAGCCAAATCGTAACCCTTTGAAAATTATTGGAAAAATATCTTCCTGACAGGCTGGTGTAAGATTTTCCGACACATTTTGAGCAAACGCCACGCATCGCGCGTTATGTCAAGCACTGTGAACCAGTGCGCAAAAGTCAGGCGGACACTTGTGTTAGTCTACGAAGGATGATGTGCGAGCGTATCTGCTCGTCGACAGAGCAAGAGTGCGGCGCTGATTATTTGTCGAGAATTTTTACAATTGCTCGAATCCACGCGATCTCGGTCAGTTTGTTTTCTTTATAAATCAGTGTGTTAATATTTTGGCTTGATTTTTGCTTTGTGGCCAACAAGATCGACCAGTTTTGAGACGCGGAGCCGCGTACGAGGGTAATACAGTGAGTAAAAAGTCGAAGGACGAAACGCATGTGGTCAATGCCACCCGGCGTCGCTTGTTGAAAGCGTCAGCGGCGGCACCGGTAATCGTGTCACTAACCCCTAACGCGGCACTCGCGATGGCGAGCGCGGCACAATGCTCCGGCGGCAGTTTTTCCAATATGAAGTCCGCGAGTCAAGGGAACAGCCTGCAGGGCGATACCGCGGTGAGGCTCGAAGTGCCGTACTTCAAGAAGCAGGGTCGTAGTGTGCAGGGCCTGGCGAATGACTTGTACGACATCAACGGCGTGTACTACCACAACAGCGGAACGGTTTACGCCACCAATCGTGAAGAACTTTTGGGCCATGGATACGTAGAGTCAACGCGGCATGTGCTGGTTCTTTTTGATGTCAACGGTCGCACCCCGGAGATTGTCGGGTATTGGCCGCAGATTCCTGAGTCCGCGTTCAATGATCTCCACGCTACACCGATGACGGGCTCCTGCTGGACGTCTCTCAATCCCTCGAGCCTGCGCACTTTCAACTGATCACCTTTGCCGCCGTGGCTCGTGTTAGCATGACATGATGCACGGCTGGCAACTCAGTTCCCACGATACTTTGATCCTAGAGGAGATCGGCGATTGTGTCGCCGTTTACTCCAATGCGACCGGCGAGACTCACTTGCTTGATGCCTTGCCAGCGGAGGTGCTCTCGTGCCTTTCTTCGGGGGCCTGTCTGACGCACTTGGAGCTCGCTGTAGCAGTGGCAAAGGTCGCAGATGAACCATGGGAGAATTGGCTGCCACAGGTCTGCAACGTATTGGAACGCCTGGCTTCCATGCAGCTCGTCGAGCGCTTCGCACGTTGAAAGTCGGGGCGTTGGGTGAGGCGGATTTGTCGCGCAGGCTGCGGGAGCGGCGCCTGTGTTTCGAGACAGGACCTTTTAAAGTGCGGTTGGGCAGTGATGTGGACAGTTTTTCTGCCACGTGGCAGCGATCGTACGCATCACTCGATGTGCTCCCAGAGGATGAGGTCTGTCACTTCCGTATCGTCGTGGAGCGGCAGCTAGGCGCTCGACGCTGGTACCGTCCGCAGGTGGTATTTCGCATTGAAGGGCTCACGCCTTTCGATCCCTATCCGCTGGATCATGCATTTCCGATGTTCGAGTGGGGCCTGAACTGGTGCATTGCCATGTCGGCCCACGATTATTTGATGCTGCACAGTGCCGTGGTGGAACGCGATGGCTGCGCCGTGGTGTTGCCGGCGCAGCCGGGCTCAGGCAAGAGTACCTTGTGTGCGGCTCTGGTCGGTCGCGGCTGGCGGCTGCTCTCCGATGAATTCGGCATTCTGCGCCATGCAGATGGCTGCTTCCTGCCCTTGCCGCGTGCCGCGCCGTTGAAGAATGCCTCGATACCTCTGCTGCGTGACTTTGCCCCGCATCTCGGCTTCGGCCCGCGGTATGCTAAAACGCGCAAGGGCGATGTGGTACACATGTTCCCGCCTGGTGACAGCTTGCAGCGCCAGGCAGACCCGGCGCGTCCGCGGTTCATTGTTTTTCCCCGCTATGAGCCCGGTGCTGCGTTGCAGCTGCAGGAGCAGCCTCCCGAAGTGGCCATGACGCGACTGGTCAACAACTCATTCAACTACCGCGTGAGTGGTGCGTTGGGTTTCCGTTCGCTCTGTCGGCTCGTCAGAGAGTGTGCGAGCTACCAACTGATCAACGGCGACCTCTCCGAAGCCGTGGCCGCTGTAGAAAGCCTGGTGCAGGCGCGGGAACCATGAATACACTGATCGCGGTGTTGCGCAATCCGGACTGTGCTCGCGAGTTGAGTCCGTCGCAATGGGAGGCGCTGCTCGGCGAGGGGCGGCGCTCGCGGATGCTGGCGCGCCTCCATCATCTGCTCGCGCATGAGGTACCAGACCTGGACCTGCCGGTTGCGGTGCGCGATATGCTGTCGGGGCATGCGCGCTACGTAGCACATATGCATGTGCTGGTACGCAGCGAACTCCGCGGCCTGGGTAAGCTCGCGGCCCAGGTCGAGTATCCGGTCATACTCCTGAAGGGCGCGGCGTATCTGATGGCGGAACTGCCGTTCGCTGCGGGTCGTGGCTTGAGCGATATTGATGTGCTGGTGCCCCGGCATGCGCTGCCGGACTTCGAGCAGCGCTTGCGTGATGTAGGCTGGGAGTTCGACCCCAACCTGACGGCGTACGATAATCAGTATTACCGCCAGTGGAGTCATGAGCTGCCCCCCCTGCGGCACTCCGACTGCTCGCTGGAGCTCGATGTCCATCACAATCTGATTCAGGTCACCAGCCGCAGCGCGCTGGATGTTGCGCCGGTCATAGAGCGCTCGGAGCGCGTTGCGGGCACGCCTTTTTATGTATTGGCTCCGACAGACAGGGTGTTGCACAGTGCGCTGCACTTGATGATGAGTGATGAACTACGCGGTGGAATACGCGATCTTTACGATATTCATGTGGCCTGCCTGCATGGCGCAGAGCGAGATGCGAATTTCTGGCCCGACCTGTTGGCGCATGGCAGGGCGCTGGGTCTGTTGCGGCCGCTTTACTACTGTTTGTCCCTCGCCGGGGATCTCTTTGGCCTTGAGCCGCCGGATACTGTCTGGCACACGGTGCTTGCGGCGCGGCCTGCATACCCCGTCGATCGCTTGATGAGCACATTGATGCGCTGGCACCTGGTGCCTCAGGTGGATCAGCCATGGCGTGTGACAGCCGCAGAACAGTTATTGTATCTACGTTCTCACTGGATCCGCATGCCGCCGGGGTTGCTACTGCGCCACCTGGTTCAGAAGAGCGGATTGATGGCTAGCTAGGGCGCGTAGTCGATATCATTCAGCTGTTTCACTGCAGTGGCGGTATCCTCCACCGCCAACAACCCCTCTCGCACTTCAAACTGATTCATCCCGGCACTGATCGCCATCTGCTTGCCCAGGGTAATGGTGCGCTGCTCCTGCCCGCGCTGCAGCAGCAGGTGGTTGCCGGGGGCGAAGCCGCTGCGCGGCGTGATGATAGTCTCCCGCCCCTGTGAAAGCCGGTTTGGTGGCAGGATAATGATCCGCAACGAGGAGGCCTGGCTGGCCCCGTCGCGCAGGGTTTGGCAGGCCCAGGACTCAGCCCGCGAAGCCAGGATTTCAATACCGGTGGTCGTGCCACGGGTGTGCTGCCGATGTGTCCAGCGTACGACACCCAATAGCCAGGGGTCTTTCTGATCCCTGCGTAAACAGACCAGTTCCCCGTTGCGTACCGCTGCGGGCGCGGTGGCGCCCCAGTCCAGGCAATAGCCCCCTGGGCTGGCATCCACGGTGGTGACCTGCAGAACGCTGAATCCGGCAGGCAGTTCGGGCGCGGTTGTTTTTTCGGTGCGTGCGCGAGCCAGCACATTGATACTGCCGTCCCGGTTCAGCGAAGAGTGGTTGCGGTCGGTATCGGGTGCGGCGGACCAGGGGTCGTCACTTTTGCGTTCTACCAGAAAAGGGTTCTCGGTGCTGGGTTTGGCCTTCCGGGCCCCGGGCTTCTGTACCAGCTCGTCAAGGGTGCGCTCGCCGGCCAGGTGAAAGTGCGTGGCGCTGAAGCCCAAGACGGCCTGTAGCGGTTCCCGCACAATCACCCTGCGGCTCCCGCGCTCGCGCTCGCTGCCGAGGCAATCCAGCAAATGTTCCAGCACCGGCAGGGGAATTCGGGTGTCGCCCAGTAACACGCCGCTGCGGTTCGCTTTGCGCGCCATTGCGCTGGCCTGTGTCAGCGGTTTCAGCATTTCCGTGGTGTCCAGCACCCGCACCTGCTTGCCCAAAGTAGCCATGCTGGCGCGGTAGACCGGCGGGCTGGCGCCTCCCAGGTCGACGGCAAACAGCCCGGGTTCACTGGCCAGCTGCACGGTGCAGCGCGGTGCCGAATGCCGCAGCGCAGCGTGAAGCACGTTGATGTCGCTACGCAGCAGTTGGCCGGTATGGCAGCAGGCCAGCAGCTGCGGCAATAGCCAGGTGTTCCTCAGGGTGCTCTCACCACCGGTGGCCGCGGGCACGGCGAGGTCTGTCAGGCGATAGCGCTCGCCCAGCAGGTAGAGTTGATGCAGCGTTGACCAGGTACGCGATTCGATGGGCAGCTGCAAGTTGAGTGCAAGGAGAACCTTGTGTGCTGCATAGTGCAGGCTGCGTTCCAGCGCCTCGCACACCAGCCTGGCGGGTGCCCTGCGGGTGATGCGTGCGGGCTCGCGGGCCGCGTGCATCACGCAGATGGAATAGGCGGTGCACGCCAACCCGCCGATCTGGTCGGAAACCGCAGCCAATGCCTGCATACGTGGCGGCATGGCCAGCGGCTGGTTGATCAACACGCGGTCGAGCAGTGTCAGGGTCTGGGTCAGGCTGGGCCGCAGGGTTTCCAGCAATTCATAGCGAAGTTCCGGGTCCAGTGGCGCGCGATTCAGCTCCAGCAACGTGTCGCGCAGCCGCTGCGCCACCCCGGGCGGATCTGCCATCGGCAGCGCGTCGCACCACCCGGCTGCGCCCGCGAGGGTGGCGGCGAAACGCGTGAATGGAGCGCCGTCCTGCGGTGGGATGCGTAGCTCGATGGGGACCGGTTTGCTCATGGTGTGGTGCTTGGCTGGAATCAGTGGTGAGGTTACCGCAGACCAGTTGTTGCGTGCCACACAGCTTGGGTGACGGGGTTCACACTGTTGGCAATCGGTTGAACCAGGGCGCCGCTTTTTCCAGTTGTGCGGCCAGTTGGAACAACAGCGCCTCCTCGCCGTAGCGCCCGGCAAACATCACGCCTACCGGCAGACCTTCCGCGCTCCAGTGCAGCGGCACAGACATGGCGGGCTGCCCGGTGGCGTTGAACAGGCTGGTGAATGCCGACACGCTGATGGCCTCCTGCTCGTAGCTGGCCTTGTCCTGATCCAGGCTGAGTTTGCCCAGTTTTACCGGAGGCGTGGTCAAGGTAGGGGAAAGCAGAACGTCGTAGGTTTGCTGCAGCAGCGCCATGTCGCGCGTGATCTGCTCCAGCACCTGCATGGCGGAAAAGAGCTGCTCCGCGCTGTTGTCGCGGTCGGCAAGGTAGCGTTCCCAGATCAGCGGCTCGAGGTCATCTTCGGTTACCTTACGGCCCAGCGCCCGTTCCCGTGCGTGGATGCGTTCAACAGTACTCGCTGCCATGACCGGGCCGAAGGCGGCAAAAAACTGCCTGGGATCGACGGGGAGCTGAATCTCCTCCACGTTATGCCCCAGTTGCGTACAGAGTGTGGCGGCGTTGCGCGCCGCCGTCAGGCACTCCTCCGCGACCGGGGTATGTGTCAGCGGTGTTGTGACGAGGCCAACACGCAGCGTTCGCGGCGCGCGCATCGATGCCTCGAGAAAGCTGCCCTCGGGTGGTGGCGCAATGACTGTCTGGCCAGGCTCTGGGCCGCTGGTGGCGTCCAGCAGCGCCGCGCTATCGCGCACGCTGCGCGAGACGGCATGCGTGACCGACATCAGCGACGACAGGGTACGCGGCCCGTGGGGTACCCGCCCGCGGCTGGGTTTCATGCCGAACAGGCCGCAGGCAGAGGCGGGAATGCGAATAGAGCCGCCGCCGTCGGTGGCATTGGCGATGGGCAGAATACCGGCGGCTACCGCTGCGGCCGAGCCACCTGAGGATCCCCCGGCCGAGTGCTCCAGGTTCCAGGGGTTGCGCGTGTCACCGAAGAGGGTGGACTCGCTGCTGCCGGTGCCGCCGAACTCGGGGCTGTGGGTTTTGCCCATGATCACCAGCCCGGCGGCCTGATAGCGGCTGACCACCGTGCTGGTGTAGTCGGCCACGTTATCGCGATAGAAGCGCGAGCCGTGGGTGGTTACGGTGCCCTCCAGCATCATGCCCAGGTCCTTGAGCAGGAACGGTACGCCGTGAAAGGGGCCCGCAGGCAGGGGTTTTGCAACGGCTGCGCGTGCCCGGTCGTAGAGTGTCTCGACGATGCAATTCAGTGTCGGGTTCACTGCCTGGGCCCGTGCAATGGCGGTCTCCAGCACTTCTGACGCTGACACATCCCGCGCACGCACGCGCTCGGCGATGTCCAGGGCATCCCACTGGCGGTATTCTTCCAGCGGCAAGGTGGTGGCGCTGCCCGCGCGCAAGGTTGGAGCCAGCGCGACGGTAGTGGCTGCCAGCAGGCCCTGTTTGATCAACGTGCGACGGGAGAAATCTTCCATGGGTGGTGTCCTCGGCGTTGGCAATCGAGGCACTATACCGCAGCGGGCGGGCGGTCCCGGTTCAGCTTTTTGGCCCAGGTGCGCGGTAGCCGACCCTCAGCTGCGGCGGAGCAATTTTTTTAGCCGCGACCAGAGCGATTGTGCTGCCGGTGCGCCTTTCGACGTTTGCCGGTGTGAAGCGGGCACACCGTGCTCCGCATACCACGCTTCCCACTCGTGGGGTGTCAGCGTTTTGGGCACGTAGTCCGGGTCGGTGTGTTCAAGGGCGTGCGCCTGCAGGGAGGTGCTGGCTTCCGGCTTGCTGTTGTCCATCGAGCTGCTGTCGCTCGGCGATGGGCGGTTCAGGGCTTCGCGAATTTTGCGTTGCTGTGGCGTTTCCATGGGATAATCACACTGCCTGGGTCAGGAGGCCTGTGGAGTGAGTGTAGCAGACCTCGTTTGTTGCCTTCTGCCGCCGCCTGCGCCTTTGCTGCCAGAGTTGGGGAGCCCGAAAGGTGCTGCGCAAGATTGTTCACATCGATATGGATGCCTTTTTCGCCAGCGTAGAGCAGCGCGATAACCCGGCGTTGCGTGGCCGGCCCATTGCCGTGGGCGGCTCAGCCGAGCGTGGCGTGGTGGCTGCGGCCAGTTACGAGGCGCGTCAGTTCGGTGTGCGCTCCGCGATGCCCTCGGTCACCGCCAAGCGGCGCTGTCCTCAACTCACCTTCGTGAAACCGCGTTTCGACGTATATAAGACAGTGTCGCGACAGATTCGCGCCATATTCGACCGTTACAGCAGCCTGGTTGAGCCCCTGTCGCTGGATGAGGCCTACCTCGACGTGACCAAGGATCGTCAGGGGATAGGCAGCGCCATCCGTGTGGCCAGCTGCATCCGTCGGGATATTCTCGCGGAGACGGCGTTAACGGCTTCCGCAGGCATCAGCTACAACAAGTTTCTGGCCAAGGTGGCTTCAGACCAGAATAAGCCCGACGGCCAATTTGTCGTCCTGCCCGCGGAAGGAGCCGCCTTTGTTGCCGCGCTGCCTACGCGGCGATTCTATGGCGTGGGGCCGCGCACAGCAGAGCGCATGGCAGATTTGGGCATTCACACCGGCGCTGATTTACGGGCGCAGAACCTGGGTTTCTTACAACAGCATTTTGGCAAGTCGGCCATGTATCTCTATCGCGCGAGCCGCGGTGAGGATGACCGTCCCGTGCGACCGGACCGGGTGCGCAAGTCGGTGGGAGGAGAGCGCACTTATGCGCAGGACATGACATCGAGCGTAGAGCTGTATGCCGCCCTGGAGGACATTATCGACCTTGTCTGGCAGCGTATTGCGCAGCAGGGCGCGCAGGGACGCACGCTTACCCTGAAAATGAAATATGCCGACTTCCGCCAGGTTACCCGGGCGCAATCCCTGCCAGCGCCGATTGTTGGCCGCGAGCAGTTCGGGGAGCTGGCACGCGCCAATCTTGCAGGCCTGTTGCCGGTGCCACTCGGCGTGCGCTTGCTGGGCCTCAGCCTGTCCGGCTTCGAGACGCCCACGGCACAGGCAACGCAGGACATTGCCGAACCCGCCCCCGCGCAATATCCGCTGCAGTTCTGAGCACGGATGATAAACTGGTATTTTTGATAGCGGGAAGCCCAAGTAATGACCACCATCGGAACACCACTGACTCCTGGCGCCACGCGCGTCATGCTGCTGGGCAGCGGCGAACTGGGCAAGGAAGTGGCGATTGAGTTGATGCGCCTGGGTTGCGAAGTGATTGCGGTTGATCGTTATGCCCATGCTCCCGCCATGCAGGTGGCACATCGGGCGCACGTGATAAATATGCTGGATGGCGCTGCGCTGCGCGCGCTTGTGGAACAGGAACGCCCGCAGTTGATTGTGCCTGAAATCGAGGCGATCGCCACAGACGAACTGGTGACCATGGAGAGCGAGGGCTGGCATGTGGTGCCTTCGGCACGGGCCGCACAGCTCACCATGAACCGCGAGGGCATCCGTCGCCTGGCAGCCGAAGAGCTCGGCCTGGCCACCTCGCCCTACCGTTTCGCGGCAACCCGCGCGGAGTACGAAGCGGCGGTGGAGGCTGTCGGGCTGCCCTGTGTGGTAAAACCCATCATGTCTTCTTCTGGCAAGGGGCAGAGCACGCTGCGCACGCCTGCGGATATCCAGGCGGCCTGGGACTACGCCCAGTCGGGCGGGCGCAGCGGTGCCGGCAAGCTCATCGTCGAGGGGTTCGTTGACTTCGACTACGAAATCACCCTCCTCACCGTGCGCCACCGCGACGGTACCAGCTTCTGTGAACCCATCGGGCATCGGCAGGAAAAGGGTGACTATCGCGAGTCCTGGCAGCCCCAGGCCATGAGTGCGGCCGCGCTGGCCGACGCACAGCGGGTGGCGAGCGCCGTCACCGATGCGCTGGGTGGCCACGGGATATTCGGGGTAGAGCTGTTTATCAAGGGCGATGCGGTGATATTCAGCGAAGTGTCCCCGCGGCCGCACGATACCGGGCTGGTGACGCTGATCTCGCAGAACCTCTCGGAGTTTGCACTGCATGCACGCGCCATTCTCGGTTTGCCGGTGCCGGTCATTCGCCAGTGGGGCCCCGCTGCTTCTGCGGTTCTGCTGGTGGCGGGAGAGTCCAGCAACATGCGTTACGGCAATCTGGCACAGGCGCTCAGCCTGCCCGACACAGACTTGCGCCTGTTTGGCAAGCCGGAAGTGCACGGCGAGCGGCGCCTCGGGGTGGGGTTGGCGCGCGGCAATACCATCGAAGAAGCGGTAGAGCGGGCTCTGCAGGTGACCTCCGCCATCGAGGTCAGCCTGTGAGGCTGCCTTGTGACCCACGATACGTGAATGGCCGTGCATGAGTAGCACAACGGCGCCTTCGGCAACGCGGCTGCACGAGCTGCTGGCACTGCAGGCGCAGCGCCAGCCAACAGTGACGGCACTCTGGTGGCAGGGGCAGGCGACAAGCTACGCGCACTTGCAGGCGCGCGTGGCGCGACTTGCGCAACGACTGGCGAGCGTCGGTAACCCCGGCGACCGCATTGGGGTTCTCGCCTTCAACTGCCCGGAATTTATCGAGTTGATGTACGCGGCGGCGGCCAGCGGCCGCATCCTGGTGCCCCTCAACGCACGGCTGGCACCCCCGGAGTGGTGTTATCAACTTGGCGCGTCGGGGGTAAGCCTGTTGTTTGCCGATGCCGAACTGTTGCAGGCGCTGCGTGCAGACCCGGGGGCTCCGCAGGCGCTACCGGCGGTGGATTTACAGGACGACTATGCACAGTGGCTGGAGGGACCGCAGGCGACGCTGCCCGCGACTGCGGCGGATGATCCGGTGTGGATTCTGTACACCTCGGGTTCCACCGGCAGACCCAAGGGCGCGGTGCTTACCCACCGTTCCTTTCTGGCCGGGCTTGAGTCTGCGGCACTGGCGCGGCCGGTGCTCCCGGGCGACACCTACCTGTACCCGTTCCCGCTGTTTCACGTGGCGGCGCACAATGTGTTGTTGCAACACCAGTACGGTGCTGCAGTCGTGCTGTTGCGGTCGTTTTCCCCCGAGGCCACCCTGCGCGCCTGCCGGGAACAGCGCGTGACCACACTGTCACTGGCGCCCACCATGATCGCCATGCTGCTGGATGACCCCGCGTTTTCCCCGGCGGATTTGGCATCGGTGCGCACCATTGGTTATGGCGCTTCCGCGATGCCGGAAACCCTGCTGCGGCGGTTGTTGGCCGATACCGGCGTTGGTCTCTGCCAGAGTTACGGCATGACTGAGTTGTCCGGCAGTGCTGCCTTTCTCACCGTGGAGGATCACCAGCGTGCTGTGGCGGGGCAGCCGGCGTTGCTGCGCACCGTGGGCAAGCCCCTGGCGACGGTACAGCTGAAGGTGGTGGATGAAGCCGGTGCGACCTGCCCGCCCGGGGTGGCCGGTGAAGTGCTGGTGAAAGCGCCCCAGTGCATGAGCGGCTATTGGCAGCAGCCTGCGGCAACGGCCGCTGCGCTGGTGAACGGGTGGCTGCATACCGGGGATGTCGGCCGCTTCGATAGCGCAGGTTACCTGAGCATTGTTGACCGCAAGAAAGACATGATTATCAGCGGTGGCGAGAATGTGGCGTCGCGAGAGGTGGAGGAAGTGTTGCGTGGCCACCCTGCGGTAAAGGACTGCGCGGTCATCGGCTTGCCAGACGCCCAGTGGGGGGAGCAGGTCGCTGCGGTGCTGGTGCTGGACGGGGAGGCCAGCGATGACGAGCTCGCAGCTCACTGCCGCGCGTACCTGGCCGGTTACAAAACGCCAAAGAGCTGGCGGCGCTTGCAGGCCCTGCCGCTGAACGCGTCGGGCAAGGTAGACAAGCCAGCGCTGCGGGCCGAGGCCCGCGAGCGCAGCTGAGGCGTCTTACTTGCCGCGCTGTATTGCCGCGCTGACGTACTCCATGAACTCGGTCATATTGGCTTGCTGGTCTGCGTCTACCTGCTTCGACACCGCTTCCTCCGCCATGCGCGCATCCCATTCCGCAAGGCCGGGCACCGCCTGCAGTACATCCCACTGCAGCTGACTGGGGCCGACCAGTTTGGGCATGGCCAACGCATAACGAAGATAGATGTCCGCCAGGGTCATGTCGGCGCCACACACCCAGGGCGAGAATGCGGCCAGGCGCGTCAGGCTGGCGGCGCCCTTGTCGAGTGTTGCGCGCACCTCCTCCTTCACGCCATCCGCCACCGGAGCATTCGCCAGCACGGCGGGCAGCAGCCGTCTTCCCGCCAGTTCGAGATACAGCTCCGCCACCTTCATTACCTGACGCACAAGGGCACGCTGTTCCGGGTCTGCGGGTAGCAGCGGCGTCTGTGTATAGGCGTCTTCGATGTATTCCACCAGCACGCTGCTTTCAGAGAGCGCCGTGCCGTTTGCCGTGGTCAGTGCGGGCACCTTGCCGGCCGGGCTCACGGCGAGCAGCTCTGGCGCCCCGGGGTAAACCAGGTTCTCGGTGAATTCCACGCCCTTGTACAGCAGGCAGTGTTTGACGATGTTGTAGTAATTGCTGGCGGAAAAACCGTGCAGTGTCAGCATGGGGTTGTGATCCTTGTTATGAGGTCGTTGGTGTGGAGGAGTGTACGCGTTATCGCCGTTATTGGGCCAGCAGCGCGTGGCGTTCTTTCTGGCTCAGCCAGTTTCGCGCAACCTCTTCAGCTAAACCCTGCCTATCCAGTAAACTGTGCAGCTTTATGGCACCCCATAACGGCGGTGTGCGAGCGTACAGGATTATCGCAGTGACGGATCAAGATCAGGCAGTGGCGGGAAGTGCGTCTGCCCAGCAGCGTATCGTATGTAAATTCGGCGGTTCCAGCCTGGCGAGCGCGGCACAGCTGCGCAAGGTGAGGGCGATTATCGAGGCGGATCCGCGTCGCAGCATCATAGTGCCCTCGGCTCCCGGCAAGCGCGACAGCGCAGATACCAAGGTCACGGACCTGCTGTATCTCTGCCATCACGCGGCGAGTATGAACGCCGATTTCTCCGCGCCGTTTGCCCAGGTGGCCGAGCGTTTTGCGGCGATTGAGCAGGAGCTGGGCATGCAGCCGATGATGCACGAGCACCTGGAGCACTTTCGGGCGCAGCTCGCGGCAGGCGTGAGCGCGGACTTTGCGGCATCGCGCGGGGAGCATTTCTCGGGCCTGCTGTTGGCGGCATGGCTGGGCGCCGAGTTTGTCGAGCCAGCGGAATGCGTGGTCATTGGCAGCAACGGCCTGGTTGATCCCGCCACCTGGGCACTGCTCGGCGCACGCCTGCAGGACAGCACCCGCCGTTACGTGGTGCCGGGTTTTTACGGATGCGATGGAAAAGGCGAAGTACGCACGTTTTCCCGCGGTGGTTCCGATGTCAGTGGCGCGGTTGCCGCGCGCGCAGCGCATGCCTCGCTGTATGAAAACTGGACCGATGTGTCCGGGCTGTTGATGGCGGATCCGCGTATTGTGCCCAACCCCCGTCCCATGGCCGAGGTGACCTACGCAGAGATTCGCGAACTGTCCTACATGGGTGCCAGCGTTTTGCATGACGAAGCCATGGCGCCGGTGCGCGAGGTGGGTATACCGGTCAATATTCGCAATACGAACGAGCCGGAACATCCGGGTACGCGCATTGTTGCCGAGCTCTCGCCCGAGGTTATCCAGAGCACACAGATAGCCGGCGTAGCAGGCAAGTCGAACTTTGCCATGATCACCATAGGCAAGCACCTGATGAACCGCGAAGTGGGCTTCGTGTATCGCCTGCTGGGTGTGCTCGAGCACAATGACATTCCCTTCGAGCATTGCCCCTCGGCGATTGACAGCGTGAGCGTGGTGCTGGAGTCATGCTGGCTGGAGGGGAGGGTCGACGGCCTGCTGGATGAAATTCGCCGTACGCTGGAGCCCGACGAGCTGGAGTACGTGCCGAGCATTGCGCTCATCGCCATCGTCGGCGAAGAAATGGCGCGCACACCGGGTATTGCAGCCAAGGTATTCAGCGCACTGGCAAGCGCCGGCGTGAACGTGCGGCTGATCAATCAGGGCGCCTCGGAGTTGAATATCATCGTGGGTGTAGCGCCAGACGATTACGCTCCGGCGCTGCGCGCAATTTACAACGCCTTTATTGGCTAGCTCCAGGCTATTCCTGCGCCAGTCGGTAGAGCAATACGGCGGCGCGCTTGGCTTGCAGGGCTAGGGAGGGCAGGTAGCCCGTTTCGTTGACCGTGTGGCCTTCGCTGCCGCTCATGCCCAGGCCGTCGATGGCCATGTCCACGTGGTCTGCGGCGAAGGAAATATCCGCCGCCCCGGCACGCAGCGGATTGACTGCTGTCACCGGCCCAAACCCCAGGTCTTCACTGACCTGTGAGTAGAGCGCCAGCAAGCGCAGATTGCCGGCGGAGGGCGCCATGGGCGGGTAGCCCTCGTCGAAGGCGAGTTCCGCCGTAGTCTGGGGCAGGTGTTCTGCCACGATGGCCTGCATGCGCGCCTTGCTGCGCGTCAGTTGTTCCGCCGACAGGGCGCGAATATCGCCTTCCACCAGTGCGAATTCTGCCACCACGTTGCTTTTGCCGTAGGTGCTGGTGGTGTTGTCCACCGGGTTGTTGCGCAGCGTGGTGCCACCGGCCATACGTCCCGGGTTGAAGGTGAGATACTCCTCACCCCGCAGCGCGTCATCGTCGTGGAAGGCGCTGATAATCCGCGCGGCCTCGTAGATGGCGCCCGACCCGATGTCCTCACGAAACACCTGGGAGGAGTGCGCGGGGGTGCCGGTAACGTCAAGCCGCCAGCTCACGCTGCCGCGCCGCGATACATTGGCGGTGCGATAGTCGCCGTCCCCATTCTCGAAACCCAGTGCCACGTCGGCGTGGCGCGCGGCGTCAACCAGGGCCTGTTTGGAAAGCGCCAATGGTTTGCCGCTCAATTCCTCATCACCGGTGAGTACGACGGTGACGTCCAGTTGCTCCAGTACACCGTTGGCGCGCAAGGCGGATAGCGCCTGCAGCATGATGACGTTGCCGCCCTTCATGTCGGCGATGCCGGGGCCGGTGGCGTGCTCGTCGTCGATGCGAGTGAAGCGCTGGAACGGGCTGTCCGGTTCGAACACGGTATCCAGGTGACCGATCAACAGCACCTTGCGACGCGCCTCTGCACCGGCATAGCGCGCAACCAGGTGGCCCGCACGCTGGAAGCTGGCACCCTCCACCCACTCCACGGCGAAGCCGAGTTGCGCGAAGGCTTCACTGAACAGATCGCCGACTTCGCGCACACCGGCCAGGTTCATGGTGCCGCTGTTGGTGTTCACACTGCGGACCAGTAGATCGAGTGCGACCGGCTGTTGGCGGTCAATGTGGTCCACCAGGCGCTGCTCCACCGCGGGTTGCGACTCGGGGCTGGACGCGTGTGTATGCACGGCCCACCACAGCGAGAGGGTGGTGACAAGAAACAGGCGAAAGTAAGTGTTCACGCGAGTCGAGCTCCCTGCGATATGAATGAATGAGGTGATGTCGGCGGCGCTGCTCAATCGCCGTACTCCAGTCCGGCCACCAGGACGCGGGTGGCGAGCTGCACTTCCTTGAGAAACAGCACCAGTGCCACGATGAGCAACAGCAGTCCGAGCACGAACGTAATAACCACGAAGGTTTCAATGTGAATCGCCAGGAAATCACCGATGAACAGGCTGACCACCACCACGCAAACCATAAGGGCAGAGGCAGTACACATACCGATTGACCAGTTGATGATCTTGACCCGTCGCCACAGGGTGCGCAGTTCACGGCTGACGATGGCCAGCCGGGTGTCATCGCTGACGGTGTTGACGCGTCGCTCCAGTACCCGTGCGCGGTCGACAATCCGCCCCAGCCGCCCTGACATGACGTTGAGAAAGCCGGCAATGCCCGCCAGCAGGAATACCGGGGCCACGGCGATCTGGATAATGCTGGCGAGGGCGGTGACGGAATCGGCCATGAATATCTCCCTGCGGCATGGCGGCGTGTACGGTCGGTCATTCTGCGCCACGCGCGATGTGCTGGCAAATGAACAGCCCTGAGCGAAGTCCCGGTATCAACCGCGGCGATCGCCCTTTTGCTCGTGGTTGATGAGCGTTTGCAGCCTGAGCGCGTGGTCCGTGAAGATCCAGTCGGCGCCGCGGTAGACTTCGCGGCGCAGAGCGCCGGGCCGGGTCACAAAACCGGTGCCCACTGTACGCCCGGCGGCGTGCAGCCGTTGCAGGCGCCGTCGTCCCAGCAGGGCGAACGAACCGGCGAGTCCCCCGTGGCCCAGTGAGGCATTCTCGGCAATGATGCGCCCTGTGTTCATCCAGGCGACGTCCACGCACGCGGCGCGCGGCAGATCGGGAAATCCCTCCAGGTGATCGGGCACCAGGGAAAGCAGGTGGAAGTCCCGCACGGGCTCCAGCGCCGTCAGGCAGTCCATGATCCGCTGCGGGTAGGCGGGGCGCTCACGCCACGACTCCTTCACTTCGAGCATCAGATGCACCTTGCCCGCGAAGTCGTCCACCAGCTCGGCCAGCGTGAAAAGTGCTGGCACCGCTGCACGCAGTTCGGCCAGGGTGCTGTGCGCAATCGTCAACTCGGGCCTGCCGTGCAGGCGTCCGCAATGGGGATCGTGGTAGATCACGGGATGCCCGTCGGCGGTCAGTCGGATGTCGGTCTCCACCGCCCAGACCCCCGCCGTTACGCAGTGTGCGAAAGCGGCTGCGGTATTTTCCTCGGCAATGCCGGGACCGTGTGCGCCCCGGTGCGCAATCAGTTTGACCTCACGGCCCCGCAGTGTTGCACGCGAGCCGGGACCGATGCTCCACACTTGATTGGCAAGACTGTTCAACAGGCTGCTGATGCCGGGCATGATGATCCTGAAGGTGGGTCGTAAATGAACCATACGCCGTTCCGTGTCGGCATCCAATGGCAGCAACTGCTTTGTCGCTCGTCCTCCGAACATGCTGGCGCGCTACTTGTTGCCGGCACAGGCACACAGTATCCTCAGCTAATAATCAATAGTCACCCGTGTTGGCACCAACTTCCAACACCATGCAGTGGAGCCTTCTCATGAACATGCCGCTCGCCGTGCACATCGGCAACCACGATTTGCCCTTCGTCGATATCGGTGATGGCAGCCAGCTCAAAGTGTTGCAGGTCAAGCCGGATGAGGGTATCTGGGTAATCGAGAACATATTCCACGCGGGTTATGAGGTGGAGACGCACCGTCATACAGGCCCGGTCTACGGCTTTACCACCAGCGGTGCCTGGAAGTACAAGGAATACGACTACGTCAATCGGGCAGGGTCTTTCCTGTACGAGCCTGCGGGCTCAGTGCACACACTGCAGTGTGTTGAGGACAACACGCGGGTCTGGTTCCACATGACCGGCTCCAACATCAACCTCGACGAGGCCGGAAACATCACCTCGGTGACCGATGGTGGTCTGACCCTGGAGTTCTACCTCGCCATGTGTGAGCAGCAGGGCTTGCCACGCCCCAATGTGTTGGTGGGCTGACATGGAGATTGATATCTACAGCCCGGACGCCTACGTGCAGGGTATTCCGCATGCCCAGTTCGCCTGGCTGCGCGAGCATGCGCCAGTGTACTGGCACCCCCATCCCGACGGGGGAGGCTACTGGGTATTGAGCAAGCATGCCGATATTGTTGCCGTGTCCCGTGACTTCAAGACCTTCTCTGCCCAGCGCGGTTTTGTCATGGTGGACGACATGCCACCGGAGATCCTGGGCATGGTGCAGAATCAGCTGCTGGGTATGGATCCGCCCAACCACGGCCCCATTCGCCGTGCGGTGATTACGCGCTTTACCTCGCGCCGCCTGGCGGAGCTGGAGCCGCGGGTGCGCGAGATTGCCCGGCGCATCATGGTCGATGCTCGCTGTGGCACGGAAATCAATTTCGTCGATGACCTGGCAGGCGACCTGCCGACGGCGGTGATCTGCTCGCTGCTCGATATTCCCGAAGACATGTGGCCACAGATACGGCACTGGTCCGATGTGCAAACCTCCGGCTCAGACCCGGACCTGGGCGGCACGCCGGAGGAGGTCACTCAGGCGTCGATCGACATGGGCAGCTACGGTTACTCGCTGGCGGCAGAGCGCCGCGACGGCAAGGGAGAGGACCTCGTGTCGCTGCTGGTCAACCAGGAGATCGATGGCCACACTGTATCGGAGATGGAGTTCGCCTCACTCTTTGTTCAGCTCGCGGTTGCCGGCAACGAAACCACGCGAGGCCTGATCAGCTCTGGCATGGATCAGTTACTGCGCACCCCGGGCCTGTACCGACAGCTCGCGGCCCATCCCAGCGCATTGCCGCTGGCGATTGAAGAAATGTTGCGCTGGACCTGCCCGCTGCACTATTTTCGCCGCACGGCAACCTGCGATACGGAGATACGCGGGCAGCCCATCCGCGAGGGAGAGCGTGTGGTGATGTTGTACAGCTCGGGCAATTTCGACGAGGAGGTGTTTGCCGATCCGCTGCGCTTTGACATCACACGCACGCCGAATCCGCATCTCGCTTTCGGTCACGGCATTCACCTCTGCCTTGGCGCCAACCTGGCGCGCATGGAGGCGCGGATCTTCTTCGAGGAATTCTTCCGCGCCTTCGCCGGAGTGGAACGGACAGGCGACCCGGTGTTTATCCGCTCCAACAGTATTCATGCCTTCAAACAGATGCCGGTGCGCCTGCTGGCCGCCTGAGCATGCACATCCATCAATAACAAGAACAGGACACACTCCATGCGCCGACCGCTTTTTATCGCTGCGTTGCTTCTGCCGATACTGGCCAGCGCACAGGAAAAAACGCTGTTGTGGGGCGATACGCACCTGCATACCACCTATTCCTCCGACGCCTTTGCCAACAACAACCTTCTGGCCGACCCGGACACGGCCTACCGGTACGCGCAGGGCTTGCCGGTAGTGCATCCCTACCACCATGCGCGGCTGCAAATTGAAACGCCACTGGATTTCCTGGTGGTGTCTGACCACGCGGAATACATGGGGGTTATCCGCCACCTTTACTACAACGGCTCGGACGGCGTGGAGCTGGGTTTTGTCGATGGGCTCAAGGCCGATTTTGTGGGCTGGCTGCTGCGACGGCGCGTGGACGCAGGCCGCGGCCGCGAGCTGTTCATGTCGGTGTTGCCCAAGTCCACGGACGACCCGCGCGAGGCCGCGGCGACTATGCGGGTCGGCTCGAGCATGATTCCGCCGATGCTGTCGGTGGAGGCGGATACCTGGCGCCAGATTGCCGAGACCGCTGATCGCTACAACGACCCGGGACGCTTTACCGCGCTGATCGGTTGGGAGTGGAGTTCGATTCCCGGGGGCGCAAACCTGCACCGTGTGGTGATGACCGATGGGGATGCGCGCAGTGCGCGTAAATACCAGCCCTTTGGCCTCGACGATAGTCAGTATCCTGAAGATCTGTGGCAGTGGCTGGCCGCCACTGCCGAAGAAACCGGTGACGACTTTATCGCGATTCCGCATAACGCGAATATTTCCAAGGGCTACATGTTCGATGAAACCACCCTGCGCGGTGAGCCACTCAGCGAAGAGCTCGCCAGCGTGCGCAATTATTGGGAGCCGGTGGCAGAAATCACGCAAATCAAGGGTGATTCCGAGACGCACCCAGTATTGTCACCTGACGACCCATTTGCGGATTTCGAGAATTACCCCTTTTATATTCAGCAGGGCGCCAGTTCCTACACCCCCGCAGCGGGCGATTTCCTGCGCCCGGCGCTGTTGCGGGGGCTGGTACTGGAAGCGTCGTTGGGTGTAAACCCCTATCAGCTCGGTTTTATCGGCTCCACGGATTCGCACACCAGCCTGTCTTCGGCAGAGGAAGGAAACTTTCACGGCAAACTCGCCACCGACTCCATTCCCGAGAACAAGACAAACCGCTGGGCAGAGGAAGAGGGGCCCAGCGGTTGGGCAATGTCTGCCTCGGGGCTCGCGGCGGTTTGGGCAGAGAGCAACACACGGGAATCCATACTGGAAGCAATGCGTCGACGTGAAGTCTATGCCACCACGGGTCCGCGCATCGGTGTACGGCTGTTCGCGGGTTGGAACCTGCCAGTGGTGGGCACAGACAGTGCGGAAGACTGGCAGGCCGCGGCCGCGGCCGGGGTGCCCATGGGCGGTGAGCTTGCGGCAACCGATGGTGCAGCTGGCCCGCAGATTCTGGTGCAGGCCTCGCGTGACCCGGTGGGCGCCAACCTCGACCGTATCCAGGTGATCAAGGGCTGGATCGATGCGGCCGGCGATACGCACGAACGTATCTATGACGTTGTCTGGTCGGGTGCGCGCGAGCCGGATGCGACGGGTGATCTCCCGGCCGTGGGTAATACGGTGAACCTGGGCACAGGCGAGTGGGATAACAGTATTGGCGCACCGCGCCTGGCCGCGCTTTGGCAGGATCCGGATTTCGACCCGACACAGGCTGCGTTCTATTACGTGCGCGTGCTGCAGATTCCCACACCGCGCCATTCACTGCTGGACGCGCTGGCACTGAAACAACCGGAGGCTGAGGGCTTTCCGTCTACCTTGCAGGAACGGGCGTATACCTCACCGGTCTGGTACCGTCCCGGCGGTTGACCCGGCGGCGGAGTCGTTTTCCATGGCGTGTGCGCTGGCTTTCAGGTCGGCGATCATCTCGCTGATTCCCGTGAGGTGTGGTGCTTCGGCGCGCAGGACAGCCAGGAATAGCCGTCGCTTGTAGTCCTGCAGGTCCAGCCCCGCAGCGACGGCTTCCGGGGCCGCACTGCCGACAATATCCACCAGCCGTTCCGCGGCGGTCAGGCGGCCCCAGAGGTAGTCGTTCTCGCGAAAGCGGCGGGAAAAAAACGCACCGAAATTACCGAACTGTACGCCCTTGAGAATCTCCCGCGCGCCGCCCTGGCGCAGGCTGTTGGCATCGTCTACCGCAATGCGGTCGACCTTGATCTGCTCCATGGTATCCATTTCCCGACTCTGGCTCATGGGGTAGGTCAGCACATCGTAATGTGCAAAGCCCAGGTAGGTGGTGAGCACTTCACGCATCATGCTTCGGGCGCCGACTTCGCCACACCAGGCCGCCAGGTCACTCTCCAGGGCGGCATCGAACTCAATCAGGTCCAAGCGTTCGCGCACCCTGACCAGAAAGTCGTTCAGGTGATCATCGAGGCATTCGGTGGAGGGGCGCTGCAGGTGCTCGCCGCGCCAGTCCATGTGTTCGCGCAGCGTTTCTGCGCGGGCGTAGAGACGCAATTTGAGCCGATCGAGATGCTCGCGGTAATCGGCAATCGTCAGAGTATCCGGGTCGGTGTACAGCTCGTTCACGCGGCGAATCAGCAACATCACCCGGCGCAGCCGATGGCGCATATCGTAGTTGCGCAGGAAGCGTACCCAGGGGGCACCCTCCTGATACCGTGCGCTGCTGGCGGTGTCACCCAGCGGGCGGATGCGCGCCATGCGCGCCCAGGCTTGCAGCCGGGCTACGGCCTCGGTGCGCGTCAGTCCGCGCGTGCTGCGTTGAAACAGTTCCGCCAGCTCATCCAGCAAGCCGAGCACTTTCAGCCGCGAGTAGCCCTCATAGGCATACCCGGCGTCAGAGGCGGCGCGCATGTTCGCCTCCTTCCCCCAGTGGGCAATGTTTGCCGCCGTGGGTGTTGCAGTCATCATGCTATCGAGGTGACTGCCGATGACCGCGAGTACCTGGCTGCGCACGCCGTCAGCGACTTCACTATGCAGTTGTACCTTGTTGTTGAACGCGGCAATCCAGTCCAGGTCATCGCGAATTGGCTGGTGACGCGGTATGGTCGAGAGCGCGCCGAGGATGGTAGTAAAGAAACCGGGTGCTTCGCGTGCTGTCTCGCGCTCGGGCTCCGGGTTCGGTTCCAGGTACACCAGCCGGCGGTCTGTTTCCCGGTGCGCCGGGTGCCGCTGCACGGCGTCCAGCGCCACGGATACGGGCTTGTTCATCAACACGCTACCGTCGATGAAGGCGGCCTCGTCCGCGCGTTCACCCGTGCGCCGCGCACTGCGCAGCTGACGGGCAATAAAAGCGCCCCTGCCCGCCCAGCCGGTGCTGCGTCGTTCCAGTACCGCATCCATTTCTGCGAGACGCAGGGGTGGGAACGCGCCCGGAAAACTGCTGGTGGCGCGCGCGGCAAAGGCCAGTGAAGGCAGGTGATCGCGGCCCAAAGTGGAGGGATGCAAGTCGCGGTTCTGGCTGAACTGGTGATGAAAGTGGAATGTGTGGCGGTGTTCGCGTTCGCGCACGGTCGCAGGGTCGTGCAGCGGAATGGTTTGCGGTGACCCCCAGAAATCGGTGGTCGTCACGAACAGTTCGAGGGGCAGTCCGGGCGGCAACAGCGACTGACAGCCATCGGCCTGTTCTTCGCCGAGCGATTCCAGGGCGTCAAGCATCATGTTGCTCATGGTGGGGCCAGAGAAAGGTGGCTCGAACCAGCGCGAGCGCATGAACAAGGAGAGGTTCTGCAGCACCTCGGGGTCTTCACCCGCAGCACCCGCTTGGCGGTTACGGCGCTTGCGCAGCAGCCCCGCGAACCAGAACAACGGGCGCATGTAGAGTTTGGACAGGCGCGAGGGCCGCGCCGCCGGGTCAAGCAGTGCCTCGATGTCGGCAAGGTCCAGCCAGAGCTTGCGGTGCGCATCCAGCGACAGGTCGAAGGCCAGCGCGCGCGCAAGCATGATGCCGTTGATGCCGCCGGCAGAGGCGCCTGCGATCACGTCCACCAATACGCGCAGGCGCACATGCCCGCCAATCTGTTGCAACAGTTCAAAGTACACGGTTTCAGTGTCGAGCTCACCGCGATGGGACGCGGCATCGGTATAGCTTGCGTCACTGGCCGTATCTTCCGGCACAGTGTGGTAGGCCCGGGAGGCGCGAACCAGTTTGAGGATTTCCCGCGTGACACCGTGCATGTATACCGCGAGAGAAACACCGCCGTAGCACACGAGTGCAAGCCGCAGCTCCCGCTCGGGTACCGCGTCGGGTGCTTGGTTGGCGTTCATGAAGGCTCCTTGATGGCCTTGGTGCACGGCCGCGCGATTCGAGCGAGCGCGGCGTCGGCTGATGCACGGGTTCTATTGCCATACTATAGTTTCAGCTGCGCTCAATCCAGAGCAGCGGTTTCGCGTCGCTGCGACTCTGGGTACGATCAGTATTCACAGCGAAATCGGGCCGGGCACCTGCGCGGCTTAACCGGGAGCTCAACATGATCGAGATTGATTTCCAGCTCGTCTGGCATCATTTGTACAAAATCGGCATCGCGTTCATTCTGGCGTTGCCCATCGCGATTAATCGAGAATACCGGGCTTACGGGGCCGGGTTGAGAACCTTTCCCCTGGTTGCCATTGCCTCCTGCGCCTTCATGCTCGTGGGTATGGACGTCTACGATGAGGGGGAAGCCGAGGCACGCATTATGTATGGCATCATCACGGGCATGGGCTTCATTGGCGGCGGTTCCATTATCAAGCGGGGAAGTCGGGCCCAAGGCACCGCCACCGCCGCGGGTTTATGGTTAACCGGTGCAATCGGGTTGTCCGTGGCGTACGCTCGCTATGAAATCGCCCTCGTGCTGTCGGCCATTGGATTTCTGATCTTTCAGTTTTCTGGTCTCATCAAGATGCACCCGCGTGCAGACGCCGCTGATTAGCCGAGTGGCGTTGGGCGACGTAGCTCTGGCTATCCTTTGGTGTAGGCTGTGGAAAAACTCGCTATGTGGAGAAAAAAATGATGTGTGTTCCCGTTCGCTTGCGTAGTCCCCTGTCATGCCTAGTGATGTTGTTGATACTGACCGGGTGCTCCAGTACCTATTACGGGGCGCTGGAGAAGCTTGGAATTGAAAAGCGCGAGATTCTGGTGGATCGGATTGACGATACCCGGGAGTCTCAGGAGGAGGCCAAGACGCAGTTTGCCTCCGCACTGGAACAGTATCGCAGTATTATCGATGTCGACGGTGGCGAACTCGAGAAGGTTTACGATCGCCTCAACGCTGAATACCAGCGCTGCGAGCGTGATGCAGAAGAAGTGTCTGCGCGCATCGAAGCCGTAGAGTCAGTGGCGGAGGACCTCTTCGATGAATGGGATGGTGAGATAGACGACTTTGCAGATGCCGGGATGGCACGGCAAAGTCGAAAACTGCTGAACGAAACGCGCTCTGAGTATGCGGTCATGTTGCAAGCTATGCAGCGGGCGGAGCGCTCCATGGAGCCCGTCCTTACTATCCTGAAGGATCACGTCACCTTTCTTCGCCACAACCTGAACGCGCGTGCCATCGGCTCCCTGCAGGGCGAGCTGAACACCATTGAGCAGGCGACTGCCTCGCTGATAGCAGATATGGAAGAGTCCATCGCCGAGGCGAGCCGCTTCATGGATTCGATGCAATAGCCGTAGTCTGGGTTGCTGCTCTGTGGAATGAGCAGCAGGCCCCGAGTGTTCACTACACGGGCATCAGGAATGTTCTCGCAAAGCGCAATGTGTTAATGAGTGTGCCACCGTCCCGGACGTATCGTCAGCGATACGGACAGCGCGGCCTAGGGCTCGCCCTCGACGCTGGCCTCCGCGCCCGGCCAGGCGTAGCCGTGAGGCAGGGGAGCGCCGTCGTCGTCCAGGTTCACAAACACAATACGGTCGATGGAGATGATGGTCTGTTTGGTCAGTTTGTTCCTGACCTCGGCCCGCAGCGTGACCGAGGTGCGGCCACAGGCGATCACTTCCACGCCCATTTCAATGATGTCACCTTGGTGGGCGGAGCTGACGAAATTGATTTCCGACATGAACTTGGTGACCAGGTGCCGGTTCCTGCCCAGCTGGCACATGGCGTAGATGACGGCCTCTTCGTCGATCCAGCTGAGTAACTGGCCCCCGAACAGGCTGCCGTGCGGGTTCAGGTTTTCCGGTTTTACCCATTTACGCGAATAGAACTTCATGTTGTTGTCTCTGTCGGTGGCAGGACCTTGCCCGGGTTCAGCAGGCCTTTGGGGTCCAGCGCCTGCTTTAACGTGCGCATGAGGGCGATTTCCGCCGGCGAACGGCTGCAGTGCAGGAACTCGCGCTTCTCCAGGCCGATACCGTGTTCGGCCGAGACTGAGCCGTGCAGCGGCACCAGATGCTCGTAGACGATGCGCTCAATACGGTGACGCTCATGGGCGGGGCCAATGCCGAGATGCAGGTTGCCATCGCCCATATGGCCAAAGCACACCAGCCTCGCGCCGGGGCACTGTTGTTCCAGGGCGGCGAGCAGGTCGTTGATGTAGTTCTCCATGTGTCGAATGGGCAGGCTGACATCAAAGACCGCGATGGGGTTGATACAGTGCACCAGCGCTTCCACATCATCGCGCATGGCCCAGAGCTGATCGGCCTGCTGGCCGCTTTGCGCGATCACCGCATCGACCACATGGTCGTCTTCCAGCAGGCCAGCCATGACCGCCGTGAACTGCGCCTCCAGGGTTTCGCTCTCCGCGCCCTGCGCCTCCACCAGCACATAAAAGGCGTGGTGCGTGGGCAGGAAGGCCTGGTGGCGCTGTGTTTCCTCCACCAACAGCTGGTAGTGGTTGTTCCACATGACTTCAAAGGCGCTGAGCTTGCCTTCGAGGTCGGTGCCCAGGCGCCGCAGCACCTGCAGCAGAGATGAAAAATTCTCCACCGCGACAAAGGCCGTCTGGGTGGCGCTGGGTGCGGGGCGCAGCCGCAGCACCGCCCGGGTGACAATGCCCAGTGTGCCCTCGGAGCCGATGAACAGCTGCTTGAGGTCGTACCCCGCATTGTTTTTCAGCATTTCGTTCATCGAGCTGATGACGGTGCCATCGGCAAGTACCGCCTCCAGTCCCAGTACCTGCTCCCGCGCCATGCCGTAGCGCACCACACTGTTGCCGCCGGCGTTGGTAGCGATCATGCCGCCGATATGGGCACTGCCGCGCGCACCGAAGTCCACGGCAAAGAGCCAACCTGCGGCCGCAGCCGCGTTCTGCACCGTTTGCACAATGGCACCGGCCTGCACCGTCATCACACCGGCGATGTCGTCCAGTTGCTCAATGGCCTGCATTCTTTCCAGCGTAATCACGATGTCGCTACCGGTACAGGTGATACCGTCTACCAGGCCGCTCAGTCCGCCCCAGGGCACCACACTCTGGTTGTGCGCGTGGCAGATGCGCATCACCGCTGACAGCTCTTCGGTGCTCGCAGGCCGCACAATGGCCATGGCCTTGCACTGTCCCTGCCACCAGCTGTGATTGGGGCGTGCGCGCACGTCCTCACCCGTGAGTACCCCCTTGGTGCCGACAACAGCGTGAATTTCATCAATGATGCGCATGAAACGTTTCTCGATTGTTCTCTTAACGATAGACAGCTGGCCACAACACATACACAGCCGAGGCGTCTATGGTCTTTGCCGTAATATACACCGTGCCCGACGTTTTTGCTGGTGACCTGTGATGTCAGTCCGCGGTCGGCCGGTGCCGGCGGCGCAGTCCGCTGGGCATTGCATCCTGCCCGTGGCAGAATATTGCATATGAGATGTCATTATATGCGGGCCCTGTGGGCAGGGTGAGAACGTCATGACAAAAGCGACGCAGACCGAGGCCATCGACGGGCGCCGTCAACGCAGCGAACGCAGTCGCCAGGCTATTATCCAGGCTGCGGTGGCCTTCATGGAGGAGGGCGTTCTGGTGCCTACGGCGCAGCAGATTGCGGAGCGCGCCGGTGTGGGTATTCGCTCCTTCTTTCGCCACTTCGAAGACATGGGCGCATTGGCGGAGGCGGTCAATGGACAACTGGGTGCCACCTGGAAAGACCTTTTCACCGGTGGCGACCGAGAGGGCACACTGAACGAGCGGCTCACCCATGCGATAGAGCGTCACGCCGATGCCTATGAGCAAATCGGCAACGTGATGCTGTCCACGGCTGCACAGCGTTGGCGTTATGAGTTTTTGCGGCAGAACTACGCGCGCGCGTTGCGAGGCCTGCGGCAAAACCTCAGTGACTGGATGCCGGAGCTGAATGCGCTGCCATCGGATGACCGCGAAGCCGTCGACGCTCTTGCGTCATTCGAGATGTGGCACCGTCTGCGTGAGCATCAGGGCCTGAGCAAGAAAACCAGTACCCGCATTGTTATCCAACTCATCAGGCCGCTGGTTCTAGACCCTTGACCCGCGAGAGAGGTGCAGCGCATGGCTGAGCAATTCACAGAGCAGGGTGGGGCAGCCACCATGGACCCTGGCCCCCTGAAACGCTGGGTTACCTCGACCCTCATGAGCCGCTTGTTCAGCCCTGGGCAGGTTGACAGGCACCGGGCGCGGGCAGAAAAGAAGCGTCGCGCGCAGGGCGTGCCACACCGCATCGAGTATTTTCACCAGGTTGATGATGGATACAGTCACCTGGTGGCGCAGGTTCTGCCGCAGCTGGTGGCGCGCTACGCCGTCGAGTTGCAATGCCACCTGGTGTCTGGGCCGCAAGGCCGCAACGTGGCCGAGCCTGCGTTATTGCTGCAATTATCGCGCTACGACGCGTTTCAGGTGGCACCGGAGTACAACCTCGAATTCCCCAGGCAGTCCGGGCCGCCGGCGCCGGCGAACGTGCAGCAGGCTGCCGCCATCCTCGCCGCGCAAGACACAGCCGGGTTCATTGCACTGGCTGCTGATGTGGGGCGCGCGCTGTGGAGCGAGGACGCAGGTGCGCTGGCTTCGCTGGCGGCTGCCCACGGCAGCGCCTCCGGGCAGGGCACCGCCGCAGCGATCGCCGCTGGCAGCGAGCGCAGGGCGCACCTGAAACACTACTCCGGTGCCATGCTGTATTACGGTGGAGAATGGTACTGGGGAGTGGACCGACTCTATCACCTGGAGAAGCGCCTTGCGGCCCTGGGCCTTGATCGCCATCCCGGCGAGCCCATGCTCGTGCCGCGCCCCGACATCGAGACGGGGGGATTGCGTGATACTGGCACCCTGACGCTGGAGCTCTATGCGTCTCTGCGTAGCCCTTACACGGCCATCGTGTTCGATCGGGCCGTGCAGTTGGCGCGTGATACTGGCGTCAGGCTGGCGGTGCGGCCAGTGCTACCCATGGTGATGCGTGGTGTGCCGGCAACCCGCGAGAAAGGCTTTTACATCTTTATGGACGCCGCGCGTGAAGCACGCGAGGCGGGTGTGCCCTACGGCAGGTTTTATGATCCCATAGGCGAGCCGGCCCGGCGTTGCTATTCCCTATACCCCTGGGCTGTGGCTCAGGGCAAGGGCAACGAGCTGCTCTCCAGCTTTCTCACCCATGCGTTCGCCAGGGGCACCAACACCAATAGCGACAGGGGCCTGCGCAAGGTGGTGGAGTCGGCTGGCCTCGACTGGCAGGCGGCAGCAGTGCACCTCGGCCAGCCGGGTTGGGAGCAGCTGCTGGAGGACAACCGGCTGGCCATGTACCAGGCGGGCCTTTGGGGGGTGCCCAGTTTCAGATTGCTCGATGAGAGCGGGGCGCAGCTGCTGGCGCTGTGGGGGCAGGATCGGCTGTGGCTGATCGCCCGCGCCATCCGGCGCCAGTTACGCCTGCGCGAAGCGGGTTGAGCCTGGCGCGTTCAGAGCCCCTTGCGGGTCATGATGATCTCGTCGCTGTTCGCCGGTAGGGAGAAGCTGACGCCGTCTTCGCCGATGGTGTAGTGCGGGAAAATGTCCTCCGCGCCGTTCAGGAAAAGCGCTTTCTGCCCGGGAATGATCAAGGGGGGGACAATGTGGTAGTAAAGCAGGTGCCCCACCCCGGCGTCACGCGCGGTCTCGGCCGCGTCTACCGGGCTCGCGTGGTAGTCGAGAATGTCATGGGTGATCGTCGCCAGAACCGTGTTGCCATTCTTCACGGCGGCTTCGTGCATCATGTTGACCAGGTTGGGCGCCAGCGCTTCGTGCACCAGCAGGTCTACCCCCTGCGCGAACTGTTCAATATCCGCCGTTTTTACGGTATCACCGGTAATGAGTAATGATCGCCCCCTGTAGGTGAAGCGGTAACCCACCGCAGGTTCTACGGGTGCGTGGTCAACCGACAGCGCCTCGATCTTGAGGCCGTCGGCTTCCAGTACCGTGGTCAGGGTGCCCGGCGCGGGCTGGGCAAACGGCAGCGCGTTAAGTCCCGCCCCCCGCAGCGACGCAACGGCATCCCCATGGTGGGCGTGGCGGTAGGAGAAATCCTGCGCGTAGGCCATATTAAGGCCGGCGACAACGCGCTCAACGCCATCCGGGCCGTAGACCGGTAATGGTGTGGCGTTGGCGCCGCCGGCCCAGCGCACCGTGCCCATCTCACCCAGCCCGTCAATATGGTCGGAGTGAAAGTGTGTGAGGAAAACGCCCTGGATGTTGCCGACCTGATAGCCCATGCGGTTGAGGTTGCGCACGCCGTCGGTACCCGCATCAACGACAAACAGTGACTTGCCGGCGATGACGGCGACGCAGGGTCCCGAGGCGCGGGGCGCAGGCAGTGGACCGCCGGCGCCGCAGAGCGCCAGGTGCAGCCCGTCTTCCAGTTCGGCTATCCGGTCCGCCCCCAGGCGCGCCGGCAGGCCGTTTTCCAGCACACGTGCAGCGAGGTTGGCGCGTTGGCTATAGGCGATCACAGCGGCGATGACAATCACGCCGGCCAGCAGGCTTGTTTTTCTCATTGCAATCTCCGTGGCCGCGTGCGGACCGAATGGACTTGACCTGTCGCAGGTTACATAATGGCATATAGTGTGTCAAAAATAGGATTTTGCTCATTGTGCGCGCCATGCTGTAATCCAGCTCAGGATACTGTGGCGATGATAGGAGTTCTGCCAATGCCCCGAATGAAAATTGTCCTGCGTGTGCTGGTGTTGCTGCCCGCATTGTTGTTTGTAGTGAGTGGGGTGCGCTGGCTGATTGCCCCCGCAGGCGTTGCGCCATCCTTTGGCCTGACCCTGGGTGACGGGATTGCACTGAGCTCTCAGGTTGGAGACATGGCGGCATTCTTTCTCACGCTGGGAGCCTGCATGCTGATCGCACTGATCAGCGGCCGGCGCACCTGGTACTACCCGGCGATCATGCTGTTGTCACTGGCGGCCATTGGCCGCGTGCTGGCGTGGCTGCTGCACGATGCCGCGCTGGCACTGCACCTGATTGGCCCGGAAGTGCTGGTGTCGATCATTCTGCTGGTTGCAGCGCGCTATTTGCCCGAGAAAAGCTGAGTGCTCAACTGTCCTCGGGCGTTGCATACGCTCTGGGCGCTGTGGTTGTTTTTTGTTTTGCCCCTACCCGGCCTGCACGCTGCGGAGGCGCTAGCGCCGGCGGCGCGCCCGAACATCGTCTTTATTCTGGCGGATGACCTGGGCTACACGGACATCGCCCCGTATGGCAGCGAGGTAAACACGCCCACGCTGTCTGCTCTCGCGCGGCAAGGTGTGCGATTTACCAACTACCATACGGCGGCCAATTGCGCGCCGGCCCGGGCCATGCTGCTGACCGGTGTCAACAACCACCTGGCCGGCGTGCCGAATATTCCGGAAATGCTGGCACCTGAGCAGCGCCGGTACCCGCACTACCAGGGGGTGCTTGGCGACAATGTGGTCACCGTCGCTACGCTGCTGGAAGGGGTTGGGTATCACACGTATATGGCGGGCAAGTGGCACCTGGGTGCCACCCCGGAAAAACGGCCCAGCCGTCGCGGGTTCGAGCGCACCGTCGCTCTGATGGACTCCGGTGCTGACAATTGGGAGCAGCGGCCCTATCTGCCGCTGTATGATGAGGCCAACTGGTTTGCGGACGGTGAACGCTTCACCCTGCCAGATGATTTCTATTCCTCGCGCTTTCTTGTCGACAAGACCATTGAGTTTATAGGCAGCAATTTGCAGGACGGCAAACCGTTCTTCGCCTACCTCCCGTTCATGGCTGTGCACATGCCGGTGCAGGCACCGCAGGCATTTACCGACCGTTACCACGGTGTGTACGCCAGTGGCTGGGACGTGCTGCGCGAGCAACGCCTGCAGCGCGCGGTAGCGTTGGGGATCGTGCCGGCGCACACCGCGCTGCGGACTATGCCGGGCAGCGGTGACTGGCAGGCGCTGACAGAGCAGCGCAAACGGTACGAGGCCAAACGCATGGCGGTTTACGCCGGCATGATTGAAGCCATGGATTTTCACCTCGGACGCCTCGTCAGCTACCTCAAGTCTCAGGGCGCTTACGAGAACACAATTTTCATTTTCACATCGGATAACGGCAGTGAGGGCAGTGGCCCTGTCGACCCCACAGCGCTGTCTTCCCGTCTGGGTGCCGCGTTCATGGGTTACCACGTGGACTATGCTCGCCTCGGCCTCAAAGGCAGTTACAACACCATCAGCCCGGGTTTTGCCAGTGCCGCTGCCAGCCCGCTGGCGTTCTATAAATTCTACACGGGTGAGGGCGGAATGCGGGTGCCGCTGATTATTGCCGGAGAGCACCTGCCGCGCCGGGATGCAGTGCTACCCGCCTTTGCCTGGGCCACGGATATCACCCCAACCATTCTGTCGCTCACTGGCACGCCGCAGCCGGGCGAGCGATACGCGGGCCAGCCGGTGCAGCCGATAACGGGGCGTGATTTGACGCCGCTGCTGAGGGGTGAAAAACAGCGTGTGTACACAGAAGACGATGCAGTCGGCTACGAACTGACCGGTCATGCCGCCCTGTTTCAGGGGGATTACAAGCTGGTGCTCAATCGGCCGCCGCTGGGGGATGGTCAGTGGCATCTGTACGACATCGTCCGCGATCCCGGAGAGGTTGTCGATCTCGCCGGGGACCGGCCCGGCCTGTTCCAGCGCATGCAGGCACGCTACGCACAATACCAGATCGAAAACGGCGTGCTGCCGCTGCCCGCCGGATATTCACAGATGCGGCAGCTGGTTACCAACACGGTGCGTGCGCGGTACACGGATGCAGTTTTGATCTTGCTGCTGTCGCTGCTGGTATTGCTGCCGTTTCTGGTGGCCTACCGCATGCGGGTGAATTACAGCAGGCAACGGGCAACGCCTGACGATCAGCCCTGGTCGAAATCGTAACGCAGGGTCACCCCATAGGTTCTGGGCGGGGTAAGGAAGTAGGCGTCCGTGTCGGTGACAGGGTACGGCGTGAGCGTCTGCACCGCGTATTCTTCGTCGCCCAGATTCTTGCCCCACACACTGATAGCCCAGCGGTCATTGCGCCAGCCGACGGTCACGTTGATGTTGCTGCGGTCCTGCCGGTCCTTGTCCTCCAGCTGCCCGGTGCTGGCTGAATTGGTCCAGTGATTTCCCATCACGGTGTAGTCGCCGCGCAGGTAGGCGCTGCCGTCCGCCAGAGGCACGGCGAACGTTGCAGCGAGGCTGCCGCTCAGTTCCGCGGCATACGGCAGCTCGAGGCCCTTGTCGGGCCCTTGTGTGAACTCATAGGTATGCAGGTACTGCACACCCAGGCTCAGAGTGAGGTTGGGGGCCGGCAGGGCGTCCAGCTGCAGGTCGACGCCCGATACCTCGGCTTCACCCTGGTTGGAGGTGACCTGACCCAACCCTGATGCCGCCTGTTGTGAGCTTTGCAGTTGATTGATCTCCGTCAGAAACAGGGTGGAATTGAGGCGCAGGCGCGCATCAAGCAGCGTGCTTTTAAGGCCCAGTTCGTAGCTGATGGTGTCTTCATCATCGAATTCCCGTTCCTCTGTGGCGCCGGCCACACCATTGAAACCGCCTGACTTGGTACCCGTGGACACGCTGGCAAAGAGCAGGTCGCTGGCAGTCAGGTCGTAGCTCAGGCTGGCCAGCCAGTCGACATTGTCTGCCGTGCGGCTGAAGCGCTCATCAATTTCCGGGCGGGCAGCGGCGAGCAGTGAAAATGGCGGGAAGATCCCCTGTTGCGACAGTAGGGCGAGCAGGGGTGCTGGCAGATTCTCCGGGTTCTGTGCTGTCAACGCGGAGGACTCCACTGCCACGAACAGGTCCGCGTCCTTTTGTTCTTCGCTCCAGCGCAGGCCCGCGGTGAATTGCCAATCGTCACTCACCTGCCAGCTGGCCCGGCTGAACAGGGCGATGGTTTCAGTGGCAAAGCGATTGTCCTGGAAAGAGCTGTCCCCTGTGGCCGCGATCAGGCCCAGTTGGGGGCCGAAAATGCCTGTGCCGACGCCAACATCAGCGCCGACCAGTGCGCTCAGTTCGCCTTCAAACTCGCGGGTGTCCTGCTGGAAGTAGTAGAGGCCGACCATGTAGTCAACGTGGTCGGTACTGGCGCTGAAATGCAGTTCCTGGGAGACGCTGTTCCCGGACTGGGGCTGGTTGAGGAACGTGGTGTCCAACACCGAGCGACTGGTTTCCTGTGAGGACTCCACATCGTACTCGTCCCAGGCGGTGATCGATTCCAGCATTCCCCAGTCTGTCTCGTAGTCGACATGCAGTGACGCGGCAGTGGATTCCTGCTTGAACGGGGTAAGCGTGTCCTGGGCGGTTCGCTGGTCAAAAGGATTGCTGCCCAGTGGCGGCAACCCTCGGTCGATAATTGCCTGCTCGGCAATTGGGTCGTGCACGGAATCCGGCGCGCAGCAATTCATGTCGCGCCGCAGGTGGCTGGTTTGTAGCAGTACAGACAATCGAGCGGTGGGTTCCCACAGCACTTTGCCGATGAGGTTCCACTCGTCAGCGTCGTTGAGATCCGGGCCGGCAGCGTTCTGCAGGTAGCCGTCGCGTTGGTGTGTATTACCTGCCAGCCTGAAAGCAACGGTATCGCCGATGGGACTGGAGAGCGCACCGGTAAGCCGGGTCATGGCGTAGTTGCCGGTGGTCACCTCCAGATGGCCCTCGGGGGCGTCCAGCTTGGGTGCTTTGGTGGTGATGCTGATGGCGCCGGCGTTGGTGTTCTTGCCGTACAGTGTGCCTTGTGGCCCCTGCAGAACTTCAATGCGCTCTACATCCACCAGGTCGGACACCGCGAGGCCAGAACGATTCAGGTAGACCCCATCGACGAAGGTGCCCACTGAGGGTTCAAGAAATGTCGACCCCGGTGTGCCTATGCCGCGGATGGCAATACGCGTGCTGAACGGGCTGATATTGGCATTGATGTTGAGTGCGGGCGTCAGCAGGGCAATATCCGACGCATCGCGGATGTTGGCCTGTTGTATCTCATCTTCGGTAAACGCGGTAACTGTGACGGCAATGTCCTGCAGGCTCTCCGCCCGTTTGGTTGCCGTGACGATCACCTCCTCCAGGGCCCCGGTCTGGGCCAGTGCTCCGTTGCTGACAATGAGAAGTGCGGCGACGAGCGGCCGGGTTGCAGTCATTGTGGCGTTCCCCGAGATTCTGTTTTATAGCGGCACGTGTTATGCCAATATATAACGGCATAGAATATGCCGAAACCATCCCCTCAGCAAGCAGGCCTGTGAAGGTGTTGGGGGCAGTCGGCGGCTGGTGAGGCCCTGTTTGTGGCACCTGGCAGGTGGTTTGACGGGAACGACCCGCGGCGACAGGATTGACGCGCGCGATTGCGCTATAATCGATCATCCCTAACATCCGCACCCGCACAGGAGAAATTACCCGTGGAAGTTTTTGACGAGTACGAATCCGAGGTTAGAGGTTACATCCGCTCATTTCCCACGGTTTTTGACAAGGCTGTTGGCTCGGAACTGTTTGATGAGGACGGCCGTCGTTACATCGACTTCTTTGCCGGTGCCGGGACGCTGAATTACGGACACAACCCGGAGCGCGCTGTTGAAGCGCAAATCCAGTATTTGCGGGATCGGCGTATTGCACATGGCCTCGACAAGGCCACCGTGGCCAAAAAGGCGTTTCTGGAAACCTTTATCGAGAAGATTCTCGAGCCGCGGCAGATGGAGTACAAGCTCCAGTTCACCGGGCCGACCGGCACCAACTGTACCGAGGCTGCCATGAAGCTTGCCCGGCAGGCCACAGGGCGCAACCTGATCGTTGCATTCACCAATGGCTACCACGGTCACACCATGGGTGCACTGGCCGTGACCGGCAACCAGGCCTACCGCGATGAATCCTACGGTGCGCGCGGGGCGGTGAATTTCATGCCCTTCGACGGCTTCCTGGGCGACATGGACACCCTGTATGTTTTTGAGCGCTATCTGGATGACAAGGGCTCCGGCCTGGAAGCACCGGCGGCGGTGATTGTGGAAACCGTGCAGGGCGAAGGCGGCATCAACGTGGCGTCCAGCGCCTGGCTGCAGGGCCTGGAAAAACTGTGCCGCAAGCATGGCATTCTGCTGATTGTTGACGACATTCAGGTTGGCAATGGCCGTACCGGCAAGTTTTTCTCGTTTGAAGAGGCGGGGATCAGGCCCGATCTTATCTGTCTGTCCAAATCCATTGGTGGTGGCAACCCCATGGCAGTGCTGCTCATCAACCCGGAGGTCGATGTCTGGTCTCCGGGTGAGCACACCGGCACATTCCGCGGCAATTCGCTCGCCTTCGTTGCAGCAAAAGAACTTATCGACCAGTACTGGTCCGATGACAGCCTGACGAACGAGGTTTACCGCAAGTCCGAGATTGTGCTCGACACGCTGCGCGGGCTGCGAGACGAGTTTCCGCAGCTGAACAGCAGGGTCAAGGGTCGCGGCCTGGTAGTGGGCATCGAAACGCCCATCGACGGGTTTGCAGCGGAAGTAGCCGCTGCGGCTTTCGAGCGCATGCTGGTCTCCGAGACCTGTGGCGCGGATGGCCATGTCAATAAACTCTTCGTGGCGTTGACCATTGAGGACGATATCCTTCGCGAGGGTCTGGATATTTTTGCGGATGTGTTTCGGGAGGTGGCGCGCAAACACGCCTGAAGCGGCGTGAGGCGGGCTACCGGATAACGGCACAGCGTGGCAGAGCACACGATTCGCGCCTTTGTTCCTGCCGCCGACGGGTTCGCTATGGAACCCGCCGGCGGTAATGTTTGCCTGGTGCAGGCTCTTGACCGCACCCCCGCGACTCCGCCTGGGAATGCTTCCACGCACACGGTCTGCCAGTCCTGGGCGGAAGAGGCTACGGAAGGCCCTGTGGTTTTTGTACGCTGCTTCACACCGCAGGTGCACCCTATCGAGTGTTGTGGTCACGGCCTGTTGGCGGTAGCACACATCTGGCTGCGGCGCTTACAGCGCGACCTGTTGATACTTTCCATGCACCAGAGCATCGTGCACTGCTGGCGCAGCGATGGCCTTGCCTGGCTGAGGTTCCGGCGTGAGAGCGTAGTGGCGGCCACGGTGCCCGCGTGGACAGCAGCCGTTTTTCCACAGCAGCCGCAGCCGGTGGCAGCAGCGACCTGTGGTGGTGAGCGCGGTTACCTGGTGCTGCAATGGCCGGATGATTATGACCTCAGGGACCTCTCCCCGCCAGGGCGTGGCCTGACACAGTGGTCACAACGGGCAGTAATCTGCACGGCAGCACAACCCGCGTCCGGTAACGCTGCCGTCACGCTGCGCTATTTCGCACCTCAATACGGTGTGCCCGAGGATGCGGCCACCGGTTCCGCCGTCAGGGTGCTGGCTGATTACTGGTCTCATCGTTTCAACACCCTGAGCGCTGTGCAGTGGTCGCCACGAGGGTGGCCTGCTCATGACGAGGCTTGCGCCCGACCATGTCGAGGTCGGAGGTTATTGTGTTTCCACCGGCGAGGTCGCCAACGATGCCTGAGCAGGGGTTGTACGAACATTTCAGGCAGGTGCGCGCGGAATCACTGGCGGCGTGCGAGCCACTGGCCATCGAAGACTATGGCTTGCAGGCCGAGGCTTTCACCAGCCCGCCAAAATGGCATCTTGCCCACACCAGCTGGTTCTTCGAAACCTTTCTGCTCATCCCGTTTCTTCCCGGCTATGAAACGCCCAATGCGCAGTACGCGGTGTTATTCAATTCCTATTACAACGGCGTTGGGCAGCAGTTTTCCCGACCCCAGCGCGGGTTGCTGTCGCGCCCTACCGTGAATGAAGTCAGGGCCTACCGTTCGCATGTTGACGACGCCATGGCGCGGTTACTCGAAGATACCGCACACCCGCAGCGTGTCGAGGTTTTGCAGCGCAGTCGCCTTGGCATTGAGCATGAGCAGCAGCATCAGGAGCTGTTCTATACCGACCTCAAGTATTCATTGTTTGCCAACCCGCTCTACCCGGCATACAGGGCACTACCCTCGCTGCCATTAACCGCACCCTCCGATACACAAGCGTTCAGGTGGCTGGAATATGCCGGCGGCCTGTTTGAGGTTGGCGCGCAGGCGGAAGCGACAGCTGACGCCCGTTTCGCGTTCGACAACGAAGGCCCTGCTCACCGGGTGTACCTGAATCCTTATGCACTGGCGAACCGGCTGGTGACCAACGAGGAGTACCAGGCATTTATCGATGACGGCGGTTATCGTCGCCCCGAGTTCTGGCTGGCAGATGTCTGGGCCGTGGTGCAGGAACAGGGTTGGTGCCGGCCGCTGTACTGGCTTGAAGAGGGTTCGGCACCTGCGCATTTCACCTTGTACGGCGTGCAGCCGCGCGTTCCTCACGAGCCGGTTACCCACTTGAGCGGCTATGAGGCGGATGCCTACGCCAGTTGGGCGGGCGCACGCCTGCCCACCGAGTTCGAGTGGGAGGCCGCCGCGCGTGCACAGCGGTGCCCTGAAACCGTATTCGACCCATCGCGGTTGCATCCCAGTGCCGCGAGTGGCGCCGACCCTCTGCTGCAACTATTTGCCGATTGCTGGCAATGGACGGGGTCCGCCTACCGGCCTTATCCCGGCTTTAAAGCGGGTGCCGGCGCCATTGGTGAGTACAATGGTAAGTTCATGGCCAATCAGTGGGTGCTCAGGGGTGGGTCCTGTGTCAGCCAGCGGGGGCATGTACGCGCGACCTATAGGAATTTCTTTTATCCGCAGGACCGCTGGCAATTCAGTGGATTGCGTCTGGCGAGAGACCTTTAGTCATGGATTGCAAACGACACGATACGCAACCTGCCCGCCGCGCTGCGCCAGCCAACGTGGTATTCGAGAACCTGCATCCGGCGCAAACCGAAAGTCGTGCCGAGCTCCTTGCCGGGTTGCAGCTGGCGCAGAAGCGGGTGGACCCCAAGTATTTTTATGACGCCCACGGCTCCGAGCTGTTCGAACAGATTACACAACAGCCAGAGTACTACCCGACCCGTACCGAGAAGGGTATTCTCGATGGTTATGCCACTGAAATAGCCGCTTGCTGTGGCGCCGGCTGTGTGCTGATTGAGCCCGGCAGCGGCAACAGCGAGAAGGTTCGGTTGCTGTTGAAGGCCCTGCGCCCAGCGGCCTATGTACCGGTCGATATCTCCAGTGAGTTTCTCTACGCGACGGCGGTAAAACTCGGGGGTGAATACCCGTGGCTCAAGGTCCACGCGGTGTGTGCGGATTTTGGGTCACCGTGGCAGGAGCAGGTGCAATTGCCTGTGGGGCGCCGCGTTGTGTTTTACCCGGGTTCCACCATTGGCAATATGGAGCCCTCGCAGGCGCAGGCGTTTCTTTCCGGCCTACGCCGGTGGCTGGGTCGCGACGGCGGTATCCTGATCGGGGTGGATCTGCACAAGTCAGCGGCCCTGCTGAACGCCGCCTATAACGACTCCCGTGGTGTCACCGCCCAGTTCAACCTGAATATCCTGAACGCGCTGAATCGGCAGGCTGACGGCAATTTCAGGCAGGACGCATTCTCACACCGGGCCTTCTACAACAGCGAGCTCAAACGCGTTGAAATGCACCTCGTCAGCAACGAGGCGCAGACAGTTGCGGTGAACGGGGGCAGTGTCCACTTCAGGCAGGGCGAGACACTGCACACCGAGAACTCTTACAAATACAGCCTGCAGCACTTTTCAGCGTTGAGCGAGTCTGCCGGTTTTGCGTTGGAAAAGAGCTGGCTGGATGCGGATGAGCTGTTCAGCGTTCATTACCTGACGGTCGCCTAGCGTTCTGGCCTTTCCTGGTCTCGCTGATGCCGTGTGGAGGCACCATTTCTTGGCAATGGACGCTGCTTCGCCCCAATCAGGTGCAGCATCGCGCTTCCTTTTGGCGCATGTTGCCACCAATCGAAGGGCGGTGTGAACGTTGTCGGTGTCTGGCGGCTGTGCCTGGCGAGGAAACAAGCGGAGCATGGCGACGCGTCTTCAGGTTCCTGTTCAGGATGAGAGTGGCACGGAAATTGCCATGACGTAGCAGTTACCTCCTCTGAATATGCGGGCCAACATGTGACGGAACAGCAAGCTTTCGACGCCCTTTGGCTACTTCTTGCCGCAGTGCTTGTGCTCGTGATGCAGGGCGGCTTCCTGTGTCTTGAGTCGGGGCTGACGAGGAGCAAGAACGCGATCAATGTCGCCCTGAAGAACGCCCTGGATTTGTTGGTGGCGAGCGGTTTGTTCTGGCTGCTGGGTTTTGGCTTGATGTTCGGTGCCCATCAGGGGGTAGTGCTGGACATCAGTATGTTTGCCGCTGATTTCACCCACCGCGATTTCTGGCATGCCTGCTTCTTTATTTTCCAACTGACATTCTGTGCGACTGCGGCAACGATTGTATCGGGGGCGATTGCGGAGCGCGCCCGGTTTATCACCTACCTATTGCTCACCGCTCTAATCGCGATGGTGATTTACCCTGCCTTTGGCCATATGGCGTGGGGCGGTGCTCTTGTCGGGCCTCCTGGTTGGTTGGCCGCACGCGGCTTTGTCGACTTCGCCGGCAGTACCGTGGTGCACAGTACCGGTGGCTGGGTCGCATTGGCAGCGATTATCGTGATCGGCCCGCGTCTGGGTCGGTTTGCCAGCGGCGCTGCGATCAACATTCCAAGCAGTAATCTCCCGTTCGCCATGCTGGGTATGATGTTCTTCGTTATTGGCTGGGTGGGTTTCAACGGCGGCAGCACCCTCAGCTTTTCCGCGGCCATTCCGGGGATCATAGTCAACACGCTGGTGGCTGCGGCGGTAGGGGGCATGACGGGCATGCTGCTCGGCCATTTACAGCCTGCGCGCAACCAGACGCCGCAGTTGACCATTAATGGTACTCTCGCGGCACTCGTAGCGGTTACGGCGGGTTGTCATGCCGTAACGACACCTGAGGCTGCCTGCATCGGCCTGATCGGCGCCCTGTGTATGCGCGCAACAGAGTACCTGCTGCTCAAACTGCAACTGGATGACGCCATCGGCGCGGTGCCAGTGCACCTCGGTGCTGGTATCTGGGGCACCCTTGCGGTGGCCCTTTTTGGCGACCTGGAGCTCCTGGGGACCGGCCTGTCCCGCAGTCAGCAGGTATTGATCCAGCTACAGGGGATTCTGATCTGTGGGGCCTGGGCATTCACGGTGACGATTCTGTTCCTGTTGATTGTGCGTCGCTTCATTCCTCTGCGTGTGTCCGCCGAGGCGGAGCAAGAGGGATTGAATAGCTCCGAGCATGGCGCTTCCACGGAACTGGCCCAGCTCCTGCGCGCGATGAACGAGCAGGAACTCACCGGGGACATGACACAACAAATGCCGGTGGAGCCGTTCACGGAGGTGGGGCAGATTGCCGGGAAGTACAATCAGGTCATGTCCAAGCTCAGTCAGGTCATTAGCCGCACCCGCCTGATACTTCAGGACATGCGAGATGGCGTGGTGACCTTCAGTGAGCGCGGCATTATCACCAGCGTCAACCCCGGTGCGGAGCAGATATTCGGTCGTGTAGCGCCCCAACTCGTGGGTCACCCGGTAGGCGTGTTATTGCATGAAGAGAACAGTGCCCGTTACCCGGGTGCAGCGATGGATTCGCTGCTGACCCTGCTGGCAGCGGGAGCTAACGAGGGGCCGCATGAGTTGAGCGGTCGCGATGGTCAGGGCGAACCCATCCCCATTGAAGTAATTACCGCGGCCAGTCCGATTGACACGGGCATACAGTACAGTGCAGTGGTGCGAGACATCAGCGAGCGCCGGCGCATGGAAGAGCGGCTGCACCGCCATTCGGAGCTGGCTCAGGTAACTCTGGAGGCGATTACCGAAGCTGTTATCACCTGCGACGCCGGTTTCAATGTGGTCTACCTGAATCCGGTGGCGAGAATGCTGACCGGTTGGACTAGCGCCAGTGCGTACGGTGAAGGCATCGACAACGTCGTAAAGCTGCTGGACGGTGGTGAAAAAGCGGTCTCAGTCGCCGCGCTGTGCCGTGACACACGACCCGCTGGTGAATACCAGCAGCTACAACTGCAAGGTAGAAACAGGGACCCCGCGCACGTACAGGTCAATTGCGCACCTCTTCGTGATGCCAGTGGAGCGAGCGTGGGGTGGGTACTGGCCATGCAGGACATCACGCGCAACAGTGAACTGCAGGCGCGATTGACGTTTCAGGCCGTGCACGATGGCCTGACCGGGCTTATCAATCGGCGGGAATTTGAACGCCGTCTGGATCAGCTGGTCATTGCAGCCCGCTCTGACAACAGCGAACATGTCGTTCTCTATCTGGATCTGGACCAGTTCAAGATTGTTAATGATACCTGCGGTCATCGCGCCGGGGACCTGTTGCTGCGTCGACTGGCCCATGAACTCAAGTCGCTGCTGCGGCAGAACGATACCCTGGCGCGTCTAGGCGGTGATGAGTTTGGAATCCTGCTCGCCAACTGCCCTGCAGAGCGGGCTCGAGACATCGCCGAGGACCTCCGCATCGCGGTCAGAGACTTCCGCTTTGCCTGGCAGGAGCAGATCTTTTCCGTGGGGGTGAGCATTGGTCTGGTGCCGTTTGGCCCCGATTGTCCTTCGCTGGATGAGCTGCTCAGCGTTGCTGACAGTGCCTGTTACGCGGCCAAAGAGGCGGGGCGGAACCGGGTGCATGTCTACGTCATGGGCGATGAGGAACTGATTCATCGCAAGGGGCAGATGCAATGGGCGACGCAGATTCAACAGGCGATTGATAGTGATCGCCTGCGGTTGTTCTACCAGCCGATTAGTGCCTTGACGTCAGAGCTCGGTGAGATCTCCCACATAGAGATTTTTGTGCGTATGCTTGATGACCGGGATCAAGTCGTGCCCCCGGGCGCTTTCATACCGGCTGCCGAACGCTACGACCTTATGCCGCTGATCGACCAGTGGGTGGTGCGCAACACGCTCGCCTGGGTGGGTGACAGGCTGCATTCGCAACAGAAGCCCATTCACTGCGCCATCAACCTGTCGGGTGTGTCGATTGGCAGTGCGGAATGCCTGCAGTTGATTAAAGACCTCATCGCCCAGCACCGGATTCCCGCGCGTTATCTTTCCTTCGAGATTACCGAGACTGCCGCGATGAACGATCCGGAGGCGGCCCGACGATTTATTGCGGAATTGCGCCAACTGGGCTGTCGCTTTGCGCTCGATGACTTTGGCAGCGGCCTCTCGTCCTTCGGCTACCTGAAGAAGCTGGAGGTAGACTACCTGAAGATTGATGGTATTTTCATTCGTGATATCGCGCGCTGTGAAATCGACCAGGCGATGGTGGCCTCAATCAATAATATCGCCCATATCATGGGGCTGAAGACGATTGCCGAGTTTGTTGAAGATCAGTGCACGCTGGACCTGCTACGCGATATTGGTGTGGACTTTGTCCAGGGTTACCTGATTGGCGAGCCGGCGCCCCTGGAGCAGCTGGGCAGAGTCCGGGTTATGCCGCGCTAACGCCGGGTTTGCCCTGCGATACTGTCAGTTGTTTGCAGTGGGCACCAGTCGCCCCATTGTCACGGTGCTCTTCAGTGTGGTGCGGTGCACCAGGCGGGAGGCATCCGGCGGGTTGCCAAAGGCGCGGTGCATGCTGCGCAAATTGTCCCAGAGCACCATGTCGTTCGGCTGCCACGCGTGTACATAGCTGAACCGTGAATCGGTTGCGTGTGCAACAAGCTCGCGCAGCAGGGCGTCTCCCTCTTGCTGTGGCAGGTCCACGACCTCGCGTAAGTGCAGCGGACTGACACACAGAGCCTTGCGACCGCTCACCGGGTGGCGCCACACCAGCGGGTGGAGGGTGTCCGGAAAATGCGGGTAGAAGGCCTTTTCTTTTTCCAGGTTGGTTTCATCGTGGCGCTCCACATTGGGCCGACCGAAGCGCATTTCCCGTGGGTCGGCAATAAAGCTAAATCGTGCTTCGAGGTGCTCGATACGCTGCTTGGTCGTCTCCGGCAGAGCGTCGTAGGCCGCCGCGGTATCAATCCAGCCCGTTTGTCCGCCAGAGTACGGCATCTCCAGCATACGCAGTAGCGCACCGCGGTTGGGGGTGGTGGTGTAAACGAGGTCGCTGTGCCAGGGAATGCGGCCGACTGTGGCGACCCCGTCGTAATGGTAGACCGGGGCTGTTTCGTCGCTCTTGCGGTTTGAGAGCCAGATGAGTTCAGGGTAGCCCTCAACGCGGATGTTCTCGATGGGGTGGACCTCCAGTTCACCAAAAGCGCGACTTAAGGCCAGCTGTTTTTCCGGGCTGTCGCCAATGCCACGAAACAGTAGAATGCCGGCATCCAGCCAGGCTTTCATCATGGCGTCACGTTCCGACTCGCCAATCTCTCGGGTAAGGTCCAGTCCCCGGACCTCGGCGCCGATACCGCCTTCCAATGGAGAAACTTCGAATTGCTGCATAGTATGCTGCTCCGACTGAGTTATGGGCGCGAGGGAGAATATTGGCTCCCTGGCAGCCGTTAAGGTGTTGCTGATACCATTTCCGCCTGCGCAGCATCCGGGTGTCGACGCTCCACCCCACTCACCAGCCACATGCAGGCGGCCGCGACACAAAACCCGCCGATGATCAGCGAAATGGGCAGTACGTAGCCGCCGCTGGTTTCCCGCAATAATCCCATCAGTGGTGATAAGGTAAACAATAGCGGCAAGGTACAAAACCCCATCAGCCCACTGACAAAAGCGAATTGCCGGCGACCGAAGACGCGGGATACCACCACTGCCTTGGCCGTGGAGATACCACCGATACACATGCCAATGAGTACCGCATCCAGCACGAGCAATGCGAATGAGACGGGGGTGACAAGGATCAACCAGACCACAGCCTGCAGTAGGGCATTTAAAGCAATCACCGCAGCGGCGTTGTAACGGTCCGCCAGCCAACCCAGCAACAGAGAGCCCAGCACCGCACAGCCCCCCGATATTGCAAGAAGCAGCGTGGCCTCTTCCATTGACCAGTGGCTCTCGACCAGTAGCGGCACCATGTGGGTGTTTTTGGCGACGCCGGCGCCCATCATGAGGCCAGTGGCGATGACCAGCGGCAGGAATACGGGATGTTTCAGCACGTCGGCTATTGACGGTCGCTGTTGGTGAGCGGCCTGAACTTCGCCAGTGACACCTGCATCTTCGCGGTCCCGGGAAGTGGCGCGCCAGTGCTCTGGACTGTCCCTGACGAGAAGCAGCGCGGGAATAATCAGTAGGTAAACGACACCGATACCGCGCAGCATCGTCAGAAAGCCGAGCGTAGGCAGCAGTGCTACGACGACTAACGGTACTACGGTGACCGCGACAGGCATCATCACCAGCCCCAGTACCAGCCCCTGGCGCTGGGTGAACCAGTTGTTGACGAGTGTGACGGCGGGTAATAGCCCAAGAAAACTAATGCCCGGGCCGATCAGCAGGGCAAAGCAGGCCAGCATTGCCGCAGGCTGCTGTGTGAGCGTCAGGCAAAAGAACCCCGCACTGGCAAGCACTGCACCGCTGATCATCACCGAACGGATCTGTACGCGGCCCAGTAAAGCACCCACAAAGGGTGCCATCAAACCGCTCGCTAGCACCACCAGCGAAAAAGCGAGGGAGGTTTGGGCGCGACCGGCACTGAAATGGCGCTCAAATTCCATCACCAGTACGCCAAAAGAGCCGTAGCACAGCCCGACCGCCGCGTTGTGAGCCAGAAACGCCAAGACTGCCATCAGGTTTGCCGTGCGGCGCTCAGTGCTGCTCGTCGTGGCAACGTGAGCAGCCGCGGTGGTGTTCAGAGAACGGGGCATAGAGTTGGCTTGTTATCGTTGGATAAGTCCTGAGACTAAGTTCCACGCGCAGCAGCGTCAAGGCAGTGATCTATACCGGTGGTCGATTTGCGCTGCGTAGATTTAAGCGCCATATGAAGGGCTGCCAGCCGATATCAATGGACAGGGTCTGCCCGGATCTGGAAGGTGCCTCGGTGTGAGAGGAATTCCGGGTAACGTTGAAGGCGTCCTGCACCATAAACATCACGGCGGAAACACCTTCGAACGGGGAGATACCACTGATTTTCAATCTCGACCCCGAGGAGGGGAACAACTTGCGCTAGAAGCGCTCTGCGCGTAGTTTCCTCTAGTGAAGAAAGCGTTTGTTCCAGCTCGGATGGTTGGAAATGCGCTCTAAAGACCGGGTTACCTCAGACAGGGAGGTGAGGTTGCGACTTGTAGAAAGTGCTGAACAGGCAGTCGAACATATCGATTGCAATGAGTTTGTCTGGTGCCACTCGATGGCAGCGACACCTACACGGCTTCTGGGTGCACTGGCTCTTCATGCATTGTCCCACAGCAACATCACGCTGATGCAATTGCATCTGGAGAATGCGGAGGCAGTCACGACTCCTGAGCTCGATGGACACCTGCGCCACCGCTGTTTCTTTGCGGGTAAACAAACCCGTGAGTTGATTAATCAAGGCAGGGCGGATTACGTACCGCTCTTCCTGTCAGAGTTGCCCAAGCTTTTTCGCAGGGGTGAGCAAAAAGTTGATACGGTACTTGTGCAGGTCTCCCCGCCGGACCGTCATGGCAATTGTTCTCTGGGCATTTCAGTAGAGGCAACGTCAGCAGCCTGTGAGGTTGCTGGTCGGATAATCGCCCACATCAATCCAAGGATGCCGCGTACCCATGGTGATGGCTTTATCAATATTCGCGATATCCACACGGCGTTCGAACTGGAAGAGCCGCTTCTGGAGTTGAGCGATCGTCGAACGGGCGATACGGAAGAGCGTATTGGCGCACATGTGGCATCGCTTGTCGAAAACGGTGCCTGTTTGCAGATGGGGATCGGTGCGATTCCAGATGCTGCTTTACGTTGCCTTGGTGATCGCCAGCACCTGGGTATTCATACGGAGATGTTTTCCAGCGGCGTATTGCCTCTTATTGAAAGCGGTGTGATTGACAACTCGCAGAAGCGCATCGCCCGAGGTAGAACCGTGACCAGTTTTGCGCTGGGAAGTGAGGCCCTATACAGCTTCGTGCACGATAATCCCCAGGTGGTGTTTCTGGATGTCGAGTACGTCAACAACCCTACAGTGATTGCCAAGAATCCTCGCGTAACCTCGATTAATAGCGCCTTGCAGATAGACCTTTCGGGTCAGGTTTGCGCCGATTCCATCGGTCACCGTATTTACTCAGGTGTTGGTGGCCAGGTTGATTTTGTGATCGGTGCGACATACTCAGAGCGAGGAAAGAGCATAATCGCTTTGCCCAGTACAGCCCGCGATGGCCAAGCCACACGCCTCGTGGCAGTGCTGGCCAGTGGCGCGGGAGTGGTGACCACGCGTGCGCAGGTTGACTATGTGGTGACGGAGTACGGCGTCGCCAAGCTCCGGGGCCGCTCACTGCGTGAGCGGGCCAGGGACCTTGTGGCGATTTCCCACCCGAGCTTTCGCGAGGAACTGGCCCGCGAGGCGCGGGATACGCTGAAGTTGAACCTGTAGGCGCCGCTCAGTCGGAATCAGCCGGCGCGCCGGTTACCGCTGGCAGAACGGCCTCGCGCAGCGTTGCCAGACGCTCCTGGGCGACCACGGCCCTGCTGCGCTCTTCCGCCGCTGCCTGGCCTGTTGCGCCCGCCGCCTCGATTGCTGCCATTCTGAATGGGTTCGGCCTTGATGCTTGGGTCCACCTCATAGCCGGGTGCGTGCACCTTCCGAATCGCTGTTCCCAGAAGTCTTTCAATATCCTTCAGCAGCTTCAGCTCATCCACGCATACCAGCGAAATTGCACTGCCTTGTTGCCCTGCGCGTGCCGTGCGACCGATACGGTGAATGTAGTCTTCAGGTACGTTCGGCAGCTCGAAGTTCACCACGTGGGGCAATTTATCGATATCGATACCGCGTGCTGCAATGTCAGTGGCCACGAGTGCTCTCACGCTGCCGGCCTTGAAGTCTGACAGCGCTCGGGTGCGTGCGCCCTGGGACTTGTTGCCGTGTATAGCGGCTGCGGTAATACCGTCTTTCCCCAACTGCTCCGCAAGCTTGTTTGCGCTGTGCTTGGTGCGGGTAAAAACCAGTACCTGCTGCCAGTTTTCCTCACCGATTTTCTCGGACAACAGTTCGCGCTTGCGCTTTTTGTCCACGGGATACACGGTCTGGCTAACCAGCTCCGTTGCGGTGTTCTCCGGCGTGACCTGTATTTCCGCCGGATGCTGCAGAAACTCGGAAGCGAGCTTCTTGATGTCATTGGAGAAAGTGGCCGAGAACAGCAGAGTCTGGCGCTGTTTGGGGATGACTTTCATCACACGGCGAATATCGTGGATGAAGCCCATATCCAACATGCGGTCAGCTTCGTCCAGAACCAGAGTTTCCACCCGGGATAAATCAACACTGCGTTGTTGCACGTGGTCGAGCAGGCGGCCCGGCGTGGCTACGACAATATCGACACCTTTAATGAGTTTCTGCTTCTGCGGGTTGATGCTGACGCCGCCGAAAATTACGGCTGACCGAAAGGGCAGATAAGCGCCATAGTCGCGGACGCTTTCATGCACCTGCGCGGCGAGTTCGCGTGTCGGTGTCAGCACCAGTACTTTCGGGTAGCTTTTTTCGCCGCCGGAGTATTTGTTTTGCAGCAGCTGCAGTAAGGGCAGGGTGAAGCCTGCCGTTTTACCGGTGCCAGTTTGGGCGCCGGCCAGCAGATCCTTGCCTTCGAGCACAAGCGGTATCGCCTGCTGTTGTATTGGAGTGGCTTTGCTGTAGCCCTGTTTTTCTACTGCGCGTAGCAGTTCGGCGGAAAGGCCGAGATCTTTAAAGAACACGTGATGTTAATCCTGAATTTTTGGCTTACGGATTCGTCTGACCAACATGCGAAGTAGCCAATCTACTTGTTTGATGGTTCGGTCCAGAACGGGATGCGTTTGGGTGTTGCTTTGGGTGCTTGTCGAGCACCGGGTGACACAGAGCGTGGAGAAGATGTGGCGTTTCGCGTTGGCGCAGACCGATGCGCGCCAGGAGATTGCTAATGATACCAAAGCCTGCCCGGAATGAAAGGAAAGAATAGCAGAACTCAGGCTCGCCGGATCCCTTCCTCTTCCAGCACAATCACGCGCCGCTTGTACAGCGTGCCAATCGCCTGCTTGAATACCTTCTTGCTGAAGCCGAAAGCGGCGTGGATATCTGACGGCGAGGATTTGTCCGTCAGCGGCAAGAAGCCCTGGTTTTTCTCGAGCGCGTCGAGAATTTTACCGGACGCGGTATCCATTTTGTCTTTGCTGAACCCCGGCTGGTTAAGCGACAGATCAATCTTCCCGTCATCGCGTATATTGTGAATGTAACCCTCCACAACCTCACCTTTGCGAATTCGGCGGTAGAGCTCATTGCTGTATAGCAAGCCCCAGCAGCTGTCATTGATAACAGCCTTGAAGCCAAGTTCCGTGCGATCAGCGATGATCAGCTTGACTTTCTGCCCCCGCGAGAGGCCTGCGGCAGTGTCCTTTATCCAGTGATCAATCCGTGTGGAGCCCGCGACTCTGCCCTGATTGTCCTCATAGATTTTCACCAGGGTATGGGTGCCCTGCGTCAGTGGGTGCTGCTGCTCGGCAAACGGGATAAAGAGGTCCTTGGCCTGACCCCAATCCGCAAAGGCGCCCAGCGCGTTCACCTCTATCACCTTGAGCCAGACGACCTGACCAATCGCGTACGGCATGTCACTACCCGGAGACAAGATCTTTGGTGCTAGTGTAGCGCATAGGTGTCCTTTGCGGGCGTTGCGATTGCGACCTGGTCGCCCGGCGCCTCCCTTCGTTACCCAGCGCTATTCCTTTCTCGAGCCTGAAAGGCGCCTGCGACCGCGAGACCGGGGAGCAGGCCAGCCATGACAGCCAGCGCCGGCCAGTACCAGTCGCTGGCTGCGACAACCGCCGGGCCGGGGCAGAAGCCACTCAGGCCCCAGCCGATACCGAACATGATGCTGCCCAGAACCAGTGGTTTGTCGATGGGCTTGGCGGGCGGGTCGACAGGGCAGGCGGGGTCGCTGCGTCGAGCCGCCAGTTTCACGCCCACCCAGGACAGCACGATTGCGCTGGCCATCACTAGCCCAAGGGAGGGATCCCACTGTCCGGTGAGGTCGAGGAAGCCGAGCACTTTGGCGGGGTTTACCATGCCTGACACAATCAGGCCGCTGCCGAACAGCAGGCCCGCGATCATTGCAGTGAAGGCACTTTTCATAGCGCAACGCCTCCGTTGATCAGCCGCCACAGCGCAACAGTCACAAAGCCCGCGCCCATGAAGGTGATGACCGCAACCAGCGAGCGAAGGGAAAAGCGGGCCAGGCCACACACGCCATGTCCGCTGGTGCAGCCGTTGGCGAGGCGAGTGCCGAGGCCGACCAGAAAGCCCCCCACCAACAGGCGTGCAACTGTCTGGGTATCGATATTCGGGGTTTGAACGGTCGCGGGAGCAACCTCCACCATCACCGGCCACAGCAGCAGTGGAGACAGCACCATGCCCGCCAGGAAGGCGAGCCGCCACGGGGCACGCCCCTCACGTGTTAACAGGTTGCCGAGTATTCCGCTAATGCCGGCAATCTGCCCGTTGCCAAGCAACAGCAGGCTCGCAGCAAGGCCAATCAGCGCCCCGCCGGCCAGTGAGTGCCAGGGTGTAAACAGGGACCAGGCGATATCCATCAGAAGTGTCTCGTATACCCGATTGCAAGGATGTTCTGGTGCATGGTGAGGTCGGCCTCACCGCCACCAAACGGCATGGGTATGGAGTTGGTGCCGCGCACGGTTTTTTCAAGCCCGTGGGTATAGGCAACGTTCAATTCGTTGCTGTCGGACAGGGCCCAGCTTGCGCCCAGGCTCACATGGGTTTCGATCACACCTGGCGCCAGTATATTGAAGAAGGTCTCCGAGCCCGGGATGGGCTGATCCATGTGGCTCACGCCGGCGCGGAGTGTCAACGCGCCGGTAACACGGTAAACCGCACCCAGCTTGTACACGTCGCTGTCGTCCCAGCCGAACCCCGGGCCATTTGCAACACCCAGGGGTACGCCCGTCAGCAAAGGTGCCAGCGGGTTACCCACGGAGGTGATGTCGCTGTAGAGGATGCGTTGCCAGTCGGCCGCAACGGTCAGGGCTTCTGATACCTTCCAGGCGATGCCGGCACCATAGGACTCGGGGATATCGAAACCGCCGCCGTCGGCGAAGAGTCCGGCGTAGTCGTCAAAATTCGACATATCGATTTCCGAGGACCAGGCAGCACCGAGAGTGACGTTCTCGTGAACCTCCCCCATCCAACCCAGTTTGACACCCCAGCCACTGCTGCTGTCGTGCCCGCGGTCCGTCACCGAACCGGGACGGCTGCTGAAGCCATTAAAGGGTGCAAGGCCGCGCGCTTCAAAGCGCTGGTAGGCGAAGGTTGCGGCTGCACCGAAGCTGTGCGTGCCATTCTTCCCGGCGACGGAGGACGTAATGAAAGCCTGCGCCAGATCGACACCGGCAGTCCCGGTGGCGCCAAACGCCGCGTAGGGATTGCTCTCATAGCCTGTATTCATGCCGCCATTGCCGTATACGGCAATCCCCCAGCTGAGCTGCTCATTCACTGCGCTGGCGAAGCCGATATCCGGCAGCAGAAACCAGGCGTCGTCGTTGCCGTCATAGCTGCCGTTGGCTCCGGCCAAGTTGCCGGAAATGGATGAGCTGCGATCGGGCTGGAACCAGGTGAGCCCGGCGTCCAGGCGATCTCCCACCAGAGCGGTGCCGGCGGGGTTCGTTGCCGCTGCCAGGGCGTCCTGGGGCAGGGCAAAACTGACGCCGGCAACTGCCTGGGCGCGCACCCCGGTGCCGTGGGTGAAGTAGCCGTTGGTGGCGTGGGCGTTGCCGGTGGCAAGTGCCGCCAGGAGCAAAACGCCGGGCAGATGTCGGTTCTGGGAAATCACGGTAAATCACCACTCGTGTTGGAAGGTGTGTAGGGAGGCCGACCGGGTAGTCTAGCGAGGTGCGCATGCTAGGACAGCGCGGGTGCACGCGCAACATGCTCAAGATGGATTCTAGAGTCGGCAACAGCGCAAGAAAGCTACATCACGTCACGCGCACTCTTTTGTGCTCCCGGTGTTTGCAGCGATGCGGCACTCTACCGCCTCGTGGTGATGCAGCACAGATCACGTTAACAGCGCGCTGACAAGACACGGCGTCGGTTGACACTTCAGGTAACGTGAACTAATACACAATGTTACATAGATGCGGGGGCCACTCGCTTCATGCCGGAAAAGGAAAGACTGTGAGTGCCACCGCACAGAGCAAAATCCTGATAGTCGAGGACGAGAGTATTGTCGCTCTGGATATCCGGCGGCGAGTGGAAAAGCTCGGTTATCGGGTGACGGGAATGGCGGTCCGTGCTCAGCAGGCCATGGCACTGATTGAGAGCGAACTCCCGGACATTGTCCTCATGGATATCCAACTCAATGACGCCATCGATGGC
>TARA_R110002049_G_scaffold306635_1_pt1 | contig 68486 bp, 65 predicted proteins | sample TARA_R110002049 | Tara Oceans TARA_R110002049 (sample SAMEA4396941) | marine metagenome | biome: Polar Biome; feature: [SRF] surface water layer (ENVO:00010504); material: water (ENVO:00002006), including particulate matter (ENVO:01000060) such as... | depth 5 m | reverse complement strand
AATTAGGTGCTTAAACACGCCACTAATCATACACAAACACGTTAGACTGTCTCAAAACTTAATAATAAATTCACTTTTAAAAGGTTGATATTCTTTATCTTTAAGAATGGAGTATCAATAAAAAGAATCCCGCACGCAACTCACCCTTTACACCACTTGTTTAGATGATATGATTGCACAAGAGAATTCAGTTCGTATTATTGACACTTTTGTGGATGGGTTGAATTTACAGGATCTCGGTTTATACTATAGCAATACAAGGGCGTCCGCCCTATAATCCATCTGATTTATTAAAGCTTTACACTATGGATATTTAAACAGAATTCGTTCTTCCAGACATTTGGAAACAATCAATTAAAATTTACTGAAATCGAATTTTAAAGGAACAAAAAAACGATATATTTTAACAAATCAAGTGTGCCTATTATTCTACAATTTGTTTCAAATCACTGTTTTATTAGCATAAAAAAGCAGCACAATCATATGATTGTGCTGCTTTAACTTTTAGTAATCTTTATGTAGATTCTTTAGAATCTTTTATTGGTTCACGACCAACCTAAAACCTTCGCCGTGAATGTTAAGTATTTCTACACGTTCATCCAATTTAAGATATTTACGGAGTTTGGCAATGTAAACATCCATACTTCGTGAGGTAAAATAATTATCGTCCCTCCAAATTTTGGTAAGTGCCAAAGCTCTTGGCATCAAATCGTTTTCATGCAAAGCCAATAAACGCAATAGCTCATTTTCTTTTGGTGATAATTTTACAGGATTACCACCTTTAAACTTCAAAAAGCGCAATTTGGAATTCAAATCAAAATGCCCGATTTTAAACTCAAACTGTTTACTATCTGAAATGGTTTCCGTAGCCTTACGTTGAATAATGGCCTTGATTTTCATCAAGAGCACCTCGCTGTCAAAAGGTTTGTTCAAATAATCGTCCGCACCTACCTTATAGCCTTTTAGCACATCTTCTTTCATCGCTTTTGCGGTCAAGAAAATAATAGGTACATCTTTATTTTTTTCACGTATTTCTTTTGCCAATGTAAAGCCATCTTTATAGGGCATCATCACATCCAAAATACATAAATCGTAATCATCTTTTTTGAACTTTTCAAAGCCTTCCATACCGTTTTTTGCATGGGTAACTTCGTAATCATTCATCGTTAAATAATCTTTAAGAACGGTCCCGAAATTAGGATCGTCTTCTACTAATAAAATCTTTTTGTCTTGTACTTCCATAGTTACGATATTAACGGAAGCTTTATGGTAAATGTGCTTCCTTTATCAATTTCACTTTCTACTGTTATATAACCTTGGTGGTCATCTACAATTCTCTTAACGTAGGCCAAACCTAAGCCGTGGCCTTTTACGTTATGTATATTTCCAGAGTGTTCTCTATAAAATTTCTCGAACACCCGTTTTTGGGCAGCTTTGCTCATACCGCTACCGTGGTCTTTAATTTTTAACAAAATATCGGTCCCTACATTTTCTGTATAAACTTCTATTTTTGGAGCGTCTGGCGAATATTTTATGGCGTTATCCAAAACGTTCACAATCACATTGGTAAAATGCGTGTCATTCGCCAAAACGGTATCGCGCTCTGCCCGTAAAAAAGGTTTTATATACCCTTTTCGGTCTTCAACAATCAACTCTACATGCGTAATGGCTTCCTCAATAAGCTCATGCAACTCTACTTTATCCTTACTTATATTAAGTTCGTTTTTTTCTAGTTTAGACATGCGCAATACATTCTCAACCTGGGCATGCATGCGCTTGTTTTCATCTTTAATCATGCCAAGATATCGCAACACTTTCTCTTTGTCATCTATGATTTTAGGATTTCTTATAGCGTCCAAAGCCAAATTAATGGTGGCAATGGGGGTTTTGAACTCATGCGTCATATTATTGATGAAATCGGTCTTGATTTGGGCAATTTTACGCTGCTTGACCAATTGATAAAGTGCCCCTGTATAAGCCATAATGATGATAGATGTAAAGATAACAGACAATAATATCATGCCGATTATGGATGATAAAATGAATTTTTTATCCTCAGGAAAATTAACCAAAAGCCTAAAGGCACTTTGATTGTTTTCATCATAAAACATAGGCACACTAAAAGTAGATGCTTCATCATAATCGAAACCGCTACTATGTACTTTGGTTGCCAAATCTTTACTGTAAACAGCAAATTCAAAATCTATGTCTATATCGTACTCTGCCAATTTTTTAGCAAGTAAAAATTCAATCTCTTTGGCAGACACACGCTTGTGAATGGGCGTTCTTTTAGAAATAGCTTTAAAATTTTTCTCGAAATCCAGCTTTTGGGCCTCCATTAAACGGCCACTGTTGATGATATTTAAAATAGGCGTTTGATTGGAGTTCTTTTCTGAAAATTCTATATTCTTATAGATTTCGGTACTGGAACTGCCAATGATGCTTTTAAAATCTATACTGTCCAAACCAATGTCAAAGAGCGAAGAAGACAATTTATAGTTATCTTCCAGAATACCATTTTTATATATGAGTGTTTCTTTGGTATTGTTATTTTGCTGATATATAAATAATTGCGATATAGAAGTAGAATCTACGTCTTTTTTATCCTTTACTAAATTTTGAAATTTCTCATAATATGTAGCCAATTCATCTTTTTCAATGGTATTGGACACATAAACCAAAGCTGTTTTTACATTGTGGTTAAAACGATCATCTGCATTTTTAACCGCATCATTAATATAATATGATTGAACAAATATGATACCTGCAAGCGATAAGCTCATTAACAGTATCAACAGCACGAATATTTTTTTGCTCATTGTTCAAATTTAACATTTTAACATTTAGTGCAATTGCCATTTAACCTTACATTAACAAAAATGTTAAAATTTTATGTTTTTTGTGTTTTTTTAAGAATTTTGGCATGCACAGCTTCCACTTGCTTTTTAATACTTTCAAGTTCAATGTTTTCAATAACATAATCTGAAAGGGTTATTTTCTCTTCATCAGTCCATTGATTGTCCATAATGGCTTGAATCTTTTTCTCAGTAGTATGGTCCCTTTTCAACAATCTTTGAATTCTCAAATGTTTGGGAGCCGTTACCGTAATCACAACATCACATTGTTTATAGCTTTCATTTTCAAATAAAATAGCCACTTCTTTGATTACATAGGGCGCCTCTTGTTTTAGTACCCACTTTTCAAAATATCTGGCAACATGTGGGTGAACAATAGCGTTCATTTTTTCAAGATAGCTTTTATCATTAAAAATAATATCTGCTAAAAACGGGCGGTTCAATGCGCCATTAACATAAGTATCTTCTCCAAAAAGGGCTATCAATTTTCGCTTGATGACTTTGGAAGTCCGCATCAAGTTCTTGGCTTCTTCATCTGCAATATAAACGGGAATACCTAAGGTTGAAAATACCTTAGCAACCGTGGTTTTACCACTTCCTATACCGCCTGTAAGTCCTACTATGGTCATTCTTTTATAATAAATTCAATCCGTTGTTGGTTTACTTTAGCACTCTTTATGGTCTTTGGGGATTTTACCAATTCTGGTATTAAAAAAGATTGCGCTTGGGTAACCTTTGCATAATCGCATGCCACTTTAAAATCTTTTGAAGTAATGGCATTAAAATGATCCAAACTTGTATAATAAGTCACATTCACTATTTTAGGAAAATAGTTGAGCAACACCCCATCGGGTACATTTACAATGTTTATAGGCATTTTTAAAACGCCTTCTGTAAACTTCTCAACATGGGCTTGAATGGTCACTGTTTTATCAGAAAACTTCAAACCTTTATTTTTTTGAGGTATTTTCAATGCCACTATTTTATTGATGTTCGCTTTTACTTCATTTAATTTTAATGCTTCGGTTTCAATATGCTTAACTTTTGAAACCAATTCTTTCGCTCCAATAACAACAACAGAATCTGGCGAGGGCTTTATGGCATCAAAAACATCAAACCCGGGACTGAACTTAATTTCTGAATTCAGAATGACGGGGACTTTTTTGACCATATTCACATCATACCTGAATATTAAGGTGTCTGGCATAATATTCAAAACCTCTTCTTGTTTGCCAAATTGGGTGTTCTTTAGATAGGCTTTTGATTTTCCCCAAATGAACTTGGATGGTGTTTTACTGACTTCTTCAGCAAAATCAATGGAAACAACAGGTTTCTTTAAATAATATTTAAGCCACCCAAAACCGTGTGTTTTTAAAGTAATGTGCAATGTGGTGTTGGAGTCGTTTAAAATAACCGCTTCTGGTGGTACATTTACTTTTTTTATATTGAAAACAACCGTATTTGTGTACTGTTTAGAAAGCTTTGTAAAAATCAGAATAGTAAATGACAGCAACAAAAACACCAAAAACACATTGATTTTTCTGTTTTTGAAACCAGCTATTATTTTAGATTTTAATGTTTTTATCATTTTTATTTGAAAAATAATTTAGGAAAATGGTCTTCTGGTACTTTATTGAAAACCCCAACAGCTATCGTGGATTTTAAAAACCCATAACCATAGCCAACAAATTGAATGCCAATAGCAAATAACGATAATAGTGCTACCAATACATTTTTGGTTGAAAACAACGCCAACAAAAAAGCGATTGAAAAATACAGTATATAAAGCATTAACAACACCTTAAAATTAAACAAAAACAAACCAAATGCCATGATAAACCCCAAACAAAATAAGGTTGGAAACCAATACGTAACCTTTTTGGTTTCTGGGTGCCATTTGTTCAATATAGGGCGAACGAGTCCGAATTTATGGACTTGCGTATAAAATTTCGACCATGAAATACGGCGCTTATGATATACAAACGCTTCTGGAATCAATTTAATACTGAAACCCAAATATTTTAAACGAATGGATAAATCGGGGTCTTCACCCGGATGAATCACACCAAACCCTTTGGATGCTAAAAAAGCATCTTTGGAAATGCCCATATTAAAACTTCTGGGCTGAAATTCATCCACACTTTTTTTATTCCCACGGATACCGCCTGTGCTTATAAAAGACGTCATTGCAAAATTAATGGCTTTTTGGATATTTGAAAAAGACCCATGCGCTGCATCAGGGCCGCCAAAACAATCTACATATTGGGTATGTAAACTTTTTATAACTTCTTCTAAGTAATTATTAGGAAGAATACAATCGCTATCCAAAATGATAAAATAATTGCCCGAAGCTTTTAGCATGCCATAATTTCTGGAATCTCCCGGACCCGAGTTGGGCTTGAAGTAATAGGAAATATTTAGTTTAGATTTCAATTGCTCTACAATCTCTTTAGAAGAAATAGTTGAACCATCTTCAACAATCACAATTTCATAAGGCATATCGGTCTTCAAAGCTTCAAAACTCTGTAAAAGTTCTTGAACTTCGTCGGGGCGATTATATACTGGGATTATGAATGAAAATTGTAATTGCATAACACAAATGTAACAAAAAAGCCACCGTTTTATGGGTGGCTATATTTTAAAATTTAATTAATTCTGTCAGGGTTTAAAACCCTCTCAAGGATTTGTTTATTCTTCGTTCATAAACGTACTCATCACGGCATCGCTCACGCCCATATTGCTAAAACCACCATCATGGAACAGGTTTTGCAAGGTCACACGTTTGGTCAGATCACTAAACAAGGTTACTGTGTAATTGGCACAATCTAAAGCTGTAGCGTTACCAAGTGGCGACATTTTATCGGCATAGGCAATAAAACCATCAAAACCTTTTACACCACTACCGGCCGTAGTTGGCGTTGGCGATTGTGAAATAGTATTTACTCTTACTTTTTTATCTCTTCCGAAAAAATATCCAAAACTACGGGCAATACTTTCTAAATAGGCCTTATTATCTGCCATATCATTATAATCCGGGAACACACGTTGTGCTGCCATGTATGATAACGCCACGATACTTCCCCACTCGTTCATAGCATCGGCTTTATAAAGCGTTTGCATCACTTTGTGGAACGACATCGCCGAAACATCCGTACCCTTTTGGGTCCAATCGTAATTTTGATTGGTATAATGGTTTCCTTTTCTAACGTTGATAGACATGCCAATGGAATGCAATACAAAATCAATTTTTCCGCCTAAAATTTCCATGGATTTTTCAACCAAATTTTGCAAATCCTCTACAGACGTAGCATCCGCAGGAATAATTTGAGATCCTGTTTTTTCAGCAAGCTCATTGATTTGTCCCATTCTCATGGCAACTGGTGCGTTGGTCAGTACAAATGTACCGCCTTCTTCATGAACACGTTCTGCCGTTTTCCAAGCAATAGAATTTGAATCCAATGCTCCAAAAATGATTCCTCTTTTTCCTTTAAGTAAATTGTATGACATATTTTTTGTTGTTAAAATGTTAGTTGTTTATTACCATGCTGCATGTATTATAGCAAAACTAACAATTGGCAAATTTAAAAAACTTTGACCGTTAAATTTAAAACTTTTTCAATTTAGTAATTCTTTTGCATGTGCAATAGCAGAATCAGACATTTCTACACCGCCAAGCATTTGGGCAATTTCTACAATACGCTCGTCGTGGTTTAGTTTTATTAGGTTGGTGCGGGTCACATCATCCACATCTTCTTTATAAACTTTAAAATGTGAATGGCCTTTCGCTGCAATTTGTGGCAAATGGGTTATGGAGAATACTTGCATGGTTTTGCTCATTTCCAGCATGATATCTCCCATTTTATTTGATATTTCTCCTGAAACTCCCGTATCAATTTCATCAAACATGATGGTGGGAAGCTGCATGTATTTTGATAAAATGGATTTTATAGCCAACATAATTCTGGAGAGTTCGCCGCCCGATGCTGCTTTTTTCAGTTCGTTGAATTCACCGCCTTTATTTGCTGAAAACAAAAATGACAGCTCGTCTTTTCCATTTGATAAAAAGCTTTGACTTGGAATTAAATCTATTTTAAACCGTGCATTGGGCATGCCCAGCCCCATTAAAATGAATTTTAATTGTTGTGATAATTCTGGAATGGCCTTGGAACGCTTCTCATTAATAGCTTTTGAAATGGTATTCAAAATCTTTGATTGTTTATCAATTTCAGTTTGCTTTTGCTGAATGGAAGTATCTAAATTCTCTGTAACCGCTACTTTTTCCTCTAAATCATTTTTAATTTGAATCAATTCTGAAACAGTGCTTACCGCATGTTTATGCATCAAATTATTGAGGGTTTGCAGTTTGGCATTGACTATTTCCAATCGTTTGGGATCAGCTTCTAAACTTTCTTGAAGCACATCCAGTTCGCCAAAAACATCATCCATTTCAATCAAGCTACTTTGCACACGTTGAAACAAATCATCGTATTTTATAGAAAACCCTTTTAATCCCTGAAGATTATTTTTAAGCTCTGTCAATGTAGAAAGCACGCCTATTTGCTCATCACTCATCAATTGATAGGATACCGATAATTTTTCTTTTATAGCCTCTACGTTGTTTAAAGTTTCATGCTCTTCTTCCAATTGTTCCAACTCGCCATCCACCAAATTGGCTTCCACCAATTCCTTTAACAAAAAGGAATTATAGTCGTGTTCTTTAATAGCTTCCGCTTGAAAATTCAAAAGTTCTTTCAGTGCTTTTTGAAGCGATTTGTAATTTTTTAATTCCGATTTGTAATTTTGGAGCACCTCCTGATTATCGGCTAAAGCATCGATGATTTGAAATTGAAAATCGTTGCTCACTATTTGCATCGTTTGGTGCTGCGAATGGATATCGATCAAACGTTCGCCCAAAAGCTGTAAACTATTCAAATTTACAGGCGAATCGTTCACAAAAGCCCGTGATTTCCCTGATGGTAAAATCTCCCGACGGATGATGGTCTGGGATTCATAATCCAAATCTTCAGCTTGAAAAAGCGTTTTTAAATTATAATTAGAAACATCAAAAACCGCTTCAATAATACATTTTTCAGACGTATCTTTTAAACTGCTCAAATCGGCACGCTTACCAAGAATCAATGATAATCCGCCCAATAAAATGGATTTACCGGCACCTGTTTCGCCAGTAATAATGGATAGGCCGTTATTGAAATCCACTTGTAGATTGTCAATTAAAGCGTAGTTTTTTATGGTAAGTGAAGTTAGCATTTCAGTATTCAGTATTCAGTATTCAGGTATTCAGCCGCAGTTAGCAGAGTCTTCTTAAAATGTGATGTTCTGCCATTTAGATGCGTGCATCGGTGCTACTTTTTGCAGATTTTCTTTGACTTTGGCAATATTGACGTTTGGCCCATCAGAAAAAATCTGTTCAATTTCATCGGCTTTGGCATCAAAAAAAGTTCGTAATAAAAAAGAATTCGGTCGGCGACTATTCATAGCCACAAACAAGTTTAAAGCAGCGGCGATGTTTTCCTTCCCGGCTTTTGGGTTGTCGCTCATCACATCCAATCCTTCTCGATGGTAACTGTACATCACATCTTTAAATTCCTTAAATGTAGAAGACATGATATTGTCTATCAGTGCAAATCTACTTTGTAAGCCATCTGCCAATTTCCAGCCTTTATAATTTTCTTGTTGCGAATAATTTACGATAGTCTGTGCCTGATTAAAATAAGAATCGCCACCGCCTTTAGCAAAAGATTCGGCATCCAAAGCCAGTATCATATAGACATGAAATGCCATAACCGATATTAAATTCGATTCAAATTGATTGGGATTGAAAATCAGATTTTGAAACTCTAAATATCTAAAAGAAAAATCTTTATCATTCACATTATAAATGGGTGTTGAGTAAGAAGACCCGTATACAGGGCGTGTAGATTGCACCTGAATGGTGCCCGAAAAAGCCTCGCCGCTATATTCTGTAATACTGATGACCATGTTACAATTAATACGCTCCTGTGCAGCAAACGTTCTATTGGTCCATTTGGTATTGCTTAAAAACTCATTGAGCTGCTTTTCCAAGGTTTTAAAAACCTGAATGTTCTCGTTACCTGTTTGGCGCGCATTCACAACCACATTACCGTTCAGTTCTTGCGAAAAACCAACAGCACTAAAGCAACATAAAAAGATTATAAAAATATTACGCATCTATTTGTTTTATAATTTCTGTCCATAAATCTTTGGCAACATCGGCTTTGGACTTTAATGGATATTCGGTTACCTGTTCTTTAGCATCAATAAATGTGACTTTATTGGTTTCTGTTTTAAAACCTGCTCCTGTATCGTTCAACGAATTTAAAACAATTAAATCTAAATGTTTCTTTTTTAATTTGCCTTTTGCGTTTTCAAGTTCGTTATTGGTTTCTAAAGCAAAACCAACTAAAAATTGCTGCTTTTTAATCGCTCCCAAAGACGCCAAAATATCCTTGGTTTTTTCCAACTCCAATGTTAACGTTGGTTCGTTCTTTTTTATTTTTTGCGTAGCGACTTCTTTTGGTTTGAAATCTGCCACAGCTGCGGAAAGTATGGCTACATCAACATCTGAAAAATGGTTGTGGACAGCATCATACATTTCTTGAGCGCTTACAACTGGAATGACTTGAATCAAACTATGTGATACGTTTTCATGCGTTGGGCCTGAAATTAAAATAACCTTAGCCCCAAGATTGGCTGCTGTTTTGGCTATTTCAAAACCCATTTTTCCGCTGGAATGGTTTCCTATAAAACGAACGGGGTCAATGGCCTCGTAAGTTGGGCCTGCGGTAATCAATACTTTTTTATTGCGGAGCGGCAATTTTCCCAATACATCATTTTCTAAAAAAGCAAGAATAGCTTCGGGTTCTGCCATTCTGCCCTCGCCTACCAAACCACTTGCCAATTCGCCGCTTGTTGCAGGAACCATAATGTTGTTGTAGCTTTTTAAAGCTTCAAAAGATTTTAGTGTACTTTCATGTTTGTACATATCCAAATCCATGGATGGTGCAAAATACACGGGACATTTTGCAGAAAGATAGGTTGCCAAAAGTAGATTATCACAAACACCATTTGCCATTTTAGACAAGGTATTAGCAGTCGCTGGCGCAATTATAAAAATATCTGCCCATAGGCCTAAATCGACATGATTGTTCCAAACAGCGTTATCATCTTCTTCATTTGTAAAAGAGGAGTAAACGGGATTTTTTGAAAGGGTGGATAAGGTTAAAGGCGTAACAAATTCTTTGGCACTGGGCGTCATGACTACTTTTACGTGTGCGCCTGCCTTTATAAATAACCTTACAAGTGAAGCTGTTTTATAAGCGGCAATACCAGCGCTTACGCCCAATAGTATATTTTTGCCGCTTATTATGCTCATAAAAAGTTGTTACTGATTATCTTCCTCAGTATTTCTGAAATAAATCTTATCGGTTAGCCATTCTTGAACTGCTAATGCATGAGGTTTTGGTAATTTTTCGTAAAATTTAGAAACCTCGATTTGCTCTTTGTTTTCAAAAATCTCTTCAAGACTATCATTGTAAGTGGCAAATTCTTCCAACTTATCAATCAATTCTTTTTTGATTTCTGTATTGATTTGTTCTGCACGTCTAGAAATAATAGAAATAGCCTCGTAAATGTTTTCAGTTGGCTCATCAATTTGGTTTCTATCGTAAGTCATGGTGTTAACCGGAGCGTTGGTTTTTTTTAAATCCATTGTCATTATGTGTTATCTTTAGTGCTATATGCTTGTAATGCGTTTTCTATTTCTGAAGCCTTTATGTCCGCTTCTCCTATAAACTCTGAATTGGGATAGGCCTTTTTAAATGACTCATAATATTCTTTTGCGGTATCTAAACGGTCTTTCTTTAAATGAACCACTCCGTTTAATGTGTTTTTATATTCTAAACTATTGATTGCCAACTTATAAGCAGAATCCAATCTGTAAAATAACGCTTTCTCTCTTAACACAGACCCAGGAAAATCAAAAAGAAAATTATCAAATGATTTTATAGATGCTGGGTAATCTGATATATGATTGTACTGTTTTGCAATAGCATACGCTTTTTGCTCCAACTTATAATCCAACTCCCTAACCAACTTACTAGCTTCAGTTAAATATTCAGATTCAGGATATACATTAATGAATTCCTGAAGTTTTTCAATAGCTTCTTTTGTATCTTTTTGGTCTTTTGTATAAACCGGCGATAACATGTAATGGCTTTTGGCGGCTAAAAAAGCAGCCTCTTCGCGCTTTTCACTTTTAGGATAACTGGAAGCAAAACGCTCAAATTGATAGCCCGCTACATAATAATCCCTCATTTTATAAAACGAATTGGAGTACAAATACATCAGTTTTTCCGCTTGCGGTTTCCCTCTGTAATTTGGAACTATTTGAGCAAAAAGCTTATTGGCCTTCGCGTAATCTTCGCTGTTATAATACTCTTCCCCTAGTTTGAATTTTGTAGCAATATCTTCAGATTTCAAGGCCTTTTGATATTCGCTACAAGAACTTAAAATTATGGAGGTTAATAATATGTATATAAATTTATTCATGTAAATAAAACAGTTTGCAAAATTAAGCTATTAAAATGGATTTAAAAAATATTATTTCATCGCTAAAATAATTGTTGAAATCAGGTTGCCAGTACGTTTAAGTAATATTTAACATTAGTTAGAACGCTTTAACAAAACTGTTTATTTTATTTTTCAAATTATTTGATGCAGGTACCAAAGGCAATCTTACGGTGTCTTGGCACAAGTTTAACGCTTCAAAAACGGCTTTGATTCCCGCAGGATTGTTTTCTTCAAAAATATAGCCAATCACATCCATTAACTTAAAATGGATTTTGTATGCTTCCTTTGCCTCATCTTTAAGCCCTAAGCGAATCATCTCTGAAAATTCTTTTGGGAACCCTTGTCCAATGACAGAAATAACCCCTGCCCCACCGGCCAATACAATGCCCAATGCCAAATCATCATCGCCAGAAATAATCAGAAAATCATCTGGTTTGTTTTTCAACAATTGTAAATATTGCGATACACTATTGCCTGCTTCTTTAACCCCAACAATGCTAGCAAAATCATTAGCCAACCTTAAAGTGGTTTCGGCCTCTATGTTTTTAGACGTTCTGCCAGGCACATTGTACAAAATAATATCTATTGGGCACGCTTCTGAAATGGCTTTAAAATGCTGGTAAATGCCTTCTTGTGTAGGCTTGCTATAATATGGACATACGGATAATATGGCATCGATACCACTTAAATCTGTCGATTTTATTTCTTCAATAACCTGCATGGTGTTATTACCGCCAATGCCCAAAACCAAAGGCAAACGTCCGTTATTGGCTTTAGAGATAATTTCAACAACCTCATTTTTCTCTTCCTTTGTTAAGGTTGCGCTCTCTGCAGTAGTTCCACAAATTACCAGATAATCTGTGCCGTTATCTATATTGAAATTAACAATGTTTGTTAACGCTTCCTGATCTATAGTTAAATCTGATTTAAACGGGGTAACCAACGCTACGCCTGTGCCTATAAATTTACTGTTCATTTTTAATTTTGTTTAATATCATTAAGTATTTCAAAAGCTCTCCGCTAAATACGTCAAATTCCTTTACTTGGGTTTTTATGATCAAATCGTTTAAACGGGCATCTGTTTGTAATATACCTATTTTGAATACTGCTTTTGAAGCTACTGTCATCAATTTCAATTCCAGATCTTCATTGGTATAATAACTGACCAAAACATCAAATTCCGTATTTAAAAAAGCCTGTAATTCTACATTATTAATCGTGCCGTTCCAACCAAAATCATTCGGATTGAAACACAGGTCCCATGAATTGAACTCATCCTTTTTTTGAGCGGAATATGCAATTACTTTTAGCTTATTTGGGTGCACGTTCAAATCTGTTGCTAAAGCCCTAAACTTCTCAAAATCTGACAGTTCATTAACGTTTAGAATAACCCCTAAGCTTTCAAGTTTACTATCGTCCACATATATATTACGATCGGACAGCATTTTGTTCAAATATCTTCTATTTGATTTTTCCTTAAAAGCCTTTAAAATCATTTACCTTCAAACTTTGCGCAAAGGTAACAAAAGTACATTCAAAAGATCGGTAAAACAGGCAAGTTTAAGTTTGAAAATAAAATATTTTTTTAGGAACAACCACACCTTTCTTTGGCCAAGGGGCGTTTCATGTCATTTGAATTATGGAGAACAAATGTGATAATCATTTTAAGCCAATAGGTTTTCAGAAGGCACACGGCCCTCATTAACAGCAGGTTCCTTAACTATTTTATTGGCTTCGGCTATATAATTAAAAAGAAAGAAAAGCCCTGTGGCGTGCAGCAATCTATCAATCATTACAAAACGCCAATCGTACAGATAATAACTAGTTATATAATTTAAGATATCTGAAAAGAAAAAGCACAATCCCAGCATCAAGAATAAGATTGAAAGTGCTGAATCTTTTGCCAAATAAGCCCCAAAAGACACCAACAACAAAATAATGAGCGATGCACTTTTCAAACCAAAAATAAGAACCTCTGCATTATCCGCAATCATGATCTTCAATATTTTATAAAGCAAATACAAGAAATACGCATTGATCAAAAACATAAAAACCAGATAAATTCCAACAACTTTATCGATCTTAACCAAATTAAATTTGGACACGATAATCCCTATTAAACATATGTAACTCATAAAATACATCAAGTTGGAAGATTTTTCCACAGTATAGCTACTTACAAAAACAAAAGCGGCATCGCCTACAAACGAGCTAACCAAAAACAACACAAAAAGCAGATTTATGATTTTATTTTTTATGAAATAAAACACGAGAAAAACAGGAATAAACAAGGGTTTGGTAGCTTGTAAAAAAACAGCATCTTCACTAATGGCCGCAAAAATATTAAGGGACATTAATAACAATAAAGCGAAAAAAAACACTTTATTAAGGCTGATTTTAAACCATTGTTTCACAGTATATTCATTTGAGTAGGTTAAATCAAATATAGCAAAAAAAATATTACATCGTCAAAAAATACTCTTTATCGATTTTTAAGGATAGTATTGTAGTCTTTTTTAGCCTTATTGAGTCACGAGCCTACTCGCTTCACTGTTTTCAAGTTTAGACTGTTGATAATAGAAATAGAAAGCCAGAACAGCCAAAGAAGTAGATAGAAAATTAAGTGTATTTGTTTCGGCTATGTATAAATATGCCACATTGATGACTTCTGAAAAAACAATACACAACGACCCTATAAACAGAAATAAGGATTTTCTGTTATCTCTGTAAAAATAATTCATTAAAGCTCCAGAAAGTAATAGCAACATGATAATATTATATGTCAATTCCAGATAATATTGATTTCCATATTCTGTATAAGGATTAATGATTATCTGTAAAACATAAACAATATAAATATTCAAAGCTACCAAAACAACAACATGAACTTTATAATTTTTTATTACATGAAATAGCGATACGGATTTACAAATCTCTAATAAAAGAAAAACATATGCCAACACATAAAGAGAATTTCCTAAAAAATAATATGTGAAATAGGGTATAAAACCATCCGATAACTCCATCAAATCTGAAACCGAATAAGACACTAAAAACAGAATAAAGAAAAGTGTCTTTCTTTTTACACTAACAAAATACAGTAGAGCAAATAAAGGTAAAATAAACGCCCTGGTATACCTACAAATAGTCTCGTTCGCTAAAAATTGAGAGATACCAAAAAGCACAAATGTCAATGTAATAAATATTACTATTATTTTTGATTTGTACATAACTTGATTAAATAGCTAAGAGACAAATATATAAAATAAAATCAATTAAACGTGCAAAAAATGTATTTTATCGATATAAATACGTTTTTACCTTAAAAATTGTAAGAATTCATATTCATCTATTATACTAACATTTAACTTTATGGCTTTTTCTTTTTTACTTGGCCCCATATTGTCACCTGCAATAATAAAACTGGTTTTTGATGAAATTGAACTACTTATTTTCCCTCCATTATCTTCAATGAGTTTTTTAAGTTCATCTCTAGAAAGGCTTTCAAAAACACCTGAAACCACAAAAACCTGACCTCCCAATTTATTGGTTTGTCCTTTTAGTTTTTCTGCGGAAATTTCCAACTGCACTCCAAGCGTTTTTAAACGGTTGATGATATTTTTATTTTCTTCCGAAGCAAAAAAGGCGCTTACACTTTCAGCTATTTTAATTCCGATTTCATCCACATTAACCAAATCTTCATGTGAAGCATTGATTATAGCATCAATACTTTTGTAGTGTTTCGCCAATTTTTTAGCGACAGTTTCCCCAACATACCTAATACCCAAGGCATACAAAACACGCTCAAAAGGAATGTTTTTAGATTGTTCAATGCCTTGAATTAAGTTGTCGGCACTTTTCTCAGCCATGCGCTCCAAAGGAATCACTTGTACTTTTGTGAGTTCGTATAAATCAGAATAATTGGAAATCAAGTTTTCATTGACTAAAAGTGCCACCGTTTCGCCGCCCAAACCTTCAATATCCATGGCTTTTCGGGATATAAAATGCTGAATCCTGCCTATAATTTGTGGTTTACACCCATTATAGTTTGGGCAATAATGCTGCGCTTCGCCTTCTTGCCTTACCAAAGCGGTTTCACATTCGGGACAATGCGCAATGTAGTTTGTTGGTTCAGAATTTATGGGACGTTTCAATAAATCTACACCCAATATTTTCGGAATGATTTCGCCTCCTTTTTCAACATACACCTCATCGCCCACCCTGATATCCAATTTTTCAATCTGGTCTGCATTATGCAATGAGGCACGTTTTACCGTAGTTCCAGCCAATTCCACAGGCTCCAAATTGGCAACGGGCGTAATAGCCCCCGTACGTCCCACTTGGTAGGTAATACTATTTAACCTTGTAGAAACACGCTCTGCCTTAAACTTGTAAGCCATCGCCCAGCGTGGTGCTTTGGCGGTATAACCTAATTCTTCTTGCTGGTATAAATTATTCACTTTTATAACCACACCATCAGTTTCATAAGGTAAGTTATGACGATGGGTATCCCAATACGCTACAAATTCCAAAACCGCATCCATGGAATCGACCAATTTTGCAGCTTCTGGAACTTTAAATCCCCATTGCCTGGCTTTCTCTAAACTTTCAAACTGCGTGGAAACTCCTAAATTAGACCCTGTTAAATTATAGAGCAAACATTCCAAAGGCCGTTTGGCAACTTCTGCGCTGTCTTGTAATTTCAAACTCCCCGATGCGGTGTTTCTTGGATTTCTATATGGTTCTTCTCCGATTTCAATACGTTCTTCGTTCATTTTATTGAAGCCCTCAAATGGCAATACAATTTCACCTCGAATATCAAACTTTTCTGGAAAATCGCCTTTTAATTGTAATGGCACCGATTTAATGGTTTTCACATTTGCAGTTACATTATCGCCTTGAAATCCATCACCACGGGTCACGGCTTTTACCAAAACACCATTTTCATAAGTAAGACTAATAGAAGCACCATCATATTTCAATTCGCAAGTATATTGAATATTGCCATCCACCATTTTTTTGATGCGTGTTTCCCAATCTTGCAAATCTTCTTTTGAATAGGAATTATCCAAAGAATACATACGCTGTGCATGCAACATGGTTTCAAAATTTTTGGTAATGGCACCTCCTACCCGCTGCGTGGGCGAATTGGCATCAAAAAATTCTGGGTGCTTGGCCTCCAATTCCTGAAGTGCTTTGAGTTTTAAATCAAAATCGTAATCTGAAATACTGGCGTTATCAAGTACGTAATAATTGTAGTTATGCTCGCGCAGTTCGTTGCGTAGGGTCTGTATTTGTTGCTGTATTTTCATTTATTCTCCTTACTTTCAATTAAAAAATACTGTTTTTTTTTAATGGATGATGTGATTTCTCCTAACGTCGAAATGACAAGTACTATTCATTTTTCACTTTTCATTCTTCATTAAAAAACTCCTTTTATCATTCTATCTTTCTTAAACAAATCCTGTTTTAATTCTATGTTTATAAAATTATGTTTATTCAAAAGCGTAATCATATCATTTCCAAGATACTCATTGATTTCAAAAAACAACATCCCATTTTCAGATAAATTATCAACAGCAAATTGCGTAATGGCTTCATAAAATTGTAACGGATTATCATCTTTTACAAAAAGCGCCAAATGCGGTTCGTTTTCCAAAACATTGGGATTCATCAATTGTTTTTCTTGCTCACGAACGTAAGGCGGATTGGAAACTATAACATCAAATTTTGAATTCCAATTGTCTTCTGGCTTCAAACTTCCATCTTCCATCTTTAATATATCTGCTTCAATAAAAGTAACATCCACATGATTAAATGCAGCATTTTGTTTCGCTATTTTAAGTGCTTCTTCACTCACATCCAACGCATAAACTTTCGCATTTGGTAAATTTTTAGCCAATGAAACAGCAATACATCCGCTGCCCGTGCCTACATCTAAAATGCTGAATTCTGAATTTTGAGTACCATATTTAGAAATCACCCATTCCACCAACTCCTCGGTTTCTGGTCTTGGGATTAAAGTGGATGCGTTCACTTTAAAAGGCAATCCGTAAAATTCTGTTTCACCTAATATATATTGTATCGGTTTTTGCTGTTTTAATAATTTCAAAGTATTCAAAATGGGTCCAGAATCATCAATAGTATAATCAACATCCATCGCCAATCGAATTCTGGACACCTTATATAAGGCATCTATCAACATAAAAAAGAAACTATCCACTTCTTCTTTTACGTAAATAGCATCCAATTCTTTATGAAATTTATTTTGAATATCTTTTAACTTCATTAATTATGCGCTTGCAAACACCTTTAGTTTATACTATTTCCCGAATAACTTAGTATCTTTACCCTTTCATTTTAGAATGAGTGAAGATACATTAAATAGAAAAAAACCAAAATGAAAAGACTTATAATCTTATCAACAATATGCGCCATGCTTTTTGGCTGCTCCATAAGTGAAGCACCACAGTTTATTGGCATTGAAAACATCCAGGTTTTAGAATCCACTTCCAAACACGTTACGTTTACTGCCGATGCGTTTTTTATAAACCCCAATGATATTGGTGGCACATTAAAAACCGATGAGATAAAAGTGTTTGTAAATGATAACGAAATGGCAACTGTTTCCACCGAAAGTTTTAATGTGCCAGCAAAAAAAGAGTTTACTATTCCTTTAAAAACCAATATTCCCACAGACAGCCTTTACAGCAACAAAAATTTAAGCGGATTATTGGGAAGTTTGTTCAGCAAAAAAGTAAAAGTACAATACAAAGGCGATATCAAATATAAAATTCTAGGGTTTTCCCATAGCTATTCCATTGATAAAACCGAAAATGTAAAAATCAATTTTTAATAGTGACCAATCACGAAACATATATAAAACGCTGTATTGAAATAGCCAAAAATGGTTTGGGAAGCACTCGGCCAAATCCCATGGTAGGAAGTGTTATTGTTTATAACAACCAAATTATTGGCGAAGGGTTTACGAGCAAATACGGCGGCAATCATGCTGAAGTCAACGCCATAAATTCGGTTTCTGACAAAAACTTATTAAAAGAAGCCACGCTTTATGTGACCTTAGAACCTTGCTCACACTTTGGTAAAACACCACCTTGCAGTGACCTCATCATTAAACACCGAATACCAAATGTTGTGATTGGCTCTGTGGATGAGCATGAAAAAGTTGCAGGAAAAGGTATTGAGAAATTAAAAAATGCTGGTTGCAATGTAATTGTTGGCGTTTTAGAAAATGAGTGCAAAAATCACCATAAGCGCTTTTTTACGTTTCATAATAAAAAACGGCCATATATTATTTTAAAATGGGCTGAAACCGCTGATGGTTTTATTGCGCCCTTTACAAAAAACGAACTAAAACCAGTTTGGATTACCAATGCGTTTTCCAGACAATTGGTTCATAAATGGCGTGCCGAAGAGCAAGCCATTTTGGTTGGTACGAATACCGTTTTGCAAGATGACCCGAATCTGACCACACGCGATTGGGCTGGAGAAAATCCCATTCGCGTGGTTATTGATAGAAAAGAAAAACTATCCAAAGATTTTATGGTTTTTAATAATGAAAGTGAAACCATTAGTATTAGTAACAAAAACGTTGATTTTTCCAAAAACATTGCAAAACAAATCTGCTATATACTGTTTAAAAAAAACATTAACTCCATTATTATTGAAGGCGGCTCAAAAACAATACAAACGTTTATTGATGAAAATCTTTGGGATGAAGCACGGATATTTACTGGGAATACTCAGTTTAAAGAAGGTGTAAAAGCCCCGGAATTTTCTGGACAATTGATTTCCGAAGAAAAAATAATATCAGATATTCTCAAAATCTACAAAAATGATTAACACTCTTATTTTCGATTTTGGCAACGTTTTTATCAATTTGGATATTGATGGCGCTCACAAACACGCTTTAGAAACTTTTAAAATCGATGCACTTTCTGAAGAAATAATGGCATTCAATAGTTTTTATGAACAAGGCTTGATTTCTACTGAGGAATTCCTTGATTTTTATGCTGAAAACTTCCCGAAACTTTCAAAAGAAGATTTGATAGCCATTTGGAATTTCATGTTGAAAGATTTTCCGAAACATCGGTTGGAATTTATAAAAGAACTGAAAGCATCTTCAAAATACAAACTCATTCTATTGAGCAATACCAATGCGCTTCATATTGATTATATTAAAGAAAACGTATCTTTTTTTGAAGATTTCAAAAACTGTTTTGATGCTTTTTATCTTTCTCATGAAATCAACATGACAAAACCTAACCATGCTATTTTTGAATTTGTTTTAACTGAAAACAATTTAAAAGCAAATGAGTGCCTGTTTATTGATGATAACCCAGACAACATAAAAACCGCCAATACTTTAAAATTCAATACATGGCACATTGATTTCAAAACCGAAGATATTAGCACACTTTTCAAAACCAAAAGTGATATATTTTAATCCATTTGGAAATAAACGACACATATAAAACCATTGAAACTGCACCATCACCTGTTTTGTTTAAAGACAAAAACAGTAAATTTCACGGGTATGCTTTTCCTATTATAAATGAAGATGATGTCAAATTCCATTTAGAAAAACTAAAAAAAGAACACCATGTCGCCAGACATTGGTGCTATGCCTACCAACTAGGAACAGAAACCATAAACTACCGTGCCAATGATGATGGCGAGCCCAATAATTCTGCGGGCATGCCCATTTACGGACAAATACAATCTTTTGAAGTAACCAACATATTAATAGTGGTTGTACGTTATTTTGGCGGCGTAAAATTGGGGATTGGCGGACTGATTCATGCCTATAAATCAACAGCGCAACTGGTTTTAGAGGCGTCAGATATTATTGAAAAAACCATCAATATAGATTATCTAATAGCTTTCGATTATAAAAACATGAACACCGTCATGCGTGTTATCAAAGAGAAAAACCTAAATATTACCCATCAAAAAATGGAACTGGATTGCCAGATTACCATTTCGGTCAGAAAAAAAGAAGCCGAGCCTGTTTTTGATATTTTCAACCATCTTTTTGAAATTGACATTAAGAATCTTGGAGAATCAAAAGGTTTATGAAGTTATTGGCTATTTAGGCTGAATGCTTTAATGACTCAATGAGAAAATAACTTTATAACTTAATCTGCAATAGCATCCAAAATATATTGAGGTGCCCGCATCGGTCGGTTTGTTTTCATATCAATAAATACCAAAGTGGTAGCTGCAGTTGTTAAAATTCGCCCCTTTTCATCGGTAATTTCATATTCAAATTCAATCTTTGCTGTAGGGTTATTTTTTAGTTGTGTTTTCACATTAATTACATCATCATAACCTGCTGATTTTTTATAGTTTATACTCAAAGAAACTACAGGCAACATAATCCCATTTTCTTCCATGGATTTATAAGAAATTCCTAATTTCCGCAACCATTCAATACGGCCCATTTCAAGATATAATGCGTAATTCCCATGGTAAACCACCCCCATTTGGTCTGTTTCCCCGTACCTCACTCTTATTTGTATTTCATCGATTTTCATAGTAAACTTTAAATATTTTTTTGTAGTTTCGGCTAGTGCTTAAACATGGGGAAAAAAATCTAAAAATTCAATAGTATTTCATTTTTTTTTTAAGTTTTTTGTTCACATATTTGTCGAACCATAAAAGGGAGGGGTAAAAATTTTGACTTCTTTAGTCTAATAGCTAACCAATAAATAAACCGTAAATTAAAATAATGAGTGTAACTGCGCAATCGGTATGGAACAACTGTCTTGAATTTATAAAGGATAACATCCAACCGCAAGCATATAAAACTTGGTTCGAGCCAATAAAAGCAGTTAAACTTGCTGATAACGCATTGAGCATTCAAGTACCTAGTAAATTCTTTTATGAATGGCTTGAAGAACACTATGTTAAAATCTTAAAAGTATCCTTAACCAAGGAATTGGGGGAAACGGCCAAACTTGTTTACATTATTAAAATGGAAAACACATATGGCAACAAACAGCCTTTTACGGAAAAAATACCAAGTTCTAATAGAAGTGCCGTCAAATCACAAGAAGTGGACGTGCCCTTTAATAATAAAAATCCAGAATTAAGAAATCCGTTTGTCATTCCAGGCATTAGGAATTTGCAGATAGAATCCCAATTAAACCCCAACTACAGTTTTGAAAATTTTTTAGAAGGCGATTCTAATAGGTTGGCGCGTAGTGCAGGTTTAGCCGTGGCTTCAAAACCGGGCGGCACATCATTCAACCCGTTGCTTGTTTTTGGTGGTGTTGGTTTAGGGAAAACACATTTGGCACATGCCATTGGTGTTGATATTAAAGATAAATATCCTGAAAAAACGGTTTTATATATTTCTGCTGAAAAATTCACGCAACAATATATTGATGCCGTTAAGAAAAATAACCGAAACGATTTCATCCATTTTTATCAAATCATTGATGTTTTGATTATTGACGATGTACAGTTTCTTTCAGGAAAATCTGGAACGCAAGACGTGTTCTTCCATATTTTCAACCATTTACACCAAAACGGCAAACAAGTTATTTTAACAAGTGACAAGGCGCCTGTGGATATGCAAGATATTGAACAACGCTTGTTATCACGTTTTAAATGGGGGCTTTCTGCAGAATTACAAAACCCAGATTTTGAAACCCGTGTTTCTATTTTGAAAAACAAATTGTATCGCGATGGCGTTGAAATGCCCGATGATATTATTGAATATGTTGCTAAAAATATCAAAAGCAATGTACGGGAATTGGAAGGTGCCATTATTTCATTAATCGCACAATCGTCTTTCAATAAAAAGGAAATCACTATTGATTTGGCAAAACAAATTGTTGAAAAATTTGTCAAAAACACCAAACGCGAAGTTTCTATAGATTATATTCAAAAAACGGTATCTGATTATTTTCAAATGGATATCAGCACTTTACAATCTAAAACGCGTAAGCGCCACATTGTGCAAGCTAGGCAATTGGCCATGTTTTTTGCTAAAAAATTCACAAAAGCATCTTTAGCAAGTATTGGCTCGCAAATTGGAAAACGCGACCATGCCACCGTGCTTCATGCTTGTAAAACGGTTGACAATCTATCTTCAACTGACAAGCAGTTCAGAAAATATGTGGAAGACATTTCAAAAAAACTTTCGATTTAAAATTCTTTTAAAATGACTAAAATCCTGATGGTTTGCTTGGGAAACATTTGCCGTTCCCCATTGGCCGAAGGTATTTTAAAATCTAAACTTCCCAACAATTTATTTTTTGTAGATTCTGCGGGAACAGCAAATTATCATATAGGAAACGCACCTGACAAACGCTCTGTGGCAATTGCCAAAAAACAGGGTTTAGATATCTCTCATTTAAAAGGTCGGCAATTTAGCGTTTCCGATTTTGATAGATTTGATTTGATATATGTGATGGATGCATCCAATTATGATAATGTTATCAAACTGGCCAAAAACGATGTAGATATTGCCAAAGTCAATTTTATCTTAAACGAAATTTATCCCAATCAAAATTATGATGTTCCCGACCCATATTACGGAGGCAACAAAGGTTTTAAGACTGTTTATAAAATGCTTGATGAAGCTTGCGACAGCATTTCAAGAAAACTAACCACTTGATTCAAAAGAGAGTAGTAGCTTTTTTTTTATTAACTTTACGTAAAAAGACTATTATTATGAAATCATTACAACTTATTATCGTTTTTTGCTGTTCTATTTTTATAGGATATTCACAAACCATAGAATTGCAAAGTTTTGCTTCTGGTTTTTCCAACCCAGTTGAAATCGTTAATTCAAGAACACCCTCAGACAACAGACTCTTTATTGTTGAGAAATCTGGTATCATTAAAATACTTAATGAAAATGGTACTGTAAACGCCACGCCTTTTTTAAACATCGATTCCAAAGTATCAAATTCAGGTGGCGAAAGAGGTCTTCTTGGATTGGTTTTTCATCCTAATTACATCACTAACGGTTATTTTTATGTGAACTATATTGATAACTCTGGCAATTCCGTAATTTCAAGATTCAATCGAATGGATGCCTCTACAGCAGACGACACTTCCGAACTTATTTTCCTTTCAATCAATCAGCCAGAAAGCAATCATAATGGCGGCAAACTGGCATTTGGCTCAGACGGCTACTTATACATTGCTACTGGAGATGGTGGAGGAGGCGGAGACCCCACAGATCAAGCACAAAACTTAAACTCGTTATTGGGAAAAATGCTTCGGATAGATGTTGACGCTACCAACGGCAGCATCAATTATACCGTTCCGTCAAACAACCCCTATTTAAATGACGGGGATGCCAATACCTTATCAGAGATCTGGGCTTATGGCTTAAGAAATCCATGGAAATTTTCTTTTGACAAAAATAATGGTGATTTATGGATTGCTGATGTGGGCCAAAGTGCTTATGAAGAAATAAATAAAGTAACAGGCTCTGGAATCCCGGGAGGCAATTACGGTTGGCGATGCTATGAAGGCAATAATCATGTGTATGACACCAGTGGCGATTGTCCCAGTAACTTTAATGAAACCATAGCGCCTATTGCAGAATACGCCCATGTTGGCAGCTCCTGTACTGGCTCAATTACTGGCGGCTATGTTTACAGAGGCACTACATTTCCCAATTTTGTTGGAAAGTATTTTTTTGCAGAATATTGCAAACAGCAGATCGGTTTTTTGACGGATAATGGTTCGGGTTGGTCTTTAACGTTTCAAACACCAAATACCTCAGAAGGATGGACTACTTTTGGCGAAGATATTAATGGTGAGCTTTATATTGCAGGCGGTTCAACCGTTTATAAAATAACAGATTCTGATTTGGGAGTAGATGATTTGGAAGCTTACAATTTCAAATTACACCCCAATCCATCCAACGAAACTGTTTTTATCGATTTATCTTCAAAATTCAATGATGTGGAATCCATATCAATATACAACCCTCAAAGTCAAAAAGTGAAGGCTATTGCAAAACCAAATAAGCAAATACTTGAAATTTCAACTGAAAATTTTTCAAACGGACTGTATTTTATAGAAATCAACTTAAATAATAAGTCTAAATTTGTAAAAAAACTTATTAGAAAGTAAATGAACCATATCTTAGGCAAATTATACCTAATACCTACAACCCTTGGCGACAACGAACCTTTAGAGGTATTACCCATTTCAGTTAAAAAAGTGATTGAATTGATCAACACGTACATTGTTGAAAATGAAAAAACAGCCAGACGGTTTATAAAAAAAATCAATCCAAAGAAACAACAATCCAGTTTAGAATTATTTTCTCTGAACAAATTTACGGATAACATTTTGCTACCAGAATTTTTAGAACCTTGTTTGAAAGGTGTTGATGTAGGCCTCATCTCTGAAGCTGGATGCCCCGGTGTTGCAGATCCTGGTGCCGAAATAGTAAAACTGGCACATCAAAAAAACATACAAGTGATCCCTTTGGTGGGCCCATCATCCATATTAATGGCCATGATGAGCTCTGGAATGAATGGTCAGAATTTTGCTTTTAACGGCTACTTACCTATTGACAAAACCGAACGAAAAAATGAAATAAAACGTTTGGAACGTATTTCTTTTGAACAAAACCAATCGCAGATATTTATAGAAACACCCTATCGGAACAACAAAATGTTAGAAGGTTTATGCGATGTTTTAAGCAATAGCACCGCTATTTCTGTAGCTTGCGATATCACGTTACCAACACAATATATAAAAACGCAAACAGCCGATGCATGGAAAAAAAATATGGTAGATCTTCATAAAAGACCTACCATTTTTATAATTCACAAATATTGATTTTTTTAAACAGAATTCGCTTTTGCTGTTTTATTTGGTTTCACGAAAGACGTATCGTATCCAGAAAATTTCTTCATATAATACTCAATAGTAGTACCATAGCCGTCTTCAAAAATATCAACACCATAGCTCCTCAAATAGCTTTTCACATTACCGGCACCCGCTAAATGGGCAGCGGCCAAAATGCCTGACTCGGTCACCACAACTCCATTGATTCTTTTACCAACAAAGTTCCGTATATCACGTCTTAAAATCCATTTGTTACGGGCTGCATTGGCAATAAATGCCTTTTCTTGAAGTGCTGGGTCTTCCAAAAACTTCTCTGTATTATAAATTCCGATAAGTTTCAAAGTTTCTTTTCCAAATTGGTATTTCCCCAAATAACCATAAGAATTCACTGTGAAATAATTGCCTCCAGATTCTTTGAATGCCAGTGCTTCTTTAAAACCTACAAAAGATTTCTCCAAGAAAGGAGAAAACGGCTTGTTTACCTTCTCAAGTGATAAGTCATCAATCTTGATGCTATCACCTTGGCTTACTGTGTAATTTAATACTAAGCCCTTGGTTGAGTATTTACTAAAATCGACCGCTTTATTTGATGAAAGCGAAACATACAACAGAATACATATTGTAAGCGATATAGTTAAATAACTTGCAATATTTTTTCTCATAGAGTTTAAATTTTTTCAGCATATTTTAATATAAAATACACCTTGAAATTTGAGCGTGCAAAATTAGGCTTTTTTTTAATTAATTCAAAATTACTCGTTTATGTGCTGACTTTAATTGTAGAATAGATGAAATACACACCTATTTTTATTGAATTCTAAGGTTGGCAACGGTATTTTTATCATATCAAAAATGTTGAAAATAGATCTTAAAAAAGCCGATTCTGTTTTGATCATTCTCAAATTTACATCAAAACTTAAATAGAATTGTTTCATTCTGCCATTAGTTGTTAACACCTGATTGTCAATATCTTCAATACCGGACAACATCCCTTCGGCCCCGTACCCTACTGCAATGTTCAACCATTTAGGAACTTTGCTTGCTTTAAAAAACGAGTGTATGTTGGCACTTAGCCAATAAGTTTGTCCGTTGTAATCCTTCAAAATTTCTTCTAAAAAACCATTACCAAGCTTATCTGGACGTTGCGCTGCATATTTTGTCTGATGAAACGAAAACTTTAAGGCAATGCGTTGCTCTTTCCAAAGTAATTCTTGACCTACATACAAACCTGTTCCTGCAAAATTCGCGCCAATATCACCCCAAGAAAAACCCCATGCTTCTGAAAAACCGTCAAGAACCTCAACAGCCGTTAAAAAACCGAAGCCTAAAGTAGCACCGTAAATCAGTTGATTTTTTTCGTTTTCACCACTCCAATTTAAAAGGTATGCACCATGTTTTCCTAATTGATATGATGTAAAGGCATGTCCTATTTTGTCCATTTGCATCCACTCATTATTATCATTGATGGTGTGAAATTTGGAACGGGCGTAATCTGAATACCAAAGTTGGTCCAACCCAATTAAAGCAGCACTTGCTAAAGAAGCTTCTGTGATAACCACAAAATTCCTTCGGGATTTACTTAAGGTATCACTTGGTGTTAAAAAGGTATTGAGTTTTGATTGTGAAACAGATAAAAAAGGCATTAAAACAAAAAAGAGAATATATTTTACAGCTATATTCATTATCTATTGATGCCCTGTGATGATAAATAGCGTTGATATTCCCTAGCGTTCACATTGTGTTGTGATAAGGTTTTAGCAAATTTGTGAAAGCCAAAATGCTTGGCATCTGCTGCAAAATATAAATATTGGTGCTTTTCAAAATTCAATACAGCATCAATGGCCGATAGATCTGGCATGGCGATAAGCCCTGGTGGTAATCCTGCGTTTTTATAAGTATTATAAGGTGACTCTATATCTTTATGGACATTTAGCACCCGTTTTATAACGGTGTCCTTATATTGTGGTAATTGATAGGCTGCGAATTTTAATGTTGGATCTGCTTGCAATGGCATACCAATACGTATTCTGTTCATATAAACACCTGCTATTCTTGGCTGCTCGCTGGCCTGTTTGGATTCTTCATAAACAATGGATGCCAAGGCAATCACTTTATCACGTGACAAACCAATGGATTTTGCTTTTGCGTTTCTGGAATCGTTCCAAAATCGATTGTACTCTTTAAGCATTCTGCTTCTAAATTCCTCTGCGGACGTGTTCCAAAAAAACTCATAGCTGTTAGGTAAATACATGCCCAAAGCGGTAGCATTTGTAAAACCTGCTTCTTTTAAAAACGATGGTGATTTCATAGCGCTAAGCAACGACAAGCTATCTGCCTCAATTTGGTTTGCTATACGACCTGCCAACTTTTCGAGCGTTTCTTGATTGTTAAAAGACAAGGTTACGGGCAAGTTGTTACTGCGGATGGAATTGATAATATCATTGTTGTTCATCCCTTTTTTGATGGCGTACTTCCCTGCTTTAATATTGGCATTGTATTTTTTCCGTTCAGCAAGCGCATCAAACGTTTCAATGTCTTTCAATAATGGCTCTAATTGATTTCGTACATCATTATAACCACTATCGGTTGCCACGTATATATATGCGACATCATTATTAAAAGCCGTATTGGGTTTAAACATGGCATTATAAACATAATAAGCGAAAAAAGCTGCGACCACCAAACCAATAAGCGCTATGGCGGTAAGTATTTTTTTTATATACATTTATGTATTGATAAGTTGAAATAAATATTCGTTTTTATAAGCCCCGTTTACAAGATTCCAATCTTTTTTTAGTCCCACATTTTCAAACCCTTGATCGCTGAACAGTTTTACGCTTATGTTATTTTCTTCTGAAATATTACAGTATAATTGGTGTAATCCTAAATGCGAAAAGCAATAATTGACCAACAGTTTAAGAGCTTCTTTTCCGTAGCCCATTTGTCTATCCTTTTCATTTTTAACCAAAATACCCACGCCAGATCGTTTACTTTTAAAATCAAAATCGAACAAATCAATCAAACCAACAGTATTGTTTTCATAAGTAGAAATAACCAAACGCAATTGCTTTACTTCATAAATATCCTTATGAGCATTTTCTAAATATTGTTTAATTAAAAATTTGGAATAAGGTGTAATGGTGTTACTGATTTCCCAAACGGATTCGTCGTTTTCCACAGCATGGACAAACTCCAAATCTTCAGGCTCCAAGGCTCTTAAATACACATGGTCGCCTTTTAGAGTGATCATACCAATTCGCCTTTAAAAACAAATGTTGCCGGACCAATTAACCAGACGTTGTTGTAACCGCCATTGTTAAAATCGAATGTGACATGCAATTCCCCGCCTTCAACTTTCAAATTAACGTAATTATTTCGGGTCTTGCCTGTGTAATGCATGGCAATGGCAACCGCTGTAACCCCGGTGCCACAAGACAAGGTTTCGTCTTCTACCCCACGTTCATAAGTACGCACCCTAAAATCAGAATCTGATAATTGTTTTACAAAATTCACATTACTGCCCGCTTGATTATATGGCGCACCGTATCTGATTTCTGCCCCTTTTGTTTTGATATCAAAATTTTCAATTTCTGGTTCAAATTGCACATGGTGTGGCGATCCCGTATTCAAAAAAAGATGATGGGCATGTTTTTCAACACTATCAACATCTTGCATTTGAAGCTTTACAATGCCGTCTTCTATCGATGCATGGTGCAATCCGTCAATCGCCTCAAATGTGCATTCATTTTCAATAACTCCCAATTGTTTCGCAAAAGCCACCAAGCAACGTCCGCCATTACCACACATGGTGCTTTCATTTCCATCAGCATTGTAATATACCATTTTAAAATCCAACGTATCGTGATTTTCCAGTAAAATAAGGCCATCTGCCCCTATGCCAAAACGTCGGTCGCACAATTGCGCAACGTATTTGGTATTATTTTTGTCGAATGTTTGTTGACGATTATCAATCATCACAAAATCGTTTCCTGTTCCTTGGTATTTATAAAAAGTCTGTTGCATAATAAACCACAAAGATAGAAATTTTAACCGATTTCCCGATTGTTAAACACGCGTTAAAGTTGACGTTAAAAATCGTTAAAACAGAAAACACGATTCAATAAATATTTAATTTTAATCGTTATTTAAAAATATAATTTCAAACAAATATCTTAAACATAAATTTAAACACAAATGAAAAAGATTCTAACATTAATCCTAGTTTCAGTTTTGGGTGGCATTATGACTTTAAGTGCCTATAAACTTTTTATTGAAAATGATAATCAAATGGCATTTTCTAATACCGAAACACCCACAACATCCTTTTTACCGACAAGCAACACTAACAATGCCCTTTTCAAACCTTACGAAACCCCCGATTTAACTAAAGCGGCCGAAAATAGCATCCACTCTGTTGTGCACGTAAAAAACACGGCTATAGTAAGTGGACCAACTTCAGTACAAGATTTAATTTATGGAAGAAGCTTTATTCACAAACAAGAATTAAGTTCAGGTTCTGGGGTCATTATTACACCTGATGGATACATAGTTACCAACAATCACGTTATTAACAATTCACAAGAGTTGTCCGTTACCTTGAACAATAACAAAACCTACGATGCCAAAATTATTGGTACAGATACAAAAACAGACATCGCTTTGCTAAAAATTGATGCTGATGAAGATTTGCCTTTTGCCACGTTTGGAGATTCTGATAACGTTAAAATTGGTGAATGGGTATTGGCAGTTGGGAATCCGTTTAATTTAACCTCTACAGTTACTGCGGGTATCATTAGTTCAAAATTCAGAAGTTTAGAAGGACAATCTAAACAATCTTATATACAAACTGATGCTGCTGTAAATAAAGGAAATTCTGGTGGTGCTCTTGTAAATACCAAAGGAGACCTTATTGGCATTAACACCGCTATTGCCTCTGAAACTGGCTCTTACATTGGCTATTCATTTGCTGTGCCTAGCAATGTTGCAAAAAAAGTTGTCAATGATATTATGGAATATGGCAATGTACAAAATGGAATTTTAGGAATAATTCCAAAAGAATTAAATGGTTATTTAGCAGAAGAATTAAATATTGATGAAACAGAAGGTATTTATATTGACAATGTAGAGGAAGGTTCTGGAGCCGATAAATCAGGATTGAAAAAAGGAGATATTATTAAAGGAATTGATGGTATAAAAATTTCAAGATACTCCGATTTAAAAGGTGTTCTTAATGCTAAAAGCTTAAATGACGACGTTCAAGTCTTATATACTCGAAATGGTAATGAAAAAAGAACTTATGTAACTCTTTTAAAGAATAAAACTTTTTACTTTCCGTTAATTGGAACTTTAAAAAACTTGAACGAAAATGCACGTAAAAAGTATAGGGTTAATAACGGAGTCATGATTGAGAACTTAAATGGAAGTTACGCCAAAAGTTTAAGAGAATATGGTATTGAAAAAGGTAATATAATTATTTCTATAAATAGTACTAAAATAACCTCCATTGAAGATTTAGAACAACTTATTGATAAATATCAACACGAATCTCTAAGAATTGAACTCATTAATAATAATAGAGAAAGAGGACATTATTATTTTAGATAACTTGTTTTTTTTGAAAAAAAAACTTACATTTACCTGGATTTAAAATTTTTTATAAATTATGAAAAAAATAAAGCTAGAAAATTTGAAGATACAAACAAACGATTTGCTACAAAGAAATGAATTAAAAACTATATTTGGTGGGTATGGAAATGAATTGACCTATACTTGTTATAGAAAAAACAATAATGGTGTAATAGTTGCGTCTTTTCAAACGGATAATTGGGATTTAGCTTTTTCATGGATGAACGCTTGGAATAGTTTAGGCTATGACACATTCTATCAATCTATGCCTATATACACTCCATAATCATTGGAAATTAACTAAATTATTATAGCCAACTATCCCTATAAAGGATAGTTTAATCTGTTAATGTATTGATAATCAAAATGAAGCCTCTTTAATATCAAATAATAATTATATTTCAAATAACTATTTAATTAACATTATGAAAAAAATAAAATTAAAAAACCTGAACATATTATCAAATGATTTACTAAAGAACGATGAATTAAGAACTGTATTTGGTGGATATGAAGAAAGTAGTGGCACATATACTGTTCGCTGTACTTTTCCAGGAAGTCATTGGGTAAAAACAACAAAAAGTGAAAATAAAAAAGACAATTATGTCTCAAAATGCGTAAATGAAGGAGGGATGTCTACTGTCTCTATATCACATTAATTTATATTAAAAACATGAAAAAAATAAAATTAAAAGATTTAAAAATCCGAAAAGGAGATTTGCTTGAAAGAGAAGAATTAAAAATTGTTTTTGGTGGCTATGAAGATAGTGGATGTAATCAACCTTTAATGTTGTGTACTGTAGCTCCTTCTGGTTTTTCAGATACGTGCTGTGGCAATAGTGTATGTGTTGCAGACCCAGGCTATGAAGTATTTGGACATTGTAGTGGTATTTTAGTTTAGAAGTAAAACTTTTTTATCTATCTAATGTTCTAGAATTCAGTTGAATTCAACTTTGTTTAATAAAAAAAAAAATCTTAAATCATGTGCAAAATGTCTTGCGTTAAGTGCGACTTATTATATATGATTTTAAAAAAAAGTATCGTCTTACTCCATTGATCAGTTAAGTGAAAAATGCCAAAAAAGAAGATTTGCAAAAACTCAAAGCGTCAAACGGTATCAAAATCATGGAGTTGGATGGCAAATATGAAAACTATTGGAGAAACAATGATGTAAAACCCGGCACTATCATCACAGCTATAAACGACACCAAAGTAAATTCTGTAGATGATGCCCAAGATATTCTAAAAAATAGTGCCCCGAATGAACCTTTAAGAATTGAAATCATCAATACACAAGGCGAAAAGGAACGCTATAATTTTAGATAAACCACAAAATTAAAACGAAATTCATTTTAAAACATCCAAAATATTTTTCGTTCCGTATATAATTTAGCCTCACTCAACGTGAGGCTTTTTATTAAAATGCACCTTATCTAAACATTATTTAATAACTTGCAAAAATTTTAAAAACCTGATTAAACCAATCTTAAATGAAACCTATTAAATTACTGCTTTTTGTAGCAACCCTTTTCACATGTTCACTAACAGCATTTTCACAAACCGATGAAAACGAAGACAAACTATCTTTAGACAGCGGTACTATTGATAATCAATTTGAATATGTGATAACAAAATCCAATGGCTGGAGAGATGAACGCGGACAAACATACAAAGTAATAAAAAGCCATTGGTTGACCGAATTAAAATCACATACGCTAGATTCTTTAAAAGCTGTACGTAAAGATTTAGTGGACACGCAAATAATTGTAGATAGCCAAGCTAAAGAAATTTCAGATTTAAAAGCAAACCTGTCTAACACGCAAGATGATCTAGACCAAACCAATAACGAAAAAGATAGCATGGCACTATTTGGTATGCTCATGAGCAAAACCAGTTATAATGTGCTGATGTGGACCATTATTGCGGCTTTACTGGGCTTGTTATTATTCTTCATTTATAAATTCAACAATAGTAACACCGTTACCAGACAGGCCAAACACAATCTGGCTGAAATTGAAGAAGAATTTGACGAGCACCGCAAAACAGCCCTAGAACGCGAACAAAAAGTAAGACGCCAATTGCAAGATGAAATCAATAAGCAAAAGGCTAAAAAGTAATGTATTCATGTGAATGCAGGACTCTTATTAAAATGGTACTTAAAACCACTTCTTTATTGGAGTGGTTTTTTTTATGAGATAATGCCAGCGTTAAATTGATAGAATAAGTGTCAAGAGACGAATACTATCTAGGGTTATCATGTGTCAGATTCTTCTCTTTCTATACCATTAGTATTTATATTTGATAATACTTTATCTATAACCTTATCTTTATCAGCTATTTTATTTTTAGCTTTTCTTTCTAAAAATGCTGCCATTTTTCCCATTCCAGGAATTCCTTCAAGTTTGTCTATTGACATTTGCAATTTATAACTTTGCTCTAAAGCTTCCATAACAGGATGGTCCGATGCTTCATAATTTGAAATAAGTTTTCCCGGATTTTCAGAAGATACTTGTAAGAAATTAGAGAGCAATCTAAATCTTAAATCTTTAGATTGCTCAGGGTTATCCAAATTCTCTATTTGAGTAGCCAATCCTTCATAAGTTCTACTTAAAACTTCCTTATGTGAATATTCTTCAATAAGTCTTTTGGATAAATTTAATTTTTTATTAGCAGAATAAGTAAACCATAAAACGGGAATATACATAGGAATAATTGCTAAAACTAATCGAGGTAATCTAATGATAACTTCTTCAAAAGCAATTCCTTTATATAAAAAATAAACACTTACAACAACAGGTATTAAACTAACTGTTATCATAAAATAAATACCTTGATTAAATCTTTTTTGTAATTCGACGGAAGACGCTACCTCAACATCCTTTTTACTTGAAAATGCAGAACTAAGTCCTGCTGTCATTGCGGCAGGAAGTAACGCAGCAATATCATCGTTTATCTTCTTATACCTCTTTTTAAAGACCTCTTCGAAGGAGGCATATTTCTTTTCATAATTATTATTTAATCCTTCTACATTCTCAAAAGATTCATCAATTCTCTCTGTAAGTTCTTTATAAGACGTACTTAATTCATCTTTAAGCCCTTCTACTTTTGTTTTTTCACCAGTTTCATCATCTACTTGTTCATATCCAAAAACTTCTAAATGTAAATCATCAAAATCCTTTTTTCGTTTGTTTAGGGCTGCTAAACTTAAATTAGATTTATCTAAATTCTCTTCAATCTTAACTGTAAAATCATCTATTTCATAAAGTTGTTCTTCTAGATCTGGATATTTTTCAAATATGCCATCAATATTACCTATACGAGAATTAATTGTATCCAATTTTTTTTCAAAATCAGATTCAGCATCTTCTAACCTGCTTTTAGATTCTTCAATAGATAATTTTTGTTTATTTGCTTCATTACTAAATTCATTAATTTCATTTTTTGTTTCCCTAGCAGATTCTAGTTCATTTGAAAGCTGATCAACAAGCTGATTAGCTTCTGCCAATTTTACTTCAATTTTATTTTTGAACTCAGAAGCTTTTTTAGAACTTTGTCTTGCCTCTTTTTCATCATCATTAGTACGCCTATCTATTTCTATTTTTAGTTCTTGAGTATACTTTTCTAAACTTCCAACACGATCCCAAAGTTTTTGTCTTTCTTCTTCAAGATATTGTAATTGTTCTCCTTTGTTATTAAAAAACCCCATTCTTATTATTTCGATTAAAATGCGTTACAATTCATTTTATCTATTCAAACCCAAATTTAGAATTTTTCCTACTCAATAAAAAACGAAGTTATAAACACTTATAAACAAAAAAAACCACATTCAGCATAATTGTAAATGTGGTTTTTTACTATTCAAATCCTTTTATTCTATTAATACACTCCCCGAACCTCTTGATGCACTTGCGTTTTATACAATGCCATTAACGCATTATGAGTTTCAGGTGTCAATTCTTCCAAATCTGAAACAACCGCATTACCAATCACTTGTTTGGGCGAACTTGCTCCAGGAATGATTGTGCTTACCGCTTTGTGGTCCAATATCCAACGTAATGCCAGTTGAACCATGGTTAAGTTATTGGGCAGTATATCGTTTTTAATGGCATCCACAAATTCCACACCTTTTTCAAATGGCAAACCTGCAAAAGTTTCGCCCACATTAAAAGCATCGCCATTTTTGTTATAATTTCGGTGGTCATTTTCTGAAAACGTGGTCTTTTTATCAAACTTACCTGTTAACAGACCACTTGCCAATGGTAATCTTACAATAATGCCCACACCTTTTGCTTCGGCTTGCGGTAATAATTCGGATACCAGTTTCTGCCTAAACATATTGAATATAACCTGTAAAGATAGTAGTCCTTCCTGTTCCATACATAACAACCCTTCTTCAACAGTTTCAACACTGGCTCCAAAATTGAGTATTAAACCTTCTTGTTTCAAGGCTCTCAACCAATCAAAAATAGCACCTTGTTTAAGCACGTTCATCGGTACACAATGTAATTGTAATAAATCGAGCGCTTCCACGCCCAAACGCTGTATAGAGCCTTCAACCGATTGCCTCAATTTATCTTGAGTATAGTCATCTGGAAATACATTTCCGTTTCGTCCAAATTTGGTGGCAATGCGCAATGGGGTTTTGCACGTTTTTAAAAATTCGCCAATAAGTCGTTCACTTCTACCATTGCCGTAAACATCAGCGGTATCTAAAAACGTGATGCCATTGGCAACTGCTTTATTTAAAATGGCAAAACTAGCTGCATCATTTAGTGGAGTGCCCCAATCGGCTCCTAATTGCCAACAGCCCAGACCGACTTCACTAACATCAAATCCATTGCGCCCTAATCGTCTTTGCTTCATATAAATTGTTCTTTAATAAATTATTTTTTTCTGATTATTGCAAGTTCACTTTATAGCACATCACGCGATTATGGAAAAAAGTTGGTACCAACAACATTTGGGTTTCTGGGATATAATCAATATCCGCGGCGTTTATAGATTGGTCTTGCGTATCTAAAAGTTTGGTTTTAGTCCAATCTTTCGAATTAATATAAAACAACTGGCCACCCCAACTAGAGGTAATAAAATCGCCATTTTCCAGACGTACCGCACCATCTCCTTGACCTATTTCTTCTGTAAGCGTTTTAAAGGCTTTTGTTTCCATATCAAAAGCTCCAAAATTGTTTGTTGCAAAATCCAAATAATATAAGGCTTCTTTTTGCCACAATAACCCATTAAGGCCTCCTAGAGAATCTTTCGCCACTACATGCAATGCATCGCCAACAAATTCATATATCGTATTTGAATTAGTGCCAGAACTATACACAGCCCCTTCAGGACTTACCGTAATGTCGTTTAATCGCGGATTGCCTTCAACCGTATATTTATTTAAAATTTTTCTGCTTTCAATATCAATTTCAACAAGGTCATCAATATCGTTCACATATAATTTGCCGTTGGAAATACCCATACCTTTTGGAGCGCTCATGCCTTCAACCCATTTTAATTCCGTTATATTACCTTCGGTATTTATAGTGGAAATAAACCCATTACCATCTTTCTCCCATGGGTCTTGGTTGATATTTGACACATAAATGGTTTTTGAAACTTTATCATACAACACAGATTCACAAGTAGTTAATAACGAATCGGTTTGCCAAACAAGTTCTAAACTAGGCTGAAATGCTTGTTCAACTATTTCTGTTTCCGGTTGGGTTGTTTTTTTGTTTTTTCCGCAGGAAACACAAAAAAGGAGCACTATGCAAAAAGATACTGGAAATTTGTAACACATAACGTTGATTATTTTGAAGTTAGATGCCATAAAAATACAGAAAAAGAGATACCAAAACCTAGTGAATCTATAAAATACCAAAAATTAATGAATCAATCGCTCAACGATTTCTTTGGTTGGCAATATGTCTGTAGTATGCTCAATACTTGGGCCAGCAACCCAAACGGTTTTATAAGTAGCTTCTTTCGCAGCTTTTTCGGTAGCGCGCATACCGATGGAAAATCGAATCATTTTTACCCATTTTTTGAGTGTTTTATGTCTGTTTAAAACAGATTCCAACCACGTGGCTTTTGTTCCAATTTTCTGAACATACGGTGTATTAATGACCGTGCATGGTGTTCCAGAAATACGCTCGGTCATTACAATATCATTGGCACCGTAATCGACACAAGCTTGTTTATATTCGTCGGTTACATTGGCCTCCACGGAAGCAATAAACGGACTTCCCACAGACACCCCAGCCGCGCCGTAACTTAACATCCTGTCAATATCAGATTTTTGGCCCACGCCACCTGCGGAGATTATGGGGATATTACAATTTTCGACCAATTCGGTTATTAAATCTTTAGGCGATAGATTACCGCGATGGCCTCCAGCTTCATTATTTACAGCAATAATAGCATCGGCTCCCAAAGCTTCCACTTTTTTTGCGAATTTTAAATCCACCACATCACAAAATACTTTGATACCTACTTTATGAGCTTGGTTGATAGTTTCCTCAGGACTTCCCAAAGAGGTTATGATAAAGTCGCAACCTGCTTCGCAAATCACTTCCAACTGGTCTTTGTATTTTACATTGGATTTATTGACTATTAAATTAAAACCAAACGAACCGCCATCAACCTTCGAATCTTTTAATTCTTGGATTGCGGCTCTCAACTCTTCCAAGGTTCTATAATTTAAAGCCGGGATACAACCAGCAATACCAGATGTCATCGCTTCTGCAACCATGGCTACATTAGACACCAAAAACATAGGTGCTTGAATGATGGGGTATTTGATATTGAGAAGTTCGGTAAGTTTTTGAACCATAATTTGAAACGTGATTTCAACAAATATACTGAATATTATGCATGCATAGTTTGTTTGGAGGCTTAGATTTTAATAGTTAAAATTCATAAAAAAACGCAACCATTTCTGATTGCGTTTTACTATTGTTTGATGAGATCCCTGCCTTCGCAGGAATGACAATTATTTAACTTCTTCAAAGTCTATACTTCGACTTCGCTCAGTACAGGCTACTTGACTTCTTCAAAGTCTACGTCTTCCACATCACTAGATTCTGATTGGCCATTTTGGCTGGCATCAGGTCCAGGTTGTGCGTTACCACCTTGTTGTGCTTCGGCTTGTGCTTTGTACATTTCCTCACTCGCTACTTTCCAAGCTTCGTTTATTTTTTCCAAAGCAGGGTCAATCACAGCGATATCTTTTGTTTCAAATGCTTTTTTCAATTCCTCTAAAGCTTCCTCTATTGGTTTCTTTTTATCATCAGATAATTTATCACCAAATTCTTTAAGTTGACTTTCGGTTTGGAAAATCATGGCATCTGCAGCATTCAATTTATCGGCTTTTTCTTTTGCCAATTTATCAGATTCAGCATTCGCTTCAGCATCTGCTTTCATTTTTTGGATTTCCTCTTCAGTCAACCCAGAAGATGCTTCAATACGAATATCTTGTGTTTTATTGGTCGCTTTATCGGTCGCTGTTACATGGATAATACCATTAGCATCAATATCAAAAGTCACTTCAATTTGAGGCGTACCACGTTTTGCTGGTGGAATACCATCTAAGTGAAAACGACCAATGGTTTTATTATCCGCAGCCATCGCTCTTTCCCCTTGTAACACATGGATTTCTACAGAAGGCTGATTGTCTGCCGCAGTTGAAAATACCTGTGATTTTTTAGTAGGAATGGTTGTATTGGCCTCAATAAGTTTCGTCATGACGTTACCCATCGTTTCGATACCTAAAGATAATGGTGTTACATCAAGAAGCAATACATCTTTCACATCACCAGTCAAAACACCACCTTGGATACCAGCACCTAAAGACACAACCTCATCTGGATTCACACCCTTACTTGGTGCTTTTCCGAAAAATTTCTCAACGGCTGCCTGTACCGCAGGAATACGTGTTGAACCACCTACTAATATCACTTCGTCAATATCACTTTTTGATAAACCTGCTGCTTTTAAAGCCGCTTGACAAGGCTCAATGGTACGTTTTACCAAATCATCAATCAATTGCTCAAACTTCGCTTTTGTAAGTGTGCGTACCAAGTGTTTTGGGCCGCTAGCAGTTGCTGTAATATAAGGTAAGTTGATTTCTGTTTGTGCTGAAGATGATAATTCAATCTTCGCTTTTTCAGCAGCTTCTTTTAAACGTTGCAATGACATAGGGTCTTTACGCAAGTCCATACCTTCTTCTGCATTAAACTCATCGGCCAACCAGTTGATGATTTTTTCATCTACATCATCACCACCTAAGTGCGTATCACCATCTGTTGATAATACTTCAAATACACCATCACCTAATTCTAAGATAGAAACATCATGTGTTCCTCCACCAAAGTCAAAAACCACAATTTTTTGGTCTTGTCCTTTTTTATCCAAACCGTAAGCCAATGCCGCAGCAGTAGGCTCATTAATGATTCTTCTCACTTTTAAACCAGCAATCTCTCCAGCTTCTTTAGTTGCTTGACGTTGGCTATCGTTAAAGTAAGCAGGTACGGTAATAACCGCTTCGCTAACGGTAGTGCCCAAGTAATCTTCAGCAGTTTTCTTCATTTTTTGAAGAATCATAGCCGATAATTCTTGTGGGGTGTACAAACGGCCATCGATATCCACACGAGGGGTATCATTATCGCCTTTTACCACTTTATATGGTACACGTTCTGCTTCTTTTTTAGACTCAGAATATTTATTTCCCATAAAACGTTTGATAGAATAAACCGTTTTTGTTGGGTTTGTTACTGCTTGACGCTTTGCTGGATCACCAACTTTAATTTCACCGCCTTCTACAAAAGCAATGACAGATGGTGTGGTTCTTTTTCCTTCTGCATTAGGAATTACAACGGGCTCATTACCTTCCATTACCGAAACGCAAGAGTTGGTTGTTCCTAAATCAATTCCAATTATTTTACTCATAATATTTATACTTTATTGTTGAATGTTCATTTTTAAATTCGATTTGTATAAGTCAATCATTATGCCAATTGGAAGATACTGACACGATGTCACATTTTTTTTGAGTCGCAGTTTTTAGGCAAATATTTTGGCGCATCCCAAAAGGGTCGCGCTTTCACTACTCGCTCCCTCCAACGTCGGGGATCTCAAACATTTAGCCTGTGCTGAGCATAGTCGAAGTGTTCAATCCCTTGCGCACTAGCTCGTAGCAACTGTAACAAAATATAAAATGTTTTTCCATTCTCGGCACTTTGCGCCTTAGCGCGAAAATCAACTTACTTTGAAAAATCGATTTAAAACTCCATCAATAACAGCCGAAATATCCTCAGAAAAACGATATTTATAAATGACATAACCATAAAAAGCCGTCAATAAAATTGATTTTAAAGCGATATTTATTAAAGAATGAAATGGAAAGTCCCAGAAGTAAAATACTATCATACAGAATATAATAAGCAACACTGTTTTTAAAGTATAAGAAGTAAAAGGCATCATTCTAAAAGCATAATACACAAACAATAATTTTGACATATTATAAATAAATATAGCTATAAAAGTGGCCAAAGCGGCACCGTTAGCGCCATACATGGGTATAAAAACCATGTTTAAAACAGCTGTCATGATAACCAAAACAACTCCCAATAATAAAATGATTCTGTAATAGTTACTGTTAAAAAGAATATCGTTATTATTTCCCAACAAATTATTCGTAAGTTCTGAAACGCCAATCAATATCACAATAAACAATCCTGTGCTATATTTTTCAGGAAGCAAGACGTAGAGTTCATGGATATTCAAAACAATCAACAAAAAAATAAAACCGCCAATGATGAAAAGTGTCAAAGAGCTGCGTTTATATAATGTATCAAGTTCAACCTTATTTTTATCATTTAAAAGTTCTGCCGTCAACGGGCTTGTTATTTGTTGCATGGCACGAGAAGGCACACCAATGACCGATGCCATATAAATAGCCACACCGTAATAGGCCACTTCTTCAATAGCAACATAAAAGCCTAGCATAAATTTATCAATCTCCAATATAATACCCGCAACAGAACCTGCAATGATAATGAGCGAGGTGTATTTTAAAACCGCTCGTATTTCTGGAAACTTAGCAAACTTAATAACGGGTTGCCGCAAACTAAAGGCATACAGTTTCATAACAATAACCCGAACTAAATAAACACCCACAATACTATGAACCAATTGATGTGGCGTTAAATAGCCTAAATACAAACCAATCAATAAAATGGTGGTACAAATCCTATGAAACAATTCTTTCATAAAGTTCCCAAAAACACTTTGCAATTGCACCCTGCTCCAGGCATAAAATACTTCAAAATAAGCAAATGCTATGGCAGATATATAAATAAGCCAAACGTAATCTTTGATGATTGGGTTTTTAATTGACAACGCGTTGCTTATAAAATCAAAAGCCAGATATCCAATAAGTCCAAATGGGATGATAATGACCAAAGGCAGGAACAACATCAGTGTTAAAAAACTGTTTTGTGATTGCCGCGTTTTGTAATTGGAGTAATATTTAATAATGGTATTTTGAGTGCCAAATGCCATTAAGGGCATCATAATATATGCTGTTGAAAAAATAAATGTAATGAGCCCAAAATAAGCATCACTCAAAAAATTGGTAAACAAAAACAGGACATTTATAGCGCCCACTACAATCCCCAAATAATTGGCTATGGTGTTTTTAATGGATTGTGATAAAACAACGCCCATTACAATAATTTTGATAAGGATTCCGTGAGTGCTTTTCTACTATATCTCTGTAATCCAATAGGCTGCGACTGTAAATTATTATTTTGAAATACTTTATAATGATTCAATAGCGTTGATTTTAAATTATTATAATCATTATAATAAAAATAATGTCCCGTATTGGTTTCTTTAATAATGGTTTCTACATCAGACCCCTCTGGCCCAATGCCGATTATCGGCCGGTTTGAAACCATGTATTCAAATAATTTTCCTGGAATGATACACTTGGTGGTTTCAGAATCAATTTCAATCAATAATAATACTTGTGATTTTCTTTGAAACTGAATCGCTTCTTTATGTGATACATAATCTATTTTATTCAAAAAAGTACTCAAACCGTGATTTTCAATGGATTTCAAAACATCTTCACTCACAGCACCTACCAAATTAAGTTGTAAATCTTTTGAAAATTCTTGATTTTCTTGAACCAAATCACTTAAAATTTTCCATAATATTTCAGGATTCCTTTTGGAAAGTAACGAGCCAATATGTGCCAATGAAAATTTAGTATCTAACGTTGTATTTTCAACAGACTCTCTATCGTAACCATTGGTAATCACTGAAATCGGCTTTTGTGTTATCTTACTGAACTCCGTTTTTGTTACATGGCTTGTCACAATAATTTTATCCGCCGTATTCAACACAGAAGCCTCTAGTGCTTTATGTTTATTTTGTGCCCTATTTGTAAGTTTTAATTGTTTGTGGTAGCCAATAGTAGTCCATGGATCACGAAAATCTGCCAACCATTTCACACCCAGTTTGTCTTTTAATTGCAAACCGATAAGATGTAAACTATGGGGTGGTCCTGTGGTAATAATGGTTTCAATACCTTCTTTTTGAATGTATTCTGAAAGGTATGCAAACGAAGGTTTTACCCATCCCACTCGCGCATCAGGGATAAAAAAATTACCTCGGATAAAAAGCATCGCTTTTTCTAAAAAAGATTGCTTTTTGTTTTCAGAAATAATGCCTTTGCTAATGGTTTTTGATTTTTGTTTTGAAAAGAAACTGGCCAGTTTGTATGGTTCCTTTATAGGTTGTTTTAAAATGGTTAATGATTTTGAAACTTCTGTGGACAAACTTTCATCAATCAACGGATAATTGGGATTTTCAGGTATATAAACAACAGGTTCAATATTAAAATCGGGCAAGTACTTTACAAATTTAAGCCAACGCTGTACACCTGGACCTCCTGCTGGTGGCCAATAATAAGTGATAATGAGTACTTTTTTCCTTGCCATTTTTGTCATTCCCTCAAAGGAGGGCATCTGTTGCTAAACTATTAAACATTTAATGAAATTATAAAATGTCCGTTTGAGCGCAGTAGAAAACCTCATATTATAGATTATTAAAGCATTTCGCCTGCGCTGAATGTGACAATAATATTTCAATGAGCTCTCTTTTACTTCTTCCGAAACTCATAAAACAATCCTCCTATCAACAAAATCCCAAATATAATAGAACTTCCCAAAGCAATGCTACTGCCTGTTTGCACAACAGTTGGCTCGAATTTAAATTCTACCGTGTGTTTTCCTGCAGGGATTTCCATGCCCCGCAAAATATAATTCACTTCAATGTGGTCTTTCTTTTCGCCATCTACATAAGCATTCCAACCATGTGGATAATAAATTTCAGAAAAAACCACAAAACCATCATTTTGATTGTTTGTACTGTATTTTATATAATTTGGCTTGTATTCCAAAACTTTAATGTCTGCTAAAGAATCTGTTTTAAACATTTTCTGTTCCGCAACCCTTGTCACAGCAACGGTTTTATTATTCAAACTATCCAATGCCATGATTTCTTGATTAGCATTTTCAACCTGCTTCAAGGTTTCAACAAACCAAGCATTGCCATTGGCCTCTTCATTTTTATAAGGAAAAATTTTCCCTTCTTCATCTTGAGCAATAAGATATTTGGTGTTGAGCATATTAAGCACGTTCATATTGTTTTTGGCAATATAAAAATCAAAAACCTCGCTATAACTCTTTAATTCCGCTGCATTATAACCATTCAATGAATTGTGGAAATACGATGCTTTTGAAGGTCCTGAAACCAAATCGAATACCCTAAAATGTGTTTTATCTTGTAAAATAAGTTTATCAACCTCATTGGTTTGGAAGGGTTTATTGACTTCTAGGGCAGACATAAAATCGTCGTTATTCACATAGCGTCTATCTACTCCAACCAAATCAAAAAGTATAAGTATTGCAAACGCAACAATTACCAAGTTCTCTTTTAATTTCTTCTTTAAGAACATATAAATTGCCCCTGCTGAAAGCAATACCAAAACCAATGCTCTTAGTGTGTCGTTTGTAAAAATGGTCTTTCGGTCTTCTTTTAGTGCACGCACAAAATCTGGACCATAAGCTTGAATGTACTGGGCATCGTGCAATCCTACAAAATCAAAAGAAGATTTGAATAGTAGAAATAAAACGGCCAATCCGCCCGTAATACCTGATGCATATTTTAAAGCCTTTAGTTTATCCTCGTCTTTTTCATAATGATTGAACAAACGCACCAATCCGAAAATTGCCAATACAGGCATACACAATTCCAAAATAACCTGAATAGATGTTACCGCCCTAAATTTATTATAAAGTGGTACGTAGTCGATAAAAAAGTCGGTTAAAAACCCTAAATTCTTTCCGTAAGATAATAATAATGAAAACAATGAACCGCCAACCAGCCACCACTTTAAACGGCCTTTCACCAAAAACAAAGCAAAAACGAATAGAAAAATTACAACTGACCCAATATAAGCTGGTGCTTCCACAATAGGCTGCTCGCCCCAATACATAGGGGCTCTTTTAGATTCCTCAAAAGCTTGGGTTGTAGAAGCTCCTAATTTCCTGTAGGCTTCATACGTATTGGAATCTTTACCTAAATCTTCGCCATTGCCACCGCCCATAAAACGTGGAATAAACAAATTGAAAGTTTCCAAATAACCGTAACTGAATTGCGTGATATAATCCCTATCCAATCCTGAAGTGATTGCTTTTGACGAGCCATCCGGGTTTATGGTCAGTTCTGATTTGCCTCGGGTGCTTTCCTTTACATACTCCTGTGTTGCTAAAATACTTGTGGCATTCAAGGCGATAGAAAGGACGACTGCCGCTACTAAAATACCAACGGATTTAAAATAATGTGGTAATACCTGTTTTTTATAAGCATCTACCATATAAGCAATACCCAAAATAATAACCAAAAACATCAAATAATAGGTCATTTGGAAATGATTTGCCACAATTTCCAATCCCATAGCAATTGTTGTGAGCAAAAATCCTGCTATATACTTTCTTTGAAATGTGAGCAAAACACCGCTTAAAACCAACGGCATATAAGCAATGGCATGTGCTTTACTATTATGCCCTACTCCCAAAATAATAATGAGATAGGTTGAAAAACCAAAGGCCAAAGCACCTAAAGCCGCCAATTTAAAATCAACTTTCAACACTAACAAAAGCACATAAAACCCTAGAAAATAAAGAAACAGATAATCTGCGGGGCGCGGTAAAAAACGCAAACTTAAGTCGAGCTTTTTGATATAATTATGTGGATATTTAGCACCCAATTGATAGGTTGGCATCCCGCTAAAAGCCCCATTGGTCCAATAGGTTTCCGTTCCTGTTTCAGCACGGAAATCTGTTTGTTGTTTGGACATGCCAATGTATTGTTTGATGTCATTTTGAAAGAGTCGTTTTCCGCTTAAAACAGGATTAAAATACGCTAATGAGAGCACAATAAAACCAACTAAAACAAGTAAATGCGGAAGGATTTTTTTAAATGAAAATGGCATGAATGAAATTTAATGGAACAATTGTGAAAAATAGGAATAATTTTTAAGAATCACATAAGTTTGATTGATGAGATTTCAGTCTTTACGAAAATGACCTTTCAATAATCATTCAATCTCCTCATAATCCACATAATCCCCAACATCTTTATTTGAAGATTTGGTATCGGGCATTTTATCAATGGTCACTTCGCCTTCCTTTTTAGTCTTAGGTTCTTGTTTTTGTTGAAAACCTCCAAACTGTCCACCAAAACGTTCTTCTGCTTTTTTAGCTACATATTTTAAAAGAAGTGGCGCAAATAATCTGGATAAAATTTTTACCCCAAAATAAATCAACAAAATGATTAGTATTGTCCTTACTAATCCAACAGCAGATGCATATTGTAACATACCAACAAATTTTAGCAAAAATACAATTCTAAATACTTAAAAAACGTTCAAAAATGATAAAAAAACTATAAAATATCTATATTTGAGAATCCTAATTGAGTACAAAAACACAATAGAATTGCCTACTTACCCTAAAACATTTAAAATGAAGTCACTTAAATCTACGCTACTTTTAATCTTTTCGCTCACCTATTCACTCGCTTATTGCCAATATACAGATGTTATAAATTCAAATCGGCCCGGTGTTTCACGAAGCGCATTTTCTGTGGGCACTAATGTGGCGCAATTTGAAGTAGGCCCCTATATGATTAAAGAAAAACGAACACCCGCTTTAAGTACTGAAGTTGATGGTTTTGGTGTTGATTTCGCAGTACGATACGGATTGCTTTGGGAGCCATTGGAATTAAACATAGAGGGCACATTCCAAAGTGATACCAAAACTTATTTTTCAAACATTCCGTATGAAGAATCCCGTGCCAATTTTAAATACCTGACCGTAGGTGCTAAATATTTGGTTTATGACCCCTACAAAAATGCTGAAGAAGACAAACCGAACCTATACAGTTGGAAAGCAAACCACCGTTTTAAATGGAAATATTTAATTCCAGCTATTTCTGTGTATGCGGGTGCTAATTATGACACAAAAACCAATCCTTACATAGCACCGGGAATTGAAGGCTTTAGTCCAAAAGTCATGATTGCCACACAAAATAACTTTTCTGGAGGCTGGGTGTTCGTGATGAATCTTATTAAAGACAGAATTGGCACGGACCAATCTGACTTTCAATATATATTGACTTTAACGCATTCTTTTAACCCTAAATGGGTTATTTTTGGCGAAACACAAGGCATCAAAAGTGATTTTTATGCGGACAATCTTTTTAGGTTTGGTGGTGCTTATCTTTGGGGGAAAGATTTTCAATTAGACACGGCCATAACCTTCAACACCAAAGACACACCATCGGTTTTTGGGGTTCATCTTGGAGCTTCTTATCGATTGGATTTTCATAAAGACAAAGAAATTAAAAATCAAGATAACGGTACATCTGCCAAAGAAGAAGGCAGCAGAAGGTCCAGACATAAAAAAAACAAAGACGAGCCTTTGCATGAAAAACTTGAAAGGCAAAAAAGAGAAAGTACCGATTTCAACTAACACTACAGACACCACATTATTGAATGATTACAATCAAAGAAGTTAAAACCAAAAACGATTTAAAAGCGTTTATTAAATTTCCCTTTAAAATTTATAAAGACTCGCCGTATTGGACACCGCCTATTATCAGTCAGGAAATAAAAACGTTCAATAAAAAAGAAAATCCCGTTTTTAATGATGCTGAAGCAACGCTGTTTCTAGCATATAAAAACAATGAAGTTGTTGGCAGGGTTGCCGCCATCATCAATTGGTTGGAAGTAAAAGGCCAAAACCAAAAAAAAATGCGCTTTGGGTGGTTTGATTTTATTGACGATTTAGAAGTTTCAAAAGCACTTTTTAATAAAATTGAAGCCATTGGCAAACAACATGGTTTAGAATATGCCGAAGGCCCCGTTGGGTTTTCAAATCTGGATAAAGTAGGCATTGTTACCGAAGGTTTTGAGGCTGCAACCTCTATGGTTACTTGGTACAACCACTCCTATTACATAAAACATTATGAAGCTGCCCATTATAGTCCTGAAAAAGGGTATATAGAAAGTAGGTTCCCTTTTGCAAATGTAAAACCCGAGTTTTTCTTGAAAGCCCAAGAGCTTATAAAAAAACGCTATGGGCTTAAAGCGCTCAATTTTACAAAAACCAGCGATGTGATGCCTTATGTTGACAAAATGTTTGATTTATTCAATAAAAGTTACGCATCACTATCCTCTTTTGTGGCTATTACCGATATTCAAAAAGCCTATTTTAAAAAGAAGTTTATTAGCTTCATAAACCCAGAATATATCAAATTTGTGGTTGATAAAGACAATAACCTTATTGGGTTTGCCATCGTGATGCCTAGTTTTTCAAAAGCATTGAAAAAGGCCAACGGAAAATTATTCCCTTTTGGTTTTAAACATATTTTAGACGCTAAAAAGCTCAGTAAAGATGTTAATTTTTATTTAATAGGCATTCATCCAGACTATCAAAACAAAGGTGTTCATGCTGTTATTTTTAATGAATATTACAACACCTTTACAGAAAAAGGCATTCAAACCTGCTACAGAACACCCGAATTGGAAAACAATATAGCCATACAGCAAATATGGAAACACTTTAATCCTGAGATTTACAGACGCAGAAAAACATTTAGGAAAAACCTAGATTAAATAATTTTTCACACCAAGCAGCCATGAGCGACCAAATAAAACTTAAAGATGCCATTTCTATTGGTATTGGAGGCATGGTGGGCGGCGGTATTTTCGCTGTCTTAGGGCTGGCGGTCACACTTGCCAAAGGCGCAACACCTTTAGCCTTTCTATTTGCGGGATTTGTGGCTTTAATAACTTCTTATAGTTACGTCAAGTTAACGCTCAAATTTCCAGATAAAGGTGGTACGGTTAAATTCATCAATAAAGGCTTTGGAAAAACCGTTTTTAGTGGCTCAATAAACAACCTTTTATGGATAAGTTACATCATTATGCTGTCGCTTTATGCTTCTGCTTTTGGCTCGTATGCTCCAAATTTACTGTCATTAAGTGGTTCAACAGAAATTGATACACATATTTTTTCTAGTGCCATCATTCTTTTAGCCACAATCATTAATTTTTATAGCATAAAAATAGTTGGCAAGATTGAGTCTATTTCAGTTACCATTAAATTAATCATTCTTATCGCTTTTATTTTTATTGGTGCTTATGGATTGATTGGCAACCCAAACCTATCACAATTATCAGTTACGGAGTGGGAAAACCCCATGCAAATCATAACCGCTGGCATGGTTATTTTTGTGGCTTATGAAGGTTTTGAACTGATTGCTAATGCGGCTTCAGATATTGTAAATCCTAAAATAAACATCCCGAAAGCTTATTATTATTCGGTAATTTTTGTGATTTTTTTATACATCATCATTTCTTTGGTGACGGTAGGGTCGCTTTCTTTTGATAAAATTAAATCTGCGGAAGAATACGTACTTGCAGAAGCCGCTAAACCCATGCTCGGCAAAGTTGGTTTTGCCATTATGACCATGGCTGCGCTTATTTCAACATTCTCTGCCATAAATGCCTCATTGTATGGTGGAAGCCGTGTTAGCTATGAAATTGCTGAAGACAACGAACTGCCCCACGAACTGACAAGTAAATTATGGAACCAACCCATTGGTCTTGTCATTACCGCAATATGCACTTTGTTAATGGTAAATTTATTGAACATTGAAAGCATATCAACAGCTGGTAGCGTTGGTTTTTTGGTTGTTTTTGCAATTGTAAATTATTCTGCATTTAAACTATCTGAAAAAATCGAGGCGAGAAAATGGATGCCTTTATTTGGGTTTATTTTGTGCAGCCTCTCATTGATAACACTCATTATAAAGCAATATGCATCCAATAAAACTGGTGTGATTGTAGCTTTATCGATTATTTTGATTTGTTTTATCATGGAATGGATTTACAAAAAGTATTACAATTAAAACAACATAGATTCCATAAAAAAATCCGATTCAAAATTGTTTTGAATCGGATTTTTTATTCTTTTATATTTCGATTTTATTTATCCATTGCCGCCATAACAGCTGCTGATAAACGTTTATAAGTTCCATTTTCCAAACGCTCTCTAATGGTGTCAAAAGCATCTAAAGTAACCCTAACATCTTCTAATGTATGTGTTGCAGTAGGAATCAATCTTAATAAAATCAATCCTTTAGGAATTACAGGATACACTACGATAGAGCAGAAAATACCATAATTCTCACGCAGATCCTTAACCAAAGCCATGGCTTCTGGTATGCTTCCTTTTAAATAAACGGGTGTTACACAACTTTGTGTGGTGCCGATATCAAAACCACGTTCTTTTAGACCTGATTGCAATGCGTTTACATTCTCCCAAAGTTTTGCTTTAAGCTCTGGCATGGTTTTAAGCATTTCCAAACGTTTTCTTGCTCCAACCACCAATTGCATCTGTAGTGATTTTGCAAACATTTGCGAACGCAGATTATATTTTAAATAATCAATGATTTCTTGGTCGGCAGCAATAAACGCCCCAGTACTTGCCAATGATTTTGCAAAAGTTGCAAAATACACATCAATACCATCTTGAACGCCTTGTTCCTCTCCTGCTCCTGCACCTGTTTTTCCAAGTGTTCCAAAGCCGTGAGCATCATCCACTAAAAAGCGGAAGTTGTATTTCTTTTTAAGCTCTACAATTTCTTTTAGCCTTCCTTGTTCGCCTCGCATCCCAAAAACACCTTCGGAAATCACTAAAATACCACCGCCGGTCTGTTCTGCCATTTTTGTGGCGCGCTCTAAATTTTTCTCTAAGCTTTCAACATCGTTATGCTTATAAGTAAAGCGTTTGCCCATGTGCAAACGGACACCATCAATAATACAAGCGTGCGCATCTACATCATACACAATAATATCATCTTTAGAAACCAAAGCATCAATGGTAGATACCATGCCTTGGTACCCGAAATTCAACAAATAAGCCGCTTCTTTATTTACAAATTCAGCCAATTCTTTTTGAAGGGTTTCATGCAAATCTGTATGGCCAGACATCATTCTGGCGCCCATTGGATATGCAGAACCATAGGCAACTCCAGCATCAGCATCTACTTTACGTACTTCTGGATGATTTGCCAGCCCTAAATAATCATTGATACTCCAGGTAATGACATCCTTTCCCTGAAATTTCATCCTATTGGAAATATGACCTTCTAATTTTGGAAACACAAAATAGCCTTCTGCTTGCGATGCCCACTTTCCTAGTGGCCCTTTATCTTTGTAAATTTTTGCGAATAAATCTTTCATTTAATATAAATCTTATTGCTATTAATTCTAAAAAACACATCAAAAGGCTACATATTTTAGTAACAAAAACCAATTGGTTCTGCTTAAAATACTTAAACTGCTTTTAATGGGGTTAATGGATGCAAAATTAAATATTTATATGGTTCGAGCATAATTTTTATGCTTCAATTATCAATAAAATAAAAAAAGAGATAGAAATTTGTTATTATAACAATTGCTATCTCTTTAAAATTATAGTAATCAGTCGCTTATTTTATGTACTGGATTTTTTCTGCTGTAACATTAACACTATCAAAAAAGCCTTGTTCTTCCATCCACTTATCGCTATAAATCTTACTCATATAACGCGAACCATGATCTGGAAAAATAACGACCACTAAATCATCTTTTTTAAACCTGCCTTCTTCACCTATTTGCTTAATGGCCTGCATGGCAGCTCCAGAAGTGTATCCTACAAACATGCCTTCGGTTTTAACAATTTCCCTTGCAGTATGGGCACTTTCTTCATCGGTTACTTTTACAAATTCATCAATCATATCAAAATCTGTAGCCGTAGGAATCAAGTTTTTACCTAAACCTTCAATTCTGTATGGATAAATTTCTTTTTCATCAAATTCTCTGGTTTCATGGTATTTTTTAATAACAGAACCAAAAGCATCTACCCCAATAACTTTTATTTCTGGGTTTTGCTCTTTTAAATATTTTGCCGTGCCTGAAATAGTACCACCTGTACCACTACATGCTACCAAATGGGTTATTTTCCCTTCTGTTTGCTTCCAAATTTCTGGCCCTGTAGAATTGTAATGTGCATCAATATTAAGTTGGTTAAAATATTGATTGATATATACAGATCCTTTTATTTCTTCGTGCAAACGCTTAGCGACTTGATAATATGACCTTGGGTCATCTGCACTCACATGGGCTGGACAAACATATACTTTTGCCCCCATGTTTTTTAACATATCGATTTTATCTGCTGAAGATTTTGAGGTAACCGCTAATACGCAATTATAACCTTTAATAACACTTACCATGGCCAAACTAAAGCCTGTGTTGCCCGAAGTGGTTTCAATAATGGTATCGCCTGGAGTTAAAATACCCTGCTTTTCAGCTTGCTCGATGATATAGAGCGCTATTCTGTCTTTTGAAGAATGACCTGGATTAAAAGACTCTACTTTAGCATAGAATCTCCCTTTAAGCCTCGATGTCATTTTATTAAGTTTAATAAGCGGTGTTTTGCCTACTAAATCCAAGACATTATCAAAAACCTGATTTTTGTGTTTCATAAATGCTTTTTATAAGCTACAGTAATATTACTAAAAATATTCGTAACTCAAACTTTGCAAAAATAAAACTTTTTTTTTATTTAACCATGGATTCCTTCTAAATCTAACAGAAAGGCATATTCCAAGGCCACTTCTTTTAAGCTTTCAAAACGACCTGACGCCCCACCATGTCCTGCATCCATGTCTGTATGGAGCAACAATTTGTTCGTGTCCGTTTTTTTGTCCCTTAGTTTTGCCACCCATTTTGCTGGTTCCCAATATTGCACTTGTGAATCGTGCAAACCTGTGGTCACAAGCATATTCGGATAGGCTCTTGCTTCCACATTATCATACGGCGAATACGATTTCATGTAGTGGTAATACTCTGGTACATTGGGGTTTCCCCATTCATCATACTCTCCTGTTGTTAATGGAATAGAATCATCCAACATAGTAGTGACAACATCTACAAAAGGGACCGCTGCCAGCACACCGTTGTATAATTCTGAATTTAAATTGATGATTGCGCCCATTAAAAGGCCACCTGCAGAACCTCCATAGGCATATAAATGTTTGTTTGATGTATAATTTTCCGCTATGAGGTATTTTGAACAATCTATAAAATCATTAAAGGTATTCATTTTGGTCAGCAACTTTCCATTTTCATACCAATCCCTACCCAAATACTCACCGCCACGAATGTGTGCAATGGCATATATGAAACCTCTGTCCAACAAACTTAAACGTACGGTTGAAAAAGAAGCGTCCATAGTAGCTCCATAAGATCCGTATGCGTATTGTAATAGCGGATTGGTGCCATCTAACTTTATCCCTTTTTTATAGACCAAGGATATGGGTATTTTAACCCCATCTCGTGCCGTTGCCCAAATACGTTTAGATTCGTAATTTTCTTTTTTGAAATTTCCGCCTAAAACCTCTTGTTCTTTTTTAATTTCGAAGTGCTTGGTTTTAAAATTATAGTCGATTACAGAACTTGGCGATGTTAAGGAATTAAAACCGTATCGCATGACCTCACTATCAAAATCGGGGTTGTTACCAATATATGCTGTATAGGTTTCTGAATGAAAATCGAGATAATAATCTTCTGTGCCGTCCCAACTGATAATCCGGATATTGTTCAATCCGTTTTCACGCTCATTTACCACCAAATAATCCTTAAAAATCTCAATGTCTTCCAACAACACCTCTTTTCTGTGCGGCATCACTTCTTCCCAATATTCTTTTTCTGTAGTGTTTTCCGAGGTTTTAAGAAGTTTAAAATTGGTAGCACCATCACTATTTGCAATGATATAAAAATGATTTTTGTAATGGGCTATGCTATAATCCAGTTCGCGAACCCGTTCTTGAAAAATCTTGAATTTACCATCTGGAGTATCCGCATTCAAAAAGCGGTATTCTGAGGTCAACGTACTGGAAGACCCGATGATGATATATTTTTTGGATTTCGATTTGTAAACAAACGTATTGAAGGTTTCGTCATTTTCATGAAAAACCTCAACATCATTAACAGTACCCGTATGCAATTTGTGCTTAAAAATAGTGTCTGAACGCAGCGTAACGGCATCTTTCATCGCATAAAACAAGGTTTCATTATCGTTTGCCCAAGTGGCACTTCCAGTAGTATTCAATACGCTATCTTCATAAACCTCTCCTGTAATCAGATTTTTAATTTGGAGGGTGTACTGCCTTCTGCCCACAACATCTGTAGAAAAAGCTGCCATGGTATTATCTGGGCTTATGGAAATGCTGCCAAGATTGAAATAGGCACAATCTTTTGCCATTTCGTTACAATCAAACAAAATCTCTTCGTTTGCTTCTAATGACTCTTTTTTTCTAGCATAAATAGGGTAATCTTTTCCCGTTTCGTAACGTGTTATGTACCAATAGCCGTTCAATTTATAAGGTACCGATGTATCGTCTTCCTTAATCCTAGCTTTCATTTCTTCAAAAAGTTCGGTTTGAAAACGCTCGGTGTGCTGCATCATACTTTTGGTATAATCATTTTCAGCATTTAAATAATCTATAACCTCTGGGTTTTCCCTATCGTTCAACCAATAATAATCATCTATCCTAACATCATTATGGATACTTAATCTATGTGGATGTTTCTTAGCTATCGGTGGTTTTATCATGCTTAATTTCCCTATCATTATCTACTCATTTTTACAAGAAACGGCAAAAATAGTGCTTAAGAACAATATAATAAGGCTGTTTTTCATTTTAAATGCTGGCTCTTTTCAATTTAATCAATTATTTAATAATTTTGCTATTGCATTAAAATATAGAATTTATGTTTGGAGATATGATGAACATGATGGGAAAACTTAAAGAAACCCAGAAAAAAGTTGAAGAAACTAAAAAACGATTGGATACTGTTTTGGTTGACGAGCAAAGCAGCGATGGCAAACTTAAAGTGACCTTATCCGCCAATAGAAATATTACATCCATTGAAATTGCTGATGATTTGCTTGAAGACAAAGAGCAACTTGAAGATTATTTGGTTTTGACATTAAACAAGGCTATTGAAAAAGCGACTCGTATCAACGAAACTGAATTGGCCGCCGTTGCTAAGGAAGGCATGCCGAATATTCCGGGATTGGATATGTTTAAATAAATCTATCTAGATTTTCATTTGAAAGGTTATTTTTTGTGCTTTTAACAAAAGCATTGAACACTTTAATTTAAATTTATTTTTTTTTGAAAAGATTATAAGTTTTAAGCATAAAAAATAAAACCAATTTTTGATTGAAAAGACGGCTTAACGTTTTATAACGGAAGGAGCTGAATTCTTCTTTATTGAAATGTGTCATCGGATAAGCATTGACCGTTTCCAATTGAATTAAATTTTGATTGACTTCTTTAACGCTTAGGTTTCCTTTTACCATTTTTCCAATGGTAAAAAAGGTAAAAACATCTCTTCTAAATTTAAAATTATCGATTATTGCGTTTTTGAATGGGATTTCTTTTTCTTTAACCTCTTCAATAAGATTGCTAAAATCATCAATTAAAGCGATAAAATAATCTATAATCCTTTTTTTAGCTTTGAAGCTGTTACTTCGCATAGTGGATTCCGGGGATTGAAAATACCTGTAAATCTTTAAAGGAGAAAAAGCTACTTTTTTTGCTTCTAAAAATAACCGCAGCGTAAATACCACGTCACCATCATAATCAGTCCTGTCAAATGAAATATTGCAGCTATCCAAAAAATCCTTTCTTATTAAATACCACCAAATTTCAATTCTCATATTCCTGTTGTCTTTAAGAAATTGTGAGCCTGATATTATGCTGGGCAGTTCATTTTCTTGAGGATTGCTTAACTGAAAATCATTTTGACTATTGGTTTCCAACATATCAAAACCCATGACATCAATCTGATTGGATATGGCAAAGTTGAGCACGGAAGCAAGGGAATTATGAGCAAGGTAATCATCGGCATCTACAAAATAAATGTACTCTCCTTTTGCCAATTTCATCATTCTATTCCTTGTAAAAACGGCACCTTTATTTTCTTGGGAATAAACAAAAATATTGGAGTGCCTTTTGGATACTTGTTCTGCGACTTCCAAACTAGCATCGGTAGAGCCGTCATTAACAACTATGACCTCATACTCCCGTTCATCAATACCTTGGGTCAATAGACTGATTAAGCAATTTTCAATGTAATGCGCTACATTGTACATAGGTATAAGGATGCTTAATTTCATTTGTTGATTTGGAGCGATTTAGTTTTCTTTATGATTTTCCGTACATGCCACAAACATAGTTATTTACTATTTAAAACAAAACGGATATTTCTTGTTTTGTGAAAACATCACTTAATATTGTATATTTCAACCCGAATTGAAACTGTATCAAGAATAAAGTTGAAATCCTCCAATCAAAAAAAACTTAAATATTGAGATGCATTCGAAAAATATAAGCCCAGACCTTAAAAACATTGAAGAAAAATTAAATTCTACGATAGAAAAAGGCATAGCGTATCTAGAAGACCACCAACTGCCCAATGGTGAATTTTTGATGTACATGTCGGGCGATGATGCCATGCAGGGCTGGAACCTGCCCGAAAGCTGTGTGTTTCCTGCTGCGCTTATTGGAAATTGTTTGCTCCCGTTAAGGGGTCAAGAAAAAGTTGAGAATATTCTAGTCAAGGCCGCCAAATTTTTACATTATCAGATGGGTCGAGGCGGCACTTGGAACCATTATACCATTTTGCACCGTTATCGGAATTTATGCCCACAGGATCTGGATGATACCGCTTGTGTTTCCCATTTCTTAAAAACCATGGATTTTGATGTCCCGACAGAACGCAATCAACAATTAATACTGGATAACCGCCGAAGTGATGGATTATTTTATACTTGGTTCACTTTCAGATTTAGGTTTAATAAAAATCCCATGTATTGGTATCTTGCCGCTAAAGAACTAAAATATCTTTTCAAAAGCCTTGTTTTTTGGCAACAAGCTGGATGTGAAAGACATGATGTTGATACCGTAGTTAATGCAAACATTCTTTATTACATGGGCATACGCAAGGAAACGGAACCAATAATTCCATATCTCATAAACGTTATTAAAAAAGGCAAAGAAAACGATTGTGACAAATGGTATCGTAATACCTTAACGGTATATTACTTTATAACAAGAAACTATTATAAAGGAATTCTTAAATTGGGAGAAATCCGTTCTGAAATAATAGATAGAATATTATCAGAACATCAAAAAGACGGCAGTTTCAGAAAATCTGATCTTGAAACAGCCTTGGCCCTGTCTTCATTGATTCATTTAAAATACAATGGGCATGAAATAGAAGAAGGGATTCATTATCTTATTGGAAAACAACTAACCAAAGGCAACTGGAAACGTTGGGCGTTCTATTATTCCGGCCCCACAAAGCCTTCGTCATTTGGTTCAGAAGAATTAACAACTGCATTTTGTTTGGAATCCTTGGCATTGTATAAAAAAGCCCTAAGCAAAAAGGGAATATAAACATTATATTTTTTGAAAATTTAGGCTTATAATGCTTTTTAGTGTAATTCAATTATTTAAACGATAAAAACTCGTTATCTAAAAAACCACTCTATTAATCTAAATTTTTAACACACATATTATTAGATACGTTATATTCGCTAACGGTTTTTATATTTTCTTTTTTTTAGATAAATTATAAAATCACCCCTCAAATAAAAACAAAAAGCAAAAAACCTTAACCTAATTTAGTGTGAAACGGCTATTTTCAACATACCAATGCTACTATATTTCTCTCCCTCTTGAAGCATTTGTTAATATGAACTGTAACTTCAAATTTGAAATTAAACTACATTCAAGTTAATGCAAAACATAAATGAAAAAATACGAAAGTTAAAAAACAATCTTAACTTAAAAAAGACGATTGAACTTATATGGACTGTAACAAAAGGCAAGGTAATCTACACATTCCTGCTAATGGTAATGGAAAGCCTTATTTTTATGGGATCATTATATATTTTCAAGATGTTGATCGATCTTGTTGCATTACCCAATAGAAGTGAAAAATTCGATCTTGCAGTTGTATATCTGATAGCCGCTGGTTTAGCCACCATAGCCTTGGTTATGCTGAGTTCCATTGCTAGTTATATTACCCAAAAACACGCCTTTTTAATAAGCGAATATATTGATGATAAGATACATGCCATGGCTATTGCCTTAGACTTGTCTTTTTACGAAAGCCCTGCATATTTCAACACCTTAAATAGAGCAAAAAATGCAGGTCCAGACAAACCGGCCGCCATACTCACAAATATCATCAGCATTGTAAAAAACCTAATGACTTTAATTGTCATAGGCATTGCGCTCATATCCATTAATTGGATGTTAATGCCCCTCTTGGCACTTTTTGTTTTGCCAACACTTTATGTCCGCTTAAAGTTTGCAGATAAATTATACGAATGGCAAATTCAAAAAACACCGCTTGAACGAAAATCCAATTACTTAAGCAGTCTGATTACAGGTGAAGTGGCCGCCAAAGAAATAAAATCTTTTGGATTGGGTCGCTATTTTAGAACGAACTATAAAGACATTAGAATGAACCTTTTGCTTGAAGATCTTCGGATCAAGAAAAAAGGAATTACCAATGAAACCGTAACAAAAGTATTGGCTGCCGCCGGTGTGTATAGCTGCATTGCTTATATTTGTTTGAGTGCGCTAAAAGGGGAATCTACCATTGGCGACATTGCTTTGTTCTTGGTGGTTTTCCCTCAGCTTTTCGGTATTATGCAAGGGCTTTCAGGTGACATTTCATCGTTGTACCAAAACAATATTTTCCTAAGTTACTTATATGAGCTTTTTAATCTGGAGAATGATATGAAAGACCCTAAAAAGCCGCTAAAAATACCTGATAATAGTCCTGATCTTACACTAGACAACATTAGTTTTACCTATCCTCATGCTCATAAAATCGTATTAAAAAACATAAGTTTAAAAATACCATCAGGCAAAGTAGTAGCATTGGTTGGGCTTAATGGTTCTGGAAAAACCACACTCATAAAATTGCTTAGCAGGCTTTATGACCCATCATCGGGCATGATTCAACTAGGGAATAAAGACATTAAAAACTTCAAGGTTGATGATTTTAGAAAACAAATTAGTGTTGTTTTCCAAGATTTTGTTAAATATAACATGAGCGTGAAAGAAAATATCCATTTTGGTAATATTGATTCGGATATAGACCATGACCACATTTTAGATTCAGCTAAAAAATCTGGAGCCGATGCATTTATCAATGAATTTCCTGATGGCTATGACACCACCATGGGCCGTATTTTTGAAAACGGTAAAGAGGTCAGTATTGGGCAATGGCAAAAACTGGCTATTGCCAGAGCATTGTACAGTAAATCACAATTTATCATTTTTGATGAAGCCACGAGCGCGCTCGATGCCAAATCTGAACAAGAAATTTTTGACAACTTACGCAAGCACATTGGCAATCGTGGTATATTGGTCATTAGCCATAGGGTTTCGGCCGTAAAACATGCCGATTATATTTATGTGATGTCTGAAGGCGAAATATCACAAGAAGGCACTCATGAAAAATTAATTTCCGAGAAAGGCGATTACGCCAAACTATTCAAGGAAAAAAGTGTTGAACCTAATAAAAACCAACACGCATGAAATCGCAAAATAAAAGAAACAAAACAGCCAACAGAAAAAACATAGCCATCGTCTCCACCATTCTTGACAGTTGGGGTGGCAGTGAAGAATTATGGGCATTGAGCATTCCTTATCTTCAAAAAGAAAACCTTAATATCACGGTTTTAAGAAGAAACTTAAATCTTAACCATAAAAAAATAGTTACGCTAAAAAACAGAGATGTAGATTTTATAAATTTAAACGGCCAATATAACAAAACCACAAGACGGCTTACCGACATTTATTATAAGCTACTAAAACCCACACAAGAAATCTATTTTACGGTGTTTGAAAAATATCTTAAAACAAAAAAACCATCGCTGGTCATTATTTCACAAGGCATAAATTTTGATGGCCTTATGTACGGGAAATTATGCTTAAAATACGGTATTGATTATGTCATCGTATCTCAAAAAGCCGTAGAGTTTTTTTGGCCCCCAAAAAACGAGCGGGACTATATGACCGAAGTTTTCAAAAAAGCAAGAAAATGCTTTTTTGTTTCTGGGCACAACCAGAATTTAACCGAAGAGCAATTTGGTTTCCGTTTTAAAAATGCTGAAATCATATATAATCCTAACAAATTAAAAATAGCGCCATTAAAATATCCATCTACAAAAGCTGGTTTTAAACTGGCCCTCATTGGTCGTTTGTTCGTTATAGATAAAGGTCAAGACATTCTTTTTAGGATCTTGGCCAAAGACACTTGGAAAAAAAGAAAACTACAAGTATCCTTAATAGGTTCGGGGCCAGATTCTGATGGACTCAAAGCGTTGGCAAATTTACTTCATCTGGACAACGTTGTGTTTTTGGGATTCCAAGATAATATAGAAGATGTTTGGCTAAACCACCACGCTTTGGTACTACCCTCAAGAAGTGAAGGCATGCCACTGGTAGTACTTGAGGCCATGGCTGCTGGCAGAACCGTCATTGCAACCAGAGCTGGAGGCACCACAGAATTTGTTGAAGATAACATCACAGGATTTATAGGTGATGCCACCGAAAAAAGTTTTGAGGAAACCTTGGAAAAAGCATGGAATGAACGCGAACATTGGCAAGCCATGGGGCTTAAAGCATCAAAATTTATTGAGAAAAAAATAGTAATTAATTCTGAAATTGATTTTGCAAACCAAATAACATCATTAGTACATGGATAATACCCCATTAGTATCTGTTATCATACCTACCTACAATCGGGAAAACATGGTAGGCAACGCCATTAAAAGCGTGCTGGCCCAAACCTATAGTAATTTTGAACTTATCGTTGTAGATGACGGCTCTACAGACAATACCAAAACCTTAATAGAAGGCAATTTCCCTGAGGCTCGCTATATCGCAAAGCCAAATGGCGGCCAGGCATCTGCAAGAAATAAAGGACTGGAACATGCCAATGGCAAATACATTGCGTCATTGGATTCTGATGATCTTTGGGGTAAAGCATTTCTATCCAGTATGGTTTCTGCTCTTGAAAAGAACCATTTAGATTTCGTTTTTTCAAACTGGAACCAACAACAAAATAATGGCGATTATGTGGACTATCTAGCACAATATGTTTATCTACCCTCACATTTGCCTAAAGATGGAAATGCATGGGTCCCTTTGGGATATGAAGATTTGAGAAAAATATACCTTGCGGGATGCCCCTCTCCTTCATCCTCGCTATTAATAAGAGCTTCCGTACTAAAAAAAATGGGATGGAATGAAAACATGAACATCGCTGACGATTGGTGCATGCTATTGGATATTATTATCAATAACAAAACAAAAGCCGCCTATACAACAGAACGCTTGTGGAAAAAGCATATAGATTGCGATAACATCTACGATGGAAGAAACCAACTAGAAGTCCTTAAACTTTTTCATATAGAAGATAAATCTGCTATTTTGGAACGGTACAGGCCATTATTGACCGCCAAAGAAATTAAAGATTTGGAAAAAGAATACATCTTGAATCTAATGATTATTTCTAAGGAAACATTGTTCATCAACAAAGATTTTAAAAAGTCTTTATCATATATGGTAAAAGCATTTTCTGAACACCCAAAATCTTCTTTTAGGCTATTCTTTCAAGTAATAACGAAAAAACTGAAAAACAAAAATTTAAAAAAATCAGACATTGTTTAAAAAGATACAAGCGCCTTCATTGCTTAGATCAAATGATTGGTGGGAACCTAAAATAATTCCTTTATTGGTTGTTGGGTATCTTACCATACTATTTTGTGACGAAAATATAATAGCACATATTGGCTGGTTGTTATTCTTGATAGCGGCTATCGCCACAGGTGCTGTCTACGTTAGCATATTGAATGATTTTACCGACTTAAAATTTGACTTGGCAAGTGGCAAAGCAAATAGGTTAGAAAAATTTAGTCCGCTAAAAAGAAAATTGCTGTTATTGGGGTCCATAATACTTGCTGTTGTTTTTTGCCTATTTTTCGTCAAAGACAGACTTTCATTAACTTTTTATCTAGCAGCTTATGCCGCTTTTAGTTTATATTCCATCGCGCCTTTTCGGTTGAAAAACCGAGGTGTGTTAGGAGTTATTGCAGATGCTAGTGGCGCCCACCTGTTCCCAAGTTTATTTATTGTGGCTTCAATGACCCATAAAATGGGGACAGAAATCAACTTTTATTGGTTAATGTTAATTGGGATTTGGTCTTTCTCTTATGGACTTCGGGGTATTTTATGGCATCAGTTTTGGGATCGGGAAAATGACCTTTCAATAAACCATAAAACTTTTGCTACCAGTATGCGAGTTTCCAAAATGGTGCCTGTTGAAAGAATCATTACCATCATTGAAATTTGTGCGCTTGTTCTTATTTTACTTGTCTTAAGAGAATTATTGCCTTTTGTCGCTATACTATTTTATATCCTTGTGCTTTTTGGTTATAGAAAACTGAAGCATAAAATAATCTTCATACTTTCAAAAGATGGGTTATGGCATATATTTATGAGCGATTATTACCAAATTTTACTCCCTTTTTCACTAATAATAACCTGTAGTTTTCAATATCCATTCTGTAGTATCTTATTGGTAGTACATCTTCTGTTATTTCCTGTAAAGATCAAATTATTTATAAGAAATTTACTATTGATGATGCATTTAAAAAAATAGACCTTTTGCATTTATAAAAGAAAACATGCAGAATTTATCTATTTATTCTCTTTAAAAAAGGGTTTAGAATTAAAAATAACGCATAGTACAAATGCCTTATATTGAACAATCTCACTAAAATCTTATATTCTATAGCAGTATAATCCTTTTTAGAAAACGTGTTTAACGGGTACACATTTATTTTTACCATACTTTCCATGATCTCTTTTACTTCTCGAAAAGTAATTTTGGATTTTAAAATCCGTATCATCATAAAAAAAACGAAAGATTGTTGCCGTTCTTTCAGTCTGTTTACACTTGCCCCATTGAATGGTTTTGAATGTTTTGCTACTTGAATCAATCCATTAAAGACCTTTGCTGCATTACTGTTATCGTAAATAACGTTTATATAATGCTGAGGCTCTTTGCTGGTCATTGCAGAATTTTCTACCGTCACGTATCTATGGGCATCAATGTGCAAATATGCTACCCGATTTGCTTTTAACAATAAATTTGTAGTGAAAATAGCATCTTCCATCCATCTTCCCATTATAAATTCCAATTCAATATCTTGAAGAAACGTTCTTTCTGTAATGTACCACCAAACTTCATTTTTATAGCGCATTTCTCCAATATAATCCATTCCTGAAAGAATCTTTACAGGTTGACTTTCAATATGGTTGAAATTACAAATATCAAGTTTCCTGTTAGTGGTTATTTTTGATGAAAACGTTGAAACTTGTAAATGGTATTTTTCGGCATATTCTAAAATTGGATTTAATACGTTGTTTGCTAAATAATCATCAGGATCTATAAAATAAACGTATTGGCCTTTGGCTAAACTAAGGCCTTTATTTCTGGCACTACCTACCCCAGAATTTTCTTGGTGGTATATAAAAATATTGTGGTTTTCTTCCTGAAATGCCTTAACTACTGAAACACTATTATCTGTAGAACCATCATCAATTACAACAATTTCATAATCATTTGGACTTAAGTTTTGGCCTAAAATACTTTGAATGCATTGACCAACAAAACCCTGAACATTATATAATGGAATTATGATACTTAACCTCAAAATGATTAAAGAATTTATTAAAAAATGGTTCAAGCTCCATGCCTGTCTGAGTAACTAGTTCTAATAATTATTGGTAAAAATCCAGAAAAAGAAACATTCTTTTTTTTTAAAACTAATAGATTCCAAATATATCAAATCCATCTAATTTAGTTTTAAATAATCGATTAAATGTAGAATTTTCACACCAATCATCTAAACCTGTTTTTAATAGTTTTTGTTTTATAACGGTATCATTTTTTAAGTCAATCATTACAAACATGTAAAAAAGCAATAAATAATTTTTAAGATTATTTTTTACTGCATGATTAAATCTTATTTTTGTTCAAATTAAAATTTCAAATTTCATGATAACCCTTGATCAAATAAAAGATCTTAATCCCCGCCTTGAATCCATTAGGCACTATCTTTGACGTAGATGCCAAACTGATAGAAATCCAAAACGAAGAAGAACAAACCTTTGACCCCAATTTCTGGAACGATTCCAAGGCTGCTGAGGCCATTGTAAAATCGCTCCGTGTCAAGAAAAAATGGGTAGAAGATTATAATACGGCCAAAACACTTCTTGAAGATCTTGAGGTGCTATACGAGTTTTATAAAGAAGGGGAATCTTCCGCAGAAGAAGTGGAAGCGCACCATAAAAAACTCATGGACCTTATTGAAAGCATAGAATTTAAAAATATGCTCTCTGAAGAAGGCGACAGTTTAAGTGCCGTACTTCAAATTACCGCAGGCGCTGGAGGCACGGAAAGTTGCGATTGGGCAAGCATGCTTATGCGCATGTATTTGATGTATGCTGAAAAAAGCGGTTTCAAAATAAAAGAGCTCAACTTTCAGGAAGGCGATGTAGCAGGCATAAAAACCGTAACCTTAGAGATTGAAGGCGATTTTGCCTTTGGCTGGCTTAAAGGCGAAAATGGCGTGCACCGTTTGGTAAGGATTTCCCCTTTTGATAGTAATGCAAAACGCCATACCAGTTTTGCATCGGTTTATGTTTATCCCTTGGTTGATGACACTATTGAAATAGATATCAACCCTGCTGATGTTGAAATTACAACAGCACGTTCTAGTGGTGCTGGTGGACAAAATGTCAATAAGGTAGAAACCAAAGTGCAGTTAACGCACAAGCCTACTGGTATTCAAATTTCATGTTCTGAAACACGATCGCAGCACGACAACAGATCCCGGGCCATGCAGATGTTGAGATCGCAATTGTATGAAATTGAACTTCAAAAACAATTGGCGCAACGCGAGGATATTGAAGCTGGCAAAATGAAGATTGAATGGGGCAGCCAAATAAGAAATTACGTGATGCAGCCCTACAAACTTGTAAAAGATGTAAGAACAGGCCATGAAACCAGTAATGTAGATGCTGTAATGAATGGCGATATTAGCGATTTTTTAAAATCCTATCTTATGATGATGGGACAAAAAGAAGAAGATACTTCAACTTTATAAAAATCAGGAACCACATACAGACCTTTCAGGTCTTATAATCAAAAACTAAATGAATACAATAGACACCATCATTTTTGACCTTGGGGGCGTATTGATCGATTGGAACCCAGAATACGTTTTTTTAGACGAATTCAATGGCGACCGCAAAAAAATGCAATGGTTTTTTGATACTATCTGTACCAGCGACTGGAACGAAAACCAAGATGCCGGCTACCCCATTGCCAAAGCCACAGAAGAACTGATAAAGCTACATCCCGAATATGCAGATTTAATCAAAATATATTACGGGAGGTGGGTAGAAATGCTGGGAGGTGCCATTGAAGAAACGGTAGGGATTTTAGAGAAATTAATAAAAACCAACAACTACAAAATCGTGGCGTTGACCAACTGGAGCAATGAAACCTTCCCTATTGCTTTAGAGCGTTTTGAATTTTTGCATTGGTTTGAAGGCATTGTGGTTTCGGGCGATGAAAAAACCCGCAAACCGTTTAAAGATATTTACCATATTACTTTAAATAGGTTCAACATCACGCCCGAAAAGGCCATTTTTATTGATGACAATTTAAGAAATGTAGAAGCTGCGAATGCATTAGGGATCCATGGTATTCATTTTAAAAATCCAGAACTGCTCATTCAACAATTAAAAAATCACAACATCCATTTATAATGATTAAAATATACCACAACAGCCGTTGCAGTAAATCAAGATGCGGACTCGAACTTTTGGAAAATTCCGGTAAAGATTTTGAAATCGTGAAATATCTAGAAGATGTCCCCACAAAAACGGAATTAAAAAATATCATCAAACTACTAAAAATAAAACCAATAGATTTAGTTAGAAAAAACGAAGCCGTTTGGAAAAGTGATTTCAAAGGAAAAAATTTAAGTGATGCCGAAATTATTTCAGCTATGATAGAAAACCCTAAACTGATTGAGCGGCCCATCATCATCAATGGAAATAAAGCGGTTATAGGGAGACCAGCAGAAAAAATCCTTGAAATAATTTAACAGTTTAGCTTTTGAACTCTTAACAAGATTTTAACTAAACCACTTTAAACCATAGGTTATTTTTGAGGTCAATACTTCTCATAAAAAAACCTTAAATGAACAAATCCTTACTTTTCTTTTTATTTTTGGCTATCCTGGCTTTGCCAAACGCCATCAATACCCAAGGGCCAAAACCTTCAGATCAAATTACAAGTACTATAAAAGATGTAAAAATCACAGGAAAAGTAATAGATAAAGACACTAAAGAACCTCTTGAATATGCCACCATTGTTTTGGTAAGCAAAGACCAAACCACTACAGGGGGCATTACAGATACGATGGGAAATTTCAATGTTTCAGTTCCTGCTGGTGTGTATGATATTTCCATTGAATACATTTCGTATGTAACGCAAACCATAAAGAACAAAAAAATCACTTCCGATGAAGATTTAGGTGTTTTTTTCTTAGCTATCAACATGGAAGCACTGGGTGAAGTTGAAATCATAGCAGAAAAAACCACTGTTGAAATCAAACTTGACAAAAAAATATACAACGTTGGCAAAGACCTTACCGTAAGCGGTGGTACCGTGAGTGATGTTCTTGACAATATTCCATCGGTTACCGTAGATGTGGAAGGCAACGTAGCACTTAGGGGTAATGATAATGTTCGAATTTTGATTAATGGAAAACCATCGGGACTTGTTGGATTAAATTCTACCGAGGCTTTGCGCCAATTGCCTGCGGAATCTATTGAAAAAGTAGAAGTTATCACATCCCCTTCCGCAAGGTATGAATCTGAAGGTACTGCTGGTATTTTAAACATTATTTTAAGACGAAGCAAACTTCAAGGCTTTAACGGTGCGGTGACTACAAACGTTGGGCATCCGGCTTCAGCAGGAATTTCAGGAAACCTAAATTACAGAACAGGCGATGTCAATTTTTTTAATACAACAGGCTATAATTACCGTGAAAACTTAGGTCATTCTTATTCTTATACACAATATAAGACCAATGGCAATATCCTGGACGAAAAACAAGATTGGGTCAATACATCAAAAGGCTTAACAACCAATTTTGGACTGGAATGGTACATCAATGATTCGGCTTCTTTAACCACTTCCATGGTTTATAGAGACGGGGATAGCAATCAAGAATCAGAAAACAAATTGCTTCAATATGACAGCAATTTGAATTTAACAGGGCAAACCAATCGTTTTGATCCCCAATTTGGTACTAATAGAACTATACAATATGCAACCAACTTTACTAAAAATTTTGAAACCAGCGGACATACATTCACGTTTGATTTTCAATATGAAGACAGCACAGATGGCGAAAAATCAACAGTTATCACAAACGATGTTGCCACAGACAAATTAGCTAGACAAGACGACCAAAGGGACATTTTATTACAATCGGATTATGTTTTGCCTATTGGAGAAAACAGCCAATTTGAATTAGGCTATCGTGGTAATTTCAATACTAGAAATACCGATTATGAAGTAGCACTTTTAAACACAACAAGCAACGAATTTGAAATAAACAATTCTCTATCAAACTTGTTCAATTTCAAACAATATGTCAATGCTGTATATACTCAATATGGCAGTAAAATAAACAAATTTTCATATTTATTGGGATTACGTATGGAAAACACCCAAATTACCATTGACCAGCCTACTTCAGGCGACTTTAAAAACAAAGATTTCACTGGACTATTTCCAACCATTAATTTTAGTTATGAACTAAGCGACAGCGAAAATCTTACCCTTGGTTATAGCAGAAGGTTGCAACGCCCAAGAAGTTTCTACTTAAACCCCTTCCCTTCCAGAACCAGTTTAACAAACTTATTTCAAGGGAATCCAGATTTAGACCCTAGTTATTCCGGGCTTTATGATTTGGGGTATTTAAAGCGTTTTGGTAAATTCACTTTAAGTTCATCCATATATTTCCAACACGAAACAAATGATAGCAATTGGGTAAGTGAAGAAACTGGGGAAACCGTTATTGTTGATGGCACAGAACTACCAGTGATCAAAAGAACGCCTGTTAACTTAGCTACCAATGACCGCTACGGTTTTGAGTTTAATTTAAACTACAACCCTACAAAAATATGGCGTATCAGTACTGATTTTAATTTTTATAAATCTATTACAAAAGGCGATTATAATGGCGTGAATTTTGATGCCGAAAATGTGAGCTGGAACATACGCTTAAGTAACAAATATACACTTCCTGGCAATATTGATTGGCAAACCAATTTAGATTATAGAGGTCCCAGAGAAGATGCCCAAAATAAAAGTGATGCTATATTTTCGGCAAACTTAGCCTTTAGTAAAGATTTATTCAAAGAAAAAGCCTCTATTGCTTTTAATATAAGTGACATTCTTAATAGCAGAAAATATATTGGAGAAATTGAAACAGATACTTTTTATAGCAACAGGGAATTTCAATTCAGAGGTGGCCAAACCTTTAATTTATCATTTACTTATAGGTTCAATCAGAAAAAGAAACCACAAAGAGAAGGCCGTAGCGGTGGCGAAAGTTTTGACATTGAAGGCTAATTATGGCTCACATAAAAAAGTTGGGGAGAAGTCATAAATTTGCATAA
>TARA_R110002049_G_scaffold218183_1_pt1 | contig 68737 bp, 45 predicted proteins | sample TARA_R110002049 | Tara Oceans TARA_R110002049 (sample SAMEA4396941) | marine metagenome | biome: Polar Biome; feature: [SRF] surface water layer (ENVO:00010504); material: water (ENVO:00002006), including particulate matter (ENVO:01000060) such as... | depth 5 m | reverse complement strand
CTTTATTTTGATACCTCGATGGCTCTGCCTCGGGGTAGTTCATTTATTTTTCACTACATTGAAGTAAATTTTAAATTCATTCGGTGTCAGTTCAACTCTCCATATTATTTTATATCAAAAAAAGTAAGGCTAATCCTCAGGGATATAGTAATATCTACCTCCGTATAACCCTAGATGGTAAGCGGGCTGAGTGCAGTATTAATCGAAAAGTACATATTGATTTATGGAATACTAGATCGCAGAAAGCATTAGGCAACTCGCCAGAGAATCAAGAAATAAATAGAGAAATTGACTTTATTAAAAATAAAATTTACACCATAGAACAAAAACTTCAACGAGATGGAACAATGTACACCGCAACTCAATTACGCGATGTATACTTAGGCAAAGAAAAAACAAAAAAAATGCTTTTAGAAATCTTTCAAGAGCATAATGACGAAGTTGAAAGTCTAATTGGAAAGGATTTCGCTGCCGGAACAGCTGAGCGCTATCGCACTTGTAAAAAACACGTAGCAGACTTTATTAAGAAGAAATACAAGAAAAATGATGTTCCTGTAAAAGATGTGGATCATAAATTCATACAGGTCTTGAATACTATCTAAAAACCACTCGGAATTGTGCGCACAACTCTGCCATAAAGTACATCACTAATTTTAAAAAGATTATACACATTGCTCACGCCAACGATTGGATTGACAAAGATCCCTTTTTGCATTGGAAAGCCAAACTCAAAATTGTAGAGCGTGAATTTCTGACTGAGGAAGAAATTCAAAAAATCATAAATCTTGAGTTGAAAATGGAACGATTGGATTAAGTTCGCGATATTTTTATCTTTTGCTGTTTCACTGGTCTGGCATATGCCGATGTCAAAAAATTAAATAGAGGTGACATCGTTTTAGGTGCGGATGGTGAAGAATGGGTAAAAACAAAACGCTCTAAAACCGATACCAGAAGTAATATCCCGATTTTACCCATTGCCAAAGCCATAATCGAAAAATACAAAGACAACGAGCTGCTGAAAGAAAAAGATTTAGTCCTACCTGTACTCAGCAATCAAAAAATGAATGCGTACATAAAAGAGATTGCTACTTTGGCAGGCATTACCAAAAACCTCACTTTTCATTTAGCACGACATACCTTTGCGACTACAGTAACTCTAACAAATGGTGTTCCAATAGAATCCGTTAGTAAAATGCTTGGTCATACCAATCTTAAGACTACACAACATTACGCGAAGATTTTGGATATGAAAGTGAGTAAGGATATGGAAATTTTGAGAAATAAGTTTAATTCTTAAGATCAAACGAAAAACTGAATGGAATTGTATAGGTTGTTCTTTAATAAAGCTTTTACTAGTATTTACAAAAAACACCCTCTATAATCACAGAAGGTGTTGAAACATTTTCTTTGTATACCTAAGAGTTTAGATTCCTTTTATTTATTAGATAATTCAATCCGTCTACTACCCTTTAATTCTTGTAATTCCAAGAGTAATTTTTCATTAGTGCCCAATACAAATTTAGGAAGCACATACACAAAACGTTGCCGTTCTCCATTCTTAATGATATGCGGCATCTTGTATTTATAAATGGCTTTTTGCTGCAGCTTTTGAAAAGAGGCTTTTCGCTTATTGTTACCATTAGTTCTATAAATATTCAGATAATCTATTTCAAAATCAACCCCAGATTTATTTTTGATCTCTATGACCAGATACACTTCATTGGCTTGGTATACGACCTCTTGCAATTGTATCGTATGCCTTTTTTTCGTTTTGTTGACAATGGCTCAAACCTTGTCTTCAAAATATAGGCACTAAAACGTTCAAAGTAAGCGGTTCTATCTCTGTATGAGTCTATAGCTTTCTTTATGTTTTTTTGGGTTTTAATCTCCGGCTTTTCATTCCCAATACTTTTTACTTCAGGAATAAAATAATTGAGCTTTGGGAGTTCATCTGCATATTTTAAGATATAGGCATATACCTGGCCATCATTGGTGATGGTCAACAAATTACTTTCCGTTCCTGGAGCGGCTTGCAACAATCCAAAATATTGCTCTTTTTCTCTGTTATATGTGAACACAAAGTTTTCAGCACCAGTAATTCCTTGGCGGATGGGCTGCGGAAAAAAGAGCGCTACATTTTTATAATTGTTAGCGTAAATCGTGTCCATAACTATCATGTTTTGTGCATTTATAAATATGGAAACGAATAAAAAGGGGATTACTAAAAGTTGATTTTTCATTTTGTAAGTTTTTTTAAATTATTGGTTCTTTAATATTAATTTGTAATTATCGGTAATAGTGACTTTCACATTTCGGTTATTGCGCTGAAATATTTTCTTGATTCCAGTGTTATCGTTGTACCGATGCCATACTTCTTCATTGATTAGTTCTCCTTAAGGTAGTGGCATAATCCGTTCTGGAAAAACATCAAAATTATTGATTGATGAAATAGTTATTAATTGACTTTCATTTTAAGGTTTTCAATCACAAAACTCCCTAAATCTCTACCCTGTCTTAGACCAACTTCAACTGCTGCTCTGTAATGAATACCACCATACATTCTACTTAAAGCAGCTTCATCAGCAGCTTTATTAAATGTTTCAAAACTTCTTATAGGTAATCCATACTTCACTTCAGTATCATCATCAAAAGCAAAATTATCACCAAAAATTGAAGTTAATATTATTGCTGCAGCACCAGAAACTACAGAGTGCCCACTCGTATATTCAGGAAAAGGCGGCGTTTGTAAAATAGGTTTCCAATTTTCATCAAAATAATTATTGATTAATGTTTCTGGTCTCACTAAATTAGATCGGTATTTTTCATCCCAACAACTTATAAAAGCATCAGCAATAGCAATAGAAGTTTTGGTATAAGTAAAAATGGTATCTTCAAAACTTGAGTTAGACTCGTTACATGCAATCTTGCAAATACCAATCCAATGTGCTCCTGGAGTAATCTTTTTTACCGCAAACATTAAATGTCCTCTGGTAACAGAAACATAAGGGTTACAATCCCAAAACTGGGCAATTTCTACTTCTTCTGAAGCATCACCATTTTTCGTAATGGCATTACTGATGTCATAAACTTCTTTTAATTCTTTATAAAATAAAGCGCTTTTATCCATTGAAAACTCAGGTGGTGGAATAGGTTTAAACTGCGCTGCGAAATCCATAACAAACGGTCTTATTTCATTCCAATGTGGCTCAATACCATCCATAAAAGCAGGTGGTGTTTTTTGCCATCGCGCAGGATCTTTTTGATTAACAACATATTGAGGCATTGTACGTGTTTCAGTATAATTATCTGTGTTTTTCCATGTATTAATATGGTCAGCCACTTGCATCGCATAATTTTTTGAAGCCTCAAATTCCTTTTTGTTTTTCGATGACCATAACGTGTACAAACTGTCGCTGTAATTTTGCATCATATTTTTAGAATATACCAAAGTTTTACTGACTTCCAAATGAGCGATTAACGCTGCTAAATTATAATTCACTAATTCACTATCTACCTTCGGAATAGATTTTAAATCTGTTATTTGACCTTGCAATGAGTTATAATTTGAATTGTTTTGAGCCATAATTTCATAGGCTGCAATATTAGGATACACAAAAATTCTGCTAGCAACTGGAGGTGAAAAGATATCGTTTACCATAATATCTACAACTTTATCTATAGCGCTATGAAGATCTTTAGAAGTTACATTAATAGGTTCTCTTTCTGCCTTACATCCTAATAATAAGAACGTAAACATATAAAAAAAAATGGCCTTTTTTGTGAAATCTTGAATCATCAATTTATCTTAATAAAATACCAAATTAAACAAAAACGCACAAAAATATAAGTTCATTCATAAATTATTATTTAGTATGTATGTACATACTAAAAATTACTTATCTTAAACCCTTTAAAAGTCAATAGATTTGAAACATATAATTCATCGGAATTTCTTTCTGTTTTCAAGAATTTACATGGTTTCTTGTCAAATAGAAAATAAAGAAATAGAAGGAAGACCAACATCCCTTTCATCATGCTAGACGACCATTCATAGCAAACAAGGGGAATTTATGGTGGTATTTTTCCATAATTATGTTCAAAATGAAAACAGAATTAATAAAACAACGTGAATAATTAAGAAATACCAATGATGCTTTTCTTGAAATCAGAGAATTACTAATAAAATGAAATTACTAATAAAATACTTCTTATTAATTGCAATTATATCTCCAATTGTAACTTTCGGTCAGATAGAATTACCAAAAAATTTTACTTCAAATATGGTATTGCCTCGCGATAAAGCCATTCCTATTAAAGGCAAAGCAAAGCCCAATGAAACTCTTGAAATTACTATAAAAGACCAGGTACACAAATTAAAAACTGATAAAAATGGTGATTTTAAAGTTGTTTTAAATCCCATGTCCTATGGAGGGCCGTTTACACTGTCCTTCAAGGGAAAAGAAAACAAGATTTTAGAGAATATTTTGATTGGGGATTTGTGGTTATGTGCAGGTCAATCTAATATGCAATATTCTATTAAAATGATAAATTATACAGAAAAGGACACGGCAAGAATGAAGTACCCAAAACTACGTTTGGGAACAGTTGGTATTGGCACAGACTATTTACCTAAAGATGATGTAAGTGTTTTGTATTGGTTAGATGGCACTATAGAAAACGCTCAGGATTTCAGTGCAACAGGTTGGTTTTTCGGAAGGCATTTAGTCGAAAATCAAGATGTTCCTATTGGTTTGGTGAGTAGTAATTTAGGCGCAACCACTATTGAAACTTGGATGAGTTTAGATGCGTTAAAAAAATTTCCGCAATTTGATGAAGTTACCAACGATATTTCAAAAACGAATAAAAATTTTGAAACAATTAATAAAGAATTAGAGGTATTCAGGAAAAAATGGGATAAAAAGCATTACCTAAAAGGAATTGGTTTAGATGAAAAATGGTACGCCGATGATTATGATGATTCCAATTGGGAAACTGTAAATATACCTGCGTTTTTTGAAGATTTTGGCTATAAAAATCATGATGGTAGTTTTTGGTTCCGAAGAACTTTCGATTTAACAAAGGAACAATTAAAACAAGATTTTACTTTGGGTTTATCTCAAATTGATGATTACGATATCACTTGGGTAAATGGACAGAAAGTAGGCGAAACTTTTGGGAATATGAATTTTAGAAATTATGTAGTTCCAAAAGATATTTTAAGAAAAAAAGGAAACACAATAGCGGTTCGTGTGTTTGATGTTGGAGGAAAAGGAGGCATGCATACCAATGCATTTTGGGGAAATAACATTAGAAATGGTGAGTGGAAATATAAAAAAGGGCGAACTATTAATGCATCAAAATTTCCAACGCCAAAAGTGGTAAATGGTAGTTTGTTTTCATACCCAACACTGTTGTATAACGGCAGCATTGCACCGCTTCACGATTTACCAATTAAAGGTGTTATTTGGTATCAAGGTGAAGCTAATGAAAATCGCGCTGTGGAATACGAACAACTTTTAAAAACTATGATTACCGATTGGCGCACAAAATGGAACAATCCAAATATGCCTTTTTACATTGTGCAGTTGGCGAATTACAAACAAGAAGATACGCTACCAACAGATAGTAAATGGGCAGAAATAAGAGAAAGTCAAACCAATGCTGCAAAAATGGAACATGTTGATATAATTACAACTATAGATATTGGTAGTGCTAATAATATACATCCAACCAATAAAATGGATGTTGGTAAACGATTGGGGCAATTAGCGATGTATGATAATTACAAGGGTAAACTTTTAAGAAGTCCTTCTTATAAAAGTCATATTTTAGAAGCCGATAAGGTTATTATTAAAATGAACACCTTCGGAAGTGAGCTAAAAAGCTTGGACAAATACGGCTATATACGTGGTTTTGCAATAGCTGATAACGATGGGGAATTCAAATGGGCTAAAGCTTATTTGAGAGAAAACAACGAAGTCATTGTGTTTTCAAAAAACATTAAAAATCCAAAATATGTACGCTATGCATGGTCAGATAATCCAGGGGACTTAGACTTAGTAAACACAGAAAAATTACCGGCGCTTCCATTTAGAACAGACACATTCAAATTAAGTACAGCAGACGAAAAATATTTTTTCAGTCCATATAGATTTTAAAAACTACCACTATGAAATTAATCAGATTCGGAAAAAAAGGCTCAGAAAAACCAGGCATAGAAATACATGGTAATCGCTACGATTGCTCGGAATATTTTGAAGATTGGAATCATAATTTTTTTCAAAATGATGAACTTTCAAAGCTAAAAAAAATCGTTTCAAAAAATAATCAATCACTTCCTCCAATAGAGAATTCTATCCGACTTGGAAGCCCTATTGCAAGACCAGGAATGATTATGTGTATTGGTTTAAATTATTCGGATCATGTAAAAGAATCTGGTATGGAAACACCCAAAGAACCTGTACTTTTTATGAAAGCTACAAATACGATTTCTGGACCAAATGATGACATTGTTATTCCTCCAAAAAGCACCAAAACCGATTGGGAAGTGGAGTTAGGAATTGTTATTAATAAAGATTGTTATATGTTGAACAATGAAGCAGAAGGCGAACAGCATATTGCTGGTTATACTTTGGTTCATGATGTGTCCGAACGCGAATTTCAATTAGAAAAAGAAGGGCAATGGGTTAAAGGAAAATCTTGTCCAGGGTTTTCTCCAGTTGGACCTTATTTAGTATTAAAAGAAGATGTAAATGATATATTGACTTTAGGCATGACACTTTCTGTAAATGGTAAACCTATGCAAAACGGAAACACCAAACACATGATTTTCAAACCTGATTATATTGTATATTATCTCTCTCAATTCATGCAATTAGAAGCTGGTGATTTAATTTCGACGGGAACACCTCCCGGTGTTGGGTTAGGATTTAATCCGCCTATTTACTTAAAACGAGGAGATGAAGTGGTTTTATCCATTGAAGGATTAGGAAGTCAACAACAAAAGTTCGTTTCATATGATTGATTTAACTAATAAAGTAGCCATTGTAACTGGAGGAGGAAAAGGTATTGGCGAAAGTGTTTGTAATGTTTTAGCAAAACAAGGTGCCACCGTTCATGTTTTAGATATAGATAAAGAAAACGGAAAACGTGTTGCAAAAACGATTCAACAAAATAAAGCAAACGCCTTTTTTCATCATTGCGATCTAACCAATCATGAAAAAGTTGGCGAACTATTCCAAAGTATATTCAACCGATCAAAAAGTCTTGATATCCTTATTAATAATGCTGGAATTGCTCATATTGGGAATGTTGAAAATACAACGCCACAAGACATGGATAAAATCTATAATGTTAACGTAAAAAGCGTATACAGTTGTTTGCACTTTGCTATCCCATTATTAAAAAAGTCTGGCGGTGGCTCCATTGTGAATATGGCTTCGGTAGCTTCATTGGTTGGTTTAGCAGACCGTTTTGCGTATACCGCAAGTAAAGGCGCTGTGTATTCTTTAACTTTTTCTATAGCAAAAGATTATGTAGCTTATAACATTCGCTGTAATGCTGTTGGCCCTGGTCGTGTACACACGTCATTTGTAGATAACTATTTAAATCAAAACTATCCTGGTCAGGAAACTGAAATGTTTGAAAAGCTATCTAAAACCCAACCGATTGGCAGAATGGGAAAACCTAATGAAATAGCTAGTTTAATTGCCTATTTATGTTCTGATGAAGCCGCTTTTGTTACAGGTAGCTTCTTCCCTATTGATGGAGGTTTTTTAACATTAAATACTTAATTCTGATTGTTATTGAATTAGATTCAAAATAACAAAAAAGTATCAATCAGTCTTGATTATTGATTCTAACAGCAAAGCGATCTTTAATCTAAAAAATTAATTCCCACCAATATGAATACCCAATCCACCATCTACCCTAAATGCTTGCCCAGTAATAGAACCTGCTTTATCGCTTGCTAAAAACCCAATAAGAGCTGCAACTTCCTCTGGCGGGCAAATACGTTTGCTTAAATGCATATCTATACATTCTTGATACACCTTTTTCGGATTGTCGCTTTCTTTAATGGCATCGCGAAGCATAGGCGTATCAACAGTTCCTGGGCAAACGGCAACGCAACGTATATTCGGCGCATAATCTACAGCAATACTTCGTGTTAAACCCAACATAGCAGTTTTAGAAGTGGTATACGCAGCAACGCGCTCTTGACTAATAAACGCTTGAACACTCGATACATTTATAACCACACCTTTTCCTTTTTTCTTCATGGAAGGAATAGCGTATTTAGCGCATAAAAAAGCACTTTTTAAATTAACATTCATCACTAAATCCCAGTCATCCTCTTCAGTTTCTGTAACTGCTGAATACTTTTGAATCCCAGCATTATTGATTAAAACATCTATCTCGCCAACCGTTTCAATCGCTTTTAAAATGGCTTCTTTTACAGCATTCCCATCTGATACATCACAAGTGAAACAATGTAAATTCTGGTGATTTGTTAGTTTTTTTAACGCCATTTCATCTTTATCTAAAGCAATAATACAATCGTTTTCATTCAAAAAATATTCTACACAAGCTTTTCCAATACCCTTTGCTGCTCCAGTAATAATTATATTTCTATTTGCCATAATTTAAGTTATAAATCGTGGTTCTATTTGACCAACAACTTCTGTTTTATATGAAAAACAACGTCCAGCCATTGGATTTTCATCTTTTTCTTTATCGGAAAGATTTAAGTTAGATGTTGTAATCAACAAGGTTTTTAAATCTTCCCCACCAAAACAACAACTTGTAGTATGCAATACTGGCACATAAATATCTTCAATCCAAGTCCCAGATGCATCAAAATGGCTTACTTTACTACCCAACCACATGGCAACCCAAAAACCACCTGCACTATCAATGGTCATACCGTCTGGATACTCATTTTTTTTCCACTGAATATGATTTCTTCTATTTGAGATCTCCCCTGTTTCAACGTCATAATCATAAGCATACATCACATTTTTAAAGGTATCAATCATGTAATAGATTTTTGCATCAGGACTCCACCCCATGCCGTTGGTTATAAAAATTTGTTCTTCTAAACAATCCCAACTTTTATCGTGATGCAAACAATACAACTTTCCTGTTGCATTAGCTCCATCGTATTCCATAGTTCCTGCAAAGAAACGTCCTTTAGGATCTACAGCGCCATCATTCATTCGTCTTTCAATAACATCTAATTCAGGTGAATTATCAATTAATTTTAGTTGATTTGTGCTTTCATCATAAAATCCAAAACCATCACGAACACCAGCAACAATTTGTCCTTTATCACATAAAGCCATCACGCCCAATTCTTGACCAACATTATATGTTTCAAAAACTCCTGATTTAAAATCTACTTTATAATAATCGCCTTTCAATAAATCAACACAATAGAATTTTTGAGTTATTGGACACCAAATCGGCCCTTCTCCATGTTGCGGTTTAATATCAAAAATTGGAATTGCTTTCTTCATTTAATGCGAACAATTTGTGCTTAATTTTGTTTTAATGACCTGACGAGGTTCTAATTTTAGCCATTCTTTTTCCATGCGTTCCAAATCTGGTTTTGTCACCCATTTTGAACTCCATGGCTCTAACGCTGTAGCATACGTTTTCCCCCACCAAGGCGCATCTTGTGTGGCGTAGCGCTCTTGCCAATACCATAAGGATTTAAAAATAGATTTGTCCCAGTGTATTGAAAAGGACATCATATCGGTTTTAATTTTGTAATAAGCATCTTCAGTGAAATCACTCAAATACGCTAAATCACTAAATTTTTTATTAGTAGATTTTAATATCTTTTGAGCATCAATTTGTTTATCGTCAATAGTTTTTACCATTGGAAAATCTTGAATCTCTCCAGGTTTAAACAGTCTGTGTTTCTGCATCGTTTCTTCTGCTAAAAATTTAGTCGCAGACGTTTCAATAGTTGCTCCTTCGGATAAAAAGGGCAGCCCAAAGGCGATATGATGCCCCCACATAAGATGCAAATGCGTATCAGATTCATTGGTTAATGTTTCATCAATACATAGTTGCGAGCTTCCTTTTTTAAGAGTCAGTGTTTTTTCAATTAATATAGGAAATCGTAAAGGGCGTGTCCATAATTTTACACTGACTTCATTTTCTGAAGCATTAATAATTTCATAATCCCACGGAATTAAAGACACTTCACCATGCTGTCCTAATTCTGCTCCTCTATAATTTATTGGCGCGCTGTTGGGCAAAATTTCTTGCCAACCACCATAATAATAATCTTCAAATTGCGAATTAGTATCTCGTTTTTGCGAAAAAATATCACGAGGATTAATAATATCTTTATCTAATTTCAGCATTAAATCAATTCCAACTGGCTTATAAATAAACTGAAAAATATCACTCCCTCTGCCTGCCAAAATTCCAATTTTGAGATACTCGTTTTCCATGATAATGGTTTTCATACCATTAATGTCTCCTTTATCATTTATGCGACAATCTTTACTCATACCGTATCAATTAGGGCTTTCATGTAACCCAAAGCATATGCCATACTTGCGTGCCAAGGCGCATCGCAACTCATGGCTGGACTATGGTCTGGAATTAAAATACCCTGATAATTGTTTTTCTTTAAAATACGGATGGCTTCTGCCATATCTAAATCGCCTTCATCAACAAAAACTTCACGATAATTAGGCACCTTCCCTTTTACATTTCTAAAATGAATATACCCAATATTATCGGCTGCACTATGTTTGTCAAGGGTTTTGAGCACATTGCCTTCAATCATTTCTTGAAGGGTTCCCATGCAAAATTCAAAACCATTGCTTGAACTATCTGATAAAGCTAATAGTTTTTCATACTCCTTTATGCTATGAAATAATCGTGCTGAATTTCGCATTTCTGGCATTGGCGGATCATCAGGATGTGCCACCATTTTAATGCCATACTCCTCTGCAACAGGCAAAATTTCTTTTAAAAACCAAGACAAACGTTCCCACATGTCTTCTCTCGTAATTTTAGGCAAATTTTCATGAGAAGCTTCTGTATCATAAGTCATATTCCAAACCATCCCTTTTTTTATGGGTTGATTGATATCTATGTCATTTTCATTAAATCCAACAGTCATCGCATTTCCACGTCCAAAAGGTTTATTTGTCCAACCCCAAACACCTGCAATACTAAAATAATAACCAATAATTGGGATGCCTGCTTTTCCAATATTAGCAACCATATATTTAAGATTGCTCATTTGTTGATCTCGTTTTGGACCGTCCAACAAAATATCAAACCAATGCGAAGGGTCAAAATTCTCAATAGCTTCCCAAGTTAAACCATGAGATTCAATGTCCTTTTTCAATCGAATCAAATCATCATATTCCCATAAGTTTTTCTGATTTTTGGTAATTCCCCAACCATTCAGATAATTTTGAGAAAGCCTTGGATTAGAACCCCCTTTTATATAATCTACCAACTGCACCACTAAATGCGTTGCTCCCGCTTGTCGCGCAAACTCAAAGTTATTTTTTGTGAGTAAACTTTTGTATAAACCGAGTCCTAATTTGGGCATATTTATCAACAATAATATCTAATTAATTTGTATTTTTAAAGTAAACTTTTAAGCCATTGAAATTTAAGCAATTTATTTTAATTTTCTCAATATTTACAGTTGTTTGCTGTAAAAAAAATGTTTCTGAAAAAACAGTAAAAAACACAAATTTCAAACCTTGTTGGGATGCGCATATTGAAGCCATTCCAAATATGTATTTTGACAGCTTGTTTACTCGTTATAAAAATGGCTGGACAGGTGGTGACGCCACGTATTCTATCGTATTAAATGATTCAACCAATATTTGGATATTTGGCGATACTTTTTTAGGTGAAGTTGATGAAAACAGAAGTCGAAATTCTACCGAAATATTAATAAATAACACGTTTGTTCTTCAAACAAAAAACACTTTTAAAACTTTACATGGAGGAACTCTCGAAAAACCTGAAGCTTTTTTAAAACCGCCAGAACCTAATTGGTGGTATTGGCCAGGGCATGGGCAAATTCATAATAACACCTTACAAATTATGATGTTTGCTTTAGGCAAGCCAGATGAAGATATTGGTATTGGTTTTGAATATAAGGCTGTTGATTTAATAACACTTTCATTGCCTGATTTTAAAGTTATTTCTACAGAACGGCGCATGCCTTTTCAAGGTATTAACTATGGTGCTTTCCTGCTTTTTGAAAATGGTTACACTTATATTTATGGCGCAAAACGAGAAGCTACTGCTAAATATTTACATGTAGCGCGTGTTAAAGGCAATGATATTTCACAGCCTTGGGAATACCTTTCTAAAGAAAATATATGGGCTGAAACTTTTGTAAACAGCAAACCATTGTTTGAAAGTGTTGCAGAGCAATTCAGTATTTTGAAACGAAATGATGATTTTTATTTAATGACACAAAACTATGATTTAGACCCAGAACTTTTTATATATAATGGAAAATCGCCTTTGGGACCATTTAAAACTAAGCAAACCTTATACTGCACACCAGAAACCAATGGAGACATTATTACCTATAATGCTTTTGTGCACGAACAATTCTCAACAAAAAACAATCTGCTCATTTCCTATAACATTAACAGCTTAAAATTTGAAGACATTTTTAGTGATGCCGATAATTATAGACCGCGATTTATTAATGTAACTGGATGGAATAAAACGAAATAAATTATGAAGTATTTAAATATTGTATCAATTGCTGCAATTGTGTTGCTTTTAGCTTGTAAAAATTCGGAAAAAAAGGAAACTATTGAAACTAAAAAAGAACCTTTAAAAGAATTAACTTTTACTGCCGAAGCTGCTCCAGAATGGACAGTACTTATGGAACGCACCTCTGGTTGGTTTGCTGCGGATGGTATTTTTACTATTCCACTTAACGGAAAAGAAGAACAACAAGTAAAAGACAAAAAAACCTTATTTATTTTTAGTGATACTTATATTGGTGAAGTAGAAAATGGCGTGCCAAAACCCGGAAATGTTATGGTAAATAATACTACGGCATGGATGCATGGTAACGAGCCTGATAAAGCAAAGATAGATTTTGAATTTAATACGGATGAAAACGGAAAACCGAAATCCTATTTTATTCCAAACAACGTATTAGCAAAAGAGAACGAATATTATTGGTTAGGTGATGGTTTCATTAATCATGAAAAAGAAAATGCATTATACATTTTTGCTTATCATGTGCATAAGACAGGTTCTAATGTTTTCGATTTTGAACAAACAAATATTAGTTTACTTAAAGTTGAAAACCCAACTAAGGAGGGAATAAAAACCCAAATTCAAATACCAACTGAATTAGGCTTTGTTCATGAAGATACTCAAAAACGTGCTTATTTTGGCTGTGGTATTTTTGTGAATACCAAAGAAGCCAATGCGCCAAACCCTGATGGTTATGTTTACATTTATGGCGTTATTGAAGGTGATAAAAGTTTAGTAGCTGCACGTACGTTGCCAAAAAATATTGAAAATTTCGATTCTTATACTTTTTGGAATGGTAGCGACTGGGTAAAGGATAAACAGCAAATAGTATCATTAGCGGATGGTGTTTCTAATGAATTGAGTGTAACGCCAACTGGCGATGGTCGTTATTTATTAACGTTTCAAGTTTTAGGTATTTCTGATAAAGTGGGTATTCAAGTAGGAGAAAGTCCTATTGGCCCTTTTGGAAAAGTGCATCAAGTATATACTACTCCAGAATATGCCGAAAAGAATTTATTGCCTTATAATGCTAAAGCGCATTATCATTTATCGAAACCTGGTGAATTATTGATTAGTTATAACACCATTACTCTTAATTTTTGGGAAGATATTCAGAAGGATGCTACCATTTATCATCCACGGTTTATAAAGGTGAAATATGAATAAAATACGATACAATTCATTTAACATAACTATACTTTTTTTATTCAGGAAAATTCATCTTCTTTAAAATATCTTGAAAACGTTTATCATTTCTAATCGGGTCATACCAATGCTCAATTTGCATGAAAAGGAGAAACCATGATTCTTCATCATAAGCTTGCTCCAACAAATCAAGTGCTTTGTCATTTTCACCAATACCCAAATGTATAAAGGCCCTTTGGCATGCTGGCAAATAATTTGTTTTTGCAGCTTCATTATAATAATTAGCCATCTCTTTTGCAATTTCATACTCGCCAGCTTCACCCAAAGCATGACCTAAACCGCCCCCAACTTCTACTGTACCATCAGATAGTTCAAAAGATTTAAAATAGGTTTCAAGCGCATCTTCATGCGCTTCTAAACCATTATATGCCATACCCAACCAATCATATGCCCAAGGTATTGTAGAATCTTTTTCAATAGCTTTAAACATTAAAGGTTTCATTTTTTCGTAATCTTGAATGAAATAAAAAACAGAAGATCGAGCTATTAAATAATCACCAGTATGATCCATTTCTGCCACCAAATCAGATTGGGCAAGCCCTTCATCAATACGCTTGATAGCCATAAGATATAAAGTGTACCAATGTCTTGCGCCTAAATTTGTAGAGTCTACTTTTATAGATTTTTTAAATGATTGTTCAGCTGCATTCCAATCTCTATCTATAAAACTTAATATTCCAGCTATTTTTTGAACATTAGAATCTAACGAATCTAAAACAAATGCTTTTTTTAACATGTGTTTTGCTTCAGGAATAGTTTGTTCTCTTGGCTTAAAGCCAAAAGCATATAAAATGATGTTAGTTTCTGAAACACCTAAATAGTTATAAATATTTGTGGAATCTGAAGCAATTTTAGCTTTATAATCTTCAATTTGAGCAGTGAGTCCGTTGCGATGTTTTGCCCCTAATGCAACAAGAATATTTTTATCTAATTGATAATTTTTCTTTTTTTGGCAACTTATTAAAACAGCCAACAAAGCTATTAAAAGACAAAATTTTAACGTTTTCATAAGCTAATAATTTAGTGCTTTTTCCAGCTTTGTTCAATTTCCTCTAAGGTTTTTCCTTTGGTTTCAGGAATAAATTTATAAGTAAATATTACAAGTATTATAGCATTTGCCATAAATATCCAAAACGTCATGGTTTCGCCCATTTCTAATAAAACTGGTGTGAATTGCGAAATTAAAACTACACCAACCCAAAGCACCATAATAGCTAAAGACATAGCAATACCACGCGTTTTTGTTGGGAAAATTTCTGAAATCAACACCCAAGGAATCGGCCCTAAAGACGTTGCAAAACAACCAACAAAGCCTAAAATTAGAATAAGCAACCAAGGCCCAGATGTTAAATCTAATTGATACAATAATCCTATGCCAAATAAACAAAGAGCCATACCAGTTACACCCCAAAGTAAGAGTGTACGTCTTCCTAATTTATCAATATATTTTATGGCTACAAAAGTGAAGATGGTATTAACAATGCCAATAATAACCGTTTGCATTAAAGCAGAATCTACACCAAAACCTGCACTTTTTAATATTTCTGGCGCGTAGTACATGATGGCATTAATACCTGTAATTTGTGAAAACAATGCCAGAAAAACACCTATAATCATTGCCATACGTAAACCAGGTTCAAATAACTCCTTTAAGGTCCCTTTTTCCTGACCTAAAGCTGCTTTAATTTCCTGGTGAACTTCTTTTGCTTTTTCTTCAGAATTTATACGAGATAAAATACTTAAAGCCTCATCATGTCTCCCTTCTTTAGATAACCACCTTGGGCTCTCTGGCACAAAAAATAATGCAATAAAAAACAGTAAAGCAGGAATAACTTCTGATCCTACCATATAACGCCAACCAGTTTCTATATTCCAAGCTTCAGTACTAAACTGCGCCACTTTATAGTTGAAAAAGAAAACAATATTTATTCCCAAAACAATAGCCAATTGATATAAGGATACTAAAGTACCACGTTTTTCTGCTGGAGCAATTTCCGAAATGTATAATGGTGATAACATAGATGCAGCACCAACACCAACACCGCCAATAATTCTCGCAACTACAAAAAACACATAACTATCTGCAATGGCAGACCCTATAGCCGAAACGGCAAACAAAAATGCTGTGATTAACAATGTTTTTTTTCGCCCTATTTTATCTGCTATATAACCCGCAATGGCTACGCCTAAAACACAACCGAATATTGCAGAGGAAACCGCAAATCCTTTTTGGTTAACACCTAAACTAAATTTGGTTTCTAAAAAGCCAATAGCTCCTGAAATTACTGCGGTGTCGTAACCAAATAGTAATCCGCCCAAAGCTCCTATAATGGTAATCTTTAATAAGTATTTTTTGTTTCCCATGGTATTTGTTTAGTTAGTGTTTATTAGTTCTTATCTTTCAAGAAAAAGAGTTGTTAAAATCTGGTACTACAAAAATTTGGTTTTACGTTAGATTGAATCACTTTTGCTTCGGTATCACCAAGATTTATTAAAGTATAGTTTTTGGTATTTGCAGGAATAACAAATGTTTCGGCATAATGAATTATCATACTTCTATTACCAGTTACTACCTTTATTTTAGTGCCTTCAACCAAATTTAGAATATGACATTGGTTGTTGGTTTGCATATACATTTCATTATGAAATTCAAATCTAAAAATCTCATAAAAATGCTTTGGATGTGTACTTAATTGTACTGTTTGCCAATCGTTTCCTTTATCTATTATACTTTCTTTTGAAATATATTCATCCTTAACCTTATCACCTTGACAATCAAAATCAACCACTTGCATACCACGTTCTATATTTAAAGGACGTGGGTTACCATCTAAATCCAATCGCATCCAATCATACATCTTAAAGGTATAGATATAAGGTGTACTACTTATTTCCAGCACCAAATTATCTCTACCAGAACAATGAATAGTTCCGTTAGGGATTAAGAATAGGTCATGCTTTTTAGCAGGATGTTTCTGAATGTATTTTTCAGTATCCATTGTTTCGGATTTGTCATTACTTTCTTTTAAAGCCGCATGAAACTCTTCGCGTTGCACACCTTCTTTAAATCCAAGATATACTTGAGCTTCAGGTTCTGCTTCTAAAATATAATAGGTTTCATCTTGTGTGAACGTTTCACCAAAATTCTCTCTAATAAATTCTGGTGTTGGGTGACATTGTAAGGACAGGTTTGCACCATCATACGTGTCAAGATAATCAAAACGAATAGGGAATTCGTATCCAAATGTTTCTGCTGCATCACCAAGCATGGCTTTATGATCGTTAAACATGAGCATATCAAAAGAGACTTCCAATCGTGTTTTGTTATTAGAGAATACCACGCCATTTTCTGGCACAATCAATTCGAAAGACCACGCGTAGTTCACTACATCTTGCGATAATCCTACAATCTTATTTTTTATCCAATGTCCTCCCCAAACTCCAACTTCAAACCAAGGTCTTGCTCTAAATACACTACGGGTCATTTGATTAAGCCCATCTCTTAAGGCTTTTCCAGTAGCCCACGAGATATCTTCAAAATATTGTCCGTCAACTATAATATCAATATCACTTAGTATATTTGCTTTGTGTTTGTTTAATGCCACCCAATCCACAAAATACATGCGCTTATATTGTAGTTTTGGTGGTAAAACTTCTTCTGCCCCAAGATTAAGAAGCGAGCCAGAACGAGATCGATATTGAATTTCGTTTTTAGGAATATCGACATAAATTGTTTTACTTTTCCAATTACTTAATGAAGCACCACAACCAAATATGATGCTTAATGTGTTGTCATCTTTTTGAATACTATTCAATTTTACTTCATCAAAGAAATCTTTTAATTCTCCAGTAAATACCCTACCAAAAACAGCATCATCTCCACCTAAAAAAGGTTCGATAAGCTTATCAATAGTTTCAACATCTTTATATGCAACATCAACAGAATACGTTATGCAATTAACCCCAAGAGTATTGAGTTCTTTGGTAAGATGCAATATAAAATCATCCCAGTATATTCCTATAAATCCATCTATAACAACCGATTTTTCAGTGGCTATTTGTTTTGCTAAACTCTTATAACCTTGATGAATGGAATCATTAATTTCAAAAGTTGGAAAAACTTCATAACCATCTTTTTCTTTGTCTTCACCATTAATTGGCATTAAAAACTGACTCGTATTTCTTTTATTTCTCAATTGTGTCTTACAGTTACTTATCATTTTTTGTACAGCTCCTAAAATAGCCGAATCTTCAGTATCTGTTGAAATCACAACTTTAGGAATTGTACCGTTTAAACTATTCTGAAAATTATCTCTAAACAAATTATAGCTTCTGGCAATATTTCCACCAATAACCAAATAATCGGTTTTAAAATCTTGAAGTAACGGCGCTAAAAACTTACCTAAATTAGATCCGAAATCCTCAAAAATTTGTTTTACTTTATTAGATGTTTGGGCTTTATCAGCAATCACTTTCACATTAGCTGCACTATGCCCAATTTCATGTTTATAGGTTTCTAAAAACCAGTTGGTTCCCAACCAGTCTTCAGAACGCTTTCCTTTAAATGGCAAATTATAAATCTCGCCATTTGCTGGAACGTTATTCGCTTTATTAACTATAGCTCCGCCAGTCATAAAACCAGAACCAATACCTGTACCAAGTGTTATAGCAGTAACATTGCTTCCTGTTAATGAGTTTCTCCAAGCTTCGCCTAAAAGAAAACAATTGGCATCATTTACAAATACTATTTTATCTGGTGAATTGATGAATTCCTTTAAATGATTGTATATATATGTCTTAATATCTACACCAAAAAGTTTATCATATTTATTGCAGTTGAATATTTTAGAAATCCCTTTTTCATAATCTAAAGGCCCAGGAATTGAAACCCCAATGCCTCGAATAGTTTGGTTATGATTTTTAAGACATATTTTCATGCCTTCAACCATGGTTGACAATATAGTTAAAGCATCTTGCTGGCTATCAACAGTGATATGCATCTTACTATCTTTAACGATATTTTTATTGTTAATATCCACAATCGCAATTGTCAAATGGCTTCCTCCAATATCAATTCCTAATGCGAAATCATTCATCATATATTAAATAGTTATAATTGAGATTGCTTTAAATTATCTCGTTAATTATTAAAAATTTCAATGGTTGCATCATCAGGAATAGTAACGGTTTTTGAAGATTGCGATAAATAGCCTTCGCCATTATAAAATTCCACTTTACGCTTTTTTCCGTTAGATAAACTGATGATACCATACATCGTTTTTGCATCAACTTTTATTGTTTTGCCTTTAGTTGCAACTTTATAAACCTTTAAATCGTCATTATTTTGGGTTGCTAAAACAAGGTTTCCGTTTGCTGTTGCCACTTGCACTAAAGCCCTAGCGTCGCCATCAACCATAAAACCTGCTGTATTAAAATTTTGAACTTGAAAATGTCCGTTTCCATCACCTTTTAAATACCATCCTAGAGACGCATCATATTGCCCATAGCCCACTTCTGCATGATAAAAATTACCTACTAAAAGCACATCTAAATTTCCATCTAAATCAAAATCGCTAATAGTTGTTCCCATTACTGGAGCAAATTGTGCTTGTATTGGTAAATCGTGAATTTTAAATGCTCCGCTTCCTAAATTTTCAACATAAACACTTTTTAAATGTGTTGCATTAAGTGTGTTATAAGGTGTATCTAAAGCAATATCTTTAATGGTTGCTGATGCGTATTGTTGGTACGTACGAAACTTCTTTTTTACAAATACCATCTGATCTGCAAGTAAATCCCGTGATGCAAAAGGGTAGCTTCTATAAACGCCATCGGGATCTTTAGAATATGTAGAAATTACAGGATCTATTTTTCGGTCTTTATCAAAATCGCCCAAAGCCAGTGTGATAGGATATTCTTTTGAAGCTTTAAAAACTGAATTCTCACCAAGATTTCCTATAATGTAATCGATGTCGCCATCGTTATCAAAATCGCCACCATTAACACTATTCCACCAACCATTCGAGTTTTTAAGTTCTATTTTTTCCAAAAGGTTTCCGTTGTTATTCTTATAAATCGTAATTGGCATCCATTCGCCAACAAGCATTAAATCTATCCAACCATCATTATTATAATCCGTCCATAATGCTGAAGAAACCATACCTAATTTTGTGTTTCCAAACATTGAATTGGTAATGTCTTTAAACGTTCCTTTTTCGTTATTAAGCAAGTAACTTTTTGGTGATTCTCCATATTTCCCTGGCACTACACGACCACCAACAAAAAGATCTAAATCACCATCTTTATCATAATCTGAAGCGATAACACTACTTCCGCTAGAATTTATTTTTGGTAAATTATTTGATTTTGAAAAATTTCCATTTCCATCATTTATGTAAAACCTGTCTTGATGATACCCTTCATCAAAAATTTCGCTGCTGCCACTAACGACATACAAATCGTTATCTCCATCATTATCCGCATCAAAAAACAACGAACCCATATCTTCATGATTTTTTTTAAAAGACATAGAAATGGAATCGAATGTGCCGTTAGCTTTTTGTTTAAAAAGCTTACCTGAATAATCAAAAGAGCCCCCAATATAAATATCATCAAGGTTATCGCCATTAACATCGGCGACGGTTATTGCTGGCCCATTGTTAGAATAATTTTGAGGAATTAAAGGTTCTCTTTTAAAATCTGGAAAAATTAATTCTTTTTGATTGAATTGAAGCTCACCTTCATTTGTGATTTCAGTAAAAAGCCATTTTGAATACGCTTTGTTTATTTTAGATTCAACACTTGCGTTCTCATAATTTAAAACAAGCGTAGAATTTAAAGTAAGGCCTTTTAAAATTTCGCTTTTACCATCAAACCATGTTACTTTTAAACTATCTACTAATGCGGTTTCAGGAAACCCAAAATGCAATTGAGGCGCCATTGCTGATTGGAATCCTCTGGTTGTATTATTTTCGGCAAACTGAATACGCCCATTTGAGTAAACCCATACTTTAGCACCAATACCGTTTGGGTTATTTTTTGTACCGTTAAATTTTAATGTAAGGTACTTATTTTTAGATGTTTCAACTGTTTTGTTTTTTAAAACGGTTGCTTCTTCGTTTAAGTTATTTGCTACAACATCCAAATCGCCATCATTATCTAAATCTACATAAACCGCTCCATTTGAAAAGGTTGGAGACGCAGAAGTCCATTCTTTTGAAACATCTGTAAAAGTTAAGTCTCCGTTGTTTTTATAAAAATAATTTTGTTGCTTTATTTCTGGAAGTTTAATAATACTTGCCAAATACATACTATCGGCTTTTTGCTTTGTTGTAAACATAGAGTGCCGCTTTCTATAGACAATAAAGTCTAAATCCGTCATGTCTTTTAAATAGCCATTCGTAACATACAAATCTTTATTGCCATCTAAATTAAAATCGGCAAAAAGACCTGCCCAACTCCAACCTGTACTGCTAATTCCCGATAATTGCCCTATTTCGCTAAAATGTGGTTTATCGGTATTCAAACCATTATTTAGTTGCAATGTGTTACGCATATATTGCGGCTGGTAGCCAAGATACTTCCCATATTCGAAGAAATCATAATTTGGTTTACTAAGCATTGTTTTTTTCTTAGCATTGGTTGCCGGTAACATATCCATAACTAAAATATCTGAAAATCCATCGTTATTAATATCGGCTATATCATTGCCCATACCGTTATGACTTTGATGTTTTATACTCGTTTCAATTTCATTTTTAAAAGTTCCGTTGCCTTGATTGATGTACAAAATATCATTGGATACAAAATCATTGGACACATAAATATCTGGGTATCCGTCTTGATTGATATCGCTAATACCAACACCCAAGCCAAAACCTTCAATGGTAATACCAGCTTCTTTTGAAACATCTTCAAATAAAGGATGTCCATTATCACCTAAGCCGTTATTTCTGTATAACTTATCTGTGTTTTCAGATTCGCCATTAAGTTTTTTGTTCTTTGGTGTGTTTAAACCCTCCATTTCATGCATATGATTTAGTAAATACATGTCTAAATCGCCATCTAAATCATAATCAAAAAAAGCGGCTTGAGTAGAATATGATGTATCTGCCAAATTATAAGCCTCAGCCATTTCATTAAATGTACCATCTTTTTGATTTACAAACAGCTGGTTTTTTCTTTTATTAGAATCTGTACTGCCCGAAACGCATACATAAATATCTAACCAGCCATCGGCATTAATATCAATCATTGCAGCACCAGATGCCCAAGACGTTGTAGTTGTATTGGATCGTTTAGTAATGTCTTCAAATTGAAAACCCCCTTTATTTAGATACAATTTGCTTGACACTTGGTTTCCTGTAAAATATAAGTCGACTAATCCATCATTATTTACATCGCCTGCTGCAACACCCCCACCATTAAAATAGTAGATATAATTTAAAATATTTAAATCACCGTCTAATGGTAAATCGTTAGAAAAATTGATTCCTGTTTTATTATGTTTAAATATTTGAAATGTTTTATTGCTATTAGTGCTAGTTTTTTTGCAAGAATAGATTAAAAGAAAGCTAAAAAAAAAGTACAGATACTTTCTCATTTATTTTTTGAATTCTTTTAGTTTGACAATAATTTTTCAAATAACCACTCATGTGCTTTATCCTTTTGTTCTTGGTAGCTAAAATGCCCTTCGTCTGGCATGATGTTCAAAGTTTTTGGAGCAGTTATTACATTATATGCTGAAAACATTGATGTAGGCGGACAAACAGTATCATTATACCCCCAACCGTAAAAACCTGGAGTTTTTAAAATTCGAGCAAAATTCACAACATCGTAGTATTTAGAAGTTTCTATTCTAGCCAGCGTATTGTTTAATGAGGCATTTGTTTTATCAAATAAATGAGGCCATCCACCAGCTCTTCCATGAAGGTAACCTGTTAAATCACACAATGCAGGATAGTAACTCACTAAATATTTTACTCTACTATCTAAAGCTGCTGTTACAATTGATAAAGCGTTACCTTGACTGCCGCCATATACCGCCAAATTTTCACCGTCATATTTATCTAACGAACTAATGAAATCAACAGATCTTACACATCCTAAATACACACGTTTATAATAATAATGATCCTTGTTATCTAGATTTATATTCCAATAATCCCAAAGGGCACCATTCCATAAATCGCCATGTAAATTTGGTTCTTTACTTATTGTCGGAACGCCGTGAATACGAATTTCAAACGTAATAACGCCTTGCTTCACATGTTCATCTTGCACCATAAAATGTCCCCAAACACCAGCACCAGGAACTTTTAATATTGCGGGATATTTTCCTTCTTTTTTTGGAACACTCAAAACACCATAAACCTTAGCGTTGGCACGATAATTTCTGATATTTACATGGTAAACATCAATATCCCTATCGCTTAATTCGGGCACGAATTCCATTTTAGGAAGCATAGGTATTTTTGCCGCTTCAGCTTTGGCATTATCCCAAAACTCAACAAAATCTTTGGGCATTGTAGTAGTTGGTTTGATCTTGTTGGCTTCAAATGCAGCAGTAGCCGTACCTGTATATGTTTGTCCATCTACTATTGCTGTAACAGCACACCTTAAAAAACCTGGGGTTTTCATTGTTCCGCCTTTGACTGTATGTGTTCCTTCAGGTAGTGTAATTATTTCAGATTGCCAAGGTTCCATTTTTTCGGGCATTACTTTATAAGCGATTTCAATACCCTTAACTAGATTGCCAAACTTCAAAACCGTAATATTAAAGTTTACATTTTCCCCTAATTTATAATTCCAGTCATCATGATCTGGTGCTACAATTACAGAAACAGGCTTATTTGAATATCCCCATTGCGCATTGACTGCAAATGTGCTTATGAAAACAAGCGTTATTAACGAAATAAAATATTTGGTTCGACTAGAAGTTCCCATACATTAAATTTATTACTATAAACATTAATTTTCCTTACCCCAACTTTTATTGGGTTTAGACCCTAAAACAATCTCTAAATGCCCTCCTTTTTGAAAATCATCGTGTAAAAACCAATAGGTATTTAGCGCTTTATTATTTAATGAAGCACTTTGAATGTACATGTTTTCTACTGAATTATTTACCGTAGTAATTGTAAATTCTTTGCCTTTATAATACCTGTTATCTAATTCAATTTTAATTTCATCAAATACAGGACTGGTTAATTCATATCTTGGCTTAATCGCATTATTTCCTCTTAAACTGAATAACCCCATAGACATGAGGGCACTCACACCACTCATTTGTCCTTGATCTTCGTCATGTCCGCCATAGCCTTGATCTGGAGTAACACCACCGTAAGCTTGTTCATTGACTTTACGTACCCAATATTGCGAAAGCCAAGGTTTCCCAACGTGATTAAATACATGCGCATTTGAACACCCTGGTTGGTTAGCATAACTGATGTATCCATTGCTATAACCAAAAACAAAATCGTTAGGTTCTGCTTGCTCAAAAGCATAGTTCAATTTTTCGGCAAGTTTGTCGTTGCCTCCCATAATTTCTGAAAGCTTATCAATATCATGAGATACTTGCCATGTACCTTGCCATGCATTAGATTCTATCCAACCCTCTCCATTTAAAGGATCTTTGTGCAGCCAATTTCCTTTGGCATCTTTTGGAAGTACCAAACCTAATTCCTCATTAAATAATAAAGGCCAAGTTTTAGAACGTCTTAAAAATTCTATATAATCTTTTTTCTTATTTAACTTTTTAGCCATTTGCGATAACGACCAATCTTGAAATACCCATTCTAATGTTTTTCCGGCATTACCAGGACAGTAACCATTAGCTATATAAAACTGAAGCTCTTCAGGGGTATCCCCCATCATACCACCTGGCATATGATTTTGTTTCGTTAGTTTATAAGCATGTTTAGTATCCACTTTAGTCATCAAATCCTTCATCATCGTACTAGCAATTAAGTTACTTGCAGGCGTACCTGTCATAATATACGAATAGCCGCCAGCAATAGCACCCCGAGGTAGTAAACCGCCATTATCTGCATACTGTACTAATGAGGCTGAAAAATCATCCATAATTTCTGGCCATGCGAGACCCCAAAGTATATTGAGGTTCCATTGCGATAGCCAAAGCGCATCAAAATTATACATATTGAATTTTGCTTTACCGTTAACCATTGGCAATTTTCTAACTTTTAAATCGACTACCGAAAAGTTATGATAACGATCTGTAGCCTGTGTATAATCTGGATAATCACCACTTACGTCATTAAGAATATGCCTACCTAATAAAACGTGCCATAAATCTGTATAAAATTTTGTTTGCTGATTATCTGAGCCTCCTTTAATTTTTATTTTTGAAAGTTTTTCGTTCCAAATAGCAACGGATTCATTTTTATACTTATCAAAATCCCAATGCTTTGCTTCGGTTTGCATATTTTTTCTAGCATTCTCAATAGAAGTATATGAGATGGCTACTTTCATTTGAATTTCGTCTCCAGCTTTTACATCATATTTTGTCGAAACACCTGTTGTTGGTGCATTCCAATAACTTTGTGTGATTATTCCTGGAAAAACAATAGAATCACGACGTGTCATTTTCGAGGTGCCTTTTAAGGCTGAAATGTTACTTAACTTTTCTTTTTCATTCCATCCGTCAAAAGACTTAAATGCTTTATCAAATTTTATTACGAAAAATATTTTTACCTTTTCGGGACCGCCCCAAAAACGTCCAGCAGAATCAAAAGAACCTTCATATTCTGTATCGCTTACTTTTTTAACATCGGCATTAATCATGGTCGAATTTCCTAAATAACCGCCCAAATTTGTTAAAATATTTGCTTCATCATCCTTGGTATATCTAAAACGATATAATGCTGTTCTTTTAGTACTCGTTAATTCTGTCCACACATGATGATCTTTTAAATACACACGCTGATACCCTGGCATTGCAATTTCATCATCGTGACTAAATTCAGATTTCCAGGCTTGCGCACCTTTTGATGGATTTATGTCTCCTAAAGTTGGCATAATTTGAATTCCAGATAGGCACCAACCATGCACATTCCCAAAACCCAAAACCTCTGTGGAGTTATAATTATAACCACCACCATATTGATTTTTATTTCGTGTTACTGGTGCAGCAGCCACCATTCCCATGGGTCTTGCTCCTGGTGTAAAAAAGAAATATCTGCCTTTAGCTGATTCAATGAATGGGTTAACTTTTGAGACATAATCTGTGGTACTTTCTATAGAGGGAAATATTTCAATTTCAGATAAACCCAAATTAAATCCTTCGCCGTCCGTAACTACAAAACGCACCCATTTTACTTTTCTTTTTGAAAATGAAATCGCTTTTGGAGCACCGTTATTCGGTATGGTAGTAACTGTAATTTCACTGCCATCACTAAATTTTAGTTTTCCACCGGCAGTATGCTCGTTGTAACTTGGGCGATCATACAACACTATTTTATTAATGGATTGCGGCGTGTTCCATTCTAATTGTATCCACGGCAATCTGGTTTCTCCCCATGCTCGTTTAAAACCTTCGCAAGCCCATTCACCTTGATTATCTATTCTAATAATACCATCGGTTACATTATTGGCAGGAAAATTTGATTCTGAAGTAGAAGCTGTGACTTTTGCTTGAGGTGCAATGTTGTGAGGTGTAGCACTTAATAGTTGAATACTGAATGCTATAATTATAACACTCAGTATTCTTTCTATTTTCAATTTATTTTTGCTATTAATTCCTCTATTTAATATTGAATTGGTTTGTACCATTTTTAATAACCCGTATTTTGGTCCAGATTAGGATTTAAATCTCTTTCTCTTTGTGGTATTGGGAATAAATTATGTTTTGGTTCGGCAACTGGCAAACCTGGTTTTGCACTATTTACTTTTTCGGCAAGTTTACCATAGCGAACCAAATCAAACCAACGCTGACCTTCCCAAACAAATTCTTTTCTTCTTTCTAAGAGAATAGCATCTTTAAAATCCTCATAACCCATTGCTGTTAAATCTGGCAATGCTCCTGCATCCATTCTAGATCTGGCTCTTACTCTATTAATAGCATCTAAAGCTGGTTGTGTAGATCCATTGTTAATTTCATTTAAAGCCTCTGCATACATTAAAAGTACATCCGAATATCGAATAAGTTGTAAATCGTTTGCAGTACCATTTACATCGAACTCATTTACTTGATCCCAATATTTAACAACTCTAGGTCCTCCAAAATCAATAGTTTCTCCATTAATAATATCTTCTGTCATAAAAGTTACTTCCTTTCTACGATCGTTATCATCAAAAGCATTATATAAATCGAGGGTTGGTTGCTCTAATCCGCCAGCATTTGGACGCCCGCTATAAACACTTGGCAGTGTTCTAAAAACTAAGTGGCCACCTTCCCATAAGGTTGAAAAGACATCAGGTCCTTCAAAAAAACTAATCGCAAATAAAACTTCTTTACCATTGTTATTAGGGATTAGAAATACGTCGCCAAAATCATCCCAAAGATCGAATTGATCACCAGGTTGCACTCCAATTTCTTCCAATTTAGTCTTTGCTAATTGATAATTTTCGCTTCCTCCTTGTTGTAATGCTGCTTTTGCTATATATGCTTTAGCAGAATATGACGTTGGTCGCCCATTATCCTCTCCTACTTGAATATCTGGTAATGATGTTTCAGCACTACCAAGATCTAAGAAAATTTGCGTGTATACATCGGCTCTTGAGCTTCTAGGTAAATATGCACTTGATTCAAAAGTTGTTGTTGGCTCTAATTGTAAAGGAACATCGCCAAAAAAACGAACCAATTCAAAATACAATAAACCTCTCATAAAATAGGCTTCACCTAAAAGATTTTCTTTAACATCCTCGTTCATGTCTATATTTGGAATATTTAATATCGCTAAATTAGCTGCGTTAATTCCCAAATAAATATTAGACCACATTTGCAAAACGATTTCGTTATCTGGACCATGTGACATAACTGATATTTGGTTAAACCCATTACCTACGTTAAAACTTGATTCCCCTTCATCTGATGCTAAAGCATTTACTGTCCAATAATTAGTATAGTAAATTCCATTGGCATTCAGTGCCCCATCAAAAGTAGCTCCTAGATGACCGTAAATACCATTAATAGCAAGTTTTGCATCGGCTTCTGTTTGATAGAAAGTATCTTCTGTAAAAAACGTTTTTACCTTTTCATCTAAAAGACTTTCACAACCCCATACTAGCAATATGGCTACTATAGGGAAAATCATTTTTTTAAAATTATATATTTTCATAATACAAAGATTTTTTTATTAAAAGTTTACATTAAAACCTAACAAGTAAGATTTAGATAAAGGGTAACCTCCAAAATCAGCTCCTGCGCTTAGCGCATTGTTTTGCCCTCCCCAACTTACTTCTGGATCAACTCCAGTATAATTTGTGAAATTATATAGGTTCTTTCCCGTTACATAAATTTTTACTTTGTTTATTTTAAGCTTAGATAAAAATTGAGATGAGATTGTATAAGCCAACGTTACCGACTTTAACCTCAAATAAGATCCGTCCTCAATATAAATATCTGAAAATCTATTTGTTCTAACACCAGTACTAGCTCTTGTATATGTATTGCTTGGATTTATTGGCGTCCACCTGTTTGAAAACGCCTCTAATAACACATTGTTTCTTCCGTTTAAATCTTCTAAATTAACTCTGTTAAAATTAGCAATTTCGTTACCTGCAACTCCCTGCATAAATATGTTAAGATCGAATCCTTTCCAACTGAAGTTATTGTTAAATCCGAAAGTATATTCAGGAATCGGATTACCAAGAAATTTTCTATCATTTTCAGCATCTAAAACTCCATCTCCGTTTAAATCTTTATATTTTCTTTCTCCCGGAATTACAACACCTCCATCTGTAGCAAATAATGGTGTGTTTGCAGGTGTATCATCTAATTGCATGATACCATCTGAAACATATCCGTAAAATGCTCCTACTTCTCCACCTTCAACCAATTTCTGCCATCCAGTTATGCCAAGTATATTTGCTCCTGTTTGAATATCGTCTAATCCACCTAAGTCTAAAATTTCATTTTTGTTGTATGCTGCGGTAATATTTGTATCCCATTTGAAATTTTCGGTATTAATATTACTTGTATTTATTGCCAACTCAACGCCTTGGTTTCTTACGCTACCAGCATTAACAATTGTAGTTATTGACCCTGTTTGTGATGGAATCTGTAACCCCAATAAAAGGTCGTTGGTATCTTTACGATAAACATCGGCGGTAATGTTTATATTATCATTAAGAAGTCTTACATCTATACCAGCATTAAATTGCTCAGTTCTTTCCCATTTTAAATCTGTGTTAGCGGGAGAAATAGGGTAAATCCCTACTGCTAAATTGTCATTAAAATAACCATATGTCGTTCCGAATCTAGATTGAGCTGAATAAGCAGGAATAGTTTCATTACCAATGACACCATAACCCAATCTGAATTTTAGATAAACATTGGAATTTTTCATAAAATCTTCATCGGATACATTCCAAGCGAAAGCTGCTGCTGGAAAAAAACCAAATTTATTTCCTGGACCAAATTTAGACGACCCATCTACTCTTCCTGTCAAGGTAAAAATATATTTGTCTTTAAACGCGTAATTTACACGTCCAAAGTAAGACAGTAATCGTGATTCGATTAAACTTGTTCCTGCTCCTTGGCTTTCACTATCATTAAGGCTATTTCCACCAAAGTTTTCTGTAAAGAAATCTTGACCTAATGCATTTAACTCTTCTGATTTAAAATCCTGAATTGAAGTACCTACTAATGCATTTACGCTATGAACATCATTAAATGTACTTACATAGTTTAAAGTAGCCTCTGCCAATAGGTTATTAGAGACTCTCTTAGCCTCTGAACCAAATGCGGATCCTTCATTACCAAAATCTAATGCTGCTGTTCTAAACAATGATTCTTCTTGAATATTAAAATCTGCACCTAGATTTCCTTTCAATGTTAATTTTGGCACTAACTCCCACTTAATTGAAAGGTTTTCTAGAAGTCTTGTAGCTCTACCACGGCTATTTAATAATTTTTGATAAGCTACTGGGCTTGCAAAATTTTCAATTTGTTCATTAGTATTGCTAATTTCATTTATAAAATCGCCATTATCATCCACCCTAAAATTTCCTTTAGTATATTTTCCCTCAGAATCGAAAACCGGTAATAAAGGGTTAAACAGATAAGCACCGGTGACCGCACTACTAACTCCTAAACCTCCATCTGTATTTGTCCTGGCTGTATTATAATCGCTTCTGTTAACACTAAATGAATTTTCAATACTTAATTTCTCCGAAGCTTTAAAATCCAAATTCACTCTTAAGTTATAACGTTTAAAATTGGTTTCTATAATGGTCCCTTCTTGATCCATATACGATGTAGAAATAGCATACCTTACATTATCATTCCCCCCTTTAATTGAGAGGTCATGATTTTTTATAACTGCTGTTCTGAAAATTTCATCTTGCCAGTCTGTTCCATTTCCAAAACCCTTTGGGTCTGTATATCGCCTTGGTTGCCCACCATTGTATTCAGCTTCGTTCACATAATATGCAAATTGAGAGCCATTTAAAACATCTAATTTTTTTGCCACTTCATTAAACGATACATAGGTATCATAATTAATTTGTGCCTTACCATTAACACCTCTTTTTGTTGTAATGATAATAACCCCGTTAGCCCCTCTAGATCCATAAATCGCAGTAGCTGATGCATCTTTTAGTACATCAATAGATTGAATATCAGATGGACTTAATGTTGATAGCGCATTTAAATTAGGCCCTTCTGCTACGCTTCCTACTGATACTACATCACTATTATTATCTACTGGGAATCCATCGATGACATACAATGGCTCATTTCCAGCATTAATAGAACTACTGCCTCTAATTCTTATTGAAGTTGATGCACCAGGTTGCCCAGAGGTTTGAGTTAGTAATAACCCAGATACTCTACCTTGCATAAACTCATCTGCAGTTGTTGCTTTTATAGACTCAATATCTGCAGCTTTTATAGAAGAAATAGATCCGGTTAAATCTTTTCTTTTAGAACTACCATACCCAATAAGCACAATTTCGTCTAATCTTGATATGTCTTCTTCTAATTGTACATTTAAAGTAGTTCGTGATCCAACTGCTATTTCTTGAGTTTGATAGCCTTGGAAGCTAAATACTAAAACAGCTTCACTACTCGTTACATTAATCTTGTATTTTCCATCAAAATCTGTTGTAGCTCCTGCACTACCATTTTTTAATAGAATATTTGTTCCTGGTAAAGGTTGACCATCTTCCTTAGAAGTTACTGTACCAGAAACTTGCGTTTGTGCAAATGCCCACACATTGCCAATGATTGCAAATAATATGGTAAAGCTTATTATTTTTAGTTTCATAAAGTTAGTTTTTTGATTATTATTCGCAATTGTCTGTTAGTAGAAAATCTTGAGCTGTATTAGGATCTTGAATAATTATATCGCCTGCAGCATTTCTAAAAGTAAACGTCATATCTGTAATTACAGCACTTGAAGATGCTCCAAAAAATGAATTTGGCCATATAGTTATATCCCAAAATTCATCACCAAGATTATTCATTGTATTGATTGCAGCTGTTCCGCAATTCTCTACTGGAACGCCATCAACCATAGCTTTACCGCAAAAATAAACTTGACTTGCACCAAACAAAGCTGTATCTCCTTTTGAGGCATCAAAATTTATTTTTATAATATCTTTTACTGTAAACGAACTTGGTTCGTATGTTACTGGGTAAGGCAGTGGTCCACAAAGATCGATAAGCAAATTTGTACCTCCAGAAACTTCCATGCATGGTGTAAAGAAAGATCCTATATTTCCTTCGGACACATACCCTGATGCAGCAGCAGCATAACCAAGTTGTGTGTTTATGTTTTCATCACCGACAGTTAATGTTAATTGAACTTGTCCAGAAAACCCAACCCCGTTAGCTCCAGTTACTTGTTCATTAGAAACAAATGCCACCCATTCAACTTCTCCATAATTTTCTCCAATTCCTAAAACAGCTTCAAAAGTATCGGCATGAGTTCCAGCATCTAGACTAAAGGTTCCGTTACCATTATCTGAAGTAAATGTCGCACTAGCGTTTGATGCTACATTCCAAGATACAGGAACTAACACACCAAATACAACATTATGAGAGGCGTCTTCTGCTGGGGCGACATTAACATCAACGGTAATGCTTATAGTTTCGCCTACCGTAGCCGATGTTGGCTGGTTAACACTAGGTATGGTAACACACATGGTAACCAGTAGCAAAAACCCAAACAAAAGTGTAATTGACAACAACCTGTATTTTGTTATTTTTTTAAATATATTTTTCATTTTGATTTTGTTTAGTTCTTTTTAAATGAATATACATATGTATTATCGGCACATCCTAACTGAAATTGCACTTTTAAACTATTTCCGTTTGATAAAAGTGGTATTTCAGCTAAACTAACATCAACCATATTTCCTCCTCCATCCGTGAAATTTAACTTTGTAGGGTATGTTAAATCATCAAAAGTCCATGAGCCACTAGAAAAATCTATTCCAAAAGGAACACTTGTGTTTGGTATTGAAAAAGTAGATGGGTTAACACCATCATAATTCAGATCTAATGAAAACGATTGAAAATTTAGCCTATCTGTAATATCAACACCATTTTGAGTAACATTATCAATTGTCCAACTGCCATTAATATCGACATTGAATTCTATAAATCCATCAGGATTTAATCTTATATCATCTTCACAACTTGAAAATACAAGTGAGAAACAACAAATCAGTATAAAAATTTTCTTCATAGTATATAAATGTTTATATGTTTATACATAGTATAACATGGTTCTAAAAAAATATTGATTAATTCGCGATAATATTATGGTATATAAAGGTTACCTTCTAAGCTCAACTGAATAAATAAATTTCTCAGCCTTATAATATCCTATATTATATTCAAGAGCTGATTTCCCTCTATCAAATACAACGCGTTCACGTTTCAATACTGGATCACCTATTTTAATATTTAACTTTTTAGAAAGTTTTTCATTTGCTATAATTGCAGTAATCTCCTCTTTAGACATGTCTGCATAATAACCACATTCATTTTCAATAAGGTCGTATAGAGGAATAGAGTAATCGTAACTTTTTTTCAGCAAAACTTTGGGGTGGAAATAAGAAATAAAATAGACTTTAGATTCATCTTTAACCCCCCTAACACGAGAGAGTCTATACACCTTAGAATCTAAATCGATTCCTAATTTATTGCTTACATTTTTATCGGCCTTTACTTTTTTCAAATTAAACTCATAATTAACTAAAGTCTTACCTTGCTCCAACATTTCTTTACTAAAGCTAGACCAGCTATCAAGCTTGGTAACAACCATGTCTTTATTTACACGTGTACCAATCCCTTTTTTTCTAATAATTAGGTTTTTTTCAGACAATCTATTACTTGCCTGCCTTATAGTGCTTCTTGAAACACCGAGTGTATTTGCAAGTGAAACTTCTTTGGGGAGCAGTTTACCATCAACATAATCTGGCAATTTTATAATGTCCATTAACAACTCTTCAACTTGAATATGCAAAGGAATAACACTATCGTGATTAACCTTTTTTAGTAAGTCTTGGATGTTGCTATGTCCATACATATAAACAAATATAATAAAACATATGGATATTACAAATCATCCGAGTTTATTTTTCAATCAAATCAATGATCTATTCTAAAATCATTTCCAGCGGAACCCAAATAAATCTTGGTCTATAAAAACTTATGTATTCATGGATACTAGGCACATTAAAACTATTAACACAATACGAAACCAACAACCTATTATCTTGAATATATTGCGGATGCGCCATGGCATTGTACGTGAAAATTTCATCTTTAGTATTTTCTTGTTCTGTAGCATGGTACAAATGCTTTTCATTACGCCAAGGTCCTATAGGTGAATCTGAAACATACGAATAAATATTTCCTAAAAATAAGCCACGTTCTTGCATTACAAAAACATATTTATCATTATGTTTAAAAACTGAAAACTGCTCTGGTGTTAACTTATTAATTCCTTTTAAAGGTTGGGTGTCTTTAGGGTTTTCGGACCAACTTACACCATTAAAGAATTCGAAATGAGTAAGTTTATTGGTAGTGTCGTTCATTTGTGCTCTAGCAACGTGTAAATTTGCATTGGCCTTATCATGCCATGTTCCATAAATATAGGTGTAATCGCCATCTTTTAAAATTGAATGACCGTAATGAACACCATTAATATTTGAATACGGAAAATTATCTCTTGAGATAATATTATAAGTGTCTTTTTCTAATTTAAGATAATCTGTCCCTATATATTTAAAATTCCAACCTCCATCAACAGGGTCAATATGAACAAATCTAGACATGAAAACATGCAATTCATTTTTATACTCGTATCCATGCCCTGGCCAATAAAATTCATGCTTTCCATTATCTTGGTTGGGTACTAACATCGTTTCTGGATCGTTAAAATCTCCTTTAAAAATAGCTTTAGATTCCTTTTTGTTTTTATCTAAAACAATAAAGGTGTTGTTTATCATTTTACAATCAGGATTTCGTTTACTATCTTCAACCTTTGCTAAAAAAGAATCACCCATCATAAATACCGATGAACCGTTAGATAATGGAAAAGAAATAACTCCGTCTGCTCCAGTAACACCTAAACTATCCGGTATAATTAGCTTACTGAAAATAGTGTCTTTTTCAACGTTCCTGTCTAATTCTATATGGTTAGATTTCGATTTTTTATTTTCTTTTTTACAAGAAGAAAACCCTAAACATAGTACTAAAAAAAATCTTAAATATAACTTCATAACTAAAGGTTTTAATAAATTGAAGGTGGCTTAATCGGTTTTGTTTTAAAATCTAAAATCAAGTCTTTTGATGGATTTCTCCAAACCCTGCACAATGGTTCCTCACTTCTTGAAAACCCTGGTTTTTTCAAATTTTCATTTATTGAATAATAGACTTCATTTGTTGTGTTATTTTTAAAAACGTATAAATTCACAATTGATGGAGAGAATTTTGCCCACCATTTTCTTTCTCCTTTTAAAGAACCTTCCCATATGCCCTTAAATGTAGAGTTTTCCTTAGTCCAAGTACCCTTTAATTTTCCAGCACTAACGGTTGCTTTTAAATTATAAACACCTTCGCTATGATTTAATGTTGCATAAAGCGTATCGTTTATAATTTCACAATTTGTAATATTAAAATGTGACTTATTTGTAGCTACTTTTAATTCCTCGTTTTCAGATACTATCTTTAAATTAAATGCATTGTCAAAAGGTTCATAATGGATTTTGGATTCCCATGTTCCTAAAAATGGTTCTTGATTATTTTTTTTTGAAGGTAAAGCAAAAAACGCTGGTTCATTACTTGTTCTATTTAATGTTAACTCATTATTATTAAAATAAACTGGCATTAAACCTTCAACTTTCCTATTAGGAGCCATGGCAAAAAAAGGGATCTCTTCAATCTGAGAAGCATCAATTGATTGTTGAAAAGATTCTTTTAATTGATATGTGTTTCCTGATTTATAAACAGGGGCTGGCAAATAAGTCTGCTCATTTTCCAAAGATAATTTATACATTATCTGGTTATAATCATAGTAAGGTACTTTTTCTTCATCACTAAAAAATTTAGTGAATGTGCCTTCAAAAAACACAGTCTTTCCATTGTCTTTATCTAAAAAAGGATGCTGCGTTGGGTTATACAAAAAACTCAAATGTTCCGCTATTTTTTTAGCGTAAACCCATGGTCCCAAAGGCGTATCGGCTTCAGCATACCAAGTATCTGTAGCACCGGTTATTAGCACCCATTTTTTTCTGTAATCGTTATAAAATATAGAACCTCTTCCAAAATAAGGTTTGTTAGCAGTTTCGACATCTTCTAAATGAATCCATGCTTCAGAAATTTCTATTTCCCCAGATTTTATTAATTGATTCTGTCGCTCTAAATTTATATAATCGGTATTCTTTTTCCAGCTGTAATTAAGACTTCCATCTTTTTTTCTATCTAATTGAATAGTCTCTAAATTAAAGGATGTTCCTTCCCTCAAACACGTAAATGTTTCGTACTTTTTTGGATTAGCTAGAGAATCTAAATGCGGAACTACACGCTGAAAATTAAATTCATTGGTCAAATAAACATAGGCCTTATTTTCAACTTTAGCTTTAAAAGGATGTTCGCAACGATGAAAATCTGGCATCCACTTTTCAACTTCTTTATAACGCTCAAAAATATTTTTATCATCATTAAATACGGCAACACCGCGCTCATAATTTAAAAAGAAGGAATTAACATTAGCATATTTTACAACCAATTGCTCGTCACCCTTTTTGTCCTTTATATTTATCAACCAGTCGAACCAAACGTAACCAGGATCCTCTAAATTAATCATTGATTTTGATGCTCCATTTTCATTTTCAAAATACAGATAATTCATTCCTAATTCAGGATCTAATCCTCCATTTTTAGGAAAAGGTGTAGTTGCTGCCGCAACAGAAAAATTACCATGATATTCTGGAGGCAAAAAGCTATCGCCCCAAACCCAAAAAACCTCATCTTTATAAATAGTGGCTAAGTTAGAGTCTTGCCCCAAAACCTTTCCATTTAATAAAGATTTTTCAAGTGGGATGTCTTCTTCTAACAAATAACTGTCTTTATAAATACCCAACCCTGTACTACGATACAACCTTTCTGCAACATTTGTTCTTGTCATTTTTACAACAGTACTATCTCCAGGTTTGCAATGCAATGAAACCGCTCTTTTACCGTCCTTTCCCATGGCATATTGGTAGCCTTCACATTTAATCTCAAAATAAACGGTTTCGTTCATTAACCCAGGCTCATTAAAAGCAATAAGCCCATTGCTATCTGTATAATATTTTTGTTGACTTAGGGGTATAAAACCAACCATTGGAATTCCACGTCCAGTTTCATCATCAATTACCTTAATTTTAAAAAAAAATTCTTTAGAAGAATTATTATCCACACAACTTTGAGTTGATACAAATACGAACAAAATCATCAATAAAACAACGATATTTCTAACAAAAAATGGCTTATAAATCATATCCATAATGAAAATAAAAGATAAATATATATAAACATTTGATGAAAAAAAATTATTTGTTCATATGTTCGTACATATAATTATTTTATGTGTTTGTTCAGCTTAAATTGAACTTTTGGGGTTAAAAATTAAGAGCGTGTTTTACAAAGCTAATTAATGAATTAGAAATGTAGCAGCTTAATTCTCTCAATTAATTGCCCCTTTTTAGTTGCAAGTCCAGTTGAGCTATTCACTTTAAAAAGAACTCAATAGCTTTTAGTTTTAAAACTTTTATACTAAAAATGAAAATAAACTATTTCATGAAAAATTAAGGGTGAAGGAAATAGATTCACTAATAACTTTTCTAAAAGAAAATTGATACTAATTTATGCCCACCACTTTATTTTTAATTGTGCAAAGCAATAAAAATTATGCCGCTTTTAAAAAATTTGGCATTGCATCAGTAATTTTGTGCTTTATCTGTATGAAGTTTCTTTTTTAGGAAAAATAGCAACAAATAAAATTATCAATCCTAAAACAATAAAAGGAATACTCAATAGCTGTCCCATATTCAAAGACATTTGATTCTCGAATGACACTTGATTTTCTTTTAAAACCTCATGAAAAATTCTAATTGAAAATAAAATCACCATAAACAAGCCTAATAAAATTCCTGGCTGAAGCTTTTCTTTTTTTTGGTACCAGATCCAATAAAATAAAATAAAAATTAAAAGATTAGTAAATGATTCATATAATTGTACAGGATGCCGTACAACACCCACAGCTTCAAAATTAAGATAGAAGGCCTCATTGGTTCTTATAAACTTATACCCCAAATCAGATCCTTTAGGGTTAATAACGTGTGAAGACGGTCCCTCTCTAGTGGGCATCATTTTTAAAAGTAAGCGATCAACTCCCGCCCGTATTCTTTGTTCATAATATTTTTGGTTTTTAAACTGTATCATTATATCTAATACAGGGTAACCAGGCGACAAAAAACGTTCAGTTTTATTATATGTTGCAGCCTCTACAAATGGTAAGGTTTGCTTTAGTTTATCGGTAAAAGGATTTAATTGAATTACACCATAATTTGAAGCAGTGGGCTTACCTATAATTTCAGAATTTACAAAATTCCCGAAACGGATAAAAACTGCTCCAAGAGCTATAACTATAACCATTCTATCCAATACTTGAAGATAGGTGTTACCATGCTTCAATTTGTCTTTAATTTGTATTTTAAACCCCTTTATTTTTATGGCATAAGAATAAAAAAACATAGAAAAAAGAACACCAAATGCCGTACCATGACTAGATAATCCACCTTTCCAAAATTTAAATAACTCGAAAAAATCAGAATAAAGAAGATTTGTTTGATAAAACAGTACATGCCCCATTCGTGCTCCTATTAAAGTACCAATGACCATGAATATTAATTGTATATCTAAGGTTGGATGAAATTTTTGTTCCTTTTTATAAATATAAAAAATGATGAATCTTCCAGTAAAAAAACCAAGAGCAAAAAGAACTGAATACCATTTTAACTTAAAATCACCTATTTGAAGAATATAAATATTAGGTTCCCAAAAAAAATAATTTAGAAAAAAAAGTAAACTAAAAATCATAAACCCTATCTAATAAGTTTTCCTTAAAACCCTTTTTCATCAAATACAAGTATAAAAGTTTTATTTGAATTAATCATTAAGAATCCAAAAAGATAAACAATCTGTAATTTGAGATTTTAGGATATCACACTAAATATTGAGCTTATATCCTTCTGAGCGTTTTTTGGCTTATAATTTTCAAAAAAAATAACTTAATTTTCCATTAAATTTAAGATTTTCTGAATGTTGAAATACACACTTTTCGTGCCTGGTTTACTATGCTCATTTTAAAATAGGAATACATGGGTCAACTTCACAAGAATATGCACAAGCTGCGAGAAGTCTTTATCTAAATTTAATACCCTAAATATATTAAAGTAAATACCTATAGCTACAGAAGGATCTCCTTTTTCTACCCGATACAAGGTAGCACGATGAATCCCTGCACGTTCAGAAACTATACTTACAGTAAGCTTTCTACGCTTTCGCGCCAACTTAATATTTTCTCCTATTTCATCGAAAACTTTCTGATATTTGGGGAGAAGTAGAGTTTTCTTTGACCTCATAATGTCGCTTAAAAGCAACTAAAACAACAAAAATGCTATAAATAAGCGGCATTAATACAATTATTTTATTTTAACCTAACATGAGATCCCGCCAAAAAGCGGGATTAGTTCAACCATCAAAATATAATGCGCTACGCTTTTAAATTTTGGGTTTCACTAATAAACTCCCTGAAATTCTCATTAGTAATCACTTTGACTTCTGTGTTGTATGTTTCAACAAAAGTTTTGGGGATTTTGACTTTACTTTTCGGATTCCATTTTATTTCAAATCCCGCTACTTTTTGGGCTTCTTCCTCTAAGTAATCAATTTCCTGTTGTTGCACGGTTCGCCAAAAATATCCTTTGGCTAATGATCCGTTGTAAGTATTATATTTTAATCGTTCTGCAATCAAAAAATTTTCCCAAAGATTGCCTTTGTCCTGTCTCACTTCCAAAGGATTTAAATCACCAATGATCATATTTCTAACGCCTGTATCATAGAAATATATTTTTTGATTGGTTTTAATTTCATTCCGTAAGTTCTTGCTAAAACTTGGCAACTTGAAAATAACATAGGATTGACAGAGCAAATCGATATAATTGGATATTGTTTTCTTATCGATACCTAGTAATTGCGCCAATTCGTTATAGCTAACTTCACTTCCGATTTGAAATGCTAAGGCTCGCAATAGTTTTTCTAAAATCTCAGGTTTACGAATTCCGCCATAACTCAATATGTCTTTGTAGAGGTAGCTGTCCGTTAACTGTTTCAAAATATCTTTTTCATCCCCAAAATTATTGATTACATCTGGGTACATTCCGTAAACAATGCGCAATTCCAACTGTTGCTGAGCTTTTAGGTAACCAACATTATTTTCAAACTCATTCCACGAAATAGGAAATAGCTGATATTCCCATTTCCTTCCGGTTAAGGGTTCTTGTGTTTGATTATTGAGCTCAAAAGCAGACGAGCCACTAACTAATAATTGAATAGATTTGAGTTGATCTGTGATTAATTTTAAAGTAAGACCAATATTATCAATGCGTTGTGCCTCATCGATAAATACAACCTTATAGCCTCCTATAATATTCTTGAGCTGCTCTATATTTGGATTGGTAAGTAGTTTTCTAACCGTGGGATCATCGCCATTTAAGAACAGATGTTCCTTATCTTCTAATAATTTGTTGAAAAGGGTGGTCTTGCCAACTTGGCGCGGACCAATTAAAAGAATAGCTTTGCCCTTGCCAAAACGATTATTTATTTGTTCTTCTAAAGCTCTTTTAATCATATTCAGGGATTTTAATCCCCAAATATACTTCTTTTTAGGGATTATATTCCCCAAATATACTAATTTTGATTTTTTTCAGAAAAGTAAAGTAAGCCTACGGTCTGATGCCTATTGCCAGATATCATCAGACCGTAGGCTTACGTATTTGACGCCAAACAAATACAAACCTTCCCTAAAATCACAAACTTTTGTTAAAAAGGGGCTAATTCGGTGTCAGTAAATTTTAAGGGACGTTTTATGCCCTGTAAACCCTCAAAAAATGAGAATTTGGATAGTTCCTCTTTCTCCGCGAAAAAGCCCTGTATCAATAATGTTTACGGGGCTTTATTATTTATGGTGTCAGTATAGGTGTAAGTACAATCGATTTTATCTCATTTAAAATTAGATAGTGTTTTCATCTGCAAATGAGTAATAGTCTTTTTCTGTTGAGATGATATGATCTAAAACTTCACATTCAAAAATACCTAAAGTCTTTTTTATCTTTTCAGTTATAACTCACCGAATTGTACACTAAAGTTAAAAGAGCTATTTATAAACAAAATTTGATTGCTTTTGATATTATAAAGACACAAAACATATTATTACTCAAATCAAACGTCTATTTATTTCTGAGTGATCCCTTTCCGCTTTTTACTATATTAGTCCTAGCTATATTTTGACCAGAATTGGCAAAATACATACTGCACTCAGGCAAAATTTGGTTTGACATCTTCTGTGCAGAAAAATCTTCATTTCATTAAAAGTATTTTGCATAAACCACCTTAGTATGCAAAAACTCCTCCATACCATGTTTTCCGTCAGCACCACCAATTCCTGATTTTTTCCAACCAGCATGGAAACCTTGCATGGCTTCAAAATGTTCTCTGTTTATGTAGGTTTCTCCAAATTGGAGTTCGTTTGTAACCTTCATGAGGTTATTAAAGTTTTCTGAAAACACAGAAGATGTCAAACCAAATTGACAATCATTAGATAGTGCTATAGCTTCATCTAAAGTGTTAAACTTCATAATTGGAAGTACAGGGCCAAAAACTTCTTCTTGAATGATTTCCATGTGTTGGGAAACATTCGTTAATAGTGTTGGTTCGTAGAAATAACCTCTATCAAAGCTTTCAGCACGTTTACCACCAATAAGCACTTCTGCGCCTTCTTTTTTGGCAAATTCAACCATTTCAGAAATCTTATCTATTTGAGATTTTGAAACTAAACTACTCATATCGGCATCTGTTCCAGTTAAAGCATCATCTATTTTAACTTCGCTTATTTTCTTGGTAATTTTATCTACAAATTCATCATAAACAGCATCTTGAACATAAACGCGTTCTGCACAGTTACAAACTTGTCCGCTAAAAATAACTTTAGAAGATACAATGGCTTTTACCGCTAAATCTAAATTAGCATCAGAGCACACAATAGCAGGTGCTTTTCCACCTAATTCTAAGGATACTTTTGTAATATTTTCAGCAGATGCAGTAATAATCTGTTGTCCTGCACCAACGCTTCCTGTTAAACTAATAATACCAGTAATTGGACTTTTAGAAAGTGCATTTCCAATAAGCCTACCAGAACCACAAACAAAATTCAACACACCAGGAGCCATCCCAATATTCTGAATTAATTCAGCAAATTCCATAATGGTATTTGGTGCTTCAGAACTTGGTTTTATAACACATGTATTCCCTGTAATTAAAGAGGCTGCTACTTTACGCGCCATTACGAAAAACGGAAAATTCCAAGGACAAATACCTACGGCAACGCCAATGGGAACTTTGTGTAAATAGATGTGTTCTTTTTCACGATCACTTTGAATAATTTCTCCTTCTATACGTCTTGCCCAACCTGCATTATAATCAAAATAATCAGCAGTTACATCAATTTCAACCTGTGCTAATCCAATAACTTTAGCTTGCTCTTTAGACAATGTTTCAGCTAAATAAACTCTATTTTTTCTAATAACATCCGCCATTTTATGTAAAAAAGCACCTCGTTGAACAGCTGGTAATGCTTCCCATTTTGGTTGAGCATCCTTAGCAGCTTCTAAAGCTAAATTTGCGTCTTCAGCAGAACCTGTTGGAATAGTACTAATAACTTCTTCAGTACAAGGGTTTAAAACGTTTATAACGGTTGTGGACGTTGAATTTACAAACTGTCCATTAATATATTGTTTATAGTTTTTCATTAGGCTTTTTTTAGTTAGTTTTAAATATGTAATTGAATTTATAATGGTGGTGGTTTAAATGTTCTTATTCTGTGAATATTTACTAAATACCAAAAACAAAACACCACAAAGCAACCAAGCAGGAAGAGTCACAAAGGACAAAAACACATCAAATCGCAATGAAATAAAATAGAACAGTCCAAAGCTAATCGCCCAAGCCCAAAACACGGATTTATTGAAAGAAAGATTGGCAACTTCAGCATAATTTTTTATAATACCCGCCTTTTTATGGAAGAAATGCTCAAAGACAATAACAGCTCCAAAAGGTGCTAAAATAAACCCGTAAAGTGCTACAAAACCTAAAAGTTTCATGGCAAATGCAGGGAATAATCCAGCTATTGTAGCTATAGCACCCGCTAAAATAGTCACTTTTGCAGTCGATAGTTTTGGTAATATGGCTTGAAACGCTAAACCTGCCCTATAAATTGTAGGGTTAGCGGTTGTCCATCCTGCCAGTACCACGGCAATAATTCCAAAAACACCAATTGCATTATTTGCTAAAGGACCAGGAGCTACTGGGGGTGCATCGCCATTGCTTAAAAACGCTTGTGCTTCTGGAGACTTTAAGTACACCGCATATAATAGCGCCGCTGCTATCCAGGCCATGTAATGGCCAACATACATGCCCGCCGCGGTTGCCCAACCTGCCTTTGCTTTTTTAGCGAACCTGAACACCGATAGATCGGACATGCCAACGTGCATGGCAGCATTTGCAAACCATGACCAAATGACCACATGCCAGAAGTTGAATTTATGTTGTCCCGGGAAAGGCTCCGAGCCCTCGCCCCAGATATCCCAAAAATCAGAGAAACCCGAAACACCGAGCTGGTTCAGCGCCACTATCCCAGCGGCCAAAAATGCCAATACAATAAATGGGGACATCCAGTTTGCGGCTTTGGTCACCGTATCATAACCACGTGCAGCAATTATGGAAATAACAGCACCGATCAAAATGACAATGACAACCCATGTTAAGCCATTGGGCATGGTATCCGTCAATTTTGGCATGGGCATATCAAAGGGGATACCTACTGCCGTTGCAGATACGGTTATCATGGCGCCTGCCAAAAAGCAAAACAAAATACCGTTGGCCAGGTTATAGCCTGTTACCAATTTTTTGCCACAGATTTTTTCCAATTGGAAGTATAAAGTAAGCCTGTTTTTAACCGCAATTTCAGCCGTTAAAAACCGCCAGCTCAATACCGCTAAAAGATTCCCTATCAATAGGCCAACAATAAGATCAAAAGCACTGACACCTGCCGTCAAAAACAACGGGCCAATCATAAACTCGGTGCCCGCAGCGTGCTCACCGGCATACATGCCTATAAAACTTTTCCAACCTTTAAGATTCGATCGGGGTACGGGGGTTCTTTCAAATTCCCCACCTGCAATCTCTTCGATCATCTCTTCTTCAATACTTACTAGGGTCATATAGTTTGGTTTTATTTAGTTAATGGTATTTAGTTTTTGGAATTTGTTTTTGCTATTTAATTAAATGGTATGGAAAATCGTCGGTCTTTTCGCAACAAAGTTGTTCCATAACTTGTTGCAATTCTGTTTTTAACAAAGATATGGTATGGTCCCCACCTTTTTTGCCCAAAGCCGAAACACCATACATAAAGGAACGCCCCATAAAAGTGAATTTGGCCCCACTAGCCATGGCTCGTGCCACATCAGGACCCGAACGGATACCGCTATCCATCATCACTTCTATCTGGTCACCATATTTTTCAGCAATAGTGGCCAAAGGTTTTATGGCGGATTGCCCAGCATCTAATTGTCGCCCACCATGGTTGGACACGATAATGCCATCGATACCTAATCGGATGGCTTCTTCAGCATCATATTCAGAGGCTACGCCTTTTAACACCAGCTTACCTTTCCACATATCACGTATGGGCTTTATTTTTTCCTCATTCAACCGGCCGCTAAAGGTTTGGTCCATAAACTTTCCCAATTGTTTTAAATCCAATCCTTTAGGCATATAGGGTTTTAACACTTCAAAATTCGGGATGCCATGTTTTAGGGTTTGTAAACCCCAATGCGGTCTGCCAAATACCTGTAAAATATTACTTAAGTTCATTTTAGGGGGCATGGCCAATCCGTTTCTTATATCCCTGGGCCTAAACCCAAAAGTGGGGACATCGCAAAGAATGACCAAAACGGGGCATTCAGCTGCTTCAGCACGTTTTATGATATCATCACGCAATCTATCTTCTGTTGGATGGTACAATTGAAACCAAGCCTTGCCTTCCGTGAGCTCACTGGCACGTTCAATACTTGTAGTTGTAACGGTACTAAGAATAAAAGGAATGTTATGGTTAAAAGCAGCCTTAGCCAAAATTTCAGGTGAATTAGGCCACATCAATCCTTGTAAACCAACAGGCGCAATACCAAATGGCGCATCGTACTCTATACCAAATAATTTGGTTTTTAGAGAAGAACCATGATGGTGCCTGAGGTAATTAGGCTTTAATTGGACCTCTCTAAGTTCAGACGTATTACGGTGTAAATTTACATCCTCATTACAGCCACCATCTAAATATTCAAAAGCGAATTTTGGTATTTTTTGTTGTGCCCTGGCTCTTAAATCGTCTATGGATGGATAACGTGTATCAATTTTTATGTCCATAATTATTGTTTTATGATAAAAACTTTTTTCTTAAATCTTCAACTTCGTCATCATTTATAGGCACCATATCCCCAAGTGAATTTCCTAACACTATGGATTTTGCACTAAATTCTGCAACTTCCAAATAATCGAAGGTCTGTAATAGTTTGTCGCCGGTTATGATTACTGAATCATTCTCAATAATTAAAGCTGTAGAACAATTATCAACTATTTCTGAATTGTTGTTTTTTCTAAAATGAGCCCCATATCTTACGGTACTAATATCTTGTAAAAAGATCCAGCTTTCTGGAATCGTTCTTACATTCAAATACTCCCCAGTCACTCCAAACGCCATCAAATAAGGGGGTTGTGTCATAATAATAGAGTTTACACCAGGGTTACGGTTGTAAATCTCTTGATGAATCCAAGTGGCCCTACTAGGTGTTTTACCTTGTTCTCTTTTACCGCCCTTTATTTGAACAATGTCATCAATATGCATATCCCAACGGTTTACATCGGTTGGCGTAATCAAAAAATCATTGTCTTTCCATCGCATGGAAATGGTGCCATAAGAACTTATCATTAAACCCTGTTGGCAAGAGCGTTGTACTATCTTACAGATTTCCAAACGTTTTTCTACTTCGTCAGACGGGTATTCCGTTGTTTCCATTTCTGGCAATACCCCGGTTGCTTGCGCTTCAAATTCATTTATTTGATCATCTGTTAAATAGTTTGGGGTTCCAATCTGTGAGCCGTACAAAATGGTGCTGGCACAAAACTCCAACGCTTCAAAACGCTCAAAAGCATCGGTAAGATCGCTACCACCTAAAACGATACCATGGTTTTCCATGATAACTGCTTTGTAACCTTTGTTAAATTCATCTGCTATTACATCTCCCAGATCGTTACTTCCCGGCAACCTGTATTTAGCGTAACCAATAGGGCCGCAAATATGTTTTGCTTGCGAAATAATGTTGGTATTTGGAATCTGGCGTACAATACTGAATGAGACCAACGCTGGCGGATGCGCATGAATGACCGATGTAATATCCGGTCTGGCATCGTAAATGGCTTTATGGAACGGAAATTCCGAGGACGGTTTGTGCTTGCCTTCAACGGTGCCATCTTTTTTAACACATATAATATCTGAAGCTCTTAACGCCCCTTTGTCTATAGCCGAAGGTGTTACCCAAATATTGCCATCATCATCCATAATCGATATGTTTCCACCGGAAGTCGTGGTCATACCTCGTTTGTAGATCCTACTGATAATGGTAGTAATTTGATCTCTTGGGTGTTCTAAATTAATTTTTTTTGACATGTTTTTAATCTTTGCTTGGGGTGTAATATTCTTTTTAAATATAATTTTATATCAGCTTGTATTTAGCTAACTATAAAAGGCACATGCTTTTTAAGGGCATAATTTTCCTTTAAGAATTTCGAATTTAATTTAGTGTCTGCAATAGCGATTGCGGCTCCTAAAGCAGAACCCAGGGATGCATCGGTAGTACTTAATTTTTTGTCCCTAAAGTGATGTGACAGTAATTTTATATAGATATCGTTATTACTAAAGCCACCGTCAATATATATCCTTGCAATAGGATCATTGCCCAAAGCATCTTTGATACATTTAATTTGAAGCAGTACTAGCTCCGTCATTAATTGATGGTAGGCATGCTCATATTCTTTATAAGGAATCTGTGTTTTCCCAGGCATGTTTCCATCGGTAATGCTCTCCCATTTATAGCAATGCTTAAAGTCTTGAATGATCTCAAAATACGTATCATAATCAAATTTTACGGAACGATGGTAATCATCGTTAACACCAAAGTGTTGGTCCAGTTTAGCTACTTGAAGCTTATATTCATTACCCAAAAACACGCGTGTGGCCTTAACAGCTTTACCGTTAATGCGCATGTAACTGATAGAATCGTGCTCCTCTGAACCAGGAATAGCATCGGGAGCAAACGGATTAAAAACAATGCTCCAAGTTCCTGTGGATACGAGAATAAATTTTTTCTTGATGCTTCTTACATAAGGTAGGAGCGCTGCGGAACTATCATGGATGCCCACGCCAATTTTGATGCGCTTTCCATTGTAGTTCATATTAACACTGGTCTCTGTAGAAACTATTGGTGGCAGTATCTTGTTAATACCTTCTTTATACACCCATTCGTGATAATCTTTTTTACCATAATCCCAAAGTGCCGTATGGCAGCCAATACTAGTGTATTCACTTAAAGGAATACCTGTGAAAATATAGCTAAGGTATTGAGGTAAGTGCAAGGAATATTTAATTTTTTTATAAACCTCTAGTTTAGTTTTTTTCAACCAATAGAGTTGCAGTCCAGAGTTCAACATGCTTAAACCGGCACAGCCCGTGGTTTTAAGAAATGCTTCTTTAGGCCCATAGGTCTTAAAAAAAGCATCTATAATGCCTTGGCCTAAGGGCTTGGTATAATTATATAGTGGCGTTAAAGGGGTTCCGTTTTCATCTAAATGCACAAAACTTGCGCCGTAAGTAGAAAAATTTATGGCTTTTATTTTGAACTCCTTTGCTTCCAAGATACGATGGAACACCTCTTTAAGCCATGTTTGTAAAGCTTCTAAATCTTCGGTTGGATGCCCATCCTCATCTTTGATCTCATCAAAATGAATGTATTCTTTATGGACCTCCTTGAAATCTTCATCAAAGAGAAAAAATTTCTTATTGGTTTTTCCAATATCGAAAACGGCGGTTACTTTTTTTTGCTTCCCCATATCTTAAAGTCCTGTAGCGACCGTGTTTTTCCCTCTTTCCTTAATTAAAGCGTTCCGGATATCCAAAGTGCGATAAGCATCAATAGGGCTTAAAACACCACCGCTGTTTAAGCGTGCCTTTTCAAGTAACGGCCTTACATCCGTTCTGTAGGCCCCTTGTAGGATTTCTTGGCATTTTACCACATCGTTATCTAGTTGTGCTGCTTTTAATGCCGCTTGATCAATAAGCATCGCCTTGGCATAGGCTTCCTGAATGGCCTCAAGCGATTGTATTAAATCCTCCAATGGATCTTTTACGTTATGGCTGGCATCTATCATCCACGCCAGATCCGGGTTTTGTGGATTGTTTTTCATCCCGTAAACCAATTCATTGAAAATGAGGAACAGGGCATAAGGCTTGATGCTTCCAACGGTCAGATCGTCATCGCCATATTTACTATCATTAAAATGAAAACCACCCAACTTGCCCTTTAATTGCAAAATAGAGACAATTTGCTCTATGTTGGAATTTGGAAGGTGGTGCCCTAGATCTACCAAGGTAAAGGCTTTATCTCCACATCCGTTTGCTAACATTAAAGACGCACCCCAATCTTGAATTACCGTGCTATAAAAATTGGGTTCGTAAGGTTTGTATTCTATTAACAGTTTCCAATCCTCCGGTAATCCTTTATAGATATCTTTCAGGCTATCTTGGGTGTTCTGGAATGCGGTCTGGAAGTTATTCTGTCCCGGGAAACAAGACCCATCTGCCAACCAAACGGTTAAGCTTTTTGAGCCCAGTTTGTTTCCAATGTTGATAACATCTAAATTATGCGCTATGGCCTGTTCCCTAACTGCTTGACCGGTGTTGCTTAAAGAACCGTATTTATAACTTTCCTTTGCATTTTTTTGGTCTTGAAAGGTGTTTGAGTTTACGGAATCGAATTTTATATTTAAAGCACCAGCCTGTTCCTTTATGGCATTATAGTCTGAAGGAATATCCCAGGGAATATGCAATGAAACGGCTCCTGCTGTTTGTGTAAGGGCATGTAAAACACCAATATCTTCCATTTTTTGTTCCAGACTGGAAGGCTCCCCATAAAAAGAAAAGCGCCCAAAACGTGTGCCTCCCGCGCCCAATGCCCAGCTTGGTATGGCGACTTGGAATGCCGCTAATTTGGAAACAACAGCATTAACATCATGACCGTTTTTAGTTAATTTATTGGCTATAAAATCGAAACTCTCGTTATGGTTTTCTAATCCTTTTTTATTGTAATCTGTGATTTGCTCTTTTTGTATATTCATGTGGGTATTATTTATTGCTTTTTATAGGTCACATGTAACATTCATATCGTCATTACCATGAGGTACAGACTTTTTAGTTATGAATGTTTCATAATTTTAACAGCTTCTAAATAAAGAAACTTCCACAAACTTCAAACTGAACCCATGGAAGTTTTCAATTACTAAACTAACTCAAATTCTTATCGTACAAAGGCATTGGCCATACCGCCATCAACATTAATGATGTTTCCTGTGGACTTGTCCAGAATCCCCACTAAGGAAAATACGCCGTTTGCAATATCGTCTGGTGTAATGATTTCGTTCAACAAGTTTCTTTTTGCATAAAATGCCGGCAATTCCTCTACGGTAATGCCATTGGCCTTGGCCCTGCCTTCTGCCCAAGCACCTTCCCATATTTTACTGCCTACAATGACACCATCAGGGTTTACCGTGTTCACCCTAATCTTATCCTTTGCCAGTTCAGCGGCCAATAAACGTACCATATGTTGTTGTGCGGCTTTTGCAGTTCCATACGCAACATTGTTAGGGCCTGCTACCAATCCGTTTTTACTGGCTATAGCTATATAGTTTCCTCCTAAACCTTGTTTACGCATGATGGCTACAGATTGTTTTGCCAAATCAAATTGCCCTTTTACCAAAATGTTTTGTAAGATATTCCAATCTTTATCGGTTGTGTCCTCTAAAGGCTTGGAAATCGCTAATCCTGCACTGTGCACTATAATATCCACACCGCCAAACTCAACACATGCTTTTTTGTACGCCGCTGCTATGGATCCTGTATTGGTCACATCACAAATGGCATAGGTTGACACATCCCTTTTATACGTGGCATTGGCTTCAATTAAACTGTCTTCGTTAATATCAGTAAGTACAACATTGGCGCCTTCGGCAGCCAGTTTATCAGCGATTGCTTTTCCTATGCCACCACCAGCCCCAGTAACAAAGGCGACCTTACGCGATAAGGGCCGCTCTTTTGGCATACGCGATAATTTGGCTTCTTCCAATAACCAGTACTCGATATCAAAAGCCTCTTGTCTTGGCAATGAGGTATAAGATGTGATGGCCTCGGCACCACGCATGACGTTGATGGCGTTGATATAAAACTCATTGGCCACACGTGTGGTTTGCTTGTTTTTTGCAAAACTGAACATCCCAACCCCTGGGTAAATAATGATTACCGGGTTGGCATCACGCATGGCAGGACTGTTGGCCTTTTTGCATGTATTGTAATAATCTGCGTATTCTTTTCTGTAAGCTTCAAATGCTGGCTCCAATTTCTTTAAGATGGCACCAGTATCTGACAAATCCTCATTTTTATCCAACGTTAAAACCAAGGGCTGGATCTTAGTCCTTAAAAAATGATCAGGACAGGATGTGCCCATAGGTGCTAAACGTCCTAGATCATGGCTGTTGATAAACTGTAAAACAACATCGCTATCAGAGAAATGCCCGATCATTCTGTTCTCTGAAGAACATAGGCCTCTTAATAAGGGCATGATTTGCGCCGCTTTTTCCAAACGGGCTTCTTTTGGTAAGCTCTCCATTTTTCGGCCACCGAAAACGCTGCCTTTTTCTTTTATTTTTTGGTCGATATATTCAGAGGCCATTTCTATAACCTCCAAACTGTTCATGTAACATTCATAGGACGTATCTCCCCATGTGAACAAACCGTGGCTTCCCAAAACAATACCTCTTATCCCTGGATTGTCCTCCAAACATTTTTCTATTTGAAGCCCTAAATCGAATCCAGGACGTTGCCAAGGCACCCAACCCATAGTATCTCCCCAGATTTCTTTGGTTACTTTTTCGCTATCCTTTGCTGCAGCAACAGCAATAAGCGCATCTGGATGTAAGTGATCGATATGTGCAAATGGTAATAATCCGTGTAAGGGCGTGTCAATTGATGGCGCTTTGCTATCCAGGTCATAAATACAATGGTTGAACAAGCCAACCATGCGGTCTTCATCTTCAAGGCCGCCGTAAACGTTTTTTAAGTCCCGTAACCTATTGGTGTAGATCCCTGCAATGCCGCTTCTGTTTAAGGTTCCTATGTCCCCTCCGGAACCTTTTATCCACATCACCTCAACATCTTCATTGGTAAGCGGGTCTTTTTCCATGGTTCTGCAACTGGTGTTCCCTCCTCCATAATTCGTGATCCTTAAATCGGCCCCCAATATATTTGAACGGTACAGGAACAGCGCGACCTGGTCACCCCCCAGGGCATTTGCCTTGTTGTCATCCCATAGGTAATCAACGTGCTTGAATTTTTTTGTGATTTTCATTATAATAATTATTTAGTTGCGAAATTATATATAATATTAAAGGTTTCTATCCTGTGCAATACTGCTCGAAGAGCATAATATCAAAAAAATAAGAAAATAAAAGCTACTCAAGATCGAAACTTTTAGGGCATATTAAAACCTTATATAAGCAAAATCTATAAAAGGATGCTTTAATGTAGTGGTTTAAAACTTTTTTTACTAGTAAAAAGTAATCATATACTTTGAAAAATTCAGTTTAATCATTAGAGTGTTATTTAACAACTTTTATATAATTTATATTTTCTTCTAGATTGCACAGGATGGTTTTTTCTTAGTCTTTTCTTAATTTTAAAATAATTAATATTTTTAGAATTAGCAGTAGTATATCACATTAAACAAATAAGACCATATCAAACTAGAATTAATGAGGGAGCAAATGAATTTACTCCCTCATATTATTTATTCCAATATTTTATTATTCAACAAGTAATCTATGTGTAAATGCTTGGCCATTTATAACTCCTTTTATAACAAATATACCTGTATTCAAATTTGATAATTGGATAGATAGTTCCTTATCCTGAATACTTGATTGGACAGGGTGTGCTATATTCATGTAGTCAACCAAATATAAATCATCTAGTGTTATTATGGATTCTGACCAAATTAAAGTGGTTGCATGTGTTGCTGGGTTGGGATAAACAACAATAGGGTTTGAAATATCGTCTCCATTTGAATTTGATATTTCATTTGGCTCTTCACCCCAAACTAATTGGCCGTTAATGTACGCTGTGATTTTTGAATTTTCACTATAATCGTTAACGGTGTTTTTATATGAAAAATCATCGCTTTCATCAAAAGATGACCAATTCTGTTTATGGATCCTGAATTTTATTTCTCCTGTTTCGCTATAAGCATAAAGTTGGCCAGCAGTTTCTTCAAAGCCGACTTCAAAATAGTTGGTAGCACCGCTATATGGAGTGGTTGATTCATAAAATGTACCCACTATATTGCTTTTGTTCAACACGGCATAATCAATATTGTAATTTAAAGGCGATGCTCCTTCTGGTGTAAACCAATATCTTAGGGTTATGTCTTCTAAGCCTACAGGTTGATTTCCAGTGTTTATAATACTTAAGTTCGGTTTTATTGAGTTATTTGAAACGCCATCTTTGTTTTTATAAAGAACTATTATTTCTGGATTTTGTTCATCTGATATTTCTGGTTCTTCTCCCCAAATTAGTTCTCCGTCCCAATACACCGTTATTTTATCTGTCTCTACATATTGATTGAAATTAGAATAACTATGGTCATTGGTTTCGTCAAAATCTGTCCAATCACTTTTCGCAATCCTAGTTTTGATTTCTCCAGAATTACCAAGCGCCTCAATCACATTATTGGTTTCGAAGTTGATTTCTAAATAGTAATTCGCCCCATCTCTGGCATCATCTAGTGCCACAAATGAGCCCTTGACGTCTGAAGTCCCCAATCGGGCATAATCCACATAAAAATTAAGAGGTGCAAAATCTTCAACAGTAAACCAATAGCGTACTGAGAGCCTATTGAGGGCAACGCCATAATCTGCTTCATTTATTAATTTCAATTGAGGTTTGATAGCATTGTTTGCTGTCTTGTTTTTATCACCATCTTTATATTGAACAATAATAAAAGGTGCAATAACACTGGTTTCCGCAGAATAGCATGATAGTGTGTCTTCATCTAATATAGCTGCTATTCGATATGTATATCTATCTCCTGTTATAACTCCGGTGTGAACATAACTGAATGTTTCTGCCGATACGCGTTCCAATTCTGAAAAGCTACCACCTTCTTCTTTTACTTCAATTACAAATCCTTGGATGTCTTGAAGGTTGGAATCCCAATTAATTTCAATTTCTGAAGGAGAGTTTCCTTTAGCTGATATATTTTCAATGGCAATAAGGTTGATGTTCAATTCAGTATCTTCAGTAATATTAAGCACATCCGATGCCAATACCACACTGCCTTTTTTAATGGTATAGGGCTGCGATACATTAGAAGCGACATTATAAAAAATCAATGAGCCGTCTTGTTGCGGGATTTTCAACTCTCCATTAAAACCAACTAATAGGTCATCCAAATTACTTCCACAGTTTTCAATATTCATTTTTACAACGTAAGGGGTAACTTCGGTGGTAACATCATTATATATTTCATTCCAATCATTAATTCCTATAACAGATTTATAAGGATCGAATACCGCGTTTTCATTTGCTGTACCAGCAGCTTCCCAAACATACCAGCCTTCTTTTTTACGATCAAATCCGTCATTTGTACCATCTAAAACAGTCCACAATCCAAATTCCAGCCCAGCTTCATTAGGGTTATCTACCCATCTGTGCAGTTGGATATTTTCTATAGCAGGTAATCTGAGGTTAGTTTTCTTCCAGAAATAGGCGAGTGCAGCTGCTTGGTTGGTTTCACTGGCGTTTGGATTTTTAGCGGTGTTTGAACTAAAGCCGTTTTCAGATAACAGAATCGTTCTTACTTTTTTGCCATTATATAATACGTCCTTCTGTCTAACATAGGCATCGATCATCTCCAAATTCTTTGGCGTAATCTCAGGGGTATCAAAATTTAACTGCGTTTTTACGGCGGGATCATTCCATACTTTCGGATTAAACAAATTGGTTGGGTATGAATGCCAACCGATGCCCCATTCAAAATCCTCCTCTTTATCAGATAATTTTACTAAAACATCCAGGATGTCTTTGGATTTGAAATTGGCACTGCTACCGGCAACGCTATTCCAGTGTTTGGTAAATGATCCGAAAACTTTTGCTGAAGGATTATGTTTTCTAATCGTATAATGTACCATACGCATAGAACGGTCATAGATTTGGGTATATAATGATACAGGTTTTGCTCCGGCATGGGTCCAATTGGTATGGGCATCCACTTCGTTATGAATAATCCATTGATCTAATCGCCCATAAAGTTTATCCGGCCTTGAATAACGCTCTGCTAAAAAGTCAACAACTGCTGCATAATATTCGGCACCCTCTTCGGTGGCCACATTTGCCATACTATATAAGCCAAGGGACGCATCTGGATGCACAAAGATGCGTCTTAAATCTTCATTACCTATATTCAAAGGTATCAAGAGCACAAAAGCGGCTTTAATGCCATTATCTGTTAACCTTTTTATACGTTGATCAAAACCTGTTACAAACCCAGGGCTAATATTATAAATCTTTCCATTGAATTCATGTGTCATCCCAGTGGGATTTAGGCTTAAAACACCATTAAGCAACAGATTGAGTTTCATGCTTTTGATATCAAGATCTGTTAGATCGGAAAAGTTAGAGAGTGTGGAAGGCCCTAATCCATCCAATCCTTTAATGGAGCTTGCCTTATCTTCTTCTATGTTATTTAATGCTATTGCTGAAATATCTCCTGCCCATTTGGCATTAGACGTGTATTCGTAGGTGCTTTCGCCTGTTTTTCTAACAATGGCCCATCGGGAATATAATCGATCGTAATCATGGTCAGGTTTTTGTACAAAACGTTCAACGTCTACATTAAATGTATCATTTATAATAGTTATGGGTGTGATAAAGTTAAACTCTGATTGATTGAAACCATATTGATGTGGCTCAATCTCTGCCAAAAAAAGTTCCTCAGTGGCGTTTGTTACACTGCCGGATATATTCACAAGATCCGTATCTATCTTAACCAATGAAATAGTATTGGCATAGGTCGTATTGAGATAATCCCTAAATTCCTGATCTATTACTACACTTAGGAATTTATCGCTGTTTTGTTCATCTTCCAGTTCTTGGGCGGTCGGTTTTCTGATTTTAATATTCCTAACCTCTATGGTCTTGGCTTCGTTTTCATTTTTACCAAAATCAAATCGAAAGTCCGTCCATTCATTATCCTGAAAATTATCTACCAAAAGACGAGGGTTTATCGTGTAAGTTGTCCACTCCGTGGCAGCCGGGATTTCCCCTGCACTCAGTTTTTGTGTTCCAATAATGGGAGGGCCATAAAAGATTTCAAGGTCGTTATAGGCAGTTTCAGTTCTATATTCAAAAGAAATGATATAGGATTGTTCTATGTCATACAATACCTCAATGGATTTAGAGCGGATCCAGGGATCGTTACCAGAAGTATTTAAAACATAAGAGCCAGTACCCACTTCGGTGGCATCGAGGCCGCCGCTGGTAGTTTTGACATTCAATTCTATCTGTACGGTTTCCTTTGGTTCCAACAATTTCTTTTCTGCATTGGTGGGCTCTCGAAGCACCAAATTGCTCACGGTAATATCCTGTCCTGCAAACCTGCCAAAATCAAATCGGAATTCGTCATAAAAAGAGTCCCAAACCGGCGCGCTTATGGTCATAAGAACCGAAATATTAGTTTTAGAACTTGCTTCTGTAACAGCACCTAGTAATACACGCCTCGCGGGACTAGTGGGTTTTCCATAAAAAACCTGTAAATCATCCAGTCCGGTTGAAGAGGTATAATCAAATGCCAAAACAAAGGTTTTATTAGGATCGTAGGGGGTTGTTATTGTTTCTGAATAAATGAATGGGTCGGTTCCTAAAGACGAAATACTATAGGTGTCTTCTGGATTTTCTACAACGGATATCTGATTTCTTCGTGCCAAATTCAAAGCCAACGGCACTACCTCTCCGGGAAGTGCTGCTCTTAATTGCACATTTTTAACCATAATATTTTGACCGGCCGCTCTTCCAAAATCGAAGCGAAAGCGATCAAAAACACTCCAGTTGCCCACCTCATACTTCATAAAAGCCTTAAAAGTCGTGTATTCTGTTGAAGGTGCCAGACTGCCAAAATCCTTTCTTCTATTTGTTGGATTTATTGGAGCTCCATAAAAAATCTGAAAATTATCCAGTCCATTTGTTGCGATGTAATCAAAGCTGATTACATAAACCTGATTGGGATCATAGGTTTCCACGGGTCGCGTAACGATCCAGGGATCGCCACCCAAGGTTTGAATATCATAAGTGCCAGCAGGGTCTTCTGTGATGTTCATTTGGTTTTTAAGACTAGGATTGAGCTCTAGCGTAATGTTTTGAGCATATAAGGTAAAGCTCAAAATTGAAAAAAGAAAAAATAGTTTTTGTTTCATGATAATAAGTTTTTTATAAAATTATAATTTCAGTTTGTAAATTGCATCCTGTACAATTATGGTCTATGAATCAGGACTATAATGCGTAATTAATTAAATTGAAACCAATCTATTTGAAACAATTCACCATCGGCACCAATAGCCTCAAGCCATAAAGCGTGAATTCCAGTTTCATTTTTTACAGGAACCGTAAGGGTGTGCCAATCTTTATTGGGCTCAAGCTTTAATGTTGCCAATTTTTTATGCCAAGGTTTATCGGAATATATATTTATTTGCCCGCCATCCAGAGATTTTATATGAATTTTCAGGGAAGAAACACCCTGACCAAAATCTAAATATTTATAAATGGCATTATCTTTATTTTTGAATTTTGAAAGCATTTCATTGGTTCCCGATGCTTTCTCGATACGCACATTTCCATGTAAAAGGCAAGCAGAAGCGGCATCCATCTCTTTTTTTGCATTAAGGGGCAAACCTGCACCTTGAGATGTCATTTCCACTTCAGGGATTGAGCCGTCTTCCAAAAACCTTATTTTTTCAACACAAGCTTTTCGCATCGTTCGAACGCCATGTGTGGACCGATGGTAAAATACATACCATTGGTTGTTGAATTCTGCTATAGAACCATGATTGTTCCAATTACCAGGGTTGGCGCCATTATTGTCTATAATAACCCCTTTGTAAGTGTAAGGTCCAAAAGGGGCGGTGCTGGTGGCATAGCCTAAACAGGTGGGTTTGTCTTCCCTACTAATATCTGAGTAAACTAAATAATAAAGATTATTACGTTTTGTGAGGAATGCGCCTTCATGAAAAAAATGCTCTTTTTCTGTAATGATATCCTTTTGAAGGGTCAATGGGTCGATGGTTTTCATATCAGGATTGAGTTTGGCCATTTTAAGACTAAATTGTCCCCATACATAGTAGGCAGTACCATCATCATCTATAAAAACGGAAGGGTCTATTTGATTGTGCCCTTTTAAATCTATTTTTTCGCCATTTGTAAAAGATCCCAGTGGACTTTTGGAAGTAGCAACGCCTTCCGGAGCTTTAATATCTGGTTGAGAATAATATAAATAGTAGGTGTCATTTTTCTTTATGGCGTCTGGTGCAAATAAAACGGCATCGTTATACGGCACTTGATCATTCGTTCCTTTTGAAGCAAACACATCTTCTTTTAGATGCCAATTTACCATATTGTCCGTATATAATATATCATACTTTCCAGAACAGTAACGCACCATGCTTTCATCTGTAGATCCATAAATATAGAGTTTCCCGTCATCAAAAACCTTGGCGGATGGATCTGCTATATAAACACCTGGTGGCGAAATGGGGTTTTGTGCCTTTACAGCTTTAGGCAGAAACAGCATGAAGCCAAATATGAAGGCGACATTCAGGATATATTTAAAATGCATGGTCTGTTTTTAATGTGTTCAAGAATTTAATTATGCAGGTACATGACAAAAAATACAATAATAATTATGAATACTTTATTTAAAAGACAATATGAAAAATGTGCATTTAGACCTCACAGGTTTTAAAAACCTGTGAGGTCTAACCCAGTCTAATACTTCGTATAATACACCATTTAAAATTAATTTTTGTGATGTACTAAATTGAATCATACTAATTCATGGTTTTAAGATGTTCCAATAGCTGTTCTGTAAACGTTTTTTGAAGTTCAGAAATTTCATTGGAATTATAAAGGTCATACCACTCGTTTGGATCTTTTTTTAAATCATAAAATTCGCCTGTAATGATATCTTCACTACTATAATCATTTACCTGTTCCTTACGTTTTAAAACCAAAATAAGTTTGTGTGTATTGGTGCGCCACATAAAAGCCGCTTCGCCATCTCTTTCATGGAGGGAAGAGAAACTAGCCGTTCTTGCTTTTGAGGATAACAGGCTTTTTCCTGGTAAATCCCGCTCAGGTTTAATATTTGCTAGTGCCAATAATGTCGGCATGATATCAATATTTTCTGTAGGTGTTGAGTTTACTGAGTTCCTTTTTAGACTATCTGGTAAGGCACTTCCAGCTAAAATCATGGGTACTTTTACACTTGGGTCGTATAAATTGTATTTGTTGAATCTATAATAATGTTCTCCCAGCATTTCGCCATGATCTGAGGTGTAAATGATAATGGCATTTTCCAATAAGCCTTTTTTCTCTAATGCGTTCAATGCCCTGCCCATCATATCATCTATCCATGTTATGTTGGCATAATAGCGCATGGTCATCAATTTCCATGCTTCATCAGAGGCGTTTTTCCAATAGTTTTCATACATCTCTCTTCTGTTGACCCCTTCTGAATGCGGAGAATAATCTTTTTTCCAAGGGGGTTGTTGCGCATAAGTGATGCTGTCCAAATCATACAAATCTTCGTAGCCTTTAGGCACGTTGTGTCCTGCATGGGGTTTCATATAAGACAAATATAGAAACAGGGGTCTGTAATCATTTCGGTTTTCAATGTAGTTTAAGGTTTGTTTTGTAATCCAGCCATCACGGTGGTCTTCTTCCGGCAGTTTACTGGTAAAGCCCAAATAGCCTATATTGTTTTCTTCACCGGGTCCCATATTAGCTATTTCTGCATCATACCGTGCCTTAGCTTCGGGGTTCATATCTTGCATACTTATAGCCCCTTTTTCTGGAATTTCGGATACATATCTTGTTTCAAAGCCACGTGTATCTGTCTTATATTTTCCCCAATGCGTTTTCCCAAAACCTGCCGTTTCGTAACCTGCATCTTTAAAATATTGTGCTATGGTTTTTCCTGGTAACTGTGAATCTGGCACACCGCCGCTATTTCTATAAACTCCAGTTTGGTTAGGGTACAAACCAAACATGATGGAGTTACGGCTAGGAACGCACATGGGCACTTGTGAAACGGCTTGATTGAAAAACACACCTGTTTTTGCAAGACTGTCCAAAGTTGGTGTGATAACTTGTTTGTTTACTATTCCCAAAGCATCCCAACGGTGTTGATCATCCATGATAAAAATAATATTGGGGCGTTTTGTTGGTGCTGTTTTAACGGTTTTAGTGGTTTCTTTGCATCCTAAAAAAGTGACTGCTAACAGCACAACCATTGATTTTAAATTTGTTCGATTCATTATTCTATTGTTTTTTTATCTGACGGGTTTTAATTTCAAGAGGATCATTTACAAGATCATTTGTTTGTTCTCTCCAGTTTTCGAGCGCTTTTTTTAGTTCATTTTGCTTTTCTATTAAATGCTCCTTCCCTGCTAAATTATATAGTTGCCCAGGGTCGTTCTTCATATCATATAATTCTTCAAAAGGTCTTCCTGATTCCAATTGCTTTAAAAGATTGTATTCTGTTGGATGTGTATCTTTTGCATCTAGAGTGGCTTGATAACTTTTGTTTCCCCAGCCTTTTTCCTCCTTTAAATCTGCAGGAAGTTCATATTCTTTTTCGTGCATGAGGTTTTGGATGTAATAATACCTACCATCAAAAATCATTCTACTTGGGTAGTGTTCTTTTCTATTTGGTCCATGCGAATTGTGTTCTCCAAAAACATAATTCCGATTGGTTATTTTTTCTTTGCTACCAGTAAATAGGGGTTTTAAAGATTGCCCTTGAACTGTTTCGGGAATGGGTATATGTAAATAATCTAAAATGGTTGGCATAATATCTATATGAGATATTAAGGCATACGAAATTTTCCCTTTTACAACCTTTGGGCCACTGGCTATAAATGGTACATGTAAGCCCGCATAATAAGGCGATGCTTTTGCCCGATGATATGGTTCTCCTTGATCGCTTGTATAAATGATTAATGTGTTTTCTAAAAGGCCTTTTTCTTTTAAAACATTTATTATACTTCCAGCACATGCATCTGCTAACTGGACAGATCCATAATATTTTACTAAATCTTGTCTCATCTCAGGTGTATCGGCCAAATATTCAGGCACTTCAATGTCATCTGGATGTGGTAGAAATTCTGCGAATTCATCCATATGATGGTCAAAATTGCGATGGGGAGGTGCAATATTTGCTTGAAAAAAGAAAGGTTTGTCGCCTGCGTCTTCAATAAAATTTGAAATCACAGTTTTAAAATTTTCTGGATTGTTTTGTACTGGATTCCTATTATTATATGGGAATTTCCAAGGCGGACTCATATGGAATTTTTGAGTGATTGCTGTGAAGTAACCATGCTCTTGTAAAAGTTCTGGAAGGGTCTTGATATATTCATGAATTCCCACTTTATCAACTGTTTTTGAATCTCTTCCAAATTCTGAATCTGGATCATCCAACTTTGGGGTGATGGTGTTGCGCCAGTGTCCATTAGTATGAGGATACATGCCCGTCATTATGGAACTTCTACTCGGTGAGCATGAGGGCACAACGGCAAATGAGTTTGTAAAAAGCATACCTTTTTTTGCCAATTGATCAACATTTGGTGTTGAAATGCCTTTGGTTCCCAATGCAGATAGGTGATAGCCTTGATCATCGGTGAGAATAAGAACAACGTTTAAGGATTTCTTTTCTTGTTGCTTTTTCGCAGAAGGTTCTTGTTTACAACTGGTAAAGCAAATAGAAACGAATATAAAACTGTAAATAAGGGCTTGTTTCATGGTTTTAATCTAAATGAAAAATTTCAGTTAATTCTTTTGAAACAGGACTCATATCTAAATTTGTTTCCATACAATCTGACATAAAACTCCACCATTTTTTGCAAATTGCTGTTTCTGCAATAGCGTTCCATTTTTCTTCTGATGTTATTTCGGCGTAACCAAAAATAATTTGTGTTTCAGGATCTATAAAAATACTATAGTTGGAAACACCATGCATTTGAAGTACGCCCTTTAATTCATCCCAAATTGGATTGTGCCTCTTGGTGTATTCTTTTTTTTTGTCTTGGAAAACTTTCATTCTAAATGCTTTTCTTATCATAGAGTCATGCAATAAAAATTAAAGAATTATTGGGTGACGGTTAATCCTTCTGGTACTTCTAAAGATGTTTTTATCTTTCCATCCGCTCCCCTTACATGGCTGACTTTAAATATGCCGTATTTTGTTGGAAAAGTGCCTTTTGCAAATTTTAAATCACCTAAATGTGGTTCAATTTTAATTGTTTTACCCCCATCCATGACATGGATTCCGAGTACATATTGTGTTAGCCAAGGCGTAGGGCCACTTGCCCAACCATGGCATAGACTGTGTCTGTAACCTACATAACAATATTCTCCAAAATCACCATGAATATCAAATTTACCTGACGGTATAACTGTATCAATCCTACCACTGTTGGCAACATCCAACACATCAAAATCTTCCCAAAATGTAGTAGCACCTAAATCGAGCATGCCTCCCCAATAATCTCTAATTACTTTTAAAGCACCGTTGTAATCACCTGCCTTTGCCATAGCTTCGAGAATATAGTAGCCATAAAAAGTTGACATCCTTTGTACACCATCTAGCTTTAAAACTTCTGCGTTGGTTTTTTTAGCGTCAACAAGGTTAGCTATGGACATTAATGCTGCTGCTTGTTTAGAGGTATTACCTTCAGGTTGATGTTTTTTTAAATTTTTGGATATCTTTTTATATTTATCTTGAAGTACTTTATTTCCTAGAGTTCTCATGATATCGCTTCCAGCTTCAAATGTCATAACCATCATGGATTGAAGTCCAGCATGGACAGCTTTAGGCTGAACACTAGTTGGCCAATCTAAAAAACGGCCACCATTCAATATTTCCTTATTATCCTTATCAATAAAAGTGCTCAACTGATCTAATAGTTCGACCATGTAGGATTCTTGTTCTTTCAGATATTCTAAATCGCCATGATAATCATACCAGCTTTTGTGAATTAATATCCACCACATAGAATACGAACTAATGCCATTCATCCATTGTGGCAGTGGATGTTGATCTCTAGCCAAATCAAGACTTTTGGGCACAATACTATTTGCCCCAAAAACAGTATTTATGGTCATGACCTCAGGATGCATATCGCCAACCCAGACAAGACGGTCTCTTTTGATGCCGTCCCATAGATAATTTTGCATATTTAAATGCACTGTGTAAGCTCCAGTTACCCAAATTTCATTCAGGCGCTCATCACTACTTTCAAAAGAACCTAAATATGGGATATCCCTATAAATAAAAGCAGCATCTATAGATTTTATAGGGGCGTTTTCATCGGCTTCAACAACATCAATCCGTAGAAAACGAAAGCCCGTTTCTCCTACTTCTATACTACCCAACCAAGGGACTTCAATTATAAAATCCCGTAATGAATGTTCGTTCGTGGCATTTCTATCACCACCAATATCAGACATGGCTTCACCAACCGATTCCCCAAAACGCAACCTTAGCTTCAATGGGGTTTTATTGGGACGAATTCCCATGGATATTTTAACACCACCATGTATTTCCTTTCCATAATCCAATAAAATTGCTGGTTTATGTTCCACGGTACTAGTGAACCTAAAAAGTCCTTGATCGTTAACCGCTACTTGACCATTGCCCTTTTTTAATAATGCCGGTGCATTTTGGATATATTGTTTTGTGCTATCAGACTGCCAGATTATTTTTTGTGGTGTGATATAGGTTTTTACCATATCTGAATGGCTAGCTGAACCCTTGTATTCATCACCAAAAACTGGAGGTAATTGTGCAAAAGTTGATTGAGTAACCAAAATTAAAAGTAGTGATTGAAAAATTTTGTTCATCTTTTCTTGAGTATAAATAATTTTAATTGTTTTTGTTTATATTAAGGTGTAGATGTAAAATTGAAATTCCTTAACCTATACCGTAAGGATAAATATTTTTATGTCTTGATTTCTGCTTTTGTGCTTATGATGTTATTTTATTATTTGAACGGTTACAGGTCCCAACAACCCAGAAGATATAAGTTCTTCTTCGGGCGTAACAGCATCTACGTTTACCCAAGTAGTGCGTTCGTTCTCTGGCAATGTTTTATCGCCGGTCAAACGGTTTCTCCAAACATTTACAACTTCAATTTCTATAGTGTTTTCGCCTTCTTGTATAGCTTCAGTAGTATTTAACCTAAATGGTGCTATCCATGTTGTCCCAATATCTACACCGTTAATTTTTACTGATGCCATGACTCCTACATTGCCAAGGTCAATAAAAATATCTTTGGTTTCATGATCCTTTTTGTAATTAAATTTTGATGTATAGACAGCAGTTCCAGAATAGTATTTAATCTTTTCATTTTCATGGGTTATCCAATCTGTGAGTGTCGGAAATTCAATGGTTTCTTTTGGACCGATTTCCTTATTTTTAAATTCGACTTGCCAAGGATTGCCAAGGGTTTTAATTACTTCAGGTTCTGGAAAATTTACTTCATACTTCGTATCAGCTGTATTTGGTTCTTCATTGGAAAAAACAACAAACCAACTTTGTCTGGGCTCCATTTTTATTGGAACCGTGGTGCGATCATCTTTTTCTGTAAATTCATTTAAAGCTCTTATATGCCCAGTTACAGCATCCCATAATTGCGGTTTCTTACCATGAACTCGGAATGATGGAGAAAAACTAATAGCTTCCTCACTTTGATTGGTTAAAAAGTAAATGTCCATGTCTTCCAAAGTACGATGCGTCCAGAGTATGGGAACATCGGCATTTAAATCAACATCTTTAACAATGCCCAATTGTGTTAAAGACTCTTGTAATTCCAGGCCATCAATAATAAAGCCTTCGCCGTATTTTTTTAATTTTTCACTCGAGCTTTCCCACATTTTTTCAGCTAGCATTTTAACTTGCAAATCACTTTCTGGATAGTTTTGCAAGCTCGGGGATTTTTTAGGGGCTTGTCCATATATTTTACCACCTTGTTTCACTAGAGTTTCAATTTTGGTAAGTAGTTCTGGGCGCATAGTGTCAAACGGCGGCAACACCATTAAACCATAGGACATGCCATCGGGCAATACAAATTTTCCGTCTTTAACCGCTAATCTGTCCAAAATAACTTCAGCATTGATGTAATCATAAGAATAGCCTTTGGGAAGTTCAGGATTTCGTATGCCAGTCATTATCGGGGTATTTTCACCAATAAAATAACAAACATCGGCAACGTATTGTCCCTGTTGCAACAAATGTTGGCATCTTCTTAAATAGTCAAAATATGCTTTTCCTTTTTTAAACCAAGTGTTGTGACGGTTGAATTCTGTACTGAACCATGCATTCACTCCAGGCACACGATTATCATCAGGTTGATGAATATAAAGGTGCAGAACAAAATGATTGATGCCTTCGGTATAAGACCAATCGCCACGTTTTTTGAGCATGGCCGGATGGCGCACATAACTTCGGTTTGCAGCGGTAAAAGCTTCAGCCGAAATAAAGGGTTTTCCATAAATGTGGGCGGCGGAAGAAGCGGATTTGCACTCTATATCTCCCAAAGTGCCCTCGTTCCAAAATTCGCCACTAACTATGTCTGACTGGCCCCCATACATTAAAAACTCGGACGGAAAGCCCCAATGCCCATAATTTTCAAGCCATAGTTTTAAATTGTCTTCATTGCTGGCTTCCCTCAGGCCTCCTACATATTGATACGCAACGGCATCAGCTACCGAGCGACGCAAATCCCATAAAAACCGATTTGATTCTTCAACGCTGCCAACAATTCTTCCAGAGAAAACAGGCAAATATTTTTTTGGGTTATATCCAAATTGTTTCTCAAATGTTTCTTCATAACCATCGGTCCAGTTTTGCGAACCCATTTCATAACTATCGGCAATCACGTATTTAAAGGCACTTTTGCTTTCCTCTGGAATCCGTTTTAAAAACGCACCAATAAACTGTTCGTAATGAAATTGAACCAGTTCTTTATTGGCCTTGTCCACTTCATAGCCTTTACCCTGTGGCGCTGCAGGCGCATTTTTAGTGCCCGTAGGTGTCATTCCGTAACGCTGAATAGTCCACTTTCCTTTTGGAGCTTCCCAAGATAAATTACCATCTTTATCCATGTAGCGACTAATATCAATCACGTTTTCAGTAGCTACTTTTAAGGTATTATCTGTGATTTCCTCTTGAGATTTCCATAAGTAACTATCCCATGCAGGAAAAGGCGTTGGGTGCATTTTACCCAAGTTTTTTTCGGCGTAATCTTCTAACCCTACTGCTTCTGAAACCGAAATTTCTGAAATGCCGAAATATTCTACCTTGGCGTTTGGAGTGGTCATCGCTTTAACAATTCTTTCTGGAATTTTAAATTCCAATCTAAAAGTGTTCGACTTTGTTTCGGGCAGGGAAACTAAAATTGGTGCGTATTTATCAGGTCCTACATTAGGGTTTAAGTTTACTCGATTGATCTTAAAAGTTTTGATGTCTTCGTAAACACCATCAACTTTTGCCATGACTTTGCATTCTAATTCAATGGGGTTTTTGCCTGGAATCAGTTTTAAGCTTCTTGCGATAACTGTTTCGTTTGAATGAATATCAATTTGATACATCTCTACCGCTTTAGAAAAATTACCAATTGAGGAAGTATCCATATCAATTAGATTTCTCTCATTTTTAATCGATGGGACAATCTTAATTTGAGAATTTTTTGCAGATAATATTTTTTCTTCTGAAGCTAAGGAAGGAAATGCCAATACATAAACATCTTGAAATTCCCCCACTGGTTTAACCAATTTAATATCCACTTTTTTACCACCTTCTATGTTTATTTCAGAATAGGTAAGATAGCGCATTGCCATCTCTGGTTTCACCCATGGGCCACCCGATTGGCTCCAACCAGGGGAATTAAAAGCCCCTATATCCACTCCTATTCTTTTACCCTCATTAACGGCGTGAACCATGTGATCCGACCATTCTTCAGAAAGTATTGGAACCCTCCCATCTTTTTCTTCCGGATTGATATTGCCAATTAAAGCACCACCAATACCAACGGCTTTCATAGCTTCCAAATCTTTTGTAATGCCTTCTTTGGAAATATCATCGCCAATCCAATACCAATAGCACCAGAGTGTATTGTCATCAGAAGGCGTTATAAATCCAGATTGTATTTTTTGAAAATTTGAATCTTTTTGTTTTTTAACAGTGTTGCAATTAACTAGTGTTGACCCTACAAGAAACAATACGGTTAAAATTTTTATAATGCTTATTTTTTTCATAGTAATAGTTTCTTTGATTAGCCAAAGGTTATTTTATTTCTTGCTTTAAGGTATGGTATCTAGCTCTTTGTTGTTCTAGTAACTTTTTATAATTTGGATCCTTAGCCAAATTGGTTGTCTCATGCGGGTCTTTGGTAAGGTCAAAAAGCTCTTCATAATTGTGTTCAATATAGTACATATACTTTATTGTGATACTCACGACACCTTCAACCTTTGGAAGTTTTGGACTTCCTAAAAAAGTGTGTTCATAAAAGAAATCATTTCTGTCTGTATTTTGTTTTGTACTCCTTTTTGAAAGATCTTTACCTTGCATTAATGCAGGTTTTTCTATACCCGCAAACCCTAAAATTGTTGGTGCAATGTCTATATTAAGTCCAATACTGCTTACTACATTCTTAGACGGAATATGGCGAGGGTCATATATAATTAAAGGTACCCTGATAGATTCTTCGTGTCCAAACCATTTTCCAGCAAGTCCATGTTCTCCTAAATAAAAACCATTATCACCCATAAAAATAATAATAGTGTTTTCTTTTAGTCCTTTGGCTTCAAGATCTTTTATCAAGGTTCCAACAGCAGCATCAACGCCAGTGATTAAGCGGTAATAATTTTTAACGCTTTCTTGATATTTTTCTGGTGTTTCAAATCTTAATTTCCGGCGTTCTCTTGCAATGTTTTCCTCTTTGTGGAAAAAATCAGGAAGGGAATCCCAATATTTCGAGTCTGCTGTTTCTGGTTGAGGAATGGTAATATCTTTGTATAAATCAGCGTACTTTGGGTTTGGAATGAACTGTCTAGGATCTCCATCTTGACTATGTGGTGCTTTAAAGCTTACTGAGAGACAAAACGGTTTTTCATTCGTTTCTTTTAAAAATTTTTGAATGTTCTGGCTTAATAAATCTGTGTAGTGAATATAGTTTCCGTTTTTATCTTTGTTTTCATAATTAGGCTGATGTAAAGGTGTACCAGCCCAAAAATCAAAAGCTTCTTTAGGGTGGTCTTTTGGGTTGCCTACTCCAAATTTTCCTACAAAACCTGTTCTATAACCATTTTTTCTTAGCAGAACAGGATAGGTCCTATTAAAGGCTTCTTGTGTAAAACTCGTATGAAAATCGTTGATTCTGTGTTTAGATTCATATTGCCCACTCAAAATGCTAGCTCTACTCACCATACATATAGAAGTGGTAACATAGGCATTTGTATACCATTGACTTTTTCGTGCAAGACCATCTAAATTCGGAGTCTGTATTAACGTGTTTCCAGCTGCTCCCAAGGCATCCCATCTTTGATCGTCCGTTAAAAGAAATATAATATTTGGTTTATTGGTTTTGGCTGATTTTTTGTCGTTTTTGCATCCAAAACAAAAGGTAACTAATAAAAACAAAAGGTTGTATTTTACTATTAACATCATAAAATTGCTATGTTGATTAATTGACTAGCACCATAATTAATAACTTTCAAATTAAATCAAAATAAACATTTTTATCATCCTGTACAATACTGCTTTTAAAAGCGACCTAAACCAAATATTACAATTTGATATTGGGACTAATAATTAAATTTTAATGGTTTTGGTTTATGTTCAATGTATTTTTTATGTAATGAATATATGATGATATGTACATAACCAGACAGTACCTAGCAGTATTGTACAGGATGCATTGTTATTATACTTTTTTTAATATTGTCTAAATTAAAATCCAATTAAACTCTTTATTAACTAAAAAATTAACTAAAAATTATGTAACTGATCAGTTATTGTTTTTGCACTTCTAATTTAGCAATTA
>TARA_R110002049_G_scaffold140930_5_pt1 | contig 69640 bp, 60 predicted proteins | sample TARA_R110002049 | Tara Oceans TARA_R110002049 (sample SAMEA4396941) | marine metagenome | biome: Polar Biome; feature: [SRF] surface water layer (ENVO:00010504); material: water (ENVO:00002006), including particulate matter (ENVO:01000060) such as... | depth 5 m | reverse complement strand
AGCCCCCCGGGTATGGGTTTCGGGGTCCGGGGGCAGAAAGCCCCCGGGTATAAGTTTCGGGGCATGGGGGGCAGACAGCCCCCAAGCATAATATCGCAGATTTCAGGACGACGCGGCAGACGCACACCCGGCGCGACCGCCCCGGACCAATGACGCCGCCCGCAAGGCCAGCGCCCTCATACCTTCTTGAACGTCAGATAATGCGGCACACGTCCCTCGCGCAGGGCCTTTTGCTCATACCGCGTCGACAGCCAATCGTCCCACGGCTTGCGCCAGTCCTGCGGCCCTTCGGCAAGCCATTCGAACCCGTGGCGCGGCACCTGCTCCAGCGTCTGACGCACATAGTCCTCGATGTCCGTCGCCACCCGAAAGATCGCACCGGGCTTCAACACCCGCGCCAAGGGCGCGAGATGCTCCGGCGTCACAAAACGCCGCCGATGGTGGCGCGTCTTGGGCCAGGGGTCAGGATACAGCAGGAAAGCCCGATCAATACTGGCCTCGGGCAGCACGTCGAATATATCGCGCACGTCACCGGGATGGATTGCCAGATTGTCGACGCCCGCGCGCCTGATCTTGCCCAAGAGCATCGCAACGCCGTTGATATAAGGCTCGCAGCCGATGATGCCGACATCCGGGTTCTGACCGGCCTGGTGCACCAAATGTTCGCCCCCGCCAAAACCGATTTCCAGCCAGACAGGCCTGCCACCGAACAGCGCAGGCAGATCCAGCGGCGTGCGATCGGGGTTTTCGTCCCAATCGACGGGACCGGGCGACAGGGGCGTCAGGTCTTCCTCAAGATAGGTACGTTGGGATTGTTTCAGGGTCTTTCCCTTGAGGCGACCATAGAAATTCCGGCGGGGGCGTTTGGGCTGTGTCATGGCGGGTCATGTAGCCGCACCGCGCCGCCACCGCAACGGCTGAGATCGTCCGTTGGCAGCGGAGTCTACCGTCATTAACGCAATATTAGTTTCCGCGCCGCTAAAACCATCCCGACCCAGCCTGAGAGGGAGCCGACGGTGAACGCAGCAACGATAGTACCACCTACCGGACCGGGCGGCCCGGTCAACCAGCCGGATTTTGCATCGATTCTGATCGTCGATGATCAGCGCTTTGACCGCATGCGTCTGCGGCGGCTCTGCGGCGACCTTGAGTTCGAGACCCATATCGCCGAAGCAGAAAGCCTGGCGGCTATGACCCGCAGCCTTAACGGCGAAAAATTCGACCTGATCCTGCTGGATTACAACATGCCCGATGGCAACGGGTTGCAGGCGCTTGAGATGATCCGCAGCCATGCCAGCAATGGCCATGCCGCTGTCATCATGATCACCGGCTCGGAACAAAACGCTGTGGCGATCCAGGCGCTCAAGAACGGCTGTAGCGACTTTATCACCAAGGACGAATTGTCGCCCGCCGCACTCTGCCGCTCTGCCATCAACGCCTTGCAGAAATCGACCCTGCAGATCGGTATGGAAACGCAGGATCAGAAACGGCAGCAGATGGAAAAGGTGTTGCAGCAATTTTCCAAGGAATGTGCGCAAGAGATCAAACCTGTGGTCAGCCGCATGTTACGTCAGATGCGCGACATGCGCGAACATGAGCCGAAAGATTCTGAAGAACTGGCCGATCAGGTCGGAAGAATCGAACGATCCTGTATGCGCCTGTGGGAGTTTCTGGATGATCTGGGCAGTTATCGCGGTAGCGATCTGGCGCAGGAAAATTTTGCCCAGACAACGGTGGCGGATGCGCTGGACATCGCACCGCGCCGCGGGCCGGCACAGTCACCGCAAATGGCACCCGCCGCCCACGAACCTGCCCCCACCCCCCGGAGTTTGAAAAAGAGTGCGACCAAGCGCCCGACTTTGTTTGGTCCGCGCGAGTAGGTCGCGGGCCGCTCCGGCATTGCAACTGAACGCCCATGTGACGCAGATGCCCGTGGTAGATATCTTAACTGGCTGACGGTCAGCGCCCAGACGGCGATGTTAATGGGGCCAGCCTCAGACGTTATCGTTACTGGGGGCCAGCCCCCGGACAATAGAACCGGGGGCCAACCCCCCGGACATTAGACAGCTGGGGGCCAGCCCCCAGACATTTGACGGCTGGGGGCCAGCCCCCAGACCCCCGGGAATATTTACAACCAAAAAGAAAGAAAGGCCGGATGAGCGGTCGGGCAAATTTGGCGCTGTCGCCAACGGGCGCAGGTTTGGGGTGGGCGCGTGGCCCACCCCAGCGGTTTTGATTACAGCGCGGCCTTGAGCTGATCGACCAGATCGGTCTTTTCCCAGCTGAAGCCGCCATCGGCATCAGGGGCACGACCAAAGTGGCCGTAGGCCGCCGTGCGCGCGTAGATCGGTTTGTTCAGTTGCAAATGCTCACGGATGCCGCGCGGTGTCAGGCTGATGATGTTGCGAATGGCCTTTTCAATGGCCGCATCGCGCACGTCACCGGTGCCATGGGTGTCGCAGTAGATCGACAGCGGTTCGCTGACCCCGATGGCATAGGACAGTTGGATCGTGCATTTGTTCGCGAGCCCGGCGGCCACTACGTTTTTTGCCAGATAGCGCGCCACGTAGGCGGCAGAGCGGTCAACCTTGGTCGGGTCTTTGCCCGAGAAAGCGCCGCCGCCGTGCGGGGCCGCGCCGCCGTAGGTGTCCACGATGATCTTGCGCCCGGTCAGGCCTGCGTCACCATCCGGCCCGCCGATCACAAAGATGCCCGTGGGGTTCACGTGCCATTTGGTGTCGGTATCGATCCAGCCTTCGGGCAGGACTTCGCGGATATAGGGTTCGACGATATCGCGGATATCGGCGCTGGTCTGGCTTTCGTCCGCGTGCTGCGTTGACAGCACGATGGACGCGACGCCAACTGGCTTACCGTTTTCATAACGCACCGACAGTTGGCTTTTGGCGTCCGGGCGCAGGGTCGGTTCAGTGCCGTCCTTGCGGACCTCGGCCAGCCGCCGCAGGATCGCGTGGGCATAGTGGATCGGGGCGGGCATTAATTCGGGTGTTTCATCGGTCGCGAAACCGAACATGATGCCCTGATCGCCAGCGCCTTCGTCCTTTTCCCCCGCCGCATCGACGCCCTGGGCAATATGGGCGGATTGTTCGTGCAGCAGGTTGGTGATTTCGCAGGTCGCGTGGTGAAATTTGTCCTGCTCATAGCCGATGTCTTTGATACAGGCGCGGGCGATGTCCTCGATCTTGTCCATGTACTGGCTCAGCTTGGCCTTGTCGCTCAGCCCGACTTCGCCGCCGATCACGACGCGGTTGGTGGTGGCAAATGTTTCGGCGGCGACCCGCGCTTCGGGCTCCTCGCTAATAAACGCGTCGAGGACAGCATCCGAAATCCGGTCGCAGACCTTATCCGGGTGGCCCTCGGAAACGGATTCCGAAGTGAAAATATAGTTTTGGCGGGACATATCGTGCTCCAATGAAAAAATAATGCGCCACGTCAGGAAGCCGTTGTGGTGCGCTTAGAAGGGCTTAGCCATGCGCCGGACAATGGTCAATCATCATCTCGGCGGTGGCGGCGACGCGCCACAGCCCCCAGCAGCAAGGCCCCCAGCACTATCGCGAGGGGCAGATCGCCACTGCGGCTGTAAAGCGTGGCGGCGGCGGGCAGTGGCAGACGGGCGTCAACAAAACCGGCGGTGTTGAGGGGCAGTGCTGCCAGCACGCGCCCCTGCGGGTCGATCATCGCCGAAACGCCGGTATTGGCGGCGCGCGCCAGCGGCAGCCCCTGTTCAATCGCCCGCATCCGCGCCTGCGCCAGATGCTGCTGTGGCCCGGCGCCCTTGCCGAACCAGGCGTCATTGGTGATCTGCATCAAAAAGGCGGGACGGCTCTGGGCGGCGTTCACGTCATGGGCAAACACGGCCTCGTAACAGATCAGCGGCAGCCCGGCCCCCAGCGGACCGAAATCCAGTAGCCGCGCACCCGGCCCTGAGGAATAGCCATTGCCCGACTGTGCCGCCAGACCGTGGATGCCAAAGCGTGCCAGCAGATCGCCCATGGGCATATACTCGCCAAAAGGCACCAGATGGTGTTTGTCGTATAGTTGATCCACCGCCCCGGTCGCGTCCAGCACCACCAGTGAATTGTAATAGCGCATGTTGGCGCGGCGCTGCACGCCCAGTGCCACGGGTGCGCCGTTTGCCGCGACCCCGATCTCTGCCAGCGCGCTGCCCGCCAGGTCCAGCGCCCAGGGGATCGCGGTTTCGGACCAGATCACCAGATCGGGCACGCCGGTGCCGTCCGTCGGAGGGGCTGCGGTGAAATCAAGCTGGCGCTTGAAGAAGAATTCAAAAGTGTCGGGGTTCCATTTGTCGCGTTGGGCGGCGTTGGGCTGAATCAACCGGACCACCTGATCGCTGAGTGGCGCGGGCGCGGCGCGGGGCGGCAGGATTAGCAGCGCCGCCATGATCAGCACGAAACCCGCCTGGGCCACCCGGAACGCGGAGGGGCCGCGCAATACCAGCACAGCGGCGGCGGCAAACAGCCAAAGGTTCAGCGCATAGGGGCCAACCCAAGCCAGCCCCTGCCCGGCCATCACACCCACCAGCGCCTGCGACGGCATGCCCCAGGGAAAACCAGTAAAGATATAGGCGCGCAGCAATTCCACCGCGGCCCAGGCGGGGATCAGGGCCCAGATGCGCCGGGGCGACATCCAACGCCCCAGACCAAAGGCCAGCCCCCAAAACAGCGCCATGCCAGCCGCCAACAGCACCAGCGCAAAGGGCGCCATCCAGCCATGGCGCGCCACGTCGACCATGAAGGGCGAGACGATCCAGTGCAGCGTGTGCATGAAATAGCCAAGACCAAGGCCCCAGCCGAGCACCGCTGCGTGCCAGGTGGATGTCCCGTGGCGCGCGAACAGCCAAAAGGCAGCAACCAGCGCGGCAAACAGAATGAGAGGCAGATCATAGGGGGCCTGCCCCAGACCTGCGATGCCACCGGCCAGAACCGCCAGCACGAACGGAGCCCGCAAGGACCGACCCCGCGCCGACAGGTTTTTGATCATCCGCCAGCCCCATGGGTGCGCACGCGCAGCCGCTTGATCCGGCGCGGATCGGCGTCAATGACCTCGAATTCCGGGCCATCGGGGTGCAGGACCACTTCGCCCCGTGCGGGCACGCGGCCCGACAGCATAAAGACGAGGCCACCAAGGGTGTCGATCTCCTCTTCGTCCACGGTGTCGTGGTCGGTGAGGGAATGACCGATCTCGGCTTCGAAATCTTCTAGTGGGGTCTTGGCGAGGGCCAGATAGGTGCCGGGTTTTTCCACAGTCCAGTATTTGCCTTCGTCGACGTCATGTTCGTCTTCGATTTCGCCAATGACCTGTTCGATCAGGTCTTCGATGGTCACAAGCCCGTCAACGCCGCCGTATTCGTCGATCACCAGCGCCATGTGGCGCCGTTCGGCCTGCATCTTGGTCAGCAGCACACCGATTGTCATCGACGGCGGCACAAAGACCAGCGGGCGCAGCATGGCGCGCAGATCAAAGTTGGTGGTCTTGCCGTTGAAGCCGTGGTTCAGCGCCAGATCCTTGAGGTGGGCCATACCGACAGGGGTATCAAGCGTGCCGTCATAGACCGGCAGGCGGGTCATACCGCTGTCCTTGAATACCTGCACAAGTTCGTCCAGCGAAATGCTGACCGGGACGGCGGTGATATCCGCCTTTGGGATGGCCACATCGTCAACCCGCATGCGGCGCAGATTGATCATGCCGTGGGTGCCAGGCCGATCGGCGCTGGATGTCGGCAGTGGGGTGGCATCGTCGGTGTCCGAGGGGCTAAGCGCCTCGATCACCCGTGAGAAAAAACCACCCGTGCGCGACGCGCCTTCGTCGAGTTGGCCTAAATCTTCATCTGTCAGCGCGCCCTGCGCCGCGTCAGATGATCCGTCTGTATCGCCCATTGGGTCCTGTCTGTTTTAAATCGGCCCTAGGGGCCCGCTATCACTATATGGGTCATCATGACCCATTTTGCCAAGTATTTCGACTTCGATCCGTTCCATCAGCGTGGCGTCTGGGTCACGTTCGTGATCATAGCCCAGCAAATGTAACAGCCCGTGAACAATCAGATGTGTCACATGCGCTGTTATTGGCCGATCCGCCGCCTGCGCTTCGGCTGCGCAGGTGTCATAGGCCAGCGCGATGTCGCCCAGTTCCAGCATGCCGTCAATGCCCGGCACCACAGGCAGCGGATCATCGCCGGGATCAGCCGCGCCGCGTTCTTCGGCGGGCCAGCTCAGCACATTTGTCGGGGTCGCTTTGCCGCGGAAATCGGCGTTGAGCGTGGCAATCCGGCTGTCGTCGCAGGCCAGCAGTGTCGCCTCGGCCTGATCAGGGTCAAGCCCGAGGTGGCGCAGGGTGGCCTGCGCTGCGTCCTGCGCCAGCGCCTCAAGACCGATCTGTTGCCAGCGTGGGTCTTCTATAACGATATCAAACTCTTGCATCAGGTTTGCGCGGGGGCCAGCCCCCACACCCCCGAAGGTTGCCCTGGCAAGGCGAAGCCACGAAGGGAGACGTCAGGCGGCACCGGAATCTGCCTCATATGCTTCGATGATGGCCGCGACAAGCGGGTGGCGCACCACGTCCTTGGAGGTGAAGTAATTGAAGCTGATGCTGGGGATCGTCTTTAGCAGCCGTTCGGCATCGGCAAGCCCCGACTGGGTGCCGCGCGGCAAGTCGATCTGAGTGCGGTCGCCGGTGATCACCATGCGCGACCCCTTGCCGAGCCGGGTGAGAAACATCTTCATCTGCATCGACGTGGCGTTTTGGGCCTCGTCCAGCACCACAAAGGCATTGGAAAGCGTACGCCCGCGCATAAAGGCGAGCGGCGCGATTTCGATACGTTTTTCCTCAAGCAGTTTCGCAAGCTGTTTGCCCGGCAGAAAATCGTTCAGCGCGTCGTAGAGCGGCTGCATGTAGGGATCGACCTTGTCTTTCATGTCGCCGGGCAGATAGCCCAATTTCTCGCCCGCCTCGACGGCGGGGCGGGACAGGATGATGCGGTCAACGTGGCCGCCGATGAACATCGAAACGCCCACAGCGACGGCCAGGTAGGTCTTGCCGGTGCCTGCGGGACCAATACCAAAGGCCATTTCATTGTCGAACAGCGATTGCACATAGGCTTTTTGTGCTTCGGTGCGGGGCTCTACGCGTTTCTTGCGGGTCTGGATTTCGATGCCGCCCGCGATCGGCATTTCCAACTGGTCGCCATCGCGCACGCCGGTACCGGCGCCGGAATTGCCCATGCGCATCATACCGTCGATGTCGCCCGGTTCAACTGAACGCCCCCCTTCGAGGCGGGCATAAAGCGTGTTCAGCAGGCTTGTTGCCTGATCAACGGCGGGTTCCTCGCCCAGTATCTGAAGATGGTTGCCACGGCGGATAATCTGCACCTCGAGCGCCTTTTCGATGGTGGTCAGATGCGCGTCATAGGCGCCGCAGAGGTCAATCAACAAGCGGTTGTCGGGAAAGTCGAGGACCCGTTCAGCCGCCTTTTCCTGGGTTGTCAGATCACTTGGGGACAATGCGCGTTTCCTTTATGTGCGGGGTCAACTTCAAATAGGCAGGCTGACGCGGATTACCATCCCGCGCCAACAAAAAGGGCCGGAGCGCAACGCGCTCCGGCCCGAATGTGCAGGCATGATGCGCCAAGATCAGTTCGGGTCCGGGACGGTCGACCCGCCCTTGAAGTCGCCAACCGTGTGCGTGGGGGCCGCCACGCCCGAGCAAACCGGCTTGCCGTATTTGTCGAGCCGTGCCGAGAGATAGCCCTCGACGCCGTCGTCGATGATCCAGTGGTCACAGCCGTGTGGATCGACCCAGATCCCGGCCTGAAGCTGGCTGAGATGCTTTTTGTCGAGGCCGCGGTCGTAGGTCTTGTCAGACGGATAACCACGCCCCAGCCCTGCTTCATAGTCGGCACAGGCCGTCAGGCCGACGGCACAGGCGGTGACCATGAGAATTTTTGTCTTAATCACTTTTCTGTCCCCTCAACGAATGCAGATAATTTCGACACGGCGGTTTTTGGCCATGTTCGCAGCGGAATTGTTTGGCGCCGCTGGAACGCGTTCGCCATAGCCACGCACGTCCGAAATCTTGGCGCCGACGTTGTTGGCGACGCGGGCCACGGCGTTGGCGCGGTTGTACGACAGGCGCATGTTGTATTCGTCCGACGCGCGGCTGTCGGTGTGCCCGGTGATGATATAGGACACGGCGCCGGTGGTGCGGAAGAAGTCAGCCAGACGGGCCTGCCCCTGACGCGAGATATTGTATTTGTCGGTTGCAAAGAACTGATCGGTTTCCATCACACCGCAGACGTTGCCCCGGCGGCAGACCGGAATGCCCTGACGCGACACGTTCGGGGTCATGAACCCTTCGGCACCGTCATCCATCACCCAGTGTTCACAGCCATCGGGATCGACCCAGATGGTTGGGATGTAGACGCCTTTGTCACGGCCCTGTTGTGATTTTGTTTGCGCATCGGCAGGTGCGCCTTGCAGTGCCATTGCCGCCACCAGCGCCAGGCTGGCTGCCGCACGTACCGCATTGGAAATAATGTTCCCCACAGCTTTCGTCCTTATTCTGATCCCCACGGATGGGAGGCGCCAAGCAGATCGGCACAACCCCGCAATATATAAACAGGTTAGGTAAATTTTGCGCTGCTGTGAAGCGGTCTTATCAACATTTTGTGTCTAATTCCGCTGCACTAACAATGAAATAGCCTGATTGTGGCTGATTTGTGGCAAATCAATGGCAAGGGATTGGCGGCCAAGCGCAATTCAGATGAGCGTCACAGGCAGCGATTGCCGACCCGGCTGACGATTCTTGGGCGCGCTGAGGTACAGACCGACATGGGGAGGCAGCGGGCGCATGGCGCGAACAATAGCGGCTGTTTCAGCGGATCATTTCGTTTGGAGGGGTATATTGTTTCCAAATTCGGAAACAGTCGCGGGTCAACATTCGATATTGATGCCGAGATAAGAACAATTGCCGCGCCAGATCCTTGAAAAGCATTTTGCCCCCTCTATCCCTTAGATCATTCAGTCGTGGGGGCTGTCATCACTGCCGATTAAATCTGTACAGCGCCTGTGGGGGAATGCCGGGCCGAGGGTTTCGGCCATCACACTTGGGGTTAATTGAAATGATCAGGAAATCAATACTGGCCGCCGTTGTCGGGGCCATGGCGCTGCCTGCCGTGGCGGGCGGGACAAAGCATCACTATCACAACTATGGCACCTATGGCCCAACCGGGAATGTCATCGTTGTGAGCTGCTATCGCGGTCCCTGGAACGAGGTGATCTGGGATCGACCGAATCCGGTGTTTGTCGATAGTTTGGTGGCTGTCGGTTATGACTTCTCGACGGCGTCCGCGATTGCAGAACGGGTCTGCAAGGATCAGGCGCTGGTGGGGGATGAGGCCGGGCTCAAGGCGAATATGGAGCGCATCTGGCGCGACCCGTCATCGCACCGCCGCCACAACAACTAAACGCGACGGCCACGCGCGTCTCGAACGCAACCACCACGCGCGGGCGTTCAGATCAGGACGCCCGCCAGTGAATTTGTCTTGGCCTCGGTGATGCGCACGCGCTGGATGTCACCGATACCGGCGGTGGCGTTTTCGATATGCACCGCGTGCAGATATTCCGATTTACCGACCATCTGTCCGGCCATGCGACCGGTTTTTTCCACCAACACGCTCAGCTCGCGCCCCACCATGCTTTGCTGGATTTCGCGCTGGTGTCCGGTGATCAGCGCTTGCAGGCGTTGCAGGCGGTCGTCGGCCACGGCCGGGTCGACCAGCGTGCGTTCAGCCGCGGGGGTGCCTGGGCGCGAGGAATATTTGAACGAATAGGCATAGCCGTACCGAACCTGCCGGACCAACTCCATCGTGGCCTCAAAATCGGCGTCGCTTTCTTCGGGAAACCCGACGATAAAATCGCCGGACATCACGATGTCAGGGCGCACGGCCCGGATGCGGTCGATCAGTTTGAGATAGCTTTCGGCGGTGTGGCTGCGGTTCATTCGTTTAAGGATGTGGTCCGACCCGGATTGTACCGGCAGATGCAGGTAAGGCATCAGCTTTTCCACGTCACCATGCGCCGCGATCAGATCGTCATCCATGTCGTTGGGATGGCTGGTCGTATAGCGGATACGTTCCAATCCATCGAGTTTTGCCAAGGCGCGGATCAGCCCGGCCAATGTCATCCCGCCGTGATAGGCGTTGACGTTCTGACCCAGCAGGGTGATTTCGCGCACCCCCCGGTCAATCAGATCACGGGCCTCATCCAGCACCTTGGCAGCGGGGCGCGACACTTCGGCGCCGCGCGTATAGGGCACCACACAGAAGGCGCAGAACTTGTCGCAGCCTTCTTGCACCGTCAAAAACGCCGCCGGGGCGCGTTTCGCCTTGGGGCGCGACTGCAAGTGGTCGAATTTATCTTCTTCGGGGAAATCGGTGTCGAGCGCGCTATGCCCGCTGCGCACGCGCGCCTCCATCTGTGGCAGACGGTGGTAGGACTGCGGACCGACCACCAGATCAACCGCTGGCTGGCGGCGCATGATCTCGGCCCCTTCAGCCTGTGCAACACAGCCCGCAACGGCGATCTTGAGGTTGGGGTTCGCCTCTTTCAACGGCTTCATCCGGCCCAGTTCCGAATAGACCTTTTCCGCCGCCTTTTCACGGATATGGCAGGTGTTCAGCAGGATCATATCCGCGTCATCGGCCCGGTCGGTGGTGACATAGCCCTGCCCGCCCAGACTTTCGGCCATGCGTTCGCTGTCATAGACATTCATCTGGCAGCCGTAGGTCTTGATAAACAGCTTTTTTGGGGGCGTCATGGCGGTGTTCCAACAGGTTTTGGCAGATAGCGTCGTCTAACAGTGGCAGGCACGGCTTGCAATGCACCCGGAATTAACCGATTCTGCGTCCTATCACTGCCAAGCGGGGGCATATGCGGTATCGCGATCTGGATCACCTAGTCAAAAACAGCGGCACAGCGCTGGCCACCGGCCCGGTCGCCATCGTGCTGATCGAGGACGAGGTCGAAATCGCCACGACGCTACGCCACCATCACCAGGCAGGGTTCAAGACCGTGCTGGCCCTGATGCCGCCCGACTTTGATCTGCCGCGTGATCTACAGGAAACCGTGCACCGGGTGGATTACAACATGTCGCTTGAGGGCGCTTTGGAGCGAGGCATCAACCGGATCATTGCCGCCGCACCGGGCCAATGGCTGTATTACTGTTATAATGCGGAATACCTGTTCCACCCCTTTTGCGAGACCCGCAGCATCGTTGAATTGCTGGATTTCCATACCGAAGAGCGCCGCAATGCCCTGCTGGCCTATGTGATCGACCTTTACGCCGAAGATCTGGAGAGCCATCCAAATGCGGTGTCGCTGGATCAAGCGCATCTGGACAGGTCAGGCTATTATGCGCTGGCCCGGGCGGATGCCGCCAACCACGGACATCCCAAGGAACGGCAGTTGGATTTCTACGGCGGGCTGCGCTGGCGCTATGAAGAACACGTGCCGCCCGCGCGGCGCAAAATTGACCGCATTCCATTGTTTCGCGCCAAACCGGGGCTAAAGCTGCGCGAGGATCACACGTTCAATGACGAAGAATACAACACCTACGCCTGCCCCTGGCACCACAACATTACCGCCGCGATCTGTTCTTTCCGCACCGCCAAGGCGCTCAAGAGCAACCCCGGCAGCCGCTTTGATATCGACACGTTCAAATGGCACAACTCGGCCCCCTTTGAATGGCATTCGCGCCAGTTGCTTGACCTGGGATTGATGGAACCGGGGCAGTGGTTCTGATCGCGACCATAGGCGACTGACCACCGCGCGCCATTCTGCCACTGCGGCGGCTGCGCGCAGAAATGCCACTTGCGTTTAAGCGACATCAACCTATGACGGGGACAGCCAAACAGGGGAGTGCGGTATGTCTGTCAGCATGATGAACACATTCATCAAACCGATGCACAAGGAAGGCATCAAGTTTGTTGCGATCTTTGCTGCAATCACCGTGGTGCTGTTTCTGATTTCGGACATCCTGGGCTGGATCGGCGTCGGACTGATGGTCTGGTGCTACTATTTCTTCCGCGACCCCGAACGCGTCACGCCCACGCGGCCCGGCCTGGTGATCAGCCCGGCGGACGGTATCGTGTCGCTGATCGAACCGGCGGTGCCCCCTGCCGAGCTGGGCATGGCGGACGTGCCTCTGACCCGTGTCAGCGTATTCATGAGCGTGTTCAACTGCCACATCAACCGCGCACCGGTGACAGGCAAGGTGAACGCAGTGGCCTACCGCCCCGGTAAATTCTTCAACGCCTCGCTCGACAAGGCCAGCGCCGACAACGAGCGCAACAGCCTGTGCATCCGCATGGATGATGGCCGCGATCTGGCGGTGGTTCAGATCGCTGGGCTGGTCGCGCGGCGCATCGTGTGTTTCGTGAAACCGGGTGCCGCACTGAATGCCGGTGAACGCTTTGGCCTCATCCGCTTTGGCTCGCGGCTCGATGTCTATTTGCCCCAAGGCGTGCATCCGATGGTCTCGATCGGACAGACTATGGTTGCAGGCGAAACCGTGCTGGCAGACCTGAAACCCCCAGTTGCCCAGGCCACCAACTAAGGACAGATCATGCGCGCCCCCTCTGACAAACCCGGCGCGGATTACGCGCTGATCCAGCTTTTGCCCAATGTGCTGACCGTGACGGCGATCTGCGCCGGTCTGTCGGCAATCCGCTTTGGGGTGCAGGGCAATTATGTGCTGGCGGTGCAGCTGATCCTTGCCGCCTGCGTTCTTGACGGGCTCGACGGGCGGCTGGCCCGGCTGCTGAACTCGGACAGCAAGATGGGGGCGGAACTGGATTCTCTGGCCGATTTCCTGAACTTTGGCGTGGCGCCACCGCTGATCCTGTACTTCTGGGCGCTGCAAGATATGCGCAGCGCTGCCTGGATTTCGGTGCTGGTCTACGCGGTCTGTTGCGTGGTGCGGCTGGCGCGGTTCAATGTCAGCGACAAGATCGACAAAAGCGAAGAGAACGCCAAATCTGCGCCCTATTTCACCGGCGTTCCCTCGCCGGCGGGCGCGCTGCTGGTGCTGCTGCCGATGACAATTTCCTTTGCGTTCCATAACCGCGCACTGGTGCCCGATGTGGTGATCTGCCTGCATATGGTCCTGATCGGGTTCCTGATGATCAGCCGCATCCCCACCTGGTCGTTCAAGACCACAAAAGTGTCACGTGCCCATGTCAAATATCTGCTGGTCGGTGTCGCCGTGTTCGGCGCGGCTCTGCTGACCTACGCCTGGATCACACTGGTGGTGTTATGCGTTGCCTATATAACGATGGTGCTTTGGGGCCTGACGCGGCGCGCCAAACCCGTCGAAACCCAAGAGGACTAACAATGGATATCAAAGCGGTTCAAACCTCCTACGCACGCTGGGCGCCGATCTATGACAAGACCTTCGGTGCGTTGACCAGTGTGGGGCGGCGACGTGCCGTGGCCCATATCAACCGCGGCAAAGGATCGGTCCTTGAGGTCGGCGTCGGCACCGGGCTGTCGCTGTCCCACTATGCGCCGCACCTCCAGGTCACAGGCATTGATTTCAGCGAGGACATGCTGAAAAAGGCCCGCAACCGCGTGGCGCGCGAGCGGCTGACCTATGTCGCCGAACTGCGCCAGATGGACGCCCGCGCGTTGGATTTCCCCGATGCCAGTTTCGACACGGTGACGGCGATGCATGTGCTGTCAGTGGTGCCAGAGCCGGAAAAGGTGATGGGTGAGATCGCCCGCGTGTTGAAACCCGGCGGTCAGGTCGTGATCACCAACCACTTTGTGCGCACCACCGGCGTGCTGGCCTTTGTCGAACGGGTCTCGGCCCCCTTTGCCAACACGCTTGGCTGGCATTCGGATTTCCAGATGGAGACCGTCCTTCAAGAAGACGGCCTTGAGATCGAAGACCACCGCGCCCTGCCCCCTCTTGGCATGATGACATTCCTGGTGCTGCGCAAACACGCCAGCTAAACCCGTCAGGCTTTTCCGGGTTTCAAATACCCTCGGGGGTCCGGGGGCAGCGCCCCCGGGGGTGCAACTCACGCCGCGTCAGGACGTTGCCAAAGCATCGGAAACCAATCCTCGCGCAGGCGCTGGCCCTGCTGCATGTCATGTCCCGGAAAGGGCGGAGATGTCGGGCCGGGCCGCTGAGTGTAACGCGCATCATCCCCCAACAGCCGCAGTGAAAAGGCCCGGCGCCGCTGCGCTGAGGTGTTCCCGCGTGCGCCGTGCAGGGTGCCATAATTGAACGCCACCGCGTCCCCCGGCTCCATCGGCCATTCGCGGATGTCCATGGCTTCGGCCTCTGGGTCTGGCACAGGCATATAGGGGGCGGGATCGAAAAATGCGTCCCCCTTCGCCCAGCGCGTGGGCAGAACGGGTTTTTCCCAGCGGTGTGATCCGGCGACGCAGCGCAGGCTGGCCTCAGATACGGGGTCAAGCGGCGACCAGAAGCTGACGGTTTGTCGGCCCTCGACAAAATAATACGGCCCATCCTGATGCCAGGGTGTCGCCATCGAGGTGCCCGGTTCTTTGACCAGCACGTGATCGTGGAACATCTGGATGCTGTCGCTTTGCATCAGATCGGCGGCGACCTCGGCGGCGGGGCTGTCACGGATCACTGTCTCGAATTCCGCGATGCGCTGCCAGTTGCAGTAGTCGTCAAAAAACCGCCCCACCTCGCCCGCCTTGGCATTGTTCGAGGCATAGGGGCCGGGGGCTTCCATGTTGCGCGCAACTCCCGCGCGCAGGGTTTCGACGTGGTCGGCAAACAGACCCTTGATCAAAACAACGCCATCGCGCTGGTAGCTGTCGATATGGTCTTGGGTGATCAGCGGGTGGGGCATGGCACTGTCCTTTTGTGGCACTATGGGGTGACAGTTGCCGGACCGCATCGTAGTTTCAAATAATATCTGAATAACAGTGAAATAGTCTGATGCTATACCTCACCCTGCGCCACTACGAATACATCATCGCCATCGCCGCGGCGGGCAGCCTGTCGGCGGCGGCGGCGGTGCTGAATGTCTCGCAGCCCTCGCTCAGCACAGCGTTGACCCGGATCGAAGCGCGGCTGGGGCATGCGCTGTTTCTGCGCGGGCGGGGTCAGGGATTTGCCATCACGCCGCAGGGGCAGCGTGTCGTTGCCGAGGCCCGTGCGCTGGTGGCACAGGCGGCCAGGATCGAGGCGGCGGGGCGTCATCCCCTGCCCCAGCGCCACGTCACGCTTGGTTGTTTTGACGATCTCGCGCCTTTTGTGCTGGCCCCGGCGCTGGCGCTGATCCGGGCGCGGTTTGCGCACATCACGGTGCAGCCACGCATCGGCCGCTTTGACGATCTGCAAGAGGCGATGCTGGCTGGGGCGGTGGATCTGGCGATCACATGGGACATCGGGCTGGATGCGCGTTTCAAACGCGCCGACATGGGCCGTGTGCAGCCGCATGTGTTTGTCGCGGCGGATGATCCGCTCGCCAAAGCGGCGGATGTCAGTCTGTCCGATCTGGCCGACCGGGCCTTGATCCTGTCGGACGACGGGTTGTCGGTCCGTCATATGATGGGGCTGTTTCAGCGCCACGGCCTGCGCCCCAGTGTGGTGCACCGTGCCGGCACGGTCGAGGTGATGCGCGCCTTGGCGGCGCATGGCGAAGGGGTGGGCCTTAGCTATTCTGTGCCGCCGGGGGATCGCAGTTATGACGGCAAGCCCTTGGTCACCCTGCCCCTGCGCGACGCCGATGCGTCAGAGCGTGTGATCGTGGCGCAGCTTGGCCCGTGGCAGGAGGGTGATCAACTGACGATGGTGCGCGATGCCGTGCTTGCCGCCGGGCTTCTGGGTCGCGCCTAGCGTTTGCGGCGCAGGCGGATCACCACATCTACCGACGCAATTTCGGCCCCGTCGGGGGCGTCGGGCACCTGTGCGATCACCAGTTGATCAGAGGGCGCGTCGGTCAGTTTACCATCGTCTTCCCAATAGAAATGCGGGTGGTCGTGGGTGTTGGTGTCGAAATAGCTTTTGGAGCCGTCGACCGTGACCTCTTGCAACAGTCCCGCATCGCAAAAAGCACGCAGGGTGTTGTACACGGTGGCCAGCGAAACAGCATCGCCCTGCCCCTTGGCCGCGTCAAACAGGCTTTCGGCAGTGACGTGGCGGTCCTGGCCATCGCCCACCAGCAAACCAGCCAGCGTAACCCGCTGGCGCGTGGGCCGCAGGCCCGCCTTTGCCAGCCAGCACGTTGCGTTGAGTTGTTCCTGTTCAGTCATCTGCATCCCTGCCTTCTGTGCTTATATAGAGGATGCACAGGTCGGTTTTCAATTGAAAACCTCGGGTCCGCCCCCCTGCCCCGGTTGTCGCGCAGGTCTTGCGGCAGGGGCAAGCGCGGTGTTAGACCGGGGATAACGCGAAATACACGAGCAGGAGAGCCGCAAACATGGCCGATTACCCCACGAGTTTTGACAAAGAAGGTCTGCTGAAATGCGCACGGGGGGAGCTGTTTGGCCCCGGCAACGCGCAGTTGCCTGCCCCGCCGATGCTGATGATGGACAGGATCACAGAGGTGTCGGGTGACGGCGGCGCGCATGGCAAAGGTCATATCGTTGCGGAATTCGACATCACACCGGACCTGTGGTTTTTCGACTGCCACTTCCCTGGCAACCCGATCATGCCCGGCTGTCTGGGCCTTGATGGTCTGTGGCAATTGACCGGCTTTAATCTGGGCTGGCGCGGCTGGCAGGGGCGCGGTTACGCGCTGGGTGTGGGCGAGGTCAAACTGACCGGCATGGTACGCCCGGACCGCAAGATGCTGACCTACAAGATTGATTTTACAAAAGCGATCCAGACCCGCCGCCTGACCATGGGTGTGGCGGATGGCATCGTCGAAGCTGACGGCGAAGTGATCTATCAGGTCAAGGATATGAAAGTGGCGCTGAGCGAAAGCTGAGGGCACTGACACCGACACCAAAAGACAAACATCCGGGGGCTACCGACGCTGCGTGAAGCGCTGGTTGCCCCCATCAGGTTATGGCCTGACAGCCGCATAGATTGCACGCGCCAGCCAATCACCCGCATCGCGATATTTCTTGACGCTACGTCAACCCCACGCTTAGGTTTTATGTTATTAAATCACGCGCGGGGGAATTTCCTTTGACCAACAGCCGCGAAATCTATGCCGCCTCACGCCAGTTTGCACGATCGAGTGACAAACGCGCTTGGGCAGAACTTGGCATCACCCTTGCCGCGTATCTAGCTGCGATGGTGGTGGGTTTGTCTACGCTGGGCACGTGGTGGCTGACCGCGCCTGCGGTGTTGCTGGCGGCGGCGATGGGGTTGCGGGTCTATATGATCCAGCATGATTGCCTGCACCGGTCGTTCTTTTCTTCGCGTCGGCTGAACGATGGCACAGGCGCGCTGTTGTCGCCCATCGCGATGACCCCCTACAAGGCAACGCGCTATATTCACGGGCTGCACCATACCTATGTCAGTGACCTGAACCGCCGCGATACCTTTGAAATCTATACCATGACACTGCGGGAATGGCAGGCAGCACCCTGGTGGAAACGCTTGAAATATCGCTATTACCGAAGCCCTGTCGTGCTGATCCTGATTGGCCCGTTTGTGCTGTTCGCCATCCTGCGGCGGATGCCACTTTATGGGTTCAAGACCGGCATCGGTGATCTGATCGTGCATAATCTGCTGCTGGCCGCTATCCTTTGGACGGTCTGGACGGTGGCCGGTTGGGCCGGGATCGGGTTCTGGGCGGTGTCGGTCTATTTCGCCTGCGCCTTTGGCGGGCTGATCCCCTATATCGTGCATAATTTCGAAGACATGCACTGGGGCACACGCCCTGATCTGACATTTGAAACGGCAGCACTTGAGGGCAGTGCCGTGCTTGATTGGGGGCGGCTGTTTGATCTGATCACGATGAACATCGGCTACCACGATCTGCACCATCTCAACGCCAAGATCCCCGGCTACAAGTTGCGCCTGGCCCATGCCACGCTGGAGGCTGAAGGGCTGCTGCGGTCCGAAAAGATTGGATTTGTCGCAGGCCTGCGCTGCCTGCGCTGGAAACTGTATGACGAGGAAAAGGGGCGCATGGTGCCGTTTCCGATGGCGTTGCGGACCGGGCCACGCGGGCGGACGTCTCTGCCGGCAGAATGATTGGGCAACGCCTTGGGCTGGTCATGGCCGTATTTCTGGCGGCCTGTGGCAGCACCGGGCCGATTTTCAACGTGAGTGATGCGCTATATGATTGGGTCAAGGCGCCGGGTGCTGTGACCCCCGGCTCTGATCAGGCCCCTGTCATCGCTGACCCTGTGGTGACCTTCCGGCTGGATCGCGGCGACCGTAGATCGACGCTGCAAACCGGCGAAAGCTGGCGCACGACGCAGACCTATCTCTTTGGCTTTGATGTGCGGCTCGACCCGCGCACGCTAGGCGGTGAACGACTGGATCTGTCGCGCCTTTACCGCAACGGCGCGCCTGCGACCGAACTGATCTCGGTGCAATTGGATGCACGGCGCGGCGTGACCGTGTTGGGACGCGCCTGTATTGCGCCCGCCCATTTGGCCACCTGGCACCGGGTCGAGATGCGGATCAGACTGGCCGACAATGATACCGGCTATCTGGAGGTGTTTTGTGACCGCAAGCCGATCTGGGCGCGCGTTAACATGCGCACCACCTTTGCGCCCGAATGCCGGATCAGCGCGGGCTGCAACCGTGCCGTGCCCAAGCCCGAGCGTTATGAATGGCAGATCGGCCTGATGTCAGCGCGCGGCGTCGCACGGCCCATTACCGTACAGATGCAGCGGCTGCATTACCGTGTCCTGTTTTACAAACCAAACCGGGTCGGGACGTTATAGCGCGCCGCCTTTCGCGCGTTTTCGTGATCCCGCCCGGCCTGCCGGACACCATATCCGGTTGCGCCATCCCCCCCTGCTGTCTTACACCTTGATCGGAATATTATAAGGAGTGCTGCCCATGCGCCGCGTCGTCGTCACAGGGTTGGGAATTGTCTCATCCATCGGAAACAACGCTGAAGAAGTCATGGCCTCGTTAAAGGCCGGGACATCCGGCATCGTGGCCAGCCCGGAAATGGCGGAACATGGCTTGCGCAGTCGGGTGGCAGGGACGTTGAAGATTGATCTGGCGGATCACATCGACAAGCGGACGCTGCGGTTCATGGGGCCGGGGGCGGGCTATGCCTATCTGGCGATGGGTCAGGCGATTGCCGATGCGGGTCTGGGTGACGATGTCGTGTCGAACCCGCGCACCGGTTTGGTGGCGGGCTCGGGCGGGCCATCGACCAGCGCGATGTTTGCCGCGCATAATGTGGTCAAGGATACCGGCGCGACCAAACGTATCGGCCCCTTTGCAGTGCCCAAGTGCATGTCTTCGACCGTAAGCGCGAACCTCAGCACGGCCTATAAGATCAAGGGCATCAACTATTCCATCACCAGCGCCTGCTCGACCTCGCTGCACTGCATCGGCAATGCGGCAGAGCAGATCATGATGGGCAAACAGGATGTGATGTTTGCCGGCGGCGGCGAGGAATTGGATTGGACTCTGTCCTGCCTGTTTGACGCCATGGGCGCCATGAGCAGCAAGTATAACGACACCCCAACCGAGGCCAGCCGCGCCTTTGACGCCAACCGCGATGGGTTTGTCATCACCGGTGGTGGCGGGATCGTCGTGCTGGAAGATCTGGAGCACGCACTGGCACGTGGCGCGCATATCTACGCCGAAGTGACCGGATACGCCGCCACATCCGACGGGCACGACATGGTCGCCCCCAGCGGTGAAGGCGGCGAACGCGCCATGCGTCTGGCGCTGGAAACACTGCCCGAGGGCCGCAAGGTGAGCTATATCAACGCGCATGGCACATCGACGCCCGTCGGCGACGTCGGCGAGATCGACGCGGTGCGCCGGGTGTTCGGCAAGGGCAGCACGCCGCCTGTCAGTTCGACCAAATCCATGACCGGTCACGGTCAGGGCGCGGCCGGCGCGATGGAGGCGATTTTCTGTCTGCTGATGCTCAAGGATGATTTCATCACGCCCTCGATCAACGTCAAAGAGCTTGACCCCGCCCTGGATGCGTCAGAGATCGCGACCACGCGGGTGGACAATGCCGGGCTTGATTCCGTTATGACCAATTCGTTCGGGTTTGGCGGCACCAATGGGTCGATGATCCTGTCAAAGTATCAGGGATAAGGAAACGTGATGTCGGACATGCTCAAAGGAAAGCGGGGCCTGATCATGGGCGTCGCCAATGAACGCTCCATCGCCTGGGGCATTGCCAAGGCGATGGCCGAGGCCGGGGCCGAACTTGCCTTTACCTATCAGGGCGAGGCCTTTGGCAGCCGATTGAAGCCGCTGGCCGAGAGTGTGGGTTCCGATTTCATGGTCGACGTGGATGTCACCGACGATGCGTCGTTGGACCGGGCGTTCGAAGAATTGGGCGCGCGCTGGCCCACGATTGATTTCGTGGTCCATGCGATTGCGTTTTCCGACAAATCCGAGCTGACGGGGCGTTTTCTGAACACCAGCCGCGCGAATTTCAAGAACTCGATGGACATCAGCGCATATAGTTTCATCGAGGTCGCCCGCCGGGCGCACCCTTTGATGGTCGAGAACGGCGGCACGTTGTTGACGCTGACCTATCAGGGCAGCAACCGCGTGGTGCCGAACTATAACGTCATGGGCGTGGCCAAGGCCGCGTTGGAAAGTGCGACGCGCTATCTGGCGAATGATCTGGGGCCTGAAGGGATTCGCGTGAATGCGATTTCACCGGGGCCGATGAAAACGCTGGCAGGGGCGGCCATTGGCGGGGCACGCAAGACATACAAGCACACTGACCAGAACGCGCCGCTGCGGGCCAATGCCACGCTAGAGGCGGTGGGCGGTACAGCGGTGTATCTGGCCTCCGATGCCGGGGCCTGCACAACGGGCGAGATCATTCGCGTCGATGGCGGGTTTCACGTGCTGGGGATGCCACAGGCGGAGCATTTGTAGGGTCCAAAATTAGGATCATCGCCTGCCCGTGGGGTGGCGATGATGACGGTTATCCGTCCCACTTCATGGCACAGCGGTATCGCGCGTTAGCAAACACCCACCCAGCCTCACCAAATCGCCTCCCCGTGGGGCGGGCAGGCGATGGTCGGCGCGCTACGCGCTTGTTCCGGGCTGGGTGGTTTTTTCTAGCGCAGCACGTCGGTTTGCCACAGCCAGATTTTCATCCCACCATGCGCAATCGCAGGGCCAAGCGGTTTCCACGGCAGCCCGGTGGCGCGGGCCAGTGGTGGCTCTGACGTGACCAACCCCACGCGCCAACCCTTGAACCGGGTTTTGAGCGTTTCACCCAAGGTACCGTAAAGCGGATAAAGCAGTTTCTTGTTGCCGATCCGCCCGCCATAGGGCGGGTTGACGATCACCAGACCGGGAGGGCCGTCGGGCGGGGCCACCTCGCCCGCGCCGTGGCAGGTGAACTGGCAGTAGTCCGCCACCCCCGCGCGCACAGCGTTGGCCTGCGACATGCGGATTGCGCCGGCGTCGCGGTCAGAGCCATAGAAACGCGCAGTGGGCGTTGCCGTCGACCCATTGCTGCGCATCTCTTCCCACTGATCCGCGTCGAAATTGGCGAGCTGTTGAAACGCAAAGTCGCGCGACCGGCCCGGTTTCAGTTCCGCAGCGATCTCGGCCGCTTCGATCAGGAAAGTGCCTGAGCCACACATCGGGTCAACCACGGGTTCACCCACCCGGTAACCGCATTGGCGCAGCATCATCGCGGCCATATTCTCGCGCATGGGTGCCTTGCCCACCGCTTCCTTGTGGCCCCGTTTGTGCAGGGGCTCGCCCGAGGTATCTAGGCTGAACAGCACATTGTTGTCGTCGATCCGCACCTTTAGCACCAGTTCAGCCTCGGGGCTGATGGTGATGCCGTGGGTGTCGCGTAGGGCGGTTTCCACACGTTGTGTCGCGGCCCCCGCGTGATAGATTTTCGACGCTTTGCACGTCACCTGCACCTTGACCGGCACGTCCTTGCGCAGCAGGTCGCCAAAGGGAAACTTGCGGCAGCGCTTGTCGAGTTGCGCCAGATGAAAGGCCATGAAGCCACCGATCCGCGCCAACACCCGCCCTGCCCCGCGCAGTTCCAGGTTGGCGCGCCAGACCTCGGGCCAGCCGCCCTGAACGGTCACGCCGCCGGGGTGCTGCACCGGGTCGGCAAAACCTTTTTCCACCGCCTCGGCGAACAACATGTCCTCTAGCCCCGGCGGGCAGACGAGGAATATCTCAAATGTGTCGGTATTTTCCATGCGCCCTGCATAAAGCGGCCGTGACGGCGGCGCGAGGGGAATCGTGGGCGCAGGTGGGGGCGCTGCCCCCCGGCGCGTGCCGCACCGCCCCCCGAGGGTATTTATAACCCGAAAAAGCGGTCAGTGATGTCCTGTGCCTGCCGTTATTTTGGCACTTTTGCGGGGCAAGGTGCGACAATGGGATTTGCTGAAATATATCGCAATGAAGTGCTGCAATCGCGCCGCGACCGGGCGCGGCGGGCATTTTTCTGGGCGCGGGTGATGGGGCTGGTGTTGATGGTCACCGTCGCAGCCGCGTTGCGGTCGGAACCGGGACTTACCCGTCAACTGATGCTGGCCGCGATGGACGCGGTCAAACCTGCCGTTCATCAGGGCGACGTGGGGTTTCAGGCGCAAGGGGCAGACGGTGCGCCCGACAAACGCCTGCCGACCAGCCGGATCAAGATCAACCGGCCCGAAGCCCCGGCGGGCGGGGCGTTGATGAGCGGGGGCGTTGATGTGCAGGCGTCGGCAGAGGCAGCGGCGCAACGCCTTGATGGGTTGCGCCACTGAACGTCGTGGGGTTGCCTTAGGCGATTTTGACCAGTTCGATATCGAATTGCAGGTCTTTGCCCGCCAGCGGATGATTTGCGTCCAGTGTCACGGTGGCGTCGTCCACCTCGACCACGGTCACCGGCAGCGCCTGGCCATCGGGGGTCTGCATTTGCAACTGCGTGCCCAGTTCCAGCGGGATGTCAGCGGGGATGCCTTCGCGCGGGACCGACTGGCGCATTTCGGGGTTCAGCGGGCCATATGCCTGATCGCTGGGGATTTTCACGACTTTTTTGTCGCCCTCGGTCATGCCGGGCAGCGCCACGTCCAGGCCGGGGATGATCTGACCGGAGCCGACCACGAATTCCAGCGGGTCGCGGCCCTGCGAGCTGTCAAAGGTGGTGCCGTCTGTCAGCGTGCCTGTGTAGTGAATCTGTACGGTGTCGCCTGATTTAACCTCAGTCATAAGTCGTCTCCAATGTATCGGGGAAAGGGAGGAGGCCACGTATCTGCGCGGGTGCTCCAAATTCGGCGGCACCATGGCGAAAGTGACGGGCAGAGTAAACCCCCGCCCCTGATTTCGCGGAATTCAGCCCTTTTCGCCGCTGGCCGGGCGTGACATCCTGCCCCGGACACCCCAGCCGGAGCGACTTCATGAAACCTGTAACCACCTGTGTTTTCGACGCCTATGGCACGCTGTTCGATGTCGCCGCCGCCGCGCGGCAGGCCGCGGGCGAGCCTGCCTTTGCCGCCATTGCCGAGACCTGGCCGCAACTGGCCGATCATTGGCGGCTGAAACAATTGCAATATTCCTGGCTGCGCGCGGTGACCGGGGCGCATTGTGATTTCTGGCAAGTGACGCAGGAAGGGCTGGACTGGGCGTTGGAAAAGATGGGTGTGGCGGGCGATGCAGCGCTGCGCGAACGCCTGCTGGCGCTGTATTGGGAATTGCAGGCCTACCCCGAAGTGCCCGCAATGCTGCGCGCGCTTAAGGACGGCGGCATGAACACCGCAATCCTGTCGAATGGATCGCCCGATATGTTGGCCGGTGCCGTCACATCTGCGGGGATCGGCGATGTGCTGGACGTGTCACTGTCGGTGGAATCGGTTGGGGTCTTTAAGCCAGACGCGTCGGTCTATGATCTGGTGGGCGCGCATTTTGGCTGTGCCAAGGATGAGGTTCTGTTTGTATCTTCCAACGGCTGGGATGCGGCGGCGGCAACCGGGTATGGCTTTGGCACGGCTTGGGTGAACCGGGGCGGTGATCCGGTGGACCGCCTGCCGTGGCGCCCGGCGCATGTGCTGCGCGACCTCACCGGCATCCCAGGCCTGGCGGGTCTGTAATGGCCGGTTTTACCACGTCTGACGGCCTGCGCCTGCATTACACCGACGAGGGCGCGGGGCTGCCGATCCTGTGTCTGTCCGGGCTGACGCGCACCGGCGCGGATTTTGATTATGTCACGCCACATCTGGTCGGCAACCGATTGATCAAGCTGGATTATCGCGGGCGCGGGCAATCGGCGTTCGATCCCGACTGGACACATTACACACTGCCTGTGGAATGCCGCGATGTTCTGGAACTGCTGGAACATCTGGGTCTGGCGCAGGTCGCCATTCTGGGCACCTCGCGCGGCGGCTTGAACGCCATGGGGCTGGCGATGGCCGCGCATCAGCATCTGCTGGGCGTGGCGCTAAACGATGTCGGGCCGGAGTTGGATGCGCAGGGACTGGAGTTCATCATGGGCTATCTGGGGCGCAACCCGTCGGCCAAGACGCACGCCGATGCAGCGGCGTCGATGCAGCGTGCCTTTCCCGAATTTCGCGATGTGCCCGACAGCCGCTGGCTGGAGGAGGCGCAGAAACACTATACTGCGGGCGACAACGGATTGTGCATAACCTATGATCCGAATCTACGGAAGGCCGTGGCCGCTGCCGCAGAACAGCCTGCCCCCGACCTTTGGCCCTATTTCGATGCGATGGAGGGGTTGCCGCTGGCCTGTATTCGCGGTGCCAATTCCAACCTGCTGAGCGCGCAGACCGTGTCAAAGATGCAGGCCCGCCGCCCCGATATGATCACGGCGGAGGTGCCGGGGCGCGGCCATGTCCCGTTTCTGGACGAACCCGAGGCTGTCGCAGCACTGCACCAGTGGATAGGAAAAATGCAATGAATATTGAGATGATACGCGCCGCCGCCCAGCGGGCCGAGGGCCATGTGCGCCGCACCCCGCTGCTGCATTCCAGCTTTCTGGACGAGATCGCTGGCCGCCGGGTCTGGGTCAAGCCGGAGTGCCTGCAACACACCGGCAGCTTCAAGTTTCGCGGCGCTTGGTCGGCCCTGTCGGCGCTAGAGCCTGCGGTGCGCACCAAGGGGGTGATCGCCTTTTCCAGTGGCAACCATGCGCAGGGCGTTGCACTGGCGGCAAAGATGCACGGCGTGCCGTCGGTCATCATCATGCCCGAGGACAGCCCACGCCTGAAGATCGCCAACACCCGCGCCTACGGGGCCGAGGTGGTGCTGTATGACCGCGCGAACGAAGACCGCGACGCCATCGGTGCGCGGCTGGCACGCGAACGCGGCCTGACGCTGATCAAACCTTACGATGAACCACAGGTGATCGCGGGCCAGGGCACAACCGGGCTTGAGATCGCGGCGCAGGCGGCCGAGGCCGGGATCGACCGGGCCGATGTCATCGTCTGCTGCGGGGGTGGCGGGCTGACCAGTGGCATCGCGCTGGCGCTGGAGGCCGATGCACCGGGGCTGCGCGTGCGCCCAGCCGAGCCTGAGGAATTCGACGATGCGGCGCGGTCGTTGCAGTCGGGCAAGATCGAACGCAACCTGCGTAATTCGGGGTCTATCTGTGACGCGATCGTCACGCCGCAGCCCGGCGAAATCACCTTTCCGATCCTCAAGCGCCTGTGCGGCCCGGGCCTGGTGGTGAGCGAGAACGAGGCGCTGCGGGCCATGGGCCAGGCATTTAACCGGTTAAAGCTGGTGGCCGAACCGGGCGGTGCCGTGGCGCTGGCGGCAGCGCTCTTTCGCGCTGATCAGATCGACGGCGACGATGTCATCGTCACCATCTCGGGTGGAAACGTGGACGCCGATATCTTTGCCCGCGCGCTGGATACCCTCGCGTGAGGAGCGGACGAAAATTTCTTTGCCCGCAACGGGTTGCGCGATATGAGATGTACCGGGGCCCATGGGGACGTTTGGGCGCCTGCCCCGACGCGCCTGATCGCATGCCGGCGTTGGATCGCGGTCAGATCATGGCCCATATCGACCTGAGGGAGGGAAGCTGATGCAGATTTTTGATACGGGCGAGGTGCGGTTGCACTACCGTGTGGACGGCCCGGCGGGTGGGGCGCCTGTTGTCTTTGCCAATTCGCTGGGCACCGACATGCGGTTATGGGATCCAATACTGCCGCTGCTGGCACCGGGGCTGCGGGTCATCCGATTTGACAAACGCGGTCACGGGCTATCGACCTGCCCCGACGCCCCCTATTCGATGGGGTCGCTGATCACCGATACAGAACGGCTGCTGGATCATCTGAATGTGCGTGACTGTGTTTTCGTCGGTCTGTCGATTGGCGGCATGATCGCGCAGGGATTGGCGGTCAAGCGGCTGGACATGATCCGTGCGCTGGTCCTGTCCAACACCGCCACCAAGATCGGCAACCGCGCCATGTGGGCCGACCGGATTGCCGCCGTGGAACAAGGCGGCATCGAAAGCCTGGCTGATGCGGTGATGGAGCGCTGGTTCTCCGCCGATTTCCGCAAAACCCCCGAGCTTGAGCTGTGGCGTAACATGTTGGTGCGCCAGCCTGATGCGGGCTATGCTGGCTGTTCAGCGGCGATTTCGCACAGTGATTTCCTGACGCCCACGTCGGGTTTGCGCCTGCCCGCACTTGGCATTGCCGGGTCCGAAGATGGATCAACCCCGCCCGATCTGGTGCGCGAGATGATCGACCTGATCCCGGGATCAAAGTTCAAACTGATCCGCCGCGCAGGCCACCTGCCCTGCGTTGAACAACCGCAGGAATTCGCCGAGGCGATCAATGGTTTCCTCAAGGAGATTGGCCATGTCTGAACGCTATGATGCAGGCATGGCGGTGCGCCGCAAGGTCTTGGGCGACGCCCATGTCGACCGCGCCGAAGCCGCCAAGACCCCGCAGGACAAACCGTTTCAAGATCTGATCACGGAAGGGGCCTGGGGAACAGTCTGGGCGTCAGACGGCATCGCCCCACGCGAACGGTCGATGCTGACGCTTGCGCTGCTGGCGGCGATGGGCAACTTTGAGGAAATCCCCATGCACATCCGCGCCTGCGCCAATACCGGCGCGTCAGAGCGCGACGTGATGGAGGCATTTCAGCACGTTGCGGTCTATTGCGGCGTGCCACGCGCCAACCACGCGATTAAATTGGCCAAGGCCACATGGGCCGAAATGGGGGCCGAGACGGGCGCTGAAATGCCCCCCGGACAGAAAGCCTGACCATGGCTGCAAGCGTATTTGACAGCCCGCTTTATGCCCGTTTGTTCGCCACAGGCGAGGCCGGTCGCCTGTTCACCGACAGCGCGGCGATCCGCGCGATGCTGCTGGTCGAAGGGGCGCTGGCCAAGGTGCAGGGCGCTCAGGGCGTGATCCCCGAGATCAGCGCCGCCGCCATCCACCGCGCAACGCTTGAAATCCAGGTCGACCCCGGTGCCATTGCCCAGAGCACCGGCGAAAACGGTGTCAGCGTGCCGGGGCTGGTCGCCGCCTTTCGCGCCGAAATGCAGGCCCCGGAACATGCGCAATACGTGCATTGGGGGGCCACATCCCAAGACATCATCGACAGCGCGCTGATGCTGCGCCTGCGTCAGGCGCTGTTACTGGCCGAAACCGATCTGCGCGCCATCATCGCCGCATTGGGCAAGGGCGCAAGGGCGCACGCGCATCTGCCAATGCCCGCACGCACCTATGGCCAACACGCCACGGCGACCTCTTGGGGGGCGGTGCTGGCGGAATGGGGCAACCCACTGATCGCCGCGCTGACCGCCCTGCCCGCGCTGCGCGACGGCGCGCTATGGGTGTCGCTGTCGGGCGCTGCTGGCACGGCGTCGGCGCTGGGGCCACAGGCGGCGAAAACCCGCGCCGACCTGGCCCGCGCGCTGGGGCTGAATGATCCGGGCCGCAGTTGGCACACAGACCGCGCCCCGATCCTGCGCATTGCCGATTGGCAGGGTCAGGTGATGGCGGCGCTGGGACATATCGCGCAATCGCTGCTGGCGCTGACGGGCAGTGACATCGCCGAAGTGGCGCTGGCGCAGGCCGGGTCATCTTCGACCATGCCGCAGAAACAGAACCCGGTTGGCGCCTCGGCCCTGCTCGCGCTGAGCCATCAGTTCACCGGATTGCGCGCCAGCCTGCAGGCGGCAGCCCAGCATCAGCACCAGCGCGACGGGGCGGCATGGTTTACCGAATGGATGGTGGTGCCGCCACTTTGCCTCAGCCTCGCCTCGGCGCTACAGCACGCCCGCACATTGGCCGAAGGCATCACCCCCCACCCGGTGCAGATGCACGCCGCGCTTGAAAACGGTCTGGGTCTGATCCACGCCGAGGCGCTCAGCTTTGCCCTTGCCGCTGTCATGCCCCGGCCAGAGGCCCAGCGCGTCACCAAGGCACTGTGCCAGGAGGCGTTGGTAAAACAGGTGCCGCTGGGCGATCTGGCACGTGCCGACTATCCCGACCTGGCCGTTGATCTGTTCCGCCCCGACGCGCAACTGGGCCATGCCCCGACAGAAGCCGAGGCTTTTGCCGCCCGCGCCGCGGCGCTCTGACGGGTGAGGCTGCGTATTACGTTCATTCTGCTGACGGTGATGATCGACGCCATGGGTGTGGGTCTGATCCTGCCGGTGATGCCCGACCTGATCCGCGAGGTGACCGGCGGCGGGTTAAGTCAGGCCGCCCTGTGGGGCGGGGTGCTGACCACGACATTTGCCGCCATGCAGTTCATTTTTGGCCCCGTATTGGGGGCGCTGTCCGATCGCTTTGGCCGCCGCCCGGTGTTGTTGACATCGCTGGTGGTGATGGCATTGGATTACGTGGTGATGGCGCTGGCAGGCAGCCTGTGGTTGCTGCTGGTGGGGCGCGTGGTGGGCGGCATCACGGCGGCGACCCATTCCAGCGCCTCCGCCTATATCGCGGATATATCAAAGCCGGCCGAACGCGCCGCGCGCTTTGGCCTGATCGGGGCGGGTTTTGGCGCGGGATTTGTATTGGGGCCGCTGATCGGCGGGCTCTTGGGCGAATACGGCACCCGCGCGCCGTTCTGGGCGGCGGCGGGGCTTGCGGCGGCAAATGCGCTGCTGGGCTGGATCGTGCTGCGCGAAACCCTGCCACGGGCAAACCGGCGCGCCTTTGACTGGCGCCGCGCCAATCCGCTGGGGGCGCTGCGCCAGTTGGGCGCGCTGCCCGGTATCCGCCCGCTGCTGATGGTCTATTTCCTCTATCACCTCGCCTTTGCCACCTACCCCTCGGTCTGGGCCTATTTCGGGCAGGCGCAACTGGGTTGGTCCCCGACAATGATCGGCCTGTCACTGGGGGTGTTCGGCGTGCTCATGGTGCTGGTGCAGGCCGGCGCGATCCGGCTGATCCTGCGGCAGCTTGGCGAAAGTGGTACCGTGGTGCTGGGGCATCTCAGCGCGCTTGCCGGGTTTGTCTTTCTCGGCTTTGCCAGTTCGGGCGGTTTGGTGTTGGGGCTGACGGTGCTGGCGGCCCTGGCCGGGGTGATCCCGCCCGCCCTTCAAGGCATCATGTCGGCGCGCGTTGCCGCCGATGCGCAGGGCGAACTGCACGGCGCGCTCAGTTCGGCCACCGCGCTGTCGATGATCCTGTCGCCACTGGTGATGACCGCCATCTTTGCCCGCTACACCGGCCCCGCCACCCCCATCTATCTGCCCGGCGCGCCCTTTTTGCTGGCTGCGGGGCTGACGGTGGCGGGGCTGGCGATATTCCTCAGCCGACCGCGCAACGTGACGTAATCGCGCCCCCGACAGGTCGCAATCGCGCTTGCACCCCAAGCGTCATCCGGGCCACCCTGACAGGAACACCCTGCTGACAAAGGATAGCCCCCCCGTGCAAACCATAAAAGCCGCCGTCTGCCACGCTTTCGACAGCCCTCTGGTGATCGAGGATGTGCACCTGCGCGCCGCACGGGGCAGCGAAGTCGAAGTGACACTGGACGCAGTGGCGATCTGCCATTCGGATATCTCCTATGCCAAAGGGGCCTGGGGCGGATCACTGCCCGCCGTCTACGGGCACGAGGCGGCGGGCCGTATCACCGGGCTGGGCGATAGCACCCGTGGGCTGACCCTTGGCGACAGTGTGATCGTGACCTTGATCCGCGCCTGCGGCAGTTGCCCCAATTGTGCCTCCGGCCATCCCACCACCTGCGAAACCCCCTATGACGGCGACCATGGCCCGCTGAAAACAGCAGCGGGCGGCAAACTGCATCAAGCCATGGCGACCGGTGGCTTTGCTGAAAAGGTCGTGGTGGAACAGGCGCAGGTCGTAAAGATATCGGCCGACATCCCCAAGGACGCCGCGAGCCTGATCGCCTGTGGCGTGATCACCGGCGTCGGCGCGGTGGTCAACGCCGCAGGGCTGCGCGCCGGACAGGATGTGGTGGTGATCGGCGCCGGCGGGGTGGGTCTGAACGCCATCCAGGGCGCACGCATCGCCGGGGCCCGCCGCATCGTCGCGGTGGACATGAGCGAAGAAAAACTCGCCACCGCGCGTGAATTTGGCGCCACCGACGGGGTGCTTGCCAGCGCCGACAAACCCTGGCACGCGGCCATCCGCGCCATGGGCCGGGGCGCCGATGCCGTCATCGTGACCGTTGGCGCGATCCCAGCCTATGACAGCGCGCCGCGCTACCTCGCCGGCGGCGGCAAGGTGATCATGGTGGGCATGCCTCATTCCGGGGCGATGTCGACCTTCGAGCCGGTCATGCTCGCCGCGATGGGCCAGAGCATGATCGGGTCCAAGATGGGCGATGTGGTGATCCAGCGCGATATCCCTTGGATGGTTGATCTATACCTGCAAGGCCGTTTGCAACTCGATAGCCTGATCTCGGGCCGCTGGCGCTTGGACCAGATCAACGACGCCATCGCCGACACCCTGACCGGCGCGGCCCGGCGCAACGTGATCGTCTTTGATCACAAGACCTAAGACACACGCTGTTCTTCTCTCTTTTTGGTCATAATATTCCACGGGGGTCTGGGGGGGTGTGCCCCCTAGCGGCCAGCCGTGAACGCGGCGCTATCCGGGTAAATCCCCAATCAAAATCGCACGGAAATCGTTTACATTGGTCCCTGTCGGCCCGGTGTTAAACAACCCCTTAATCCCTTCGAACGCCCCAAATGCATCATTGCGCTGCAACATCCCAAGCGGGTCAAGCCCGGCACGACGCATCGCCACCGCGGTATCCCCATCAACAAAGGCCCCGGCGTTGTCTTCGGACCCGTCGATGCCATCCGTATCCGCCGCCAGCGCCATGATCCCCGCCTGTCCCTCCAGGGCCAGCGCCAACGACAAGGCAAATTCGCTGTTACGCCCGCCGCGCCCTTTGTGGCGCAGGGTCACGGTGGTTTCGCCCCCCGACAACAGCACCAGCGGCGCGGGGTAGGGAAACCCGCTGGACTGCGCCTGACGCGCCAACGCGGCGTGGACAATGGCCACATCCCGCGCCTCGCCTTCGATCGCATCGGACAACACCCAGGCGTTCACGCCGCAGGCCTGCGCCGCCTTGGTCGCTGCCGCCAGCGACAGCCCGGCAGAGGCGATGATACGGGTCCGGGCGCAGTCGCTTTTGCTTGGTGTGCCTGCATCATTCAGACCATCAAGATAGGCCATACAGACCTCCGGCAGCATGATCCCGCGCGCCGCGATGTCGGCGCGGGTCTTTGCCGCGCTGGACCGCCCCGGCACCGTCGGGCCAGAGGCCACGGCGCCGGGATCGTCGCCGGGCACGTCTGACACAACAAGGCTGACCACCTGCGCCGGGGCGGCCATTTCGGCCAGACGCCCGCCGTTGATCCGGCTGAACTGCTTGCGAATGTCATTCATCACCGAAATCGGCGCACCAGAGGCCAGCAGCGCGGTGTTGAGCGCTTGGATGTCACCCAATTCCAACCCCTCGGGCGGCGCGGGCAGCAGCGATGACCCACCGCCGCAGATCAGTGCAATGACCAGATCGTCGGGGCCAAGCCCGGTGACGGCCGCCATCAGGGCCTCGGCGGCGGCCACACCGGCGGCATCTGGTACCGGATGTGCCGCCTCCATCACTTTGATCACCTTGCAGGGCGCGCCGTAACCATAACGCGTGACCACCACACCGCTATAGCTCCCCTGCCAGCGCGCCTCAAATGCCTGTGCAAGCTGTGCTGCCCCCTTGCCGGCGCCGACGACCACCGTGCGCCCTTTTGGCGGCGGCGGCAGCGCGTCGGCCAAAATCTTGACCGGGTCGGCCGCAGCCACGGCGGCGTGGAACAGATCGGCCAGAAATTGCTGTTTCGGTGTCATGGAAGGCTCCTCTGTCAGGCTGCACGATCTTCACCGCGTGGCCCGCCAAGTCAACCGGTGCGCGCCATCAGAAAATTCCGCGCACCCAGCAACCCGAAATCGCAGTTCTGATAGAGACCGAGCGGCATCTGCGCGCGCCAGGCGCTGTGCCGTCCCCCGGCGTTGAAACTGGCTAAAAACGCCGTGTCGAATATCCACGGGTTCGACAGCGCCACGCCGCCGGTCAAAAACACCCCGCCCCGCGCGCCCACCAGCATCGCGATATCGCCGACAAACCCGGCCAGATACTGCGAGAACAGCCCAATCGCGGTGCGGGCATGGCGGTCGTCGCCCGCGCGCGCGGCGGCAAAGATCGCTGCTGCCTCCGTCAGCATGGCGTCGACGCCATGGGCGCGGGCAATGGCGCGGTACCACAGCGGCAGACCGGTGCCCGACAGGATCGCTTCGGCCTCGACCGCGAGGGCCTTGCCCATCTGCACCTCGGGCCACAGCGTAATCAACTCTTCGAAATAGGCACATTCGGCGGCGCTGTGCGGCGTCAGGCGCATATGGCCGCCCTCGCCCGGCACGGCCTGCGGAGTGCCCTGCCGCCAGACCATCGCCCCGACCCCCAGACCGGTGCCCGGCCCTATGATCACCCGTGGCCCCGGTTGCAGGTGCGGCCCGCCCTGCAAGAACCGCACATCGGTCTCGTCCAGCGTGGCAAGCGACCATGCGGCGGCTTCGAAGTCATTGATGATATGGACGTCGGCGCAGGCGCAGGCCGCTGTCAGGTCGGCTTTGCAGACGCCCTGCGCCGCGTTGGTCAGCGTCACGCGCCCGTTCGTCACCACCCCGGCGGCGGCGATTGCGACACCAACGGGCGCGCTCGCTCGTGTCTCACAAAAGGCGGCACAGACTTGGCGCAGGCTGTCGCCGCCCGTGGTGCTGTGGCTCTGCCGCGCGGTGATCATGCCATCCGCATCCACCGCAGCGAGCCGCATGTTGGTCCCGCCGACATCCCCCACCAGATACCACATACGCCTGCCCCCTCAGCGTGCCGTTTGGCCGCCTGTCTGTCTGCCCGCCGCGCGGCAGGGTCCACGCATTTTTGGATAGCGTCAATCAGATTGCGACGCTTCCTGGCACGGATAACACCCGCAGGAAGGCGGCGCGTCCTTAGCTGCGCTGGTTAATCCGATCCACTACCCCTGCCGCCCATCGGTGCGTTGCTTCGCCAAAACAATCGTGCAGGGAATCGACCGCGACAACGCTGCCCAGCGCCAGCCGACCCAAAAGGCACAGCCCCGGCGCGGCCTGCCCCTGCGCATTTACCACCTGACCATCCTGCGCCGTATGAGCCGCCAGTCCGTCACCTACAGGGTGCAGTATTCCACGCTGCATCAGGTCGGGCAGCAGCGGTGGCACGATCTGCGAAAGCAGCGGCGATGGCAGCACCGCGTCGATCATCACCGACACCGTGATATCATGCGCGCCTTTCTTCAGTGTCCAGCCAGCCGGGGAGGTGGCGATCTTTGGGTCCGCGGCGAAGGTCAGGTCGATCACACCGGCGGCCACAAGTGCGCGCATTTCGCGTGCCGACGCAACGGGCGGACCGTAAGAATAGCGCTTCAGCCCCTCGTCAAAGCCGACAATCGCCTTGGCCGTATCCGCCCCGACATCCGCAGGGTTAAAATGAGCACGAAAGGTATCTTGCCATTTGCGCCAGACTTGACCCGTTGCATAGCCAACGGTTGGCGGGCTGGTCCCCTCGGCCAACGCGATACCCCGCTCAAGGATGTCATGGGCGCTACCGGTTTCCTGCGTGGCCGGAGCCTCCCATTCGATTTGCAACCACTCTGAAACCTGCGCCGACTGGGTGGCCACCAATGCATCGGTCAGCACACGCGCGACGGTCTCGGCCAGGGGTTGGTTGATCAGGCGCGCCGCGCGCTCGGGGTCTGCGCCCACGGCCAAGTCCAGCGCTGCGGCGAATGCTTTGGTTTCACTCGCTAGCGGGTCGAACACAGCATCAAGTTGGGTGGTCTCCGGCTTGGGAAAAGGCGCGTGACCGTCCAGCGAGAATGCAATGACCTTTTCCGGCTCGCGCCCCGATGGCCGATAGCTGTCGCCCTCAAAAACCCCGCCCTGTGCCGTGGTAAGGGCGCGGTAGACATCATACGCCGACAAGCCTAGCCCCCGGATAGCGACCCTTTTGCCGGACCATGCCGACGCCTGCCGCTCCAACGCGCGTGCCGGATAGGCCTGGGCTAGCGTCGCCGACACCTGCTGCACATGTGACTGCCATTCGGCCAGTTGATCGTCGGGCTCGGTTTCGGGCTGGCCCAGCGTCAACAGGACCTCGTGGTAGGGTCCAAGCCAGCGGTCCGCGACCTGCAATTCCCACCCCGTGGTGCAGGGTCTGATCAGGGTGACTGTCGTGGCATGGCAGGTGATCGGCAGCGCATCCAGCGCCATCAGATCGCGCAGCCGCGCCTCAAGATAACGGCCCAGATCAGCGCGGGTGGGAAAACTGTCTGGCGGCGGCGGATGGCCCAGCCAATCGCCAAAGCGACCACAGCTTGAAAAGGACGGCGGGCGAATGTCGATGTCACGCATCGGGATATTCAGCAGGCACAACGGGCTTTCGTCGGGCTGGAAATTCGGGCCGGCACCGGGGTCTTGCGACGGGTCAAACACGTCAATCGTCAGGGTTTTCGGATCATGCCGCATCCGTTCGGCCAAGGCCTCAAGCGCACCGACGCCGCGCGGTCCGAGGCCGATGACCGCGACTTTTGTCACCTGTTCGCCCATACCGACCTCCTGCATGCAGTAAGACTCCACTGTCTTGCGCACCAGTGTTCGTAGATAGCATGCCGCGTTGCAACCCCAAGCCGGGTCAGCGCGTTGATGACCAAAGGTGCCCCCGCCCCGATGAATTGCCGCGCCCATTGGCTGCGCTATGGTGTCGCGAACGTGGCAGGGATATTCTTGACCAAGGTCGGACGCCTTGGTGCGGACCAACAACAATCGTGGGCAGGCGCAAACATGAAAACCAAGCGAGGGCCGGAGCAGAGGAACGAGGTCGTGATGACCCATGGGGTTGTCACAGCGGACCCTGACGAGTTGTTCCACGGCACCGGATGGCGCGCCGGGCGTGCCGTCCTCAAGGAGGCGATCCTGAGACTTTGGAGCGACGACGCCTTTGGGCTGGCGGGCAACGTGGCGTTTCGGGCGCTGCTGGCAATCTTCCCGTTTCTGATCTTTACCAGCTCGCTTACGGCTTTCATCGGCGACCGGGCGATGGCCGACGACCTTGTGACTTTTCTGATCGCGATCGTGCCGCCCGCGCTGATCGAACCCATCGTGTCCGAAGTACAAAAGGTGATGACGGTGCCGCGTGGTGATGTTCTGAGCGCCGGTATCCTGATGACGATCTGGTTTGCGGTTGGCGGGGTCGACGGGCTGCGCGTGGGGCTGAACCGCGCCTACGGCATCCGTGAAACCCGATCGACGGTCGTGCTGCTGGGGGTTCAGATCGCGATGGTTGTCCTTGCCAGTCTGATACTGGTGCTGGTCAGCTACCTCTTGGTGCTGGCTCCACGCGCCGGGTCATGGCTTCATACTTTGGTGCCAGGGTTTGATCCTGCCTCGGTCACGATGGGCCTTGTTCGCTTTCCTGTTTCGGCGGTGATTCTGGTGGTGGCGCTGTTTGCCGCGCATGTTCTGCTGCCTGCACGCCGGACGCTGTTTTCCAACATCTGGCCCGGGGTGGCCGTCACGGCAGCGGCCTGGACGTTGCTCGCTGCGGTCTTTTCCTACTACCTGCGCAGTTTCGGCACCTACGCCAGCTATTACGCAGGCATGGCAGGGATAATCGCGGCGCTTTATTTCATGTATCTCGCCGCGCTGGTGCTGATCTTTGGCGGAGAGCTGAACAGGGCGATGAGGATCAGACGCCTGGCAAGAGTGCTAAGCGAGTGACCCCGCACCGCAGATGCCGTCGCGGACCGCGCAGCAAAATCGGTTCATGATATCCGCGTTATCCGCCAGGGTGCGGCGCAGGCTGCGTGGCAGTTCAAGCTGCACGCCCGCGCCCGAGGATGTCCGATTGCAGATGTTCGTCTTGTGAACACCGGGCAGCGCCGTGTTGAGGTCGGCCGCAAATCCCGCATCGCGCAGCGCCTGCCCGATGGCATCGCGCATCCCGGTCGCGAGGCCCCCCAGCCACACCGTGTCATGGCCATCGTCCTTGCGTCCGTGCACCGCAACCGCCCTGTGGGAGCGCCTCACGAGGTCAATCGCCTGCGGTTCATCGAACCGGTGTGACGTGATGTGAAAGTCGCCGTGCACCCCGGGCTTCAACGCCTCGAAGGCGTAGAAAGAAAACAGCTCCCCCGCAATCGCCTCTGCAATCTGCGCGGTTTCAGGCTCGATCGTGCCGCCGTGCGGGGCAAGGACGACCACGGACGTGCCGCGATCCACACAGCGGATGCGGTAATCGACCCCTGCCCGCGTCGCAGCGGCGAGTTTGGCAAAGCTGTCATACCGATCCGCCATAAAAACCTCTTCCTTGCGAAAGTGCCACGCCCCTTGCCCGCTGATCCTGCGCTCAAACGTCCAGTTTGCTTATCGTTTTGGAAATTTTATCGCCCTTACGCTCAAGCGCCACCATCTCGCCGAATGCGATGTTCAGCCAGGCATCGCCGTCGTCGGTCAGGGGTTCCGAGGCAAAAATGGCCGAGGTCGCTTCGCCTTCGGGGGTTGCATCGACCTTGTAGGAATTTTCATGGTCCTGAAAATTCGTACCCGTCAGCAGATACATCGGCTCCAGCAGCATCGACAGGGCGTAGTCGTCACTGTCCGACGCAGATTTGCGCAGCTCTTTCCAGTTGCCTTTGGGGTGTGTCTCGCCCTTGTGTCCGGCACCATAATTGACCCCGATGATCCGGTTCGGCGCGACCAGTGCGATCTTGAGCTTGGTCAGCTCGACCAGATCAAGCTTTTTCATCGCTTGCAAAATGACCTGCAACAGCTTCTCGAACCCGGCCTTGACCTGCGCATCGCTGTCACCCTCCAGCAATGACAGCAACAGCACATAAAGGAATTCCGTATCCGTGGTGCCGCGCATCTGCTTCAGATATCGGTCCTCGCAATGCACCAGAAGTTCGCGTTGCAAGATGCGCCAGCTCGGCAAGGCCCCGTTCTGCGCGATGATCCAAGGGGTTTCGTCAAAGGAAAACGGGTGACAGTTTTCATCCGCCAGCACGGTGCGCGAATTATAGGCAGCGGCCCTGACATGTGCGAGCATGGTGCTGCACTGAAGGCTGGGGATAATACTGTCAGCGTTGTCGTCGTAAAAGGCGCCCATCGGGCGGTGATACAATAACGGCTCTTCGGGCTTTAGCAGATGCGCGCTCCAGGCACCAAATCCCCAGCCAGCCAATTGCAACAGCGGGTGCAACTCGGGGTCCAGGCTCTGGTTGATCAGGCTGTTTTCTGGCGCAAGAAGCAGGCTTTCGAGCGGGATTTCTGGCCCAATATAGGCAAGGACGCGACACATATATTTTCCTAACTTTTCAGCAACACGCAGGCGACAAATGGTCATCAACCACGCGCGAAACCGCTGGCGCGTAGGGCAGACGGCGCCCAGCGCGGTCAGCGGCGGTGCCTGGCCCCGTGTCGATTGTCTCATGCGTTTTCATCGTGCTGCACCTAGTGCGGCGCATGGCCAAGACAACGGTGCCCCGGTAATTCGCGCGCCACGCAAGCACTGCAGAGCGCGGGTTCATGGTGGGTTTTCGTTCAGACGACCGTAAAAATCAGATGCATTGGCTGTGGGGCGACATAAGCCGAACACCGCCCGGCAACGACTATCGTGCCGCGCGTCAGGTTCACCTATTTGGACAACGAAGCCTTAGGCGAGGCCAACCGAGGCTCAGCCAGGGGAGATATTCTTGACCGTTTCCTCGCCCGCCTAAATCCCTCTAGGGAAGCGTCAGGCTACCGGCCATACACCCACGCCCGCCTCAGCTTACTAGTCCAACACATCAAAGGGGTTGACGAGCTAGAGGCCTTCTACAAGCAATGTGATACGGCGGAGATACCGTTTAGCGCGTTCTTCCACTGGAGCTTGAAGCCTAAGAAGTAGCCAGCAAGATTAAAGGAGCAACTGATGGAAGAACCTCAAAAGACCGCAGTCGCACTTTTCAACTATGCCCATTCATACGCTCAATCTGCGTTGACCTTGGAGCAGAATGAAACTGACGCTACACACTGGAACGCACCAATCTACTTCCTCTACTTCCATGCTATAGAGCTGTACCTCAAGTCTTTGTTGGTTCGCACGGGTCACGACCTGGAGACGTTGAGAAAGGAGCACGGCCACAAAGTTCAGCCATTGGCAGAATTGTGCCAGCAGGAAGGTCTACAACTCACAGTTGAAGGGAGTGAAGTAATCTCTCTAATGGCCAACACCGACAACGTCATAAGTTCGAGGTATATCAGGGTAGGAGTACACACCCGTTTTCCGTTTGAGATTTACACTGGCGTATGTCTCTCCTTAAACGAGCAGATTGGTTGGAAAGTGTACGAAGGAAGCAGGGTGACACGCATACCCGTCTTGAGAGCGACAAAAGGTTAACGAAGCTTGCATGCAACACGTAACTAAAAGGTAACTATAAAAAACAAAAAGCCTCAGCATTCTATCGCTAAGGCTTTGTTTTATTGGCTCCGGCGGTAGGGGCAGGTGCCAGACAGCAAAGACCTATGTAAACAAAGGAAATTTCCACAGATTCCGGATCGATTCCGGCGGTGTGTAACAAAGTGTGCCGTAACCTGTGCACCTGCGCAATAGCATGTTCTTAAAAAATTGACAAAACGCTTCATTTACTGCTCCGCGGTTGAAGCCAAGCGCTGTCATATATTTCATCGTGCTTAACGGCACATAAGTGCAAGTCTCACCTTTCGACGCGCTGTCAGCGCAACCTTTTGACTATCAGCCATTAACTATGAGCGAAATTATTAAAACTGCGCAATAATCTCCTTCTGACTTCATGCACTACTCGCGCTATATACATCCAGGAGAAGGTCTGGGTTGGACCCCTTACCAAGTAACTCCGCTTTCAGATCTCGTAAGATTGGCAACCACTTTTCTCGTCGTCGTTGGAGGTTCGCACTCGGCCTCCGGCGGCCTACAAGATCCTTTTCCGCTTCCTCGATGACCGCATATAGATCAGTTGCCAGCGGATCAGATCCTAATACCAAAGCCATTGGCTCTTTAAGGCGCCATCTTAGCAGCCCTGCCAGCATGAACGGTGCATAGTTAAACCTGGTATACTCTTCGCCAAAATTTTGACGAAAGTCCGCAATTGTGCGCGCTACCAGTCTTTTTACGTCGTGTCGGCAAATTCGGAATGGTGCTGTCTCGGAACGGGAAAGCAGGAACGCCATTCCAGCGCTTTGTCGGTTCCAGACCCAACTTTCGATATCAGACGACAAAAGAATTTCCAGGGCGCGGCGCTCAGGCACCTCGCCCCTGACTATCCGTCCCAGCCCTTGATAGACTAAGACCCAACTTGCAGAATATTTCACGAAAGGATGCTTTTGGTCAGTTGTTTCGATGCAGTCCATAAGCCAAGTTGAAACCTCGTCAGGACAGCGCCGAAATTGCCAAGTCAAGAATTTGAGAGCCGCATTGTCGTCAGTTCCGGGACCCGCTTCCCCCCTCAGCCGCATACGGGTGGTTTCGAGAGCTTTAGTCGTAAGAAGGTCAAGTCGTTCGATATCGGAGAGTTCAACTTCAGTTGGCAGTTCCCCATCACTCGATATGCAATATTGGCCAAACGGTCGCTGGGCGAGCTTTAGCGCAAGCGTATCCCAGTCGGGCGAACTGCGAAGGGGCTCGGACTGGAGGAGGCTGATCATCCCTTCCGCCCGTTCGCTATCATGCCAAGGGTTCATGCCGCAGGGAAGGACCAAGCGCTTGGGGCAACTCACTTTCGTTTCCAGACTTTCGATGATCTGTTCCCACGTTCGGGAATCCTCTTCGGCCTGATCCCAATCGACCGAAAAACTTCGCCCCAAGGCTTGCGCTTCCAGAATGATCTTCGCTCTGCCAGCCGCAGGCTTCTGCTCAACCCATAACTTCACTGCCGCTTGTTCCTGCAGTGGAGATCCGATCGCGACTGTGGCTTTTCTGGGATGGACTGCCGCCTCTTTGCGTAGATAAACAGATACGTTTCTCTGCCCGGCCGGGATTGCCAAACCCGCCGGTTCAGGGCTTCGATAAATCCGACCAGCCTCCAAGGTTTCATCTGGTTTCAACAGGTCAAAATTAGCCGCTCCTGTCGGCCCAAAAACGATCGTTGACAATCTGGGCAGGAAATCAAAATAGATGGGAGCTCCATCGCTGGCCCGCTCGGCGGCTAATAGAGCGCCGCGCGCCACTGTATCTGCGGGCAGGAGGTTAACCGGTGCACAAGAAACGCGCTGAATGCTGTCGAACAACCTTTCCCTAAGACTTCCTTCAGTCAGTGTCTCAACGAGCACTATATCGCAATCATCTATGCCCAAATCACTTTGCAAGTCAGCAACAGCGTTTGCGATATCGTAACCGCTCAAATCAATAACTTCCCAGTCGCCATTCTGCATACGCAGTATTTCGGGCTCACATTTAAGTCCTAACGCAGCTCTTCCAACGGACCTCGCGATAGCACGGTGAGCTGTTCGCGAAGATAGCCCTTCCGAACCAATTGCTGCCGTCCGTGCGGCGCGAACGAGAGCTTCATATCCCCAATCGCATTCTAAAAGCTTTGCCGTGTCTCGTCTTTCTGGCGCTAACACTCCTCGGGAACTGCGCATGCGGAGCTTCTGAACCGACAACCCCTGCCGATCTTGACAAACTATGCCCACTCTTTGGTCGGCGCGGACGATGCCCTGTTCAATCGCATAGAGCGCTACAAGGACATGGCGCCAGACCAATGAGCTATTACGATATTTGCCAGCTGCCAAAGCGTCGAGAAGGTGCTCTTGTGATGCTTCGGAGCCATCAAGCCCTTCATCGATTGAGAGCACGTTGTATGCGGCTCCTCTGGCCGATCCTTTCAGACAAGACGCTAATTTGAAGACATCCTCGTCCCGATTTTCTAAAAGGGCGCGCACTGATACCCTTCGGCTTTCAGCGCCGATATCGCCCCATCCGCCTCCCAGTCCATGAGGAGCTCGGTCAGCTTGAGGGCCTCCAATCCACTCCAGTCGATCCCCTTTTCCCACTGCAACAACCGATGACAACGGATTGCTCGGAACCAGATCGACAGTTCCAAGTTCCTCTTCCTCTCCTGGCACTGAACGCCAATTCCTGGCGACAAAATCCCGCCATCCGTTCACGTCGAATCCACAGAGTTTCCTTTCCGTCATCCCGTCGCCTCATAGATTTCCCCACGGATGAAGTCGCGGACGGCATTAAAACCATCAGCGAGATCTCGCCCTGCAGGGCCGAGCGCAATCGCTTTCACCGCTGCCTTCCCGCGATTTTGACTCGTCGCTCCAGCATGGCCGCGGGCTGGCGTCAGGATTAGGCCGTGCCGAAGCACTTCAGTTTGCGCGAGCGGCTGAAGCTGCTGAAGCAGCGCCGCCGCTTGAGCCGCACTCTCTTCAAGATCAATCCGATCCATTGTGTGAGGTGTCCAAACTGCAACGCGCCGAGGCAGATCCGAACGGTTTGGATCCGAAATCCGCAGCGCGACATGAGCCCGCGCCACGCTCAACAAGGCACCTGGCTTCTCGGGGCGTGCTTGAACCTCGACAATCCGGTTCGTCTCACGCAACCAGAAAACTGCGACCGGTCGATCCTGTGCAAACCAACGTCCACACACAGTCTCGGCGCTCCACGAAATCGGAGATTGCGCAACAAGTTCCGCTTCATCCAATTCGTCAATCGCGAGGACGATGGCAAGAACTGCAAAGTCGGTCCATGTCTCTGCCTGCCAGGCCCAGAGGTCATCTTCGATTTTCCGGCGCAACAAAAGTTTAAGCCAACTTTCGTAGACCTTTCGGTAACTGCGATCCTGCATCAAAACATAGTTGGGCGTTATGCCGGCGGGAGCGACCATCACGCCGAGCTCTTGGAGTGTCCTGACGATCGCCCGGCAGGACTTTCGAAAACCATCAACTTTTGTGTAACGCTCGCTGGACTTGGCGCTTGGATGTTCCCGCATCCACTCTCGCGCCGCGTCCATAGCCAATCGTGCATAGGCATGAAGCACACGGTTTTCGAGCGTATCGAAGTTTTCCCGTCGCACCGTCGCGAGAATCCGCTGTGACGCCCCTGCACGCTCCGGTATATTTCGCCCTGGCTGCCGACTTAGCCATACCATTGAAGCCCGATCCATCTCCTGGACCCGGTCGAGCGGAATAAGCTCCCGATCTCGTCGCAACACGCGCCGGATACGCGTTTCGAGGTCTCGAAGCACTTGTTGCATATGCTGCGCTTGCCGAACGATTTCCGCCATCCGCGGGTCAGCTTCATTCTCGGCGCGGTTCCAAGCCTCGCGCAAGCGTTTCCAAGTATTGCTGGGATCTTCAAGTGCTTCTTCAAGTTCTTGAATGCGCGCAAGCACTTCGTTCATATGCCGAAGAGCAACGGCACCTAATTCCTCGGATTCTGTTGCAGGATCTTGCCCAGATCTGGGGCGAACAGGAAAACCTTCACGCGCAGGCGCGTTAGCGTGATCCCGCTTGGGATACGGAATTAGAGCCAATCCGATGCTCTTGTCTCTGATCCTACCGTGTAAAAGCGTAACGAACTCAAGCCCCTTAGGTGAATCACCCTGATACTCACCAAGCAGACAGTCCCCTGGGCCGAAAGCCCTGCCCTCTTCGATAGGCCGGTCTGACCACGGACGGCTAAGCAACCGCATCAGCGTGTAACCCCACTCCACACAAATTGGCCAGTCGCCTCCGCAAGCGATAAGGATTCCTCAATGGCCTGCGCCAGTGCGTCATCACCAAGGTCCCGTTCAACGAAGGCCATGAGTTTAGAGAATTGAGCACTGGCAAGGTCGATCTCGACACCTCTCAGTTTAGGCAAAAGGCGCATCTCGACTTGGTCGGCCAATGCGTCGTTGAGCCCACCTCCACCCTCTACTTCAGGATAGTTTGCTGCATAAGCCATGATCGCACGACCGAGGCGATGGCCGAAGGGGCGTTTGAAGTCGCGCATAATCTCAACCATCTGTTCGACACGGTCCGTGACTCGGCTGTTCCCGTCGACGGTTGCGCTTGAACGCCCCCACTTGTTCCACGTCTCTTGAGACAAGGCGACCGTCGGTTCAATCTCTCCTTCTGCCTTTCCATCCTTGATTTTCTTTGGCGCTGAGAACCGAAGGATATTCGCCCGGTCGACTACTTTATCTGATAGGGACTGCGTGCTTTCGTCCTCATTCATCGTGCCGGCGAACAATAGATTGTAGCCTGGAAAAATGCGCGGGGACCGCTCCATATTCGGTATTTCGAGCTCGATTTCTGCGTCTTTACGTTCATTCTCCTCCCCAACGTCAGCCGGACGAGGACGGCTTTCCAACCGACTAAGGAAGTCAGAAAAATAATATTCGACGCGGGCAAGGTTCATCTCATCCAACAAGATCATCATCATGCGATCCTGCTCGGCATCGTCATTATTTAGCTCGTCAAGAGCCCACAGCGCTCGCGCCATATCTGTAGGGCGAAATTTCCCTTCAATGTAATTGTAGAAACCCATCAGATCCTGCGGGCTGTCCCATCGAGGCTGCACAGGCACCTGTAGAAAACCAATGCCCATACCGGCCGCATATTGGCGCGGGAGCTGGCTCTTCCCCGTGCCCGAAATGCCTGCAAGGACAGCCATTTGCGTGGTCTCATTGACTTTCATGGCAGTATGGAATGCGCGTAAGGTTCGAGCAGGATAGTCGAGGCCTTTTGCACGCAAGCGTCGCTCCACGCGTTTTATTGCATCTGCCTCGTTCTCAAGCGGCGCAGGTTTCCAATCTCTTATTGCCCTGATGACAGGTGGGAGCTCCTTGAGCTCTCGCAGCGGATCGACTTGGCCTGTTTCCCCATCAACGGACCGCCCTTCTTTCATTGCAATCTCCGCTTTCAAATACGCAAGTCTGGCATCGAGTGCGCTGCGCGACTCTCCAAGGGCCTCTATTTCGCCCTTCAATCTTCGGACTTCTTGGGCCTGAGCGGCTACATCTGCAGCGAGGCGTCCTTGCTCAGTCTGCGCACCCGCCAATTCTTTCCTTTCGGCGGCAACCCTCGCTTCAAGCTGTTCCAATTCGCCTACGCGCCCGGAGATCTTGCCTTCCAACCGAGCGCTTTCGGTTTCCAGATCATGCGCGCGATTTTCGAGCTTCTCAACTTTGACCTTAGCTTCTTCGAGTTCTCTTTTCTCCTCACGAAGTTCGTTGATATCCTTAGATAATTCTGCATGCTCTCGCTTAAGGGTTTCAATGCGCCCCAATAATTCTTCCGCTTTTTCCAAACGCTCCTGCACCGCCAGATATTCCGCTCGTAGCGGAGCAATTTCAGTCTCCAACTGCTGACGTTCTATAACGGCCTCTTCGGTTTCCGCCCTAACTGCGGCAACCTCTTCACGCCGCTGGCGCAAGCTCTCCCACTCTGTCAGGAGCTCTTCTTTTTGGCGGCGAAGGCCATCCACTTCGGCTTGCAAATCAGCGACAACAGCCATTGCTTCTCGCCGTATTTCCAGCTCGGCCTCCAAGTCATCGATCGTGTTTTTTTTCACATCGATCTGAGACTGTAAGGCTTCCAATGTGGCAAGTGGCCCCTGAGCGGTAACCACCCTGTCATGGCGCACGGCTTGAAAGAGCAGGATAATCGTCAGCAGGGCCAGGAAGCCGAGAATTGCAAAGGCAGTAAGAGTATTCGTGGTCAGAAGCCCGTCCATCAGTTTTCTCCCGAATTTAGTTGGGGTTGCGCCAAGGGGCCTGACCTGGCGTCATCATTGTCGGTCTCCGAGTTGAGGTCATCTTGCTGCGTTTGGCTTTCAGCGCGAGGCATCGGGCTATCAGTTGGCAAACTGCGGCGAGCGTTCGTATCCTGTAGTTGTAGACTTGCCAGTTCCTCGCTGAGTGCTTTTATCTGGCTGCTAAGCTCAGCTTTGTTTTCGGCCAGCGCATTCAAAGCATTCTTAGCTTGCTCAACCTCTTTACTCACGCCATCAAGCTTGGACCTTTGTGCAGTCACTTTCGCTGTGGTTGCATTTTCGGTCGCATGGAGGGCTTGAATACGCTCCTCTAAACTTTGGCGTCTTAGTTCGATGGATTTGAGTTCGGCCCGCGCATCCGCCAGGCCACGGTTTAAGCCCTCAAGCTCTTCCCTTGCCGCGCCAGTCTTTTTAACGCTCTCTATATATTCTGACTCCGTTTGCTCGATTCGTCCTTTAACTCTCTCATTGCTGGCTTCGATCTCTTTAAGTTTTTTATTCGCTTCTACGGTTTGATTATTGAGTGCAGATATATCTGCCACCAAACGGCGCCGTTCTGCGAGGGGGGCCTGTAAGTCGTCAAAGTCGGCCGTCGTGTCGGCTAATTTTTGAGATACTTCTGCATACTCGCGGCGAAGATCGTCGAGTTCAAGGTTCAGAGAGCTAAGTTCGGCTTCAGCTTTATCTCGGCGAGCCGCGGCATCCTCGGCCGCAGCATTTGCGGCGCTTTCTCGTGCCTGTGCTGCCGCTTTCGCATCGTTCGCCTCATTGAGTTCATCTCGAGCAATCTCAAGCTCATTTTGGAGTCCGGCGCGCCGGGTCTCGAGTTTTGTAACTTGCTGACCAAGTTCACTCGCTTTTTCGGCAGCTGCGTCAATTTGTGCTGCCAATTCTGTCAACTGTGTTTGAGCTTCTAATTTCTCCTGCTCAAGCTCAAGCTTATCTACTTGCAGGCCTTCAACCACCTCCTCAGCTTGCTTCCGAGCTTCGACAATTCCTGCCAAGGCCGTCTTTTCATCTTTCAGGCGCTCAACATCATCCCGCAAACTGTCTACGGCTTTTCTGGCATCCTTTTCATTAGCCTTCAAATCCTCAATTTGTGCGACCAGATTAACACGTGCGCTTTCCGCAGCAGCAACGTCCTCTGACAGCTTACCCTCCTGTTTGGTCAAAGATTCCAAGCTGTTGCGAATATTTCGTTCGGTGCTTCTCATACTTGAGATTTCTGTCCCGCGGCGTTCCGCCTCAGCGATTGTCATCTTCGCAGCGGCCAGCTCCGCATCCGCTTCGGCGGTGTCTCGATCAATCCGTTCCAGCCGTTGTCTTGCGTCAGTTTCGCGAGCGGTGATCAGTGCCAACTGCGCCTCTTTTTCAGAGATCAGTTGATCAAGCGCTTTGATCGCCTCCCCTTTTTCTCCTTCTCGACCCTCCAGTGCGCCCAGTTGGTTTTGGAAATCGGCGATGCGTGTCTTGACCCCTTCCAGTTCTGCTCTGCTCCGGGGAAGGTCTCTGGTCACATCCGAATATGCTGTATCCAGTTTATGGATGGTAAACACCAGATAACCGGCGGTGCAGATTGCAATCACAGCCAAGATAATTGCTATTGTGCTGTTAGTGCTCGATCTACGATAGATCTTGTTCGACTCGGTCAAGGCATCCCTCCATATCGTTTGCTAATTCGTCCACCCAAAAGCGGCGCACGCGCCAGCCGAGAGACTTCAATTGATGATCACGCCAGATATCTGACGTCTTTCGCCGCCCGTCAGGGCTCTCATGCCATTTCCGCCCGTCTACCTCGAGGTCGAGCTTCACCCCATTAACACCGAAGAGGGCGAAATCCAGACGTCGGCCCGCGATCTCGTGTTGCGGATGAGGTTCCAAACCTCGGGCTTTCAAAGCGTGAAAGACTTTTCGTTCCCAGCCACTGTCGAAGACCCCTTCGCCTCCCTTGGCACGCGGCTCGGTTGCCATCGATGCAAGCCTACGCAATGGCTTGGAATTACCTGACCGGGCGAATTCCAAATCGCCAAATACCATGGCAATTGCGCGTGCCCTGGATATAGCAACATTGAGGCGGCGCGTATCTTTCTGAAAGAAAGTGAGGCCAGATTGCGGGCTGCGCGGCCCCACGCAGGGGGAAAACAAAATAAGGTCACGCTCCTGCCCTTGGAACCCATCGACCGTTCCGACCTTCAGCTCACATGCGATGCGCTTGGGTTCGTCGATCTGCGCCTCGATTGCGGTTTCCAAAGCAGCAACTTGCGCTCGGAAAGGGGTAATTACACCAATGCTGCCAGCGTAGTCATCGGTGATCAGCAGCTTTCGCAGGTGACGAACTATCGCTGTAACCTCAGCAGGATTGACGTTTCCCAGTTGGGGAATAGCTGGCGCGGGGACATCCTTCCAAGCCAGTCCCGGCTTTGCGCCCTTAGGCACCATCAGGCTCTCCGGATCATACGAGGTGTGTAGCTGCCCTCCATAGAAATTCTCGCTAATGTAGTCGACGATAGGGCCTGCGGATCTGTATTGATGGCGCAACGTAACCCTTTCAGCGCCAGCGACACGCGAAGCGAAATCGAACAAAGACCGTCGGCTTTGAGCGAACCGTCCCATTTTAGATAGAGGCAGTCCCTGCGCTTGCATGAGATTGCGATCCTGCGCCTGGCCAAGCTGCGGAATAAACGACAGCTGGCGATCGTCGCCGACTACCACTGCCCGTTTCGCCCTGGCGAACAGAGGAATTGCCGTGGCGATGTCACATTGGCTCGCTTCATCAAATATCACGAGATCAAATAATCCGTCGTCAAGCGGGATGCGCCGGGGTGTGCCAAGAATTGAAGCAAGCCATAGTGGACGATGGGACATCACAGCCTGCGAAAGATCCGAGGGGGGATGCCCCTTACCGCCATTGAATTGCCAATCATCATAGATTTCAGCGATGTCTCGGCGCCGCTCTTCGGACAAATATGTGCGGGCAGATAGGATCGCTGGCAGAAGCTTTTCCGTTTCTTCACGAATTCGCTTCCCAAGCTCTATCGGGTCTCCAGTATTGTTTAAGGAGTCTTTCGCCGAACGCAACGTGGCTAATATTTTACGTAGCTCGCCGAGACTCGCGCCATGAAGTTGTGATCCGTCCGAAGTGTCAGCCGCTCTCTCTCGCCGGAAGAAAATCGACTGCAGCCAAAGCAGCAAACGTCGCAGCCTCCCCGATGACCCGGCATCCGCAGGTTCGGCACGTTCGTCTTCACGCTTCCGCGCTTCACGGGCCTCGATACGGTCAAGGACTTCTGCGATCTCGCATTCCAAAGCAATAGAGTGGTCATTCACCGCGACGGCGTCCAATCTACTTCGCGCTGTAGCCTGAAGTTCGCTTAACGCCAATTCGTCTACGGAAGCAGATTTTGAAATGCTCTCATTGTCTATCAGCTTCTTAAGTGCGTCCGAGAAGCTAATATCCTTCTCTTCGCGTGGGTTGAGGGTCCGAACTACGAACGGCACATTCGGCGAAAGCGATCCAATGCGTTCTTCTACGGCGTCCAAAGCCTGATGGTTCTTCGAAGCAACAACGACGCTTCCACCGGCGGCCAAAATTGACGCGACTATTGAGACAATTGCCTGGCTTTTTCCTGTGCCCGGTGGACCCGTTACCACTGTCAGCTGCGCTTCGCAGGCAAACTGCACAGCCCGCAATTGCTCTCTATTCAGCGGCACGGCATCGATTGCTGCGATCGTGTCCTTCTCTGCCGTGGCCTCAAGTTCAAGCGCGATACCCAGCGCCGTTCTCGCAATACGTTCCCGTGGCCAAGACGCTATTGTATCAAGGTCACGTGCGGCACCTGCTGTGAACGAGTTGTCTGTAGGCAAGAAAATCGCGGCGCTATCGTAGATCCCTTGCGCGGAACTGTCGATTTGAGATGCAAGATCCTTACCGACGATACGACCACGTATTTGGCTTGCGACAGCGACTCGAACTTTTTCGACAAAGTCGGAAGCGCGCAGCCCAATTCCGTCATCGGCAAGGAATAAATCCCCCAGGGAATCCCGTTTCCATCCGCTTGATCGTGCGGCGTCTCGAACCCAATCCGGATTCACCAAAACATCGTTGGCATCAACGCAAAGATCGAGCCTATCGCCTTCTCGGGTCCAAGTTGCCGCGAACATCCCTACTGGCTGAACTGTGGGAATCCCCCCCCGGCGCCCAACCGCAATCGGCCAACCTACCGCAAGAACGTTCTCATGGCCTTCGCGGCGAACAAGAGCCTCACAAAAAGCCGGGTTGAGCGCGCTAAGCTCAATAGAAATGCGAAGCTGCTGGCCCTCTTCCGGTATTAAAGGACCACGTCCCGACAGTAGAGACCATTCGATACCATGTTTATCTATAACTTGTGTTGTGGCGCCTCGCGGATCGGCGCGCAAAGCGGAACGCCAATAGCGAAGGACCGCCTGCGGATCAAGACTACCGACTTCAATGCTCTCGTCATCGGTGTCAAACAGCGCGCTGCTGTTCATTTCCGTTACAAATGCTGCGGCGGTCGCTTGGATGATGATCTCATCCTTAGATATGGTATCCGTATTTGCAATTTTAGAAGTCGCACGATAACCGGAAATTCTTAAACGCTGAGCGCGCCAACGCCCGTCCCGCCCCCTTTCAATAAGGCCTTCCTGCAAAAGCTGATTTAGTTCCGCAAGCGCTGCCATTCGTTTGTCACGAATAAAACTGGCTCCAACCAGAACGAGCAACTCCTCAGTTGTTCGCCCTCGCGGAAATGCTTGGACCATCTTGAGAACCAACGACATTAACTACACCTAAACGAACCAACTTGGGTAAGATCTGACCGCACCATCTTAAATGACGAACATCCAATGCATCGTGAGGTTGTATCTGTTTGTCAACCGCCACAGGAACCTTGCGCCCTTATAGGGCTCAAGGAGGCCACCTACCGTAGCTTATCCTTGTTTCAGCGCCGCCCCTCCCGAACGACCAGTTCGGTTGTAAATTTTTTCGATCCACTCGAACCGATTAAGTTCGGACAATGCCGACGCAAAAAATAAAAGCCACGCCGCAGGCCCATGAATTGTTGATATACTCACAGTTGTAGGTGACCGATAAACCTGCTTCAGTGCGCCAAAATTTAAGCTGCAACCTCGAGAGATATTTGATCCATGAGTTTTTTTGAAAAGCCTATTCTAAATTCTCCGTATTTCGCCCCAATCAGGCACTGGGAGCTTGATGGGGACGGTCGACCTACAGACACCATTCTTGACACCCGCCGCACGTCCGAGCTTCTGACGGCGCTCCCGGGAACCTCTGCGAAGTCCGAACGAAGCCAAACTTCAATGTTGTTCGATGATGATCTCTCGACTGAAACCACGGACATGAGCCCCTCCAAGATCGTGAACGAGTTACGCTTAGAACTCGACGCCTGGAGGAAGCAGGCAAACCCGTCTCAATGGAATGTCACACCGGTTACACAGCGGCTCTTGGAGCATTGGCGCGCAATTCAGAAGGATGAAACCCAGACTATCCGACCTTTCTTTTGCCAACTTGAAGCCGTCGAAGCAGCAATTTGGCTTGCTGAGGTAGCGCCACAGGCAGGGCGGCGGGGAAAGCGTTTCCTCGACCGTATAAAAATTGCAAACAACTTTGCCGTATTGCCGGAAGACGTTGCTCCCCAAGCGACCATGCCCGATTTGTTGCGTATCGCCTTCAAACTGGCGACAGGTGCCGGCAAAACCACGGTCATGGCCATGATCATCGCGTGGCAAACGCTTAATTCTGTGCGCGCCGCCAACAGTCGTCGGTTCTCAAGGGGTTTCTTGATTGTCGCTCCTGGTATTACTATTCGCGATCGACTGCGCGTCTTGATGCCCAATGACACTGAAAGTTATTACGTGTCGCGAAATCTTGTGCCACACGATCTCTTGCCCGACATGCACAAGGCCAAGATCGTCCTAACGAATTATCACGCATTCAAGTTACGCGAAAATTTCGACGCTGCGACTGGCACGCGAAGAGCGCTTGAAGGTCATGGCGAAGCACTTAATACGCTCGAAACTGAGGGACAGATGGTTCAAAGGGTCATGGGCGACCTGATGAACCTCAAAGACGTAGTTGTCATCAATGACGAGGCGCACCATTGCTATCGCGAACGTCCTGCGGCTGAACTCGAAATTCTAACTGGCGATGATCGAAAAGAGGCCGACGAAAACCGCGAAGCCGCTCGACTTTGGATTTCAGGACTTGAAGCGCTTAACCGGCAACAAGGTGTGAAGGTTGTATACGACCTGTCCGCGACCCCGTTTTTCCTTTCTGGCTCAGGTTGGCTCGAAGGGACACTGTTTCCTTGGGTTATGACGGATTTCGCCCTGATGGATGCGATCGAATGCGGCATCGTCAAGTTGCCTCGGGTTCCCGTGGCCGACAATCGGGCTGACGGTGAGAAAGTCATGTATCGAAATCTTTGGCCTGCCATTCGGAAAAAGATGCCCGGTGGAAGCCGAAAGGCTGCTGCGAAGTTCGACCCAAACAAGTTGCCCATCGAGCTGAAGGTCGCACTTGATGCGCTCTATGGGCACTATGAAAAAACTTACCAAGAATGGGAAAAAGCAGGCATTGGTATTCCGCCGGTTTTCATCGTGGTCTGCAACAATACGACCAACTCTGAACTCGTTCGGGACTACATCGCCGGTTTCACCCGGACCGATGACGAAGGCCTCGAAACAGTTGAACAAGGTCACCTGGAGTTATTCCGCAATTTCGACGACCACCACCAGCGGATGGAACGGCCCAGGACAATCCTGATCGACAGCGCGGCACTCGAATCCGGCGGCGACATCGACAAAGATTTCCGCGAGGCACATGCAGCTGAAATCGAAGCGTTCCGGCGTGAGCGGGCAATACGCGATACCGGCGCAGGCGAAATGACGGATGCCGAAATCCTGCGGGAAGTCATGAACACGGTAGGTCGTGCTGGTCGCTTGGGTGGACAGGTGCGGTGTGTCGTCTCTGTGTCGATGCTTACCGAGGGCTGGGATGCGAACAATGTGACGCACATCATGGGCCTGCGCGCCTTCGGCTCTCGCCTGATCTGCGAACAGGTGATCGGCCGTGCCCTGCGCCGCCTTTCATACGACCCCGACCCTGAGACTGGCCTGTTCCATCCTGAATACGCAGACATAATGGGCATCGATGGCCTGAATTTCGGCGAACCGACGGTTAATCCGCCGCAAAAGCCACGTGAAGTAATCCATGTTCATGCCGTCAGTCCAAGCCGCGATCATCTCGAAATCGTATTCCCGCGCGTCGATGGGTTTCGCACTGACTTTCCGCAGGAGCGGCTTGACGTCGATCTGGATCGAATGGAACCATATGTGCTCGACCCGGATAAAGTCCGCGCCGCGACCGAAGTGCAGATGTCGGGGATCGTGGGGCAGAGCCACAAACTGAACCTCGAACACCTGAAGGACGAGCGTCCCTCGGCCATCGCCTATGACATCGCGAGCTACTGGATTGCCGAAAAACGTCGGGACGCAAACAAGCCAGTCGATCTGCGATTGATTACCAAAGCAAAAAGGATCGTTCTCGATTTCCTGAAATCCGACAAGCTGATATGCAAAGGTGGCACCTTCCCAGCCCAACTAAAATACTGGCAGCTCAAAGACGAGCTCTGCGATCTGTTTGAGGGTCTGCTGCTGGATCAGCCTGACCGTAGCCCAATCATCCGAGCGATCCTTGATCCATTTGCACCTGATGGTTCGACCATGGGCGTGAACTTTCAAACCACCAAGGCAAGCCGCCATGCGCCGCGTTCTGATCGCAGCCATCTTAACTGGATCATTACCGATCAGGATTGGGAGGCAAAGTTCGCCCAACTTCTCGATGATCACCCCGACGTCGCGGCATATGCTAAGAACCACAATCTTGGGTTCGAGGTGCCTTACACCCGTGAAGGCGAGACCCATCGATACCGCCCCGATTTCCTGATCCGCCTGAAAACGCCAGAGGGCGAGCCGCCCATTACGCTGGTCGTCGAGGTCAAAGGCTTCCGCGGCCATGATGTGCCATTAAAAACTGCCGCGATGCGTGACAAATGGGTGCCCGCAGTGACCCGGCTTGGCGCTTATGGCCGGTGGGGCTTTGCCGAATTGCGCAGCCTGCACGACTTTCGACCCGACCTTGATGCCGCCATCACCACCCTAATGACCCCCGCGCAGGAGCTTGCCTGATGTCCAACGACGAAAAGCCAATCGGCAACATTACTCACGATGAGACCCGCGCGAATATCCCTTCGGCTGAGCTTGAAGCGGTAATGAGGCCGGATGACAAGGCACCGATCCGCACCGCGTGGGAGCGGCGCAATCGAGATTTGGATCCGCAACTGGTCTGGCGTGGCAAAGATCCGGATCAGGCAGAGCTGACCGTGGATGCGCCGCCGATCTATATGCAGGAACAAGTGCATCCAAAGGCGCTGATCGACGATCTGCGGGCAGAGCGGGAAAAGCCGGATGATCTGTTTGGCCATTTCGGGCTGGATGAGGAAGACCGCGAGGCGGAGGTTGAATTCTACCGGCACTCGCGCAAATGGTCGAACCGGATGATCCTTGGCGACGGGCTACAGGTGATGGCGTCACTGGCCGAGCGTGAAGGGCTGCGCGGACAGGTGCAGGCAATCTATATCGACCCGCCCTATGGCATCAAATTCAACTCCAACTTCCAGTGGTCCACCACGTCGCGCGATGTGAAAGACGGCAAGATGGAGCATCTGACCCGCGAGCCGGAGCAGGTGAAAGCCTTTCGCGACACATGGCGCGACGGCATCCATTCCTATCTGGGATATTTGCGTGACCGTCTGGTGGTAGCACGGGAACTGCTAACCGAAAGCGGATCATGCTTCGTCCAAATTGGCGATGATAACGTCCACCGAGTTCGGGCGTTGATGGATGAGGTGTTTGGAGACGATAATTTTGTCACCGAAATTGTATTTGCAAAAACAACGGGACGCGGTTTAGCATTACTTCCGGAATCTTTCGATTTTATTCTTTGGTTTGCAAAAAAACGAGAAGTCGTAAAATACCGAAAGCCTCTAATTGAAAAATCTGTTGGTGGAGAAGGTGCTGCCACTTATCAATATACTCGTGAAGTCGCAGGTCCGCCACGAAGATTGTCCGTAGAAGAGAAGGCAAACGCTAATCTATTGCCGGAGGATGCACTCGTTTTCCGTCTGAGTGATGTGCGTTCTCAAAGCGGCAGCAACACGACTGGTTTCGGTTTTCAGAGTTTTGGACAAATTTTCAACCCTGGGAAGGGCTATTGGAAATCCAACGAGATTGGGTTTAATCGCCTTTCGCAGGCTGATCGCCTTCAAGTTTCAGGCTCGTCATTGGCCTATCGCCGATACATTTCTGACTATCCCGCAATGGCGATTTCCAACTATTGGGGCGACACCGGAACAGGTAGTTTTACAGACGAAAAAATGTATGTTGTCCAGACCGGTAGTAAGACCGTCCAACGCTGTCTGCTCATGACCACCGATCCAGGGGACCTTGTGCTCGATCCGACATGTGGCTCCGGCACAACCGCCCATGTGGCTGAACAATGGGGCCGTCGTTGGATCACCATCGACACCTCTCGCGTCGCGCTCGCCCTTGCACGCGCACGCGTCATGGGCGCGAAATACCCGTGGTATCTGCTGTCTGACAGCGAAGAAGGCGTGAAGAAAACCGCCGAGGTCACGCGCGAAGCGCCCTCAACCCACGCCAGCCACAACGATATCCGCCACGGATTTGTCTATGAACGCGTGCCGCATATCATGTTGAGCAATATTACCAACAACACCGAAATTGACGTGATCTGGGACAAGCTGCAGCCCGCCGTCGAGGATGCCCGCGCCACACTCAACGCAGCGCTACAGGGTCACGCCGAGCCCTTCCCCGTTGACACCGGCGGCCGCGCGGGGCAAAACATCGACTTTACCGCCTCTGGCAATGTCACCATGCCCAGTGGCGAAGAGGCCCCCGCCAATGGCTTCATGGAATGGGAAATCCCCCGAACCCCTGGCACGCCGTGGCCTGCCGAGCATCTCAAACTGCTCGACACCGCAAAGAAGACCTCAAAAATCGGCGCGCCGACGGCTGCAGCCAAACGCGCCCTGGCCGAGCTGAACCATGTCCGCAGCGCTAAGCTTACCCATGACGATCTGCCCGACGATCCGCGCTTGCCATGGCCAGACGCCGCCGTGACAGCCTTAGAGGATTTCTGGAAAGCACGCATCGCGCGGCAAACCGAAATCGACGCCTCAATCGCCGCCAAAGCCGATCACGAATACCTCTATGACAAACCCTATGAGGACAAAAAACGCGTCCGAGTTGCAGGTCCATTCACGGTCGAAAGCCTCTCTCCTCACCGCACCCAAGCTGTGGATGAACATGGGGAGCTGATCGACGAGATAGATGCATCGCGCGGCAAACGCCCCGCATCAGAGATGGAGGCCGAAAATTACTACAAGGCCATCATGGAGAACCTTTCAAAGGCCGGAGTCCATCAGCAAGACAAGAAGGACGCCATTCAGTTCGACACCCTGACCGCATGGGACGGCCAATGGATTGGCGCCGAAGGGCGCTATATGGAGGGCGAGACCCCGCGCAGGGCTGGTGTATTCATCGGTCCAGAATACGGCACAGTAAACCGCGCCGATTTGGTCGATGCCGCGCGCGAGGCCGCCGATGCAGGGTTCGATATCGTCATAGCCTGCGCCTTTAACTTCGAGGCCCATGCGCAAGAATTACACCGTTTAGGCCGCATTCCGATCCTGCACGCCCGCATGAATGCTGATCTTCACATGGCAGGCGACCTGAAGGCGGGTGGCGGCAACCTGTTCGTTGTGTTTGGTGAGCCGGATATCGAATTGATCGAAGAAGGCGACCGTCTTCGTGTTGAGCTAAAAGGCGTCGATATCTTCCGCCCGCAAACCGGCGAAGTGGAAAGCAGCGACGCAGAGGACATCGCCTGCTGGTTCATCGACACTGATTACTCTGGCGAAAGCTTTTTTGTGCGACAAGCGTATTTCCCTGGGGCTGACGTGCCCTACAAACAGTTGCGCGCAACCCTGAAGGGGGAAATTGACGAAGAAGCTTGGGAGAGCCTGAAGCGCACGACATCGCGGTCCTTCGCACGGCCGAAATCCGGGCGGATTGCGGTGAAGGTGATCAACCACCTTGGGGATGAAGTTATGAAGGTGATGGGGGTATCATGAACATGAAAATTGGTAAGCCCCTAAACAAAGTGCAAGAACGGTTTAACGAGCTGTGTGACAAAGGCGGTGGCGCTGGCGGTGGCCCCGCGCGCACAAAGATTCAGGAAATGCTTCACCAAGGCAGTGAAAAGTTGAATGAATTCGCCTTTGATGAGATCACTTCGCATCTCGCCAAATTCTCAGATCGCAACCCGTGGCACGTTTGCTACGCTGTCGGCTTAGGCTGGGGGCATCTTGCTCGAATCGAAGAGGCCTTTACGGACGCAGCTACAATTGCGCTCGAAACGTTGGACCCTGCCGCGTTACGAGACGCGAGCAGTTTCCATCTTGAAAGAGGGCGACAACCTATTCTCGATTCCTTGACCAGTGGGCACCAAATGTTCTCAATGGTCCGATTGCCAGCGGAACTTCCAGATGATCTACCGGCGATGGCTCGTGCTCAGACAAGATGGATGACACCGCTTGTCTCACCATCACAGCCTCGGCCTCGTTACATGGGGACATGGAACGCGACTGCAATGTTCATGGTCGCGCTGTTCGCTAAGCCTTTGGTTGCTGCTGACCTCTGCGATCCAGGGTCCGTCGCATTGCCGCCAAACGGCCCAATCGCAGCTTCACTTTCATTATTACACAAAGCTAAACTTTTAACGCGGGGTCCAGCCGGAAACGATTTGGACGGCGGCGGATGGGAGCCAGGAGTTATTTACGAAAACAACGGCTTAATGCTCGAACTACTTAAGGGAAAATCAGACTGGAATTTGCTTGACGTCCATAGTGGCCTTTACATGCTTGGCACACGATTTCCTCTTTCATCAGGTTGGACTTCTTGACTGTCCTCATCGCCTCCAGCTTCACCAAGTCTCTTGAACGCCTCACCGGCCAAGAGCAGTCGCAGGTGAAGATTACGGCTTTCGACATCCAGCAGAACCCGGAAGGTAAGGGCCTGTCCCTTCACCGGATTGATCGCTGCCGAGATCCCGGATTCTGGTCGGCGCGCGTTTCACGAGATATCCGAATTGTCCTACACAAGCGCGAAGGCGATACGCTTCTCGCTTATGTCGGTCATCACGATGATGCTTACGATTGGGCCGAGCGACGGCGACTTGAGACCCACCCTCGGACTGGCGCAGCGCAAATCGTTGAAATCCGTGAGACCGTAGAGGAGGTCGTTGTTCAGCGTTACGTAGATGAGGCTGTTCGAAAACCACTGTTGTTTGCCAAAGAAGCCGACGATACCCTACTTAATTGGGGTGTCCCTGAAGATTGGTTAAATACGGTTCGACAGGCGACGGAAGACACCGTTCTTGATATCGCCGGACACCTTCCCGAAGAGGCGCAACAAGCACTGCTTGCCGCCGCAGTTGGTGAACGCCCGGAAGTTCGAGTGGAGCCGCAAGCCGATCCCTATGAGCATCCAGATGCGCGCCGACGGTTCCGCATCATCGGTGACCAACAGGAATTGGCGGCCGCGCTTGACGCCCCTTGGGACGACTGGGCGGTGTTTTTGCACCCGGCACAGCAGGAGTTCGTTGATCGCGACTTTAATGGCCCGGCGCGTGTCATTGGTTCTGCCGGCACTGGCAAAACGGTTGTTGCCCTGCACCGCGCTGTCCGGCTCGCGTCAGAAGATGACCAAGCAAAGGTATTGCTTACTACTTTCAACGAAGTTTTGTCCGAGGGACTTGCCGGAAAACTTGATAGACTGGTGGCATCCCGCCCTGCGGTCCGCTCCCGGATTATCTCCGCTCCACTTGGCAAGGTCGCAAGTGATCTGGCCCGAGATCATCCCGGACCAAGCGATATTGCTTCAAACTCCGAGATCAATGCATTTTTGGATGAAGCAGCTGCAGCTACAGAAACTATAGTCGACCGAGAGTTCCTGAAAGATGAGTGGCACCTCATTGTGGACGCGTGGAATGTCTTGGACATCGCCACCTACCGCAATTTGCCAAGGTTGGGTCGAAAGGTGCGTATGGCTGCATCTAAACGGGACGAGGTGTGGTCGGTCTTCGAGCACGTCCGAAGCGCTATGCGTGCCGCAGAAAAGGAGACCGAAGCCGGGCTGATGCATAGACTGGCGGCAAGCGTCCTAAAATCGCCTTTCTCGCATGTGGTTGTCGATGAAGCGCAGGACATTTCCGTGCCTGAGCTCCATCTGCTGGCAGCTTTAGCTGGCGAGCGAGCCAATGGGTTGTTTTTCGCCGGTGACATCGGTCAACGTATCTTTCGTGCTGCTTTCCCCTGGAAATCCGTGGGAGTTGATATTCAAGGTCGTTCGAGAAGCCTGAAGGTCAACTATCGCACATCGCACCAAATTCGCGCACAATCCGACCTCTTGCTGCCACCACGATTGCTCGAAGCTGACGGTGGAGAGGACCGTCGTCTTGGTGTCTCATCAATCTTTCACGGACCGGTTCCAAGAATCGAAATATTCGAGAACGAAACGGACGAAGCTGCGGCTGTCGCTGCGTGGATAAACGACTGCCTTGCAGATGGGTTTGCTCCTGAAACGATTGCGATACTTGTTCGATCTGAAGCAGAAATAAGACGAGCACAGAGGGCTACCAGTGCTGCAGCTGAGGTCGGCGTAAGCATCGCTTTGATGCACGAGGCGAAAGGACAGGAATACAGAGCCGTAGCAGTGGTAGCCTGCGATGCCGACGTCATTCCAAACGAAAATCGTCTCTCGGCAGCGGGCGATGAACGAGCCCACCGCGAAGTATATGACACTGAGCGTCATTTGCTTTACGTGGCTGCCACCCGCGCCAGAGAACGATTGTGGATATCCTCTTGTGATCCTGCATCTGAGTTCCTTGAGGACCTTCAGGTTGGACGATGATTGAGGCCACTTACGAATTGAAAAGTTGGGAATCTTTGAAGGCACACGCCATCACGGACTTACTTTGCAACGTCCGGACCCTGCTTAAATGTTTCTTTCATCACGACAAGGAGTTTCGCCCTGAATTCCTCTTCGTTATCGCTACGAACAATATCCTGCTTGAGTGACTCAACCTGGGCATTTGCCGTTAGCAGTTGTTGCTCCAGGTCGAGGTTGGCATCTTCAAGTCCGGCGATTTCTGCGTCCTTTTCGGAAATTTTTTCAGTTAACGCATGAAGCTGAGCCCGCTGGGTGCTAAGGTCCATGTTCAATTGAACCATCTTTTTGCCTGCAGCACTACGCAAGAGATCATACTCTTCGCCCAAATGATCAAGCAAAGCCTTCTCGACCGTTTCTCCGATCCGACTTGCGGCCATTTTGGACGTCTTGGGCAGAGCAGAAACCAGACTATGCCGTCGCTGGTGCTCGCGTTCGGCTAAAAGCCGTTGCACCTCTCTGTCAAGGCTTTGAGCATTGATCCCGCCAGCCACGCCTAATTGTGTGCACATCGCTTTTTTAACGTTGTCGCCATTGGGTATCCCACCTGAGCGCTCGACGATCTCGATGCCCTTAGTCACTTGCGCTTCTGTATATTTAGTTGGGCGGCCAGTCTTATTCTGTGTCATTTTTTACTCTTTAGATGCTTCGCAAAATGTTTGCGAAAGTGGGTTTGCGAAAGTAGCGGTCATGGCCGCTACTAAGAAGGTCGGTTCAATCGCCGTGGACGGAAGGAATATAATTACCCCGTTACACAAAATGTGGCGTGAGACTGGGCCATAGGGCTCTTGCGATCGCTTTAGCTTTGGCGCGGTCATCAAAAATGACTGCGGGCACGGCCTTGCCACCGCCGGGATTTCTCAGCGACAGAAGCGTGATCGGCCAATTATTGGCTGCCGCGACGCGCTGGCAGAGGGACATCAGCTGCGCCGTCGTCCGCCCCCGACGAAATCGCTTGGCACCGGCTTCAGTCTTGAAGTCGCACGGCAGATCATCCGCAAGGCCGGCCGCCGATAACCGGGCCCCTCGCACTGGTCTACCCTTGGCTGCACACAGAGCTTTTTCAATCCGGAGAAACCCACGCCAATCGGGTTCGTGCTCCAGATCCCGCTCAAGGGCGGCAAACGTTGAGAGGCGCGTCACCGGAAAATCCTTCAGCGGCAGATTGCTTAGGATCACCACCCGTTTTCTACGGTTCGGAGAAACAAGCCGAAGTCGTGCGATTGCCTGAAGCGTGGCACATTCTCGGGATTGAGCGAGAATGGCGTGCGCACGCGGGTCGGGGTGCGCACGCACTATGGCCTCAGAGATCGAACCGTTGGCCAAAATGATTTTCGCAATTGCAGCTGGCAGCGGACCCGCAAGATATGGTTCGATTGGCGTAGTGTCCTGTGCGAAGACGGCACGTGCAGATCTTTCAATATCTGTGATCCCAGGTTGCAGACGTCCGATGACGACGATGGCCGCGAACTTCTCGAAGTCGTTGACCCCTTGGATTCTCGGTCCGAACCAACGCGGCTCAGCGCCGAGTAGCGGTTTCCTCAGGCCTTCCTCGTCTTGTTCACCTACTAATCTGCCAGTTTGCGCGTGGAGCGCACGGAGAACGGCTTTGGTAGCGACCACGAGAACTCCACCCTCGGCAGCGTTTTCAATCTCTCGCTTTAGGATCTTGAGAACACCAGTCAGCCGAAGGGCGCCGAATTCAGAGTGAAGCAGACAACTTTTGGACAGGGTCAGGTCGGATATTTGAACGATGTCTGCGACGGGCGGAGACTGAATGGTCACGAATTCCGCACCGGGGGCGATGCGCTGGGTAATGTCGGGATCCGCATCGGCGTCGAGGAGCAACAAAGGAGCATCTCGATCGATTTTTCTCATGCTTGAGGATTGGGCCACACGCTGGGAGCCATGATCTGTCGGTAATTCAGACAGTTTCAGACCGACGCAATGACCTGTCTCTCTCTCCGCCAATCGCTCGAGAATCTTTTGACGTTGCCGCGATGCGATAAAAGATTTCTCGTCAAAGGTCTTGACCCGGAACCTGACCGTCTCGACCGATTGCCATGGGCCAATCTCGAGATAGTTCCGTGCCCGCCCCTCCGCTTGCGCGAGGCGCAGCAGCCTTTCCGTATCAATGCCAGAGCGACACAAGTGGTCGTGGAGTGGTAGGTCGCGTTGCAGGCCGTCTACAATAGCTGCCTTTGTGCTGCAAAGCTCGTCGTGAAGGCTTTCGGGAAATGACCGTGGTGGTGCGCGCATAAAGTCATCAATCGAGAGGTTCGATGTGCTGATTAGCGTCGGCCAGACCTTCTCGTCGATGACACGGAGCGCCACAGGATAGTCGCGATCAACAGGGGCATCGACCGTAAGGTAGGCGTGAGACAGAAAAACAACATGGGGACCCCGAACGTCTTTCTGCTCAAGATAAGGACACTTCAACGCACAGGGCGAATGTATGAAAGCTCCATTCGGGTCCTGCCCTCTACAGAGCGCCTGAGTGACCGAGGGAACAAACCCGGAAATCTTCCGCGCAATATCGGCGCGATCACACATCTTTTTAGCCCGCTCATCCGGACGGAGCGCATCGCGCCCCCGGATGACGCGCGACGGCAACCCGGGCGCGAGGGCGCAGAAGTCGGCATGCGCTCGTTCAGCAAGATCAAGCGTAGGCACGTAGATGAGCACATGGCCGCGGGCCAACAGTCCCTGGCCGTAGCGTGAGATGACGCGGAGCGCCGTCGCAGTCTTTCCGAGCCCCGCAGTAACCCGCATGGCCAGAGCAGCGTCGGATTCCCCCGTCGCTTCTACCACTGCGGAGATGAAACGATCGATTTCACGATCGAGCTGCTCTCTTGCCTTGTTCGGCGTCGACCACTTCGGAACAGACACCGCGGGCTCAGGTTGCTTTTCTTGCTTCATTTCTATCCTCCGTTTCAGAGGAGATATGTCCACACGCTGTCGCGAAAAAACGCTTTGGATCACGACGCCGTGAGCGGTGTCGCGCCAGCAATGGTGCCGCGGCTCAATTGATATCTCTAATTATGACAGGACACCTTTGGTCACGACCTACGGCGTTTTAGTATCACGACTGTGGGGACTAATTGCTTCTCAGGCATAACCGAGGAGAAAAAAATGCTTTCAGTCGAGCAAGTTGCTACCCACTTCAGTCTGAGACCGGACACGATCCGGCGAAAGATCCGGACCGGCGAAATCGATGCGATCCGGATCGGCAGGACCTACCGCTTGGCTTGGTCGGATGTCTGGGCCTGCGAAGACGGACCGATGCCGAAGCGCGCGCGCATCCCTCGCTACCAAAATGACTTGATTTGCAAAAAGACCATCGCTGCGGCGCTCCGTGTCAGTGTGCGCACAGTAGAGCGCTGGATCGATGACGGGCTGCCCACACGCAGCGCGTTCGGTGCGGTGCGCTGCAATCCCCATGACGTGACGGATTGGCTGAAACTGCGGGGGGTAGATCTGCCGCAAGATTGGTGGACGTGATGGCTTCCTGTTCGTCGCACAGATGCAATAGGCACCAACCCGACACGATCAGGATTGCTCTTCCTGTCGCACATCGGTCCCCGAACATAAATCGGCGTTATGTTTGGGGGCGATCCTGCGGAACGCAGAAAAATCTCGACAGAATGTGCGAAACCTCCCGCCGGGCGCGATCTCCTAAGAGGACAGATTGAGGTCCATGGCCTGGGCCGCTCGAGCCGCCTTTTCGTTTGAAGGCGGCCCGAGAGGCCTCGATAAAGGAGATCAAGAGAATGAAACATAACCGCAAACTGATTACCGCTGCAGCCCCGACGTTCATGGACTTCCTGAACTGGGCAAAGGACACAAGCGAACACCGCGATACCGTTTACGAGATCGAGAAAGTTGCCGCGCGGCTCGATCTGACCAATGATGAGTTCGACCTCATCCCAGCTGATCTTAGCTACTTCGAAAAGGTGATTGCGCCGTCTGCCTACGGTGCAGTCTCGCGATCCAAGGATCTTGAGAAGGCCCGGAAGCGCGGCAACTCCCGTGTTCGAAGCGGCTTGGGTCGGTTCCTCGTCACGCGCGGGCATCAGCCAACCGACGCCGCTGTCCGAGAAAGTTACGATCAGGCGATCGCGTTCATCGTCAGCAACGAGGGCTTTATAGACCGCGGGGACTTCTTTACCACCAATGCCCACAGGCCGTTTCTTTTGGTGCGGGCGCGCGCTCAAGTCGGCCTCCCGGATATCAACCAGGCAGAATTTGACCGCCTCTGGCATGATGCCACGCCGGATGGTCGCAAGTCGCTGCGAAAATTCGCGCGGCGCGTGGCCGAGCTGCGGCGCGGCCACAATCGATGGCCCGAGCTTGCCAATCTACTGCCGCAGCAGGATTTCATCGTGCCGGTTGCTTCGGACCGCGCCCGGCGAATCGAATGGCAGTCATTGCCTGCGCCCTTTCGCTCTGACGCCGAGGAGGTGTTCCGCCAAACCCTTCGCCAGCCTGACGACCTGAAGGCCTGGGCGAAAGAGCAGATGCGCCGCGGCCGATCCGCCGTCGAAATTGATGCCGAGATCGCGGCGCGGTTCGGCAAGGACAAAAAAAAGCTCCCCAAAAGCATCGAGTCCGCGCTTGCTGGCTACCGTCAGGCCACAACTTGGCTCCTGCGCGAGAACTTCCAGCCAGAGACCAGATTCGCCGGGCTCGAGGCGCTGCAAGATGTATTCACGACCGAGGGATTGGAGGCGGCCTGCGAAGCGCAGATCGCGCGGAGCGCCGCATCGACGAAGCTCAAGAATCCGGATGAGAGTTCGACGCTCTGGTCGCGCTTCACGAATCTCACGACGATTGCCCGTCATGGCCTGCGCGATCCCGAAATCCTTGCTCGGATCAATCTCGTGCGCATGTTCAACGCGGACTACGTGCTGTCGCCCATCGAGATGACAAAAGATGTCGAAACGATATGCAACCGGCTGCGCAAGTCCCCGCAACTCGCTGCGGCCTTCGTGAACGCCCCCGCCCGCCTTAGCACCATCTCGACTGAGGAAATGGAGGCAGCATCGACCGGTTTCGCCCGCGAGCGTGCATTGCGGCTCTCAGCCTGTGCCGCGGCCTACGCGGTGCAGGTCAGCCGAGCTCTCCGTCCGGCCAATCTGTTCATGACCCGCCGCAGAGCGACGGAGGGGTGTCCCCGCAACCTGACTTGGATCGTGGAGCGAGAGCATGCCGAACTCCGGTTTTCCGGCGGCGAGGTGAAGAATGGGCAGACACTGGTTGTCAATGTGCACGACAACGATGCCCGCGTTCTCTGGCAATGGGATCAGGTTGATCGGCCGAAGCTCATGGAACTTCGCGGCATCGGCTCGTCGCCCTACCTCTTCCCGGGAACAGCCTCGCCGCGGTTGCGCAAATCCACGCTGAATCTGCCCGCTGGATGCATGTCCGTCGCGGCGATAATGGAACTCTGGGACCTCGGGGACAGGCAACTCGGGCTCGGGCTGACGCCGCATCAGTGCCGTCACGCGCTTGCGACGCTGATGCTTGCAGTCCAACCGGGCGATTTCGCAAATGTGGCATCCGTTCTGGCCAACACAGAAAAGGTCGCGCGCCGACATTACGGCCAAGACAGCGGCGAAGCCGCGGCCGTGGCCGTGCGCGAGTCACTGCTGGCGCATCATCCCGACATCTTTTCACGCATGAAAAGGAGGACATGACATGAAGACTCATCTCGCTGCTACGCTGAAAGACGCGCCGACCGCCGTGCGGCGTGCGATAATCGAGGACGCCCCGAACCTCGCGCCGGGCGCGGCGCATGTAATGGGGCGATTTTGGACCGCCGTCCGCGCAGGCAAGAGAAATTCCTCCATGCCGGGCGCGGAGGCTTACCGTGCCGCCGCCGCCTCTGAATCGACCTTTCGGTGTTTACTGCGGGCTCTGGCGGCATATGCGCCACATGTGTCCACCGCGCCCGCAAGGCTCGTCAGCGACGAATGGTATGCCCTGCGACGCAAGCCTGACGCAACGGTCGTATCGAAAGCGAACAAACCCGTCGGGACGACTTGGCCGATCGCATGGCAGCGCATGAAGCCGGAACTCGATGCTGCATCGATCAGAAATACAACCCGGAAGCGCTACATCGCCAGTGTCGATCGGTGCGCGACCGTCGTCGCAGAAGGTCTCGCTTCGGATATGTTCGGGTTCGTGTCAGCCTGCGAGCTCTCAGACGCATTCCTGTTTCATCCCGACAAGGACCGACGCGTGAAGCCCGTAACGGCCGCCAACTACATTGAAGGGCTGATTGCTCTCGGCGCCAGGGGCGGAGTTGCGGAGGAAAGCTTGACCGCAATGCGGGTCATCTTGCGTGATCTTCGCGACCAGGCGGCTTTGGCAGAGAAGAACAAATATGAAAGGATTTCCGAACTTATGGAACGAGGCGGGTATGGCCATGTTGCCGACAAGATCAGGAAACTCCGGGAACGCGCTCATGACCTGCCGGCCCACAGTGCGGCGCGGCGCCGCTGCATGCAGCAGGCGGTCGTCTGCGCGGTCATTGTCAACAAGCCACCGCGCAAGGGCGATCTCGTCTCCTGGCGGTTCGGCGAGCACATGGTCCGTGAAATCGACGGAACGTGGCGAGCCGAATGGGAACAGGCGAAGACGGGGGGCGCAACAGAAACGGGTGCAATCTGGCCGGAGATCTGCGAGATTCTGGATGAATGGATCCTTGATGGACATCCTGACCGGCTGATCAATGTCCGCTACCAAGAACTCGTAGGCCGCAATTGGCTGACGCTCGGGGACACTAAGCCATATCGCAACCTGCCGAGCGAACTTACCGGGGCCGCAATCGGGGTGCCATCGCATGATTTAAGGACGCTCGCTGCAGACTACATGCGACGCCATGATCCTGCCCACGCTGCAGATGTCATAGCCACACATCTTGGACATGGCACCCGACAAGCCGGTGGTGCCTATCGCGCCGAGTGCGAAGGGGCGGCGGCGCAAGCGATTTGGCAAAAGGCGCGGATGACGCTTGCTGCGCAGTCTGCAAGTTCAACAGGCAAGCGCCAGAATCGCAGCCGTGTAGCTACCAGTTAGCGGCCCAGCTGAAGTTTTTCGGATCAGCCCGGTCCCGTTGGTGAGACCGGGCCGACCCGAAAATGTGCGCAAAGGTGGACGCAACGGACGTAGGAAAGCGCCTGGACTTTGGGCAGGATACACGTTGATAAAATGAAGAGTTAAGGGGTGAACCACGCGATGAAGACGCAGCCAGAGATAGAGCAATTCGCAACCCTGGACTTTGAGGCGTCCAGCCTATCAGAGAATAGCTGGCCGATTGAAGTTGGCCTGTCTTGGCTCGAAGGTGGTGAGGTTCGGACGTGGAGCAGGTTGATCCGTCCAGCTTCAGAATGGAACCTCGCCGATTGGTCCCCTAATAGTGCTGTCGTGCATGGCATCCCGCTTGAAGACCTTGAGGATGCGCCGGATGCCTGCAAAGTAACGAAGGAACTTCTTACGCAGTTGGGAGGTCGCAGGCTGGTCTCTGATGCTCCCGAATTTGAAACTCGATGGCTAAGCCGTTTGGTGAAAGCTGTCCCGCTGGGCGCGACACCTGCCATCAAAGATTATCATCAGGTTTCGTTTGCAAACTTTTCAGGTTTAGCGCTCGACATGTTGTATGAGGCCCTTGAGCGGCGTCCGGCACCTCATAGGGCTGGGCCTGATAGCGCCAGACTCGCTAATGCATGGCGCATAGCGCTGAACTATAGTGCCTGATCAAAAGAGATTGCAGTGATCCCTGCGGTTGGGCTCTGAGCCACTCGTAAATCAGATTTTCTGATCATGCGCGGGCCCTTTTTTGAGGCCGCGCAGATCCGGAAACTCCGGTGAGATCGCACCAGAACAAATATTAACATTTGCCAGACCGATAGAACGAGCTGCTGCTACAGCGGGCCTGGCCAGATCGCCGTTTGAAAGGGGGAATAGGGCGTCTTGAAGCTGCCACCTTGGCGCAGCGTTTTCACGGGATGAGACCCATGACTTATCATCAGAAGTTTACAACGGAGACTTGCCCAAAGCTTAACCAAGTTCGCTGGTTTTTACGAGATCACGGCGCGGCTTTGGCCAAAGCTGTATACAAAATCGGCGGCCCAACTGCCAGTGCGCGTGCGTTTCTGCTGCGTGAAGCCGTGCGCCACACACGACGACTAACCCGGGCGCAGAGCAACCAGCTGGTCGACTTTCATCAACTCCTGATGCAGCGCCGTGTTATTGGAGCTGAGCATTTTACGGGCGGGTTTTCTGTAGAGCTTAAACCCTCTTACAAAGGCGTGGATGAGAGGTGTTTGCTTTCAGAACAGCTCCGCGCAGTGCTGAGCTCGACAGCTGAGAACGATATGACCAGTGACCCTTGCTGCAAAGCATCGCGCATGATTTTCAAGGCCCTGTAATTCCTAACAAAAACCGGCCGCTCCAGGGCCGGTTTTCTTGAAGAGGCTGCCTTACCGGTCGCCTCAAGAATCGAGTATCCATGAAGGGAACTGTCAAAGATGCATTCGCTTAAGCCTGAAGTGAACTTAGAAGATTTAGCCGCGAAGGCTTTATGCCTTGGTCGACAGGTAGCCGAGCGCGCACGAGCACTGCAACTTGGTGAAAACGCCAGAGACGTTGCCTTTGTGTCCCGTTGTTTCGCGCGCCTACAAGAACGCCAACCTTTCCATGAGATGGACGAAGGGGGCTTCGCTGCTGTTTTGGAAATCATCGAACGCAGTATCGCTTCCGAGTATCTCGGGACCGAAGACCGATTTGAGACAACCGGCTATGACGAGTTCGGTCCGCGGGGAGAAATCTGTAAGACGACAGTTTATACCGATAGGGGAATTGAATTATTAGAGTTCCAAGGTCTATTCACAGATTTCCTTTGTTGCCGCAATGGCGTCCTGGATCAGGTCGCTGCGCATCGCTGCTTGTTGAATATGATGAGTAGCTAAGAACAGGGCTAACCCCAAGCGGCGTTGCTGCTCGGGGTTAGCTGAGCAGCATAAATGGCCCGTTTAGGGCGACTAAACTGTTCCCGCTTATCCACGAGAAAAAGCAGCCAATAGCGCAAGACACTGACTCAGCATAGCTTTTCCACCATCGTGCCTCACTTCACGCTATTTTCTATGTTTCTCCTTCGTCGAACACGCCGCAAGCCAATATAGTCTGGCTGGCGAAACGAGCGGAGAGCCCTAATGTTCACCGAATTGAAGTTCATCCCAGAGTTCTGGAAGCCGATTCCGGTGGTCGGTCAAATGTGCCTCTTGCTTCAGGGGGCTGTCGGTAAACAGCTGCGGCGCTCGAAAGAATACGGGCTATGCTGGCCTTGATGCCAGCCAAATGCACTTGTGGCGTAGATAAGCGCTTTGGAGAAGCTAAGCGCAATGTCAGCTTTGAGCCCTTCGCAGCCGTCCGTGTCTTGACGGATTTCCCGTTTCGTGGAAGTGGCAGAGCCATTCTGAAGCGGGGGAGATCCATGGACGACGTGCAGATAGTCAAGCTCGGCGCAACAGAACTACCTCTATTTAAGGCGATCCGCTTGGAGTCTCTGCGTTGCTCTCCTTCGTCTTTTGCCAACACGGAAACGGACTGGTCGTCACTTCCGAACTCGGAATGGCTGAACCGGTTGAAGACCCCCGTTTACGCGGTGTTGAGAGGTGACGACCCGGTCGGAATCATGGGGTTGTTGCTCCAGCACGGTGAAAAGAAGGCGCATCGTGCAACGCTTATCATGGCCTACCTGCGCGAGAGTGAGCGCGGAGCCGGACTTGCGGACAAGCTATTGAGCGTAGTGACAGCTTTCGCCGTAGAGAACGGTATTCGACAGCTTGAGCTGAATGTCAGCGATCACAATGTCACTGCAATTCGCTTCTACGAGCGTCATGGCTTTGAGCAAGTGGGCAGGGTTCCTCGGGCGCTTATCGAGGGGGACCGAGAAGTCGATGAGTTGATCATGGTCCAAAGATTGTCATAGCTGAATGGCAGCTCCGTCCCACAGAGGCGACCTTGACCTCCAAACCTTAGCGCCGTTTGGGTGGGCGGCCGCAGCGAATGCCAGGAACGA
>TARA_R110002049_G_scaffold279949_1_pt1 | contig 69970 bp, 47 predicted proteins | sample TARA_R110002049 | Tara Oceans TARA_R110002049 (sample SAMEA4396941) | marine metagenome | biome: Polar Biome; feature: [SRF] surface water layer (ENVO:00010504); material: water (ENVO:00002006), including particulate matter (ENVO:01000060) such as... | depth 5 m | reverse complement strand
TCTGAAAACCAAAGCCACCGTTTTTAACGGTGGTTCTTTACTTTTGCTGTACATTAAAATAAATGACACAAATGCTCTAAGCTTGTTCTAAACAGAGCTGCAAACTGCAACTACGACCGAAAACTACTTTTTATTAACCAAATCCATCAAATCTACATCATTTCCAAGTAATATGTCCGTTGGATTGATGCGTTCTTTTTCGGGACCGTTTTCCAATTTTAAAACCCCTCTTGGGCAAACAGCACTACAAATACCGCAGCCCACACAACTGGCACGAACAATGTTTTCGCCTTTTTGGGCATAAGCACGTACATCAATGCCTTGCTCGCAATAGGTAGAGCAGTTTCCGCAGGAAATACATTGGCCGCCATTGGTGGTAATCCTGAATCGCGATTTAAAACGCTGTACGATTCCTAAATAAGCAGCTAACGGACAACCAAAACGGCACCAGACCCGGTTGCCAAAAATAGGGTAAAAGCCTGTGCCGATAACGCCAGCAAAAAAAGATCCGATTAAAAGACCATAAATATCTTGAATGGATTGTGTTTTAATGCCCAAAACACTTTGTGCGCCAGAAAAATAAGAATATAAAGTAAACCCTGTCATAACTAAAGCAAACACCAAAACGCCATGTACCAGCCAGCGTTCCATTTTCCATGCACTTAATGATTTATCTGATAATTGCCTATAAGGGTCGCCTAGAGTTTCTGCCAAACCACCACAACCACAAACCCAAGAGCAATACCAGCGTTTTCCGAAGAAATAAACCATTACAGGAACAATAACCAATGTTAAAATGATGCCCCAAATCAATATGAATAACCCAAAGCCGCCACTATCAATCAGTTGGTTCAAATTCCAACTATAAAAGAAATCATAATCCAACGGAAACGCATTTTTAAAATCGTACCAAGGTTTTTCAAAACGCACCAGTATTTCGGGGATTAAAAAGGCAAATACAATTTGAAAAAACAATACCGATGTAGTTCTTAATATTTGATATTTGCTATGCCGATATTTTATGTACATCCGCACCGCCATAACCACCATTACGGTACAATATAAAAATCCATATAAAAACCATTGGCTTGCCAAATTACCGCTGAGACTTTGGCTAATGGGGTCTACGATGTAAGTCCAATTCACAACATAATCTGGACGGAAATAAAGCAAGAGATAAAACCCGACCAAAAACACAAAAACAGACCAGCCAATCCACCCTCTGTTGGTGGCAGCTTGGTGGTAAATACCATTGTTTTTAATGCCAGGAGGCCCAAGCGTTATCACTTTTGGTAGGATGTACATGAAGGCGCCAATAATGCCTAAGCCAAAGGTAAGCCACCAGAATAACCATTTGTTTTGTTTAACGATGCCTGTGCCTGCGTCTTTTGAAATCTCATAAGCAAAACTGTGCGGTTTGCTCCATATTTTTTTGCCCCATTCCTTTTTTGTTTCGTGAATTGTATTGGCATTCTCTATAGCTGAAGTGATCTTTGAAGAAAAGGAAAACGGACCTGTAAATGCTTTACCAACTACATTTGTTTTTAAACTCTTAATAAACACCTCGCTTTTGATGCCTTTGTTGACGACTATTTCGTCAAATAATTTAGGAGTTAATTCATAAGTTCCTAAAAAGATGAGCGATATAAAAATGGCAAGTCCCGTTAAAAATAAACCAAGTCCTATATTTTGTATGTGTTTCATATTTTATGTTGTCATTCTAAGGCAAGAATCTATTGAATTATTTTATGAGGTTTGAAATATACGTTTCCAGCTTTTCTTTTTCAACTGAATGTTGGTATTGTTTTCTTTGTTGAATTTTGCAACAATCTCCTTTTCATGAAGTTTATAAAATTCTGGGTCGAAGTTGGCATCAGCCATATGTTCCAACACATAATCAACAGTACGTTTTTCATTTAAAGCTTTATCAAAAAACTCGTGGCGCATCCGAATTCCAAAGGTATTGATACCAATAAATCCATACGTATTTTTATCATAATTGATGTGGATGCATTTTTTGCCACTTTCGTGTTCCCAATAAAAACGGGCTTCATTTTCTTTTTTATCAGCCCAAACCCAACCGTAGGTTTGGTATTCAATATCCATAAATTTTGCAGAGTTGAACCAATGTCCAGGCTTGTATGGCATGCGGTTTCCGCAAATGGTTTGCGCCACGGTTTCACCCATCATACGTCCGGTGTACCAAACGGCTTCAATGGGTTTGCGTTGGTCTATGCCCTCGTGCTGTTCGGCGCAATCGCCAATGGCATATACGTCTGGAATGTTGGTTTCTAAATAGCGATTTACTTTGATGCCGCTCCCCGTATCAATCTTAGAATCTTTTATAAAATCGATATTTGGTGAAACACCAGCGGTCAATCCTACTACGTCACAAAAAATTTCTTCACTTGTTTCTTCAATAATTACAGATTTTACTTGCCCATTTTTATCAGCAATAATGGCTTTTAAATTGCTTGATAATCGTAAATCAATGCCGTTATCGGTAATTTCTTTGTTAATCATATTCGATTCTTGTTCGGGCAAAACCCCGTTCCAAAAACTGCTTTCACGCACTAAAAAAGTAACAGGAATATGTCGAGAATGTAACATTTCTGCCATTTCAATGCCAATCAATCCGCCGCCAACAATCACAGCACGTTTACACACTTTGTTGTTGGGTGCGTATTTTTCTAAACTATCTAAATCTTGTTTGCTATATAAGCCTTGAACACCTTTTAAATCTTGTCCGGGCCAACCGAATTTATTGGGTTTACTGCCTGTGGCAATTATCAGTTTGTCATATTGAAAGGTGTCGCCTTTAGCAAAATGAAGGGTCTTAGAGTCCGTGTCGACCATTTTTACAAATCCTTTTTTTAAAATGATGTTGTTTTTCTCCCAAAACCAATTTTCATAAGGTTGTGTATGCTCAAATGTCATGTGGCCCATATACACATACATTAAAGCGGTGCGCGAAAAGAAATAATCGGTTTCAGCAGAAACAATGGTTATTTTCTTATTGGAAAGTTTACGGATGTGCCTCGCTGCCGTAACGCCCGAAATACCATTTCCTATAATAACAATGTGCTCCATATTTTGGTGGTTCTGTTTTATTATGTCGTGACTAAAGGTAATAACTTATTTTGGAGCAGTTAATTTAGAATGGGTATAAACTGAAGGTTTTTTTTCTTTTTTTAGCGTAATTTACAGCCAATGTTTTAATACGCTTTTTTTAGATGACTAAATTTAAGTTAATAATTGCTCTATTGGTGTTGATAAGCCAATCTTGCTCTACACAAATTAAAAAGATAAACGGGATTAGTTTTGTGGCTTCTAGAGATTCCATCAATATTAACCACATAGTGCCTGTAGTTAATGTTAATGCGAATTATGCCGCTGTGATGCCATTTGGGTTCATTAAAGATTTGGCACATCCAGAAATCATGTTCAATACAAGTAGGCAATGGTTTGGAGAAACGGAATTGGGACTGAAACAATATATTGAAGAATTCCATAAAAAAGGTATTAAAATCATGCTCAAACCTCAAATTTGGGTTTGGAAGGGTGAGTTTACTGGTTTTATTGAAATGAAGCATGAAGCGGATTGGAAGATTTTAGAAAAGTCCTATTCTGAATTTATTTTGAATCATGCCAAATTAGCTGAAAATATGCATATCGATATATTTTGTATCGGTACTGAACTTGAAAATTTTGTTGGGCACAGACCAGATTATTGGGAACGTTTAATCATCGAGATTAAAAAAATATACAAAGGCAAATTAACCTACGCTGCCAATTGGAATGAATACGAAAAAACACCTTTTTGGAAGCATTTGGATTATATTGGAATTGATGCTTATTTTCCGGTAAGTAGTGCTAAAACCCCAACAGTTGAAGCCTGTTTAGAGGGCTGGAAAGTATATAAAAATGCGATTCAGGCGTTATCTGCCCAATACAATAAACCAATACTTTTTACCGAATATGGCTATAGAAGTGTAGATTATGCAGGAAAAGAGCCTTGGAAAAGTGATGGGGATATGGGGCAAATCAACCTTGAGGCTCAAACCAATACTACCCAAGCGTTGTTTGAAACTTTTTGGAAAGAAGATTGGTTTACTGGTGGATTTATTTGGAAATGGCATCATAATCATAAAGAAGCGGGTGGAGAAAACAATGATCGGTTTACGCCGCAAAATAAGCCTGCTGAGACTTTATTGAAAAAACAATACTCGAAATGATATTGGTTATTTAATAGCATTAACGGTAATTTCAAACAGGATCCATTAGTTTTGCAAAAAGAATTTAGTTATGCGAGTTTTAGCAATAGGAGATATTCACGGCGGTTTAAAAGCCCTGATACAAGTGCTTAATAAAATAGAGGTAAAAGATGATGATACGCTTATTTTTATGGGCGATTATGTAGATGGTTGGAGCGAATCTGCACAGGTTGTTCAGTTTTTAATAACATTATCCGAAAAAATAAACTGCATTTTTATCAAAGGAAACCACGATGTTTGGTGTCAAGATTGGTTGCGGGATGAAAAAGTAGATATGACGTGGTATATGCATGGAGGCAAAGAAACCATGTTGAGTTATGAGGGGTTTTCTGCGGAAGATAAAAAGCGACATTTGGAGTTTTTTGAAGCTATGCCCTTGTATTATTTGGATGCTAAAAACAGATTGTTTCTCCACGCTGGGTTTACGTCTATGCATGGCGTTGAAAAAGAAGTTTTTGAAACTACATTTTATTTTGATAGAACCCTTTGGGAAATGGTATTGACGCTGGATAAGACTATTCATAAAGATTCTGAAATATACCCAAAACGATTGACGCATTACAACGAAATTTATATTGGTCACACCCCAACCACCAATTTTAATTCCGAAATGCCCATGCGTGCCGCCAATGTTTGGAACATTGACACAGGCGCTGCGTTTAAGGGGAGATTATCTGGTGTTGATATAGATACGAAGGAAGTGTTTCAAAGTGATTACTTGCCGAGTTTGTATCCCAATGAAAAGGGACGGAATAAGGTTTAAAATGAATTAAGAGATATGTTTTTTGTAGTAGGAATGAATATCATCGGCAGAAGCCCCAAGCCATTTTTTTACATAAATAGCCCAGAAATGGTATTGTAGTTTCCAAATACCATGTTTTCTGTATAACCGTGCTGAGGTTTTTATTTTTTTATTGATGACCACAAATTGCTTTCTAGAATATAGCTCATTTATTAAAATATTGTCTTCATAAATAATGTAGCGTTCATCAAAACCACCAATGTTATCAAATACAGTTTTGGTTATATACTGGCTTTGGTCGCCACCTCGGCAAGTACGCCAGTTAAATTTTGTAAGCCAACCTGCTAAACAGAGCCACCAATGGTTGCTGTCAAATTGCATCCTGAAACAACCTGCTTGGTTGCCTTTTTGCACTTCGTTAATAATAGATGCATCAAAATTTTTAGGGGGAAAAGAATCGGCGTGTAAAAAATAAAGGATGTTTCCCGTGGCAGATTTTGCGCCCACATTCATTTGTTTGGCGCGTCCTTTTTCAGAACTTAAAAGTATGATGTTTTTAAATCCAGACACAACATGTTGTGTGTCGTCATCGCTGCCGCCATCTACAACAATGATGTCTGAAATGTTTTCTTTGGATGAACTATGTATGAGATATTTTAGCAGATTTGCAATATGGTCTGCTTCATTTAAAGTTGGGATGATGATGGATATTTTGTGCGTCATCTTCTGTTATTCCTGCGAAGGCAGGAATCTAAGTACTTATTTAAATTTAAAATGGATTCCAGCTTTCGCAGGAATGACAAATAGTTTTATTCATTCAAATCCCAATTATAATCTTTAAAGCTTGTTTTTGCTTTTTCTGAAATTTTAACATTTGAATATTGATTTAAAAAATCAATCAAACTGCCGTTCTGCTTAAAATTTTTGGTAAACCATTGGAAGATTTTCGAGAGTTCTAAATGATTTTGAGTTATAGTATTTCTAGAGTCGTCATTCAAAAATGCTTTAGTGGCATGGTTTAATTGTGCATCAATATTTGATGCTGTAAAGGCTTTGTTTTGTAATTTCGGACAAGAATATGAAGCACAAACAATGGCAAAATGAATACGGGGTTCGTCCATTTTTATTAATATATCGTGTTCAATCTCGTTTAAATTATAATCTTTACCGCCTAGGTTCCATAATTTTTGATTCCAAGGGTCTTTAATGTCCTTGACGCTTTTTACAGGATAATTTTGTAAAATCAAATCAATGGTCAGGGCATTGTAAGCATTTATCCAATAAGCTAATTTTTCTTCTTTTTTCCAAGAATCAATGGGTGTGTTTTCACTTAAAACAGTAATGTAATTTGATAATTTTTTTATGTCAATTTTAAATCCTTTGTAATCAACAAGCCCTTCTGTGGATACATGCTTTTGGAGCAAATCATTCCAAATCGTGTGGTCAAAAGCTTTAATATTTTCAGTTTTTGAAACGTTTTTTGAAGTGTTTTTGAGAACTGGATTTACACCAAAAGATAGCATGGTTAAAAAAAGAATGGCTATGATGTGTAAATGTTTCATCAAATTTAGTTTTTGTTATCAGGAAAGTTCCCTAATGTTCGTTTTGTTTTCGGGAAACGGGATATAATTCTTGATTTATAAAATCTTTGGGAAATTGTTCGTCGCCCTCAAAGCCCAACTCAATATCCTTTCCGCTGTGTGGAATATGGTTTGTTCTGAAAATATAATCCCAAACGCTCAAGGTTAGTCCGTAATTAACCCCAAACCTAACATGCTTGGGCAATACTTTGGCATGGTGCCAAATATGCATTTTTGGGTTGTTGAAAATGTATTTTAAAAAACCATAATCCCAGCCCAGATTAGCGTGGTTTAAATGCCCGATGATGATGCTGAAAAAATAAACAAAAGCCACATCTTTAGCGTCATAATTCCCAATAATGGCAATGGGTATGTAAAGCAATGATTTGTAAACCACGGGTTCCATCCAATGGTAGCGTAAGTGGGCAGCAAACCCCATTTCTTTTACAGAATGGTGCACTTTATGGAAATTCCAGAGAAAAGGAATGCGGTGCAACAAACGGTGGGTGTTCCATTGAACAAAGTCAGACACTAAGAAAAACACCAATAAACCAGCCCATTTGGGTAAATCATCCACATCAAAAAGTTGGAAGTCGGTTAATTTTAACCCGATTATCGCTAATAAATCATTCAAAAATTGGGCGGTGGTGTTTGATAAGGCGATTAAAACTATAAGATTTAATAGGAAGAAATTAAAGAACATATAAAACGTGTCCAACCAAAAATCTTTTCTAAAAATAGATTGGTTTTTTCGCCATGGGAATATAATTTCCAGTAGCCAAACCAATAAAGAAATAACGATTAAACCATAAAAATAGTTGTCCCAATTGTTTGGGAAAAACACCTCGTTTTTAAGGTAGTTCCAGTAACCAGAATAAGCGCTTTTTATGATGTTAATGTATTTTTCCATACAGTCATTTCTGCGGAAGCATAAATTTTTTTAAAGATATTATTATATTATAGAATTGGATTCCTGTCTTCGTAGGAATGACTAATCAACAACATCCTCCACCATCATAATGATAGGTGGATTCGCTAATAAAAATATCATCTCTATTTAATACGGCTAAAGCGCTTGCTGTTTTATCACAAATTGCTAAGGGTTGGTTTTTAAGTAATATATGTCCTTTTTTATCATCAAAGTAAGGTTGGTCTCCATAATAAATGGCTGCTTTTCCTGTAAATATACAAGGGCCATCTGCTGGCATCGGGTCTTTAATGGCAGCTACTTCAATGGATTCTATATAAATCAATTCCTCTGTTGGGTAGTTTTTAGGGTCTAAAATTCTGTACGGTTTACGGGCACGAATTTCAATAGTGCCAAATCCAGCATCGGTCAAAGCTTTTACATATTCTGAAATGGGGAGACTTCCGCTTAAGCACAAAGCACGTAAGCGTTCGTCGTTACGTAACGTGTCATTCATGGATTGCTCACACGTTGGGTCGCTCATGACCAATTTTCCATGCGGTTTTAAAACCCGGTACATTTCGTCAATGGCTTTTTTTAAATCGTCGGCTTTAAAAATATTGAACAGGCAGTTTTGCGCGGCCACATCAATACTGTTGGTTTCAACAGGTAAATTCATGGCATCGCCTTTTTTTAAATCTACAAATTCACTTTTGAACCATGGATTTTGTGCTTCGGCTTCAATAAAGTTCTTGCGAGAAGCTTCCAGCATGTCATCAACGACATCAATACCGACCACCCCATTTTTTTTACGGTTGAAATAAGCAAATTGTAAAAGCTCCATACCGCCGCCAACTCCAACATAAAGCATTTTTGGGTTGTTTGTTAAATCGCGCGCATGTACCGTAGAACCGCAACCATAATTCATTTCTTGCATGATTTTTGGGATTTTTAATCCCGGCAGTTCCCATATAGGGTTTGTGGTGCAACAAAGGCCAACATCTGGGGTCAATGCAGCTTTTTTATAAATGTCGTGGGTGGTTTCTAGGTAACTCATTTTTCTAGTATTCAGTTTGCAGTACTCAGTTTACAGTCTGATTGAATACTGTAAACTGTTGACTGCTAAATTATTTATAGTGTTTTTATCAATTCTTTAAACAGAATAATCATCTGTGGCTCAGCTTTATTTGCCATGGCTATGATTTCTTCAATATTAACAGGTTTTAAATGTTTCGGGTCGCATTCATCTGTTAAAACGGACACGGCAGCCACTTTTAAATTCAAGTGGTTTGCCACAATAATTTCAGGAACGGTACTCATGCCTACCGCATCGGCTCCTATTATTTTTAGCATTCTGTATTCTGCCCTGGTCTCCAATTGTGGGCCTACCACGCTGGCATAAACGCCTTCGTGCAATGTAATGTTATTGGCTTTGGCAATGGTTTTAAATTTTGAATTGATTTCAGTATCATAAGGTGTGCTCATGTCTGTAAAACGCTCGCCCAAAAGCGATACACCTTTAAAGGCCAATGGCGAGCTGCCTTGAAGATTGATGTGGTCTTCAATTAGCATTAAATCGCCTTTTTTGAAATTCAGGTTAATGGCACCGGCCGCATTGGATACCAAAAGCGTTTTAATGCCCAATTTTTCCATAATACGAACAGGAAATGTCACATCCTGCAAACTGTAGCCTTCATATAAATGAAAACGCCCCTGCATGATAACTACTTTTTTGCCTTCCAAAATGCCATAAATAAGTTTGCCTTTGTGGAACTCAACAGTAGCTGTTGGAAAATTGGGGATGTGGTTATAACTTGCCTCATGCAGAATTTCAACTTCATTGATGAACTTCCCTAATCCTGTGCCAAGTATGATGCCTATTTCTGGGTTTTCAAATCCTTTGTTTTGTAAGTAATCTACTGTTTCTTCAATGTATTTAATCATTTATTCGTTTGATTTTTTGTTGCAATTCTAAATGAGATTGAAAGGTTTTTGAGGCCATTAAATCCTCATAAGTGTCTATGTCATTTAAAATCTCTAAAGTAGTGAATACAATATTATTTTCTTTCAAATCTTTTAGTGTTTCTTTCAATAAACTTGGTTTGCTCCATGATTTATTATTAAAAAGAAAAGGATGCATTTTAGAAAGTCCTAGCAAATAATAACCGCCATCTTCTGCAGGCCCTATAACAACCTCATTGGTGTTTAAAGCCTCTATGGCAGTAGTGATATGATTGGGTTTTAGATCCAATAGATCACTACCAATAATAATGACTTTTTCATAACCGGATTGAAACAAATCTAAAAATGCATTGGCCATTTTTGCGCCCAAATCAGTTCCTTGTTGTAATTTTTTTCTGAAAATATTTGCATCCCAAATATCATTTTTATGAATGGATTCAGAATAAAAAACAAATTTATCAACGGGTATTTCTTTCGTGACATTTGATGTGTGTTGCAATAAATGCTTATAGATTTCTAATGCCGAATGCTTGCCAATAGTTTCAGCAAGACGTGTTTTGCATTTCCCTAATTCTGGATTTCTGGTAAATATGATTAAGGCTTTTTTTGAAGTGGGAAAGTAAAAATTCGCAACCATGTCTTGGGTGCTATCAGAATCATCATTGCTTAAAATACCCATTTGTTATATTTGATTCATGTTAAGCCACACTGCCTTGGCAACTACTACCAGCACCTGCCGTACAGCCATAGCAATGTTGTGAAATTGCAATATCCCTGCCTTCAAGTAAATCTTCATTATATTCTGAAATATGCTTTATTTTACTATTTACGGGCAGTTCTAGCATTTGGTTAAAGTCGCAATCATACAAATAACCATCCCAACTTACAGAAAGTGTATTGGTGCACATTACGTTGGCAACCGCAACAGGGTTGTAAGCCTCAACCAACGCATACATATAATCTTCATAGTTTTCAGAAGCAATCAAATAATCTAAAAACCGACTGATGGGTAAATTGGTAATAGCAAATAAATTATGAAATTGAATATTGAAATCGTCCTTTAAAGCCTTTTTGAAATCTTTTTCCATAGAAGCTTGATTTCCGGGTAAAAAAGCGCCTGACGGATTGTAAACCAAATCCAATCGTAAATTGCTATCTGGCATGCCATAACCCATGGTATTCAACTCTTGTAAAGCTTTAATGGATTTATCAAAAACCCCATCGCCACGTTGTTTGTCTGTTTTTCCACGCGTCCAATGTGGCATGGAACTAACCACGTGCACATTGTGTTTTTTGAAAAAATCGGGCAAATCGTAATATTTTTTATTCGCTCTAATGATGGTCAGGTTGGAACGCACAATAAAATCTTTAATGCCGGCTTTGGCGGCCTCTTCCACAAACCACCTAAAATCGGGGTTCATTTCGGGGGCGCCGCCTGTTAAATCCAAAGTATGGGCTTCTGTATTTTTAATGACTTCCAGACATTGTTGCATGGTGCTCCGAGTCATGATTTCTTTACGGTCTGGCCCGGCATCTACATGGCAATGTTCGCAAACTTGGTTACACATATAGCCCACGTTAATTTGCAGGATTTCTAATTTTTTGGCTTTCAACGGAAATTGGCCAGATTCAGAAATTTTCTTTCCAAACTTAGGCAGTTCGCCATTTTTAAAAATACCATTGGATAAAATTTCCAGTTGCCGTTTACTATTTGCTAAGTCGCTTTTGCGTTTATGTAAAGAGTTTGTAACCATATTTTTGATTTACGAATTACGATTTACGAATGACAAATCGTAAATCGTAATTCAAAAATTGTAAATTATTTAAAGGTCCAGCTTATTTACCTTATTCATCATTTGCACACCATGAACCAATGATGCGCCACCACGTATGGCTGCGGCAACATGAATGGCTTCCATCATTTCTTCTTTTGTGATGCCGCGTTGCAAACCATCTCCTGTATAGGCATCGATGCAATATGGGCATTGAATGGTATGTGAAACGGCTAGGGCAATTAGCGATTTTTCGCGAGCCGTGAGTGCACCTTCTTCAAATACCTTGCCATAGTACTCAAAAAATTTATCGCCCAATTCTTGGTTCCATTCACTTATTTTTCCAAATTTTTTAAGGTCTGCCGGATCGTAATATGTTTTTTGCATAAATATTTTTTTTTCTTAAAGATAAAAATCTATTTAGGTTAAGTCGGAAAATGAATCATTACTTAACAAAATTTTTAAATCACTTCATTGTTAAAAAAGCAAAAGAGCCAAAATACTTGAAAATGCTTCAAGATATTTTGACTCTTTTTTTTATGTGTTGAAAAATTATTTCAAAAATATTCTACCTACCAGAATAAGCAATATAAAGTTGCTGTGATAAGACAAATAACAACAGATCCTATATTGAATAATGGTGATGTTTTAAATAGACCTGAAGAAAAATTAATGCCTTTTTCATCATCTTTGCCTTTGTTTTGTAAGTAGCTTAAGATTATAATAACCAACATGGTAAGTACCGCTGTCAATCCCATTTGATGCATCCATGGCTCTAAACCAGATATAGGGATAAACTTTAATGCCAATGCAATAGGAATAGAAGCCAATGCGCCCCAAATAGCGGCATTGTTTGTTGTTTTCTTCCAAAATAATCCTAGAATAAATACGGCCAATATACCAGGACTAACAATACCTGTCCATTCTTGTATAAATTGGAATGCTTGGTCAATACCACCTAAGAGAGGTGCCATAATAACACCAAGAATTAAAGCGATAGCAGCAGATAATCTACCTACATTAACCGTTGCTTTATCACTTGCGTTTTTGTTGATGTATTGCTTGTAAATATCCATGGTAAAAATGGTAGATGTAGAATTTAGCATGGAAGCCAAAGACGATACAATAGCTGCGGCCAATGCGGCAAAAGCCACACCTTTAAGTCCTGTTGGTAAAAACTGCAATAACCAAGGATACGCTTTATCTGCTTGTGCTGCTGAAGGCAAACTTAATTGTCCAGCTTCTCCCAAGCCAGCCATTATCGATGGGTCATTGACCATAACATACGCTGCAATTCCAGGGATAACAACAATCAAAGGAATGATGATTTTTAAACCAGCAGCCAATAAAATACCTTTTTGTGATTCTCTTAAAGATTTAGCGGCTAATGTTCTTTGTATAATGTATTGGTTGAAACCCCAATAGTATATGTTGGCAACCCACAAACCACCAATAAGTACCCAAATACCTGGCAGGTTAATATAATTGTCGTTGGATTCTTCTAAAATCATGTGGAATTTTTCGGGAGCAGCCTCAACTACTTTTGCGAATCCAGCTACAATGCCCTGTCCACCAGAAACGGTGTTTAACGCCAAATAGGTAGTGGCTAAACCACCTAAAACTAAAAACACGACCTGAATAACATCCGTCCATGCTACAGCGGACAGCCCACCATATAAAGAATAAGCAGCTGCAAAAAGTGCCAAACCAATAACAGCATACATCATGTCAATGCCCATAATGGTTTCAATGGCCAAGCCTCCTAAATATAAAACGGATGCCAAGTTTACAAATACATAAAGAGCAATCCAAAATACGGCAAGTATGGTTTTTAGGTTTGTGGAGAATCGTTTTTCAACAAATTCTGGAATGGTGTAAAGTCCTTTTTCAATAAAAATGGGAAGAAAATATTTTCCAACAATAATTAAGGTGATGGCGGCCATCCACTCGTATGAAGCAATTGCTAAACCAAGGGCAAACCCTGATCCGGACATGCCAATGAATTGCTCAGCAGAAATATTGGCGGCAATTAAAGATGTACCAATAGCCCACCAAGGTAAAGATTTACTTGCCAAGAAGTAATCTTCAGCGTTTTTTTCGTGGCCTTCCTTGTCGCGAGATACCCACAATCCAACACCTAAAATTAAAACGGCATAAGCGATAAAAACCGCATAATCCCAAAATTCAAATCCATTTGTCATAATACTATAATTTAGTATGGTTAATTATTAAGAATTCAAATATAGAGATTTAATTTTTAAATAAAATAATTTTTAAATAAAAAACCAAACTAGTAGGGTCTAGTATGTTTTGTTGATTTTTTTTATATCTTTGTATAAGGTTATGATCACTGTCAAAAAGAAAATAGGGATTCCAAAATATAAGCAAATCATCAATTCAATTGAAGTTGCCATACTTTCTGGCGTTTTGCAAAAAGGGGATCAATTGCCTTCTGTTAATAGCGTTAGGGACGATCATAAACTTTCAAGAGACACTGTTTTGATGGCTTTCAATGAATTGAAAAACAGAGGGATTATCCAGTCTATTGTAGGAAAAGGCTATTATGTTTCCAGTGAAAATGTTAAAGTGGTACAAAAAATATTTTTACTTTTTGATGAATTGAATTCGTTTAAAGAAGATCTGTACAGTTCGTTTTTAGACAATTTAGGTTCAGATGTGCAGGTAGATATTTTTTTCCATCATTTTAATGAAAAAATCTTCAGCCAATTGATTTATGATAATTCTGGGGATTACAATTATTACGTCATCATGCCCGCGAATTTAAAAAACACCAATAAGTTTATCCAAATATTGCCAAATGAAAAAGTTTATATTTTAGATCAGGTACATGACGATTTATTGGAATATCCTGCTGTTTATCAAAATTTTGAAAAAGATATTTATGACAACCTTAATAATGCATGGCATCTTATAGAAAAATACAAAAAAATGGTATTGGTCTTTTCTGAAGAAAAGCAGCCACAAGGCATGCTTAAAGGATTTGTTGCATTTTGTGAAAAAAATAAAATACCTTTCAATATTGTAAATAGTTTAAAAAATAAATATCTTGAAAAGGGAGAGCTTTATGTAATTCCTGATGATAAGAATTTGCTGACCATTATAAAAAAAATGAAAAGTGAAGGCTTGGCCCTAATAGAAGATATTGGTGTTATATCTTATAATGATACCTTGTTAAAAGAAATTGTAGAGGGCGGTATTACAACCATTTCAACAGATTTCAATAGAATGGGAGCGTGTTTGGCTGAAATGATATTGAATAAAGAACACCTGAAAATAGAAAACGCTAATAACCTAATCATTAGAAATTCCTTATAACTTAAAAAGATAAAATAGTGTATAACATCAAACACAATCAAGATTCGCATATTTTGGAAATGGAAAACCCTAAAGACAAAGTGTACGCAAAAATTAATTTGAATGAAGGTGCCGCTCTGCAATTATTGGCTCTCGACGGCCATGAAGTTATTAAAGATTTGCATCCGTTGCCTTATGCTGATACCTATGCATCTTCTATTTTGTTCCCGTTTGCAAACAGGGTTAAAGACGGTATCTATGTTTTTAATAATAAAGAATTTCAGTTAGAGGCGAACCAAAAACAAGAAAACAATGCGCTTCACGGATTGGTTTACAACAAAACATTTAAAATTATAGATAAAAATATTACAGAAACAAGTGCTTCGGTTGTCTTGCAATATGACGAACTAAAAGAATCCAAGGGGTTTCCTTATACATATTCCATGCAATTGGAATACGTTTTAACCAAAAAAGGCATAAATTTGAAAGTGTCCGTTAAAAATACAGATGCCAAAGCCTTTCCGTTTACATTGGGTTGGCATCCTTATTTTTCTACTAGCAATTTATATAAAAGTACGGTTGAATTTAGTTCAACAAAGAAATTGGTTTTTGGAGACAGAAACATTACAAGGGATATAGAAGAAGTTGATAACGTTGGCATTTTTGAAGTGAAGGACAAACAGTTGGACGATTGCTATATTTTAGATTCTGATACAGTAGTGTTTAAAACACCGGATTTTAATTTGGCAATCAAGGCATCTTCCAAAGAAAACTTTTTGCAAATGTACACGCCGCCAAAGGCAAACACCATCGCTATTGAGCCTACAACAGGCGTTTCAGATAGTTTTAATAATAAAATAGGCTTACAGGTTTTAAATCCAAATGAAAGCTATAGTTTAAATTGGTCTTTAGAAATTAATAATTAATAACATTCAGTTTTTTTGAATTAAACCGTATTGAAGATGAACAAAGCAATGATTAACGATATTAAAAGTAGCTTCAAGAGTAAATTTAACAAAGAGCCTTTGATGGTTTTTTCTCCAGGAAGAATCAATATTATTGGCGAACATACCGATTATAATGATGGTTTTGTGTTTCCTGCTGCCATTGATAAAGGTATTGTAGCAGCGATCCAAAAAAGTGATGCCGGAGTTTCTACGGCCTATGCGGTGGATATGAATGATGGTATTGAGTTTTCATTGGGTAATATCAGCCCGTTGGATACCGAGCATTGGGGAAATTATATTTTGGGTGTTGTGTCCGAAATTCAGAAAAAAGGTATTGAAATAGGTGATTTTGATATTGTTTTTGGCGGTGATATTCCTGGTGGAGCTGGTTTGTCCTCTTCGGCAGCGTTAGAAAATAGTGTGGTTGTAGGGTTGAATGAAACGTTTGGCTTAGGGCTTTCTCGCGAAGACATGATTTACATCTCACAAAAAGCAGAGCATAATTTTGCAGGGGTTAATTGTGGTATTATGGATCAATATGCCAGCATGTTTGGAATTAAAAACCATGCCTTGCTTTTAGATTGCCGTTCCATTGAAGCCAAGCCTTTTAAAATTGATTTTCAAGATTATGAATTGATATTGATCAATACCAATGTAAAGCATAGTTTATCCGATAGTGCCTACAATAATAGGCGTTTCGTTTGCGAATCCATTTCAAAAATGTTGAATATCAAAGCGTTAAGAGATGCTACGGAAGCAGATTTATTGACCATAAAAGGCAAAGTTTCTGAAGAAGATTATCAAAAAGCATTGTTTGTTGTTCAAGAAAACGAAAGAGCTGTAAATGCTGGGAAAGCCATGCAGGAAGATGATATGGAAGCATTAGGAAAATTGATTTATGGATCCCATCACGGACTTTCAAAACAATACCAAGTAAGTTGCGATGAACTGGATTTTCTGGTAGATGAAGCAAAAGCAAGCGGTCAGGTTATTGGTGCAAGAATGATGGGCGGTGGCTTTGGTGGCTGTACCATTAATTTGGTTTCAAAAAGTGGCTCTAAAACATTTCAAGAGGCTGCTTCAAAAGCGTATAAAAACAAGTTTAACAAAGACTGCTCTATTTATGCCGTGTCTTTGTCTGATGGAACAGGATTGATTTAATTACAAAAATATTCGAAAATAAAATGAATACAGATTTACAGGATTACTCGCATAAACGATTGAACATATTGACTGGAGAATGGGTTTTGGTATCGCCACACCGCGCCAAAAGACCATGGCAAGGTCAGAACGAAGTGGTTTCAAATGAAAAAAGACCGTCTTATGATGAAAGTTGTTACTTGTGTGCTGGAAATACAAGAATCAATGGTGAGCAGAATCCAAACTATGAAGATGTTTTTGTGTTTACAAATGATTTTGCGGCCTTGCAAAGTGATTCTAAAACATTTTCAGTAGAAGATGGGTTGATGGTGGCGCAAAGCGAAACAGGTATATGTAAAGTGATTTGCTTTAGTCCAGATCACTCCAAAAGTTTGGCGCACATGAACCCTAATGAGATTCAGAAAGTGGTGTTTGCTTGGCAAAAAGAATATAAGGAATTGGCAGAAAACCCAAATATCAATTACGTACAGATTTTTGAGAACAAAGGCGCTGTGATGGGTTGTAGCAATCCGCATCCGCACGGACAAATTTGGAGCCAGTCCACGCTTCCAAACGAAGTGGATAAAAAGAACACCCAACAACTTAATTATTACAATAAAAATAAAAGCAGTCTATTAGGCGATTATCTAGCTCAGGAATTGAAAAAAAACGAACGAATCATTTTTCAAAATGATGATTTTGTGGTGCTTGTTCCGTTTTGGGCGGTTTGGCCTTTTGAAGCCATGATTGTGCCTAAAAAAGCACAGCCAAATATTTTGGCAATGGATTCAAAAGAAGCTCTAAATTTTGCTGAAGCGATTGCTGTATTGACAAAGGCTTATGACAAGCTATTCAACACATCATTTCCATATTCAAGTGGTATCCATCAAGCACCAACAGATGGGGAAGCTAATAATCATTGGCATTGGCACATGAGTTTTTATCCACCTTTATTAAGAAGTGCTTCTGTTAAAAAATTTATGGTAGGTTACGAAATGTTTGGTTCGCCACAGCGTGACATTACGGCGGAAACGGCTGTGAAAATGTTACGGGAACTCCTTTAAGATAACTTTTTATTGTTTAGATAATTTTAGTCCTTCAGGTTTTTGAAACCTGAAGGGCTTTTTTGTAAACGGACTTCTTAGGGTATCAAAACCGTCGTCGCTGCCCAGAAAACTCCATAGCTTCTCCTTTTCCAAATCCATAACTCAAACCAAGGGTTACAAACCTGCCGCGGGTACTTTCTCTATTCAATATGTAATTGGGTTGCGTGGTTGAAGCAATGAATTTTCTAGAAGCAAACACATCTTGAACGCTGAGGTTGATGATGACTTTTCCTTTAATGATTTTTTTGCGGATGCCGGCATCTAGATAAATTTCTTCGGCACGGTTTTCCAGAACAGCTTTAAATGGCGAGCGATAATTTCCAGTGACTTCAAAATCAATATCGGCGGGGAGTTTAAATTTCGAATTTAATTTTGATGACCATAAATCGCCCGTAAAATCAAACGATGTGCCTTGAAATTCCCCTTTTCTTTTAAAGAAATTAAAATTGGTATCAGCGCTGATGGTGGCCCAATTTGCTGGTGAATATTTTCCGTTGATTTCAATACCAGTCGTATTGTTGCTGCCAATATTCATTGGCATTCTGGTGCTGACATTGTTTTCATAGCTAATGGTTTCTTCAATAACATCTGTTGTATAGCGATGATAAGTTCCTAAATTCAATGATACTTCGCCCAATTTTATAATACTTGTTATTTCATAAGAATCTGTGAATTCAGGATCTAAATCTGGATTTCCTTGAGAAATATTAAAATTATCCCGTCTCACCGAAAATGGATTCAAATCCCAAAGGCTTGGTCTGTTGATGCGTTTCGAATAACCTGCTTGCAAAGAAAGTGATTCTGAAATTTTATAGGAGGTATGCACGCTAGGAAAGAGGTTGGAATAATTTTGGTTTCGTTTTTCGTTGGTAGTTTCAAGGAGTGTTTTTAAATCGGTGTTTTCAAGTCTAATGCCCAGTTTTACACCCCATTTTTCGCTTTCATAGCTTGTGGTGCCGTAAATCCCAAGCACATTCTGCTTATAGTCAAATACGTTGGTAAGACTAGGGGCGCTTACCCAAATGCCATTGGTTAAATCTTGTACTTCGTAGTCATTGAATACATCTTGTAAATAGTATTGCGCGCCTGTTTCCAAAGTAAATTGTTCTGAAAAAGGCCGCGTATAATCCAATTTGAAAGTGTATTCCACCCTTCCATAATCCGTAAGGTTTTTTTCTTGGCTATCTTCTTCGTTCGTGCCAAAAGTAACTGTATTTATAAAATCAGATTTGGAGTCTTTTCTAAAAGAAGAACCGATGGCTGAAAACAACAAATCATGGTCTTTATGGTCTACAAAGTCTTTTTTGTATTGAAATTCATAGCCCCATTTTGGGTTGTCTGCCAGTGTGAATTCCGTTCTTTGCCATTCGTCTGTTAAATTGCCATTGCCATCAAAACGAGTGTAATTATTTGTGCCCGGCGTATCTTCTTTTTCAAAAGCATAATTTACAGAAAGGGTAATGACGTTATTTTCATTCAGAAAAAAATCAGAGCCTAAAAGGAAATTATAAAATTTTTCATGCATTTCGCTATAACTTTTGCTTTGTAGTAATGTGTTATTTATTAAATCATTATTTGTAGCATCGGTATATCTGGGAAAGGTTCTTTTTCCCAAACCAATTTGGCTGAAAATGTTGAGTTTTTCAGTTCTACGATTGATGCTCAGCCCGAAACTTTGCGTGTCTGGCGTGCCAACATTCAGGGAAACCGACCCGTTCAATCCCTTTTTTTGGTTTTTTTTTAAAATGATGTTTAAAATTCCCGAAGTACCTTCGGCATCATATTTAGCAGATGGATTGGTAACGACTTCTATCTTTTCAATCATTTCTGCCGTAATGGTGCCTAAGGCATTGTTGCCATCGCCACTAGCAAGTACGGAAGGTTTGCCATTGATCAATATTTGAACGCCTTGGCTGCCCCGTAAACTGATTTTGCCTTCAATATCTACATTCACGGAAGGGACATTGTTCAAGACTTCCAAAGCACTAGCACCCGAAGAAGCTAGGTCGCTACCCACGTTGAAAATACGTTTGTCCAACCTAAATTCGGTGGTTGATTTTTCTGCGATAATGGTTATTTCAGATAAACTCTCAAGATCTTCTTCCAAATAAATGGTTTGTAAATCGATAACGGCATTTGCTTTCTTGGGTTTATTGAACATGCTTTTTTTGTAACCCACAAAACTGACTTCAATATAAAAATTAGTGGCTGTTGTTTCTATTGAAAAGCTGCCATTGGCATCTGTAATTGTTCCTTTTATGGGTTTTAAGGTGTTGTTATCTGCAATTAAAACCGTGGCATATTCAATGGGTTGGTTAGAGTTTTTGTCTAATACCTTGCCTTTAATTGTAATGTTTTTATTAGCTTGGGCTTGTAGTATGCCCATTGTAAATAAGAACATTAAAAATGAAATACTATGTTGAAAGTTCTTTATAATCATTACTTGTTCTTATTTTAAAGTTGAAAGGTAAGCTATCAAATCCCGTAACTCTCTTTTGTTGATAAGCGTGCCCATGGGCGGCATAGATGACACCATGTTTTCTCTTTTTTTAATTCTAGAAATTGGGATTTCCATAGGCTCAGCTTCTGAAGTTCTTAGGATTAATTCATGGGTGTTTTCTTTTTCTAGGACACCAGTAATCACTTGCCCATCTTTAAGGGTTACTATAACGCTTCCGAAGCCAGGCGCCAATCGAGCACTTGGTTCAATAAGCGCTTCAAGAATTTGTTCTTTATTAAGCGTGCGTGCAATATGGCCCAGCTCAGGCCCTACTTTGCCGCCAGCATTATTAATGGCGTGGCAGCGCACACATTGTGCGGTGGAATTGTTGTTGAATACATCATAGCCTTTCCCAGCGTCGCCACCAAACAAAGCATCTTTATAAGCTGCCATGGTATTGCTTTGGTTGTTCACTTGTTCTATTTGGGCCATCAGGTTTTTTGATTTTGATTTCTCAATAGCCTCAGTTAAGTCAAGTGTGATGCTTTTGGAGAGTTGGTTCCTTTTAGCTTTTAGGGCTAAGTTTTCTAAAATGGTTTCTGTTTTTTCAAAAGGCAATTCTCCAAGCGTGCTCAGCATTTTTTGTTGATCGCCAATAGTGCCATATTTAAAAATGGGCAATACCACATTTGGCAATTTCTCTTTGGTAATATCCAATTTTTCAATCAAGCCAATGGCGGTTGAACGCACCATTTGTTCATTATTTCGCATACCCATTTGTACGGCCATTTCTATGTCTTTAAAATTCAAGTCGCCCAATGCTTGAAGCATTGTTGATTTAACTTGTGGAGATGTGTTTGTTTTGAAAATTTGGAACAGTTTGTCGTTAAAAGCATCAATTTCTATCAGCCTTAAAGCATCAGCGATTCCAATTAAAACATTAGGATCTTTGTCTTCTAAAAATATGGGGACTTCTTTAATTAATTTAGATTTTATGACGGTATTGTCTCTGTGGATTTCCCCTCTAAAACGCCCGTCAACACGGTCTAAAACTGAAGGGGCTGTCCATGTGGACAAAGCCGCTAACGCCTCACGCTTAAGAACACTGGTAACATCTTGTCTTTTGGCAAAGGCAATAAGATTATCCAATTCTTTATCCCCACCAACACGCAATGCGGCATTGATACTTCTTCTTAAAAGAGGTTCGGAATCTGTAAAGCGGTCTGAGGTCAATAGGTTTGCCAATGCAGGCAAAGCGCCTTCAATAGACCAATCGTCGTTTATGGCACGGGCTGTTTCAGTTACAATATAAGGGTCTTCATCGTTTAAAAAGGTTGCGATTCTGGCATCTTGTAGTTTTCGTAAAACCAATACAGCGGCCAATCTAAGATTTTTGTTCGGATTGTTTGATAAGGCTATGAGTGGCTCAGCGTTTCCTATGCGGGAAAGAGCCAATACTGCGGCATGTCTCAAATACACATCTTCATCGTTGTTAGCTTCCAACATATCAATTAGTGGCTGCACGGCATCTTTTTGCTTGATTCTACCTAAAGCTTGGGCGGCAAAAAAGCGTACCCTGGCATTTTCATGAGCTAATAACCCAATGAAACTTGTTGCGGCTTTTGTGTATTTTACATCACCTAAAACCTTAAGGACTTGTGCAATGATTTCAGGATCTTCATCACTTAAAAGATTTACCAAAGGTTCTGCCTTTTTAGGGCTGTCATCAGCTATTTGGCCAATACCCCAAATGGCGTGAATGCGAGCAAACTGATTTTGGTTTTCGGCAATGACATTTTTTAATGCTTTATAACCCGACGAACCTCTTTTGACCAATTCAAATTGTGCTTTTTTTCGAATGCGCATATCTTCATAAGAAAGCAAGGTTATAAGGGAATCGATCGGATCTTCTTTATAATCTAAAGTCATTAATCGTTTAGTTTTTAATCGTGCCTCTTTCAGATTGTTTTTGCTATCTTCAACATCCAATTTCCAAACGCGGCCATAGTTTTTTGTGCCCCAGCCGTTTATCCAATCAGACATGTACAAAGTACCATCGGGTCCAAAACGCAAGCCCGTTGCCAAAACGCCAGTTAAAATGGACTCGTCTTTATCCAGTTCAAACGAAGCGCCTTTGGGTTTTAATGTGAAATTCCAAATATGAGATCTATTGGGTGCTCCAGAAAATTGTACCAAATAGAAACTGTTCAACCATTCTTTTCCAAGTGCAGTTCCCGGATTGTATGCCATACCTGTAGGGCCTGCATGAAAATTGGCAAGAGGCGGCATGATATATGCTGCTTGGCCTTCCCATCTGGGCTTGAAAAGCAGCTCGTCCATCCATACTTTGTAACTGTTGTTTTTGGGATCTGTATATTTTCCGTATTGCCAATTGGAACGCCAGCCAGCATCTGAACCTTCCACAATATAAACCAAGCGTTCCTCTTCGCCAGCATGGTCACCGTCATTATCAGAAGAAATGATGTTTCCGTAAGCATCAAAAACAAATTCGTGGGTATTGCGCAAGCCATGGGCAAATACCTCAAAATTACTGCCGTCAGGATTGCAACGTACAATAACGCCTTGGTTGGGATATTTATGGGTATTGCCTTCAAGATCGGTAAGATTGGCACCAATATCGCCTATGCCCCAATAAATTTTGCCATCGGGCCCTTCAATAGCACCAGACATGCCGTGACCGCTAAATCCAATATGAACTCCAAAACCAGTAACCAAAGATGTTTTTTCATCAAGAATACCATCGCCGTTAGAGTCCGTAAGTTTCCACATATCTGGTGCAATGCCCAAATAAACGGCATCGTCTTTTACAAGCAATGCACCAGCGACATCGGTCACTTCAGTATTAAAATCACTTAATATACGGGTTGAAATATCTGCAAGCCCATCGTTATCGGTGTCCTCAAGCATCCAAATCTCATCTTTTTCAACCGCTAAATCTTCCCAATCGCTATAACAATCGTTATTCAAATCTTTTAACCATGAATTTTGGTCGCTTAATTCGTTGGCAAATATGGTGTGAAGAAATTCACGTCTATCTTCCACAGATTGCAATGAAATGGAAGGTGTCATCCAATCTCTATGGCCTCGAATATCAAATTCTGAATTTTTTTGGCGGTTGGTTCTGGTTAAATAAACTCTGCCTTTGTCATCAATATCCAAAGCCACAGGGTCTGGTGCCAAAGAATCTGACGCCCACAAACTCAACTCCAGCCCATCGGCCACAACCGCACTTATGCTTTTTCTGGTTTCAATGGCTTTATCCATGTCCGTAAGGGAATCGCCCATAATGGTTAATGGGATTTCTTTAGGTTTATCGGGTTTTGTATTACAGGAAAACACCAATAATAAAAGCCCGGAAAATAGAATAAAGTGAAAAGAAGTTGGTTTAAGTACCATAAATAAAGTTCAAAAAGTTGATTTAACTTGCTAAAAATAAGGATTTATTGATTTGTGAAAAAAACGTTAAGAAGAGTTTAAGATAAAATGGCTTTTTAGGTATGATAAAGATGGTTTGTTGGATAAGATAGCTTAGGATGGATTTTGTTTTAATATGGTTAGGTTTTGCCAAAATATTAATATATTCGGAAGTTGTGTTAATGTTCATAAAATGCGAAAAATCAATATATCCATTATTTTAAAATCAGTTGCTTTAATATTTCTATTATTATTGTTGGTTGGTTGTGGAAACGAGAAGGAGTCAAAAACATATACTATTGGTTTTTCGCAAACAGGTATTAATGATGAATGGCGCAAGGCCATGAACCAGTCCATGGAAATCCAGGCCGCTTTTTATCCTGAAATTGAACTTACTATTTTAGATGGCGAAGACGATATTGAAAACCAAATAAGCGATATCGAACAACTCATAGCCGCCAAAGTTGATATATTGATTGTTTCTCCTGTAAAATCAAAGCCCATTACTCCCATTGTAGAGAAAGCGTATAAAATGGGCATTCCTGTTTTAATTGTCGATAGAAAAATTGATGGTGAAAACTATACCGCTTATTTTGGGGGGGATAATTACCAAGTAGGGACCAATGCGGCAAATTATTTGGCTTCCCTGTCACAAGACAAAAAGAAAATTGTTGAAATAAAAGGATTGGCAGGATCTTCGCCAGCCTTGGAGCGCAGTTTAGGATTCAATAATGTTGTTAAAAACAACAATCATCTAGAAGTGGTAAAAACCATTGAGAGCAATTGGGAAAGTTACTCAATGAAGGATACGCTCCGCAAGGTTCTGGAAGATATTAAGGATGTGGATTACGTTTTTGTCCATAACGATAGGATGGCTTATGGAGCCTGGGAAGTTGCCAAAGAAAAGGGGCTTCAAGATGCCATAGAATTTATTGGGGTGGATGGATTGAATGGCCCAAACGGAGGCATTCAACTTGTAAAAGATGGTATTTTGACCGCTACCATTTTATATCCTACGGGAGGTGATGAGGCGATTCGATTGGCCATGAAAATCTTAAATAACGAAAAGGTATCTAAAAGCAATATCTTAAGTACTACTGTAATAGACTCCAGAAATGCTGATATTATGAAAAACCAATTTGATAAAATCAACCAGCATCAAATTGATATTGAAAATCAGCAACAAAAAATAAAAAAACAACAAGAAACCTATTCCACCCAAAGCAACATCTTAAAAGTTCTTTTAGGGTTATTGATAACCAGTCTTCTATTGGCAGCGTACAGCATCTATTCTGCAAATAGCATCCGAAAGAAAAAAAGGGAACTGGAATTGCGGAACAAGAAAATTACCATTCAGCGCAATCAAATCAAGAAAATAGCGGAAGAGGTTAAAATAAGCAACGATGCCAAAGTGAATTTTTTCACGGGTTTATCACATGAATTTAAAACCCCCATCACCCTGATTTTATCGTCCATAGAATCACTTTCAGAAAACAAAGCCATAAAAGACAACAAACTCCTGAAAGAGGTGGGGCTGATTTTCAATAATTCAAAAAGGTTGCTCCGATTGATCAACCAATTGCTTGATTTTAGGAAAATTGAAGACCGTAAATTTATTTTAAAGGCTTCCGAAACCAATTTGTACCAGTTTACCAAAGGGGTTTTTAAGGATTTTGAGCGTGAGGCACAAAAGCGAAGTATCAATTTTACGATTGGCACAAACGATGAAGACTTGAAGGTTTTTATAGATAGGAATTTGATGGACAAGGTTTATTTCAATTTACTTTCCAATGCTTTTAAGTTTACGCCGGATAATGGAAACATAAGTGTTGAAATAGTTAATGACCACAACAGCAATTTTTTAAAAGTCGTGTTTAAGGACAGCGGTATAGGCATTCCAAAACAAGATTTGCAAAATGTTTTCAAGGTTTTTTTTCAAGGCTCCAATAACAATCAGCCCAGTTCTGGCATTGGGTTGCATTTAACCAAGGAATTTGTTGAATTGCATAAAGGAACAATAGAGGTGGGCAGTAAGCACGGTGCCGAATTTATCATTACCCTTTATAAAGGTAATGCGCATTTAGATCCGGATGAGATTGTTCATGAACCCGATATGGTTGATTCTGCAACTTTAAATTTTGATGGCGACTATGAAGAGGATGCCTTTAAAGAAGTAGAAAAAGCGAATGACGGCGAACGCTATTCCATTTTAATCATTGAAGATAACCCAGATTTAATTACGTTTTTAAGGAATAAATTCATAGGCGAGTATGAGGTCCATTGCTCCGATGGATCGGACGGCATTGAAAAGGCCCTGGAATTGATACCTGATGTCATCATTTGCGATGTTAACCTGCCCGATAAAACAGGATTTGAAATTTGTGAATTCCTAAAAAAGGATTTAAGAACTTCACATATCCCGATAATCATGCTTACGGCGTTGAACAATAAGGAGTCCTATATAAAAGGACTGCAATCGGGGGCCGACCTGTTTTTAACTAAACCATTCAGTTATGCCATACTTTCCCAATCTGTAAAGACCATGATTTACAATAGGGAAAAGCTTAGGTACTATTTTATCAACAATATCCATAAAATCAATTCAGGAGAGGGTTTTGGTTTGTTTGAACAAGACTTTATTTCAGGCATAAATAAGATCATTGATGATAATCTGGACAATTCCAAGTTTTCTGTGGAGCATCTGGCAGAAAAGCTAAACATATCTAGAGTTCAGCTTTACCGAAAGATCAAAGCAATTTTGGGGGTAAGCATCAGTGATTACATTCTTAACGTCAGGTTGGAAAAGGCCAAAGCGATGTTAGATGACTCTAAACTTACTATTTCTGAAATTGCTTATGCTACCGGGTTTTCTTCCCCTAATTATTTTTCTACCAGTTTTAAGAACAAATACAATTTAACCCCTAAATCTTACCGCGCAAATAATTAAGTATTTAGATGTATTGTTGATAGCGCAATCCTAAAAATCCATCGGCTTTTTTTGTCGTCTTTGCTTGTAAAATTCTAAAAATAAAAACCATTTTTTAAAGGATATCGAATTACCAAGAGCGGTTTTTAAGGTTATTCATAATAATTGAGGCCTGTTTTTGTTAAAATGATAATCATTCTTTAAATAAAATGCGTAACAATTTTAAAGATTTATGTAACAATTTCTAATTCAAGAGCTTTCTTTAAAAAATAAAATACAGCATAACTATATGAAAAACAATTAGTTGTGAATTATATAACATCCATTAACAAATCTATAAGGAATTGAAACATCTCTAAAATACAAATCAGTGCTTTCATTTTACATTGCAACTAGCTAAACTAAATACCACCACCACATGAATAAAAAGATATTAATATGGTCTATTACTGCCGCACTTGCAGGTTTTTTATTTGGATTTGATACCGTAGTGATTTCGGGAGCCGAAAAAAAACTACAACTGTTATGGAGGTCTTCTGATATGTTTCATGGGGTTGTTGTTATAGGAATGGCACTTTGGGGAACCGTTGTAGGGGCCTTTTTTGGAGGGATTCCTACCAATAAATTAGGACGGAAAAAAACATTGGTTTGGATTGGCGTGCTCTATACAATATCCGCAATGGGTTCTGGTTTAGCAAACGACCCCATAACGTTTGCCGTTTTTAGATTTATAGGAGGTTTAGGTGTAGGGGCTTCAACCATTGCAGCGCCAGCCTATATATCTGAAATTGCCCCTGCAAAAGATAGAGGTAAATTAGTAGGCCTTTACCAATTCAATATTGTTTTTGGTATTTTGATAGCTTTCTTTTCTAACTATCTACTAAATGATATAGGCGAAAATGCATGGCGTTGGATGGTAGGTATTGAGGCTTTTCCCGCCGCTATTTATACGCTTTTTGCAATAAGCATTCCTAAAAGTCCCAGATGGTTGCTTACAAAATTCAGAAATGATGAGGCTAAGGAAGTTTTAAAAGTGATCAATCCTGATTTAGATCCGGAAAAACTTATGATGGAGATTAAGGATGAGATGGATAATACAGTTCCAAACGAAGACATCTTTCTAAAAAAATATCGATTTCCTTTAATACTAGCCTTTTTAATAGCTTTCTTTAATCAATTGTCGGGTATTAACGCGTTTTTGTACTATGCACCTAGAATTTTAACTGAAGCAGGATTAGAAGAAAGTTCAGCACTATTAAGCAGTATAGGCGTGGGCGTTACCAATATGCTTTTTACACTTTTAGGAATCTTTTTAATTGATAGATTAGGTAGAAAACAATTGATGTATATCTGTTCTTTTGGATACATCATTTCATTGTCATTAGTATCGGCCGCTTTCTTTTTGAATTGGGAAGGGAGTTCCATGCCCATCTTCCTATTTATGTTCATTGCATCGCATGCCATTGGGCAGGGCACAGTTATTTGGGTGTTTATTTCAGAAATATTCCCTAATCATTTGCGTGGTTCAGGACAGGCTTTTGGCAGCTCGGTGCATTGGGTGTTGGCCGCGGTGGTGCCGTCTTTGGTGCCTGTGCTATTTTCAACAATAGGAGCAGGCGTTGTGTTCTTGGTGTTCACCATCATGATGGTATGCCAATTATTATTTGTGGTCTTTATGATGCCAGAAACAAAGGGGGTTACTCTTGAAGAATTAAGCAAAAAACTAATTAAAAGCAAAAATCAAACTAACTAAAACTAAATTAAGATGAAACAAATGAAATTTAATAAGCTAATTTTTTTAATGCTTGTTTTGTCAATGTTTGTCAGTTGTAAAAAAACAACTGGAACAAAACAAACTGACATTGAAATAGTAGAAACTCAGTCATATTCCGAAGAAGAGCTTTATAGGCCCAACTTTCATTTTACGCCAAAGGCAAATTGGATGAACGACCCCAATGGGATGTTTTATTACAATGGATATTATCACTTGTACTTTCAATACCATCCAGAAAGTAACGTTTGGGGTCCCATGCACTGGGGCCATGCCATTAGTACGGATATGATTACTTGGACAGAACAACCCATAGCCATTTATCCGGATGATTTAGGAACTATTTTTTCGGGTAGTGCTGTAGTTGACATCAGCAACAGTTCTGGCTTTGGAGAAGTAAACAATGCAATACCAATTGTTGCCATGTACACCAGTTCAAAACAATTGGAAGGGACTGATAACTGGAAACAAACACAGAGTATTGCATATAGCAATGATGAAGGTAGGACATTTACAAAGTATGCGAATAATCCTGTAATAGATAACGATAAATTAAAAGATTTTAGAGACCCTAAAGTTTCATGGGACGAAGATCACAAAAAATGGGTCATGGTACTTGCGGCGGGCGATAGAATCAAGTTTTATGAATCTAAAAATTTAAAAGACTGGAATTTGCTTTCAGATTTTGGTCAAGGCATTGGCGGTCATGGCGGTGTTTGGGAATGCCCAGATTTATTTAAACTGCCAGTTTTGGGAACCGATGAACATAAGTGGGTGCTTTTTGTGAGCATTAATCCTGGCGGCCCCAATGGGGGTTCTGCAACCCAATATTTTATTGGAGATTTTGATGGAAAGACATTCACTATGGATAAAGGTTTTGAAGAAGCTTTAAGCAAAGAACATAATTACTGGATAGATTTTGGTCGTGATAATTATGCAGGCGTTTCGTGGTCCAATGCAAGAACAAAAGACGGCAGTGTACTAATGCTTGGTTGGATGTCCAATTGGGATTATGCCCAAAAAGTACCGACCGAAACTTGGAGAAGTGCCATGACCGTTGCTAGAAAAGTACAACTTCAGAAAAACAATTTAGGATATAGATTAATATCTAACCCTGTAAAGGAGCTTAATAGTTATAGAAGCACAAAATATAAGAAAGAAAACATTGCCATAAAGGGAGATACAAAAATTATAGATGCTGAAAATATTGATTTAGCCAGTGCAGAGATTCAATTCAATATGTCAGATTTAAAAGAAACGGTTTACACATTTAAACTTTCCAACAACCAAGGCGATGAATTGTTATTCGGATATGATAATACCAATAAAACGTTTTTCATAGATCGAAAAAACTCTGGTAAAACTGGTTTTTCTGAAAAGTTTGCTGATAAGGTATCAACAGCACCAAGAACGTCAACTAACAATAATTTGTCCGGTACTATTTTATTGGACAAAACATCTATCGAATTGTTTTTTGACAATGGAGAAACTGTGATGACAGAAATATTCTTTCCAAATGCCCCTTATGAAGTACTGAGTATTGAAGCCAAAAATCAAGAATTCATTCTTGATACTATTGAAGTGAATAAACTAAATTTTAACTAAAACTAAATTATTATGAAATGTAAACAACTGTTTTTATTAACCATATTTGCCCTTTTGAGCATAGTTGCTCAAGGACAAATAAGCGGTACTGTTACCGATCAAGCAGATGGAATGCCACTTCCGGGTGTTTCGGTAATAGTGCCGGGAACCACACAAGGTGCCGCAACAGATTTTGACGGAAATTACACCTTAGAAAATGTAAGTGGTGATGTCACGTTGGTTTTTAGCTATATCGGTTACAAAAGCCAAGAGGTACAAGTAAACAACCGTTCTGTTATTAATATAGCATTAGCAGCGGATGCGGCACAACTTGATGAAATTGTGGTTACTGGATATTCCAGAGAGCGTAAAGTAGATGTTACTGGAGCGATTACCGTGGTTGAACTTGGGCCTACTGAAGGTGTAAGCATGAGTTCGGGTAGTGCCGTTCAAGGGCTGCAAGGACGAGTCCCTGGTCTATTTATAGAAAAAAATGGGGATCCAACCGGTACTAGTAACAATATCTTGATTCGTGGCGCTACTACTTTAGGGGACAATAACCCATTGTTCGTTATAGACGGTGTGCCAACACAAAGGCAAGAGGTTTTTTCTAGTATAAACCCTAGTGCTATTGAGTCTGTGCAGGTGCTTAAAGATGCATCGGCGTCTTCACTTTATGGGGCACGTGCAGGTAACGGTGTTATTATTGTTACTACAAAAAATAGCGCCAAGGCTGCTGGTGGGGAAAAATTTCAAGTGAGTATAAATTCCAATATATCGGTGCTTTCAGAAAAGAAACAACGGTACGACATGCTAAATGCGCAACAAAGGGGCCAAGTGCTATGGCAAGCTTCTGTAAACGATGGTGCGGATCCAAATGCTGGCTATGGTGAAATTTATAATTTTGATTGGAATGGTGATTTTAGCAATCCTGTTTTAAATAGTGTTGCCATTCAACCCTTTGTCGGAGGTGATTCAAGTGTGCCTGCGGGGGATACCGATTGGCAAGACGAAACTTATCAAACAGGGTATGTTTACAACAATGAAATATCTATTTCTGGAGGTACCGATAATTCTTTCCATTTATTGAATATTGGTCATTTAAGAAATACTGGAATTCTAAAAAATACTGGTTATGAAAGAATTACAGCAAAAATGAATTCTAATTTTAATCTATTCAACAATAAATTGAGAGTGGGGGTTAACACACAGTTGTCAACATCTGATGAGACCTTAGCTTCTCGGGATGTTGGTAGTGCATGGATACCAAGTTTGGCTATTACTTTAGCGCCTACATTACCACTTTATGATGCCAATGGAGAATTTGCTGGACCATTAGGGGCTGGGTACTCCGATAGAAACAATCCCGTTCTCATGCAATATTTAAACCGTTGGGATAACACTAATAGAACAACGCTTTTTGGTAACATTTACGCTGAATTTGATATTATTGAGAACTTAACATTTAGAACAAGTTTAGGCCTGGATTATGGTGGTGTTGATAGAAAAGATATTGAAACCAGGGTAAATAATGGTTTCATTACTAGAGGTAACAACAGGTTGATTCAAAGAAATAACAAATTTACCAGTTTAGTATTTACCAATACATTAAACTATCAATTAGAGCTAAATGAAAAACACAAAATAGGTGTTTTATTGGGAGCAGAATCCATTCAAAATGATTTTAATAGTGTTACAGCGCAAGCAGATGGGTTTGCCGTAGAAACTGAATCTTTCTTTCAATTAGATGCAGCCACTGGAGCAAAAACCAATGTGGGCTCTTCAACAGGTAGTAGGTTGTTATCGCAATTCGGAAAAATAAATTATGGCTTTGAAGACCGATATTTAGCGTCATTCACATTGCGTCGCGATGGTTCTTCAAGATTTGGTGCAGACAATAGATATGGTGTCTTTCCAGCAGCCACGGTTGGTTGGAGAATTAGTAATGAAGGGTTTTGGAAAGAAAATGACCTTGTAAACTCCTTAAAGTTTAGAGCGGGTTATGGTGAAGTTGGTAATCAATCTATTGGAGATGTGGCACGTTTTGGTCTGTTTCAGTCTAGATATGGTCAAAATCAATTGCAAGCTACAGGAGACGATAATTTCTTTAATACCTATTGGAATGTAGGTACAGCCTATGATATTAATGGTAATAATACAGGTAATTTACCGTCAGGATTTGTTTCAATTCAAGCTGCAAACCCCGCACTAAAATGGGAAACAACCAAAGAATATAATTTTGGGGTAGACTTTACATTGCTCAATAATAATGTCATTGGTTCTTTCGATTACTTCACAAGAGAAACGAGCGATATTTTAACAACACCTCCCATTGCATCTGTAGTTGGTGAAGGCCAGCAACGTGTGTTAAACGGAGCAACAACCCAAACTAGAGGTTGGGAATTGGCTTTAGGCTATTCTACAACATTTGATAATGGCCTGAAATTGGCTGTATCAACTAATTTTGGTGCCTTTAAAGACGAAATAACCGAGCTGCCTGATGAGGTTGTATCCTCCTTTCCGGGAACTATAGATAACTCTATAATTGGGCACTCACAGTTTTCTATTTTCGGATATAAAACAGCAGGATTGTTCCAAAGTCAGGCAGATATAGATTCTAGTCCAACACAAGTTGGTGCAAGACCAGGCGGTTTGAAATTCCAAGATTTAAGTGGGAATGGCAGTATAGGTGCTGAAGATCGCGATTTCTTGGGTACTACGTTACCAGATTTGGAATATGGTATTAGAATTGATTTAGAATATAAGAATTTTGATTTTTCAGTATTCGGTTCTGGTGTTGCTGGAAGAATAGGACAGGATCCTTATATTTTCTATAATAACTTTGTTCAAGGTAGAGAAAATGCCGGACTTGGTGTATTAGATGCATGGACTCCAAATAATACAGGGTCTTCCATTCCTTCATTATCATTAGCTTTTAATGATCAAAGAATTTCAGATTATCTATATAGAAAGAATTCCTATTTCAAATTCAGAAACCTGCAATTTGGTTATTCATTGCCAGAAGAGATGATTAGTAAATGGGCTGGCATGACAGGGTTAAGGATTTACTTTCAAGGAGAAAATTTATTTTGGTTTACGCCAAGCGATTATATAGGTTCAGACCCAGAAAGAACAAATGTGGATAATATTCCCGTACCTACGACGCTTTCACTTGGACTTAACATTAACTTTTAAAAAATGTCAAACATGAAAAATATAAAAACATTATTAATAGGATTTGTTGCTACATTAATTGTGGTAGGATGTTCCAAAGACTTTTTAGAATACGAACCAGAGGGTGTGCTATCTAATGAAAATGTGGCTACTGCTGAAAATGCTGAGGCCTTAGTAATTGCTGCCTATGCCGGAATTGCAAACGATGATATGATAGGACCATTGACGCATATGTGGGTTTTTGGTAGCGTACGTTCCGATGATGCTTACAAAGGTGGCGGTGGCCGTAGCGACGTTGACATCGTGGATCGCTATGAACAATACAATTTAACCATTGCAGATGATCCCTCGGATTGGATGGGGCCAAGGACTTGGACAAATTATTATGCAGCGATTTCAAGAGCTAATTTTGCTTTATCAGTAATCAATGATATTCCTGATGCCGACTATGCCAACAAAACTTTAAGGCAAGCTGAACTTCGATTTTTACGAGCGCATTCACATTTTATGCTAAAATTATTGTTTAAGAAAATACCTTATATTACTGAAGGGTTGTCACAAGATGAACTATTGCAAATTTCAAATGATGTAGATAATGATGCCTTATGGAATACGATAGCAGATGACTTTTTATTTGCATATAATAACCTGCCACAAGCCCAAGACGAAGTAGGCAGGGCCGATAGAAATGCCGCTGCAGCATACTTGGCTAAACTTCGTTTGTACCAAGCCTATGAGCAAAACGACACGCACCAGGTAACCAATATCAACATGACGCGTTTGCAAGAAGTTGTAGATTATGCCGATGATGTAACAGGAGCATTGGAACCTGATTACGGCAATAATTTCTTGGATGGTTATGATAATGGGCCGGAATCTATTTGGGCAGCGCAATTCTCTATCAATGATGGCACCACCGTTAGCCGGGTTAGTTTCGTAACAGGATTGAATTCACCTCACGGTACCGGGTTGTATGGTTGCTGTGGCTTCCACTTGGCCAGCCATAATATGGTGAATGCCTTTAAAACAGATGCTTCAGGCTTACCTTTATTGGATACCTTCAACACAACCAATATTTTTAATAGCGTTGATGCCAACGGTGAGTCACCACTAGCGGCAGGAATTACCTTAGATCCAAGAATCGATCATACGGTAGGTATTCCAGGTCGTCCTTTTAAATACAGAAATACTGTAAATACAACAGGAGATATGGTGTACAATTTTAGTTGGGCCAGAGATCCTGGCGTCTATGGGTATTTTGGGAATATGAAAGAACAACAAGCACCTGATTGTTCATGCTATGTTAAGGAAGGGCCTTTTGTAGGGACTTCCAAAAATGTGGATTTCATTAGATATGCCGATGTACTGTTGTTTAAAGCCGAAGCCTTGATTCAAATGGGTCAGGTTGACCCTGGAGTCACCATCATCAACCAAATAAGAACCCGAGCAGCGGCAAGTACGCAACGTCAAATAGATGCTGGGGCATCAAATGTGTACAATGTTGGCATGTACCCTATGGGAATGTCCAAACCAGATGCCCTGAAAGCGTTGATTTTTGAAAGACGTTTGGAGTTTGGAATGGAAGGTGCTAGATTTTTTGATTTGGTGAGATGGGGTATGGCAGAGCCTGTTCTAAATGCATATTTGGCTGTTGAAAAAACAAGAAAAGATTTTCTTTCAAATGCACAATTTACGGCTGGTAGGGATGAATATTATCCCATCCCACAAAGGGAAATTGATTTCACTGGAGGACTTTATGATCAAAACCCAGGATATTAAAAATTTTGTTTAGTTTGTTTGAGTTAGTTGTAATTCCGGAAGAAGTTTATTAAATTGACTTCTTCTGGAATTATTTTAAAAAATTAAAGTCATGGCAAAAATTACATGTTTCGGTGAAGTATTATGGGATGTATTTCCCACCCACAAAAAAATTGGTGGCGCTCCATTGAATGTGGCCAACAGATTAAGGTCTTTTGGTAATGACGTCACCATGATCAGCGCCATTGGCCAAGGAAAAAGTGGAACTAAATTATTGGATTTCATAAAAGAAAGTGGCATTGATGCCAGCTGTGTCCAAGTTCATAACGAGCACAAAACCGGCAAGGTAAAAGTGATGTTGAACGAAAAAGGTTCTGCATCGTACGATATAAAGTATCCCCGAGCTTGGGACAAAATACGGTTGACAGAAATCAACAAAGCCGCTGTTAAAAACTCGGATGCCTTTGTTTTTGGTAGTCTAGTTGCTAGGGATGACAGTTCTAGAAGTACGCTTTATGCCCTTTTGGAACTCGCTAAATATAAAATATTCGATTTAAACTTAAGAACCCCATATTACACAAAAGAAGTGCTTTTTCACTTAATGTACAAAGCGGATTTTATAAAGTTCAACGATGACGAACTTTATGAGGTTAGCAAGTACATGGGTTCCAAGTACCATTCTTTGGAACAAAATTTAATGTTCATTGCAGAAAAAACAAAGACCAAACATATTTGCGTCACCAAAGGGTCTCACGGGGCGGTTTTATTGTATGATGGCAAGCTATATTACAACAGCGGTTTTCTTATAAAAGTGATTGATACTGTGGGCGCAGGCGATTCTTTTTTGGGCTCGTTAATTAGTCAGTTAATAAATAAAACTAAACCTCAAGATGCTATAGACTTTGCCTGTGCTGTTGGTGCTTTGGTAGCTCAAAATGAGGGCGCTAATCCAAAAATAACTCAGGCTGAAATTGATGTTTTTATGAATCCGTATTGAAATATTTCAAATCAGAATAAAATAATAGTCCCGTAAACATTGAAGTTTCGGGATTTTTTTGTGGTACCAAAGCAAATTGCCCAAACGTACCATACTAAAGAGACAGATGAAGATATTGAAGTAGTTCAGAAAATCAATAATTTATGTAAAAAATTGAAAGGACTAACTTATTTAAAAGGTATAAATAAACCAAAATATGAATTAGATGACGACGCAAAACAAAGTTATTTAAATAATAGAATTAATGCTGCCCAAAAGCTATCTATATATGATTCGGTCAAGATTGCGTTCATCAAAGTTAGCTTTACTAGAGCATATTATTGGATTAGATGAAGTACTTAAATTGGAAACGTTTGATTGTCCCAAAGGGCAACAAAATAAAATAAAGTTAGAAGAGATTGAAAAACTAATTGAGAGAAATAAAAAACCAAGAATTAGCAAGTCATTTGTTGATTGTGAAAAACCTGATTGGTTAACAGATCTTAATAAATATATAGACTCTTGTAAAGAAGAATATAAGTTATATAAAGAAATATCAGATTTAACTAAAATTTTATCTCATAATAGAGATTTAGGTAAAATAGAAGTTCTAGTAAATCAATTAAAGAATCATAAAAAAGTAATAGCCTTTGACAGTTCAGTAATAACCTTAAATTATTTCAAACATTTAATTAAGCAAAGTTTTCCGAAAATTAAAGTTTTGGCAGCTACAGGTTCTAATAAAAAAGATAGTGAGATTGTACTTGAAAAGTTTCATTTGACTTCTGGAAATGATGAAGAAATAATAGCTCTTTGTTCCGATAAAATGTCTGAAGGTGTTGACCTTCAGCTAGCTTCAGTTGTTGTTTTATTGGATTTGCCAAGTGTTATTAGAATTGTTGAACAACGTTTTGGGCGGGTTGATAGAATGGATACATTAAATAAATCCATTGATTTATATTGGCCTATTGATTCGGATGCATATTCATTAAAAGGCGATAAACGATTAATAAAATTAAATGACATTATTACCTCAATGTGGAGTGCTAATTTTCAGCCTCCAAACGAATTGAAACATAAACACTTTGAAAGAGTTGATAGTATTGAGAATATTATTAGTGAATTTGAAGAGTACTTTTCTGAAGATAGTTCATGGGAAGGAATTCATGACAGTTTTAAACCTATAATGGATTTAAAAGAAGGCAATAGGTCTCTAATTACTGAAGATGAGTATAATGAATATAAGAATGTTGAAAGTATAGTAAAATGTAAGCTTCCCCTGATTAGAACTGCTTAATTTTCTAAAACTGGTTTAAATTGACCTCCTCCCATATTATGTACCGGTCAAAAGTAGAGAATCCGGGCTATTTTGATTCTTTTCGATATACTCGTTGGGGGACATGTCCCCCAACGAGCTGTGTGGCCTGAAGCCGTTATAATCCTTTCTCCAAATATCGAACTTTTCCTGTGCATCCGCAAGAGAAAAGAATCAGTTGACATTGAGACATTGTTATTTTTATTTTTCAATGGTTATTATAGCATTTTTAACTTTTTTATTTGCTGCTATAAGAGCAGCAAAAATTTTAAGTAATAACATATCAATTTGAAAATATAAAAAACAATAATTTAAATTTCATTTTTTGCAAAATTATTTCCATTTAGTGAATTTTAATAAACTATCGTTTAGAAAAAGTAATATAATCAATTATTAAATCACCATCATCTTCATTTAATTTTGATTCAGAGTTTCTTGGAAATATTTTAAATTCAGATACATTTCCACTCCACTTGTCCGAGGTAATTTTAAAAGTATATTCCTTAAAATCAGAACCATCATTTGTTGAAATTGGTATTTTGCCAGATGTTTTTCCTTCTAAAGAAAAAGCTAGCAAATCGTTTGTTTTTGATTGATTACTAATTCTTATATGTAAATATTTATACTTATTAGCATTAACATAATTTGTACTTTGTACAATTCTGGCATAATTAGAAACAGGGCTAAAAGTTATATAGCCTTTTGGTGTAGCTTTAATAGAGCCTCCTTGTGCGATAAATGATTCGGTATCATCATCAAAATTAAATTTGTTTTGCTCAACCTGTGAAAAACTGAAAATTGAACTCATAAGAAATAATAAGTATGCGACTTTTTTCATAAGTAGTGTTTTTATAAATTAATATTTAATCAATATTATAAAAACAATAACCAATACAGGTTTTGTATTTTCCTTAATAGGTTTAATTTTAGTATGATACTAAGAAGTTATAAAGAAAGCTAGTTAGCTAAATAATAAACATTTATTTTAATGATTAAATGTTTTCTACTTTAATTTTTTTACTAAAAAGTACTGTCATAATACGTTAAAAAAGCAAACCCAAACCTTTTTAAGAAAATATAAAACCCCAAATTTAATTTAAGGAGCTTCTTTTGTTTTTAATGATATTCCAAAATTTCACATCAGAAATATTCAATAAAAACTATGAAATTAAAAATCTCTTTTCTATTAATTATAGCATTAACCATTAGCTCTTGTTCTCAAAGTTATATCTCAAAGAGACCCCTAAAGAGTTGGAAAATTCAGAATTGCACGAAAATTAAAGGGGATGCAATTTCAACGCCATTTTTTAACGATAGTAGTTGGGTTGAAGTACAAGTCCCTTCAACGGTTTTTAATGCACTGGTAAAAAAAGGTGTTTATAAAGATATCTATTTAGGTAAAAACCTTGATACAATAAGCAAAGAAAGGTTTAAAACGCCTTGGTGGTATAGAACAGTTTTTGAAATAAATAATTTAAACCAAACACACTTATTAGAACTTGAAGGCATAAATTATAGTGCAAATATTTGGTTAAACGGAAGCAAAATTGCCAATACTAAAGATATTATGAACTCATTTAGACAATTTAAAATACCTATAAACACCTATTTAGAAGAAGGTGAAAATGTGTTGGCAATAGAAGTATTTCCACCAAAGCCAGGAGATTTTACAATGGGTTTTGTAGATTGGAATCCAGAACCACCCGATAACAATATGGGGATCTTTAGAAACGTAAACATTATTACAAATAATGGTGTAGGTATTGAAAACCCTTATATAGAATCTACATTCGAAAATGAAGATTATAGTAAAACAGATTTAATTTTTTCTACAAATCTTAAAAATTATGGAAAAGAAGTTAATGGTATATTAAAAATAGAAATTGGAGATATTACTATTAATAAAAGTATAAGTTTACGCAAAGGCGAAAACAAAAAAATAGTTTTAACGTCCAAAGAGTTCAAACAATTAAAAATTAAAAACCCCAAACTTTGGTGGCCTTATACCATCGGAAATCCAGAATTATATCACGCTAAAGTACAATTTTTTGAAGGTGATAATCTTTTTGATAAAGCAGATTTTGATTTTGGAATAAGAGAAGTTTCAGATTATTTTACAAAAGATGGTCATAGAGGTTTTAAAATTAACGGTCAAAAAATCTCTATAAGAGGTGGAGGTTGGGTAGATAATATAATGCTTGATGATACTGATGATTATATCCAATCGCAATTAGATTACGTAAAAGACATGAATCTTAATTGTGTTAGACTGGAAGGGTTTTGGGGTAAGGATCATACCATATATAAGAAATGTGATGAACTTGGGATATTAATTATGGTTGGTTGGAGTTGCCAATGGGAATGGGAAAGCTATTTAGGTAAACCTGTTGATGAAACCTTTGGAGGTATTCAATCGCCTGAGGATATAGCATTAATGTCTGATGCTTGGAAAGACCAAGTTGTTTGGTTACGAAATCACCCATCTATTTTTACTTGGATGGCGGGTAGTGACTGTAAACCATTGCCACAACTAGAAAAAGAATACTTTAAAATATTTAAAGAATACGATTCTACTAGAGTTTACCTATCTTCTGCTAAAGAATGGGTTTCATTAGATGGACCAAGCGGAGTTAAAATGAGAGGCCCGTATGCATATGTACCACCAGTATATTGGTTTAAAGACACAATTTACGGAGGTGCTTTTGGGTTTAATACAGAAACGGGACCTGGTGCGCAAGTTCCACCTTTAGAAAGTATTAAAAAAATGATACCTGAAAAAGATTTATGGCCTATTAATGATGTTTGGGACTACCATTGCGGACGAAATGTTTTTAATACTTTAGAAAGATTCACTGAAGCATTAAATGCAAGATATGGAGAAGCAAAAAATGTTGAAGATTATGCTTTTAAAGCACAATTGCTAAACTACGAGTTAATGCGCCCTATGTTTGAAGCATTTTCGGCAAACAGATATGATGCCACTGGTGTTGTACAATGGATGCTAAATTCTGCATGGCCAGAAATGTATTGGCAACTTTATGATAGCTACTTAATGCCAAACGGTGCATATTATGCTACAAAAAAAGCAGGCATGCCTATACATGCACTATATAATTATAGCGATAAATCTATTTATTTGGTAAACGATAAACTAGAAGGTGCTAATGATTTGAAAATAGAAATTAAAGTTTTAGACATTAATTCAAAAGTTATTTTTGAAGAAAATTTAGATACAAATATTGATGCCAACTCGTCCAGTAATATTTTAAAATTAAATGAATTATCAAATGTTACTGAAACTTATTTTTTAAGTATTAAAATTTTAAATAATAAAAACGAAGAAATTGATAATAATTTTTATTGGTTAAGTAAAAAAGAAGATGTTTTAGATTATGAAACCAAAGTTCCAAAATGGAATTACCACACACCATCAAAACAATATTCAGATTTTTATCAATTAAAAAAACTTCAAAAGGTAGAATTATCTTATAATGTTCTTAAAAAAGAAAGCGATAATCTAACAACTTTTGAAGTAATGCTTCACAATCCATCAGATAAAATTGCATTTTTTACAGAGCTAAAAATTGTAGATAAAAAAACTGGTTTATCTATACTGCCAGTTATCTGGTCAGACAATTATGTTTCGTTGTTACCAGGTGAAAAGAGAATGTATATAGCAAAAATTAAGAAAAAGCACCTTGAAAATAAAACTCCAGAGTTTTTTTACAATGGTTGGAATACCAGTTTTAGCAATAAACAATAAATATCAACTCAAAAAAATATTAAATGATGAAAAAAAATTATGTCTTAGTTGTTTTGATATTACTGGTTTTCTTTGTTATATCGTTTTTAACAAATATACTAGGTGCATTAAACCCAAGCGTTTCTTTTAGTTATAGTTTAAGCGAAACAATGGCTGGATTTTTACCTTTTTCATTTTTTATTGCCTATGGTGTAATGTCTATACCAGCTGGTTTTTTAACCAAAAAATATGGAGAAAAGAAAATGATGCTATTTGGGTTTGCCTTAGCATTTATAGCATCTATTATTTTTGTTTATAAACCGTCATTTAATGTGTTTATATTTTCATTATTTACCATTGGGACTGGTATGGCAATTTTACAAGTGGTTATAAATCCACTTTTAAGAGTATCTGGAGGAAAAGAAAATTACGCTTTTACTTCTGTTATGGCACAACTAATTTTTGGTGCTGCTTCATTTGTAAGTCCACTTGTATATTCGTGGTTAGTTACTAATATGGGTAATGATGAAAATACTAATTCTATTATTAATTTACTATCAAAATTTACTTCGGTTAATATGTCATGGACTTCAATTTATTGGGTCTTTGCAATTTTAAGCTTAATACTAATAGTGTTTACTTTTTTTATAAAATTCCCAAATATTTCTTTAGATGAAAATGAAAAAGTAGGAACTAAAGATAGTTATTTAATGCTTTTCAAGAATAAAACAGTACAACTGTTTTTCTTTGCACTTTTTGCTTATGTTGGAGTAGAACAAGGTATTTCGTTCTGGATGTCTAAATTTTTACAAACCTATCATGGGTTTAATTATGAAACTATGGGTGCACAAGCTGTAGCTAATTTTTGGGGATTAATGACGTTAGGAGGTGTTACAGGGCTAATTTTATTAAAGTTTTTAGATAGTAAATTACTATTAAAACTATTTACTTTGCTAGCATTAATAAGCCTTTCTTTGGGGCTATTTGGTTCAGCGCAAATTTCATTTTATACATTTCAAGCTTGTGGTTTTTTCTTGTCTGTAATGTATCCAATTATCTTTTCACTAGCTTTAAATTCAGTAGACAAGCACCATGGTGCTTTTGCTGGCATTTTAGTAACAGGGATTATGGGAGGTGCAGTTGTTCAGTTATTAATTGGCTTTATTAGCGATTTTACATCTTTAAAAGCTGGAATGTTTATTAATTTCGGGTTGCTTATTTACATATTTTACATTGGTTACTGGGCAAAGCCACTTATAAATAATAAAACAATAAACTTGAATAATAAATTAAAAAAATAATATGATCAGGCAGGAGCATGGTTTATTGCCTAATAATTCATTAAATAAAGGGATGAACTCCTTGAATATTATTAAAGTAATTGATGCCGCTTTTGATAATGCTGTATCTTTGTGCTATGATAAGTGAAAACTTAAATTTCGTTTAAATTGCTTTTTTCTTTTCTGTATTTAGAAGGTGTTGTTCCAAATTTTTTCTTAAAAGAAGTACTGAAATATTTAGCATTCTGAAAACCTACTAGCAAAGAAATTTCTACAATTGGTTTGTTGGTGTAAATTAGCATTTGTGATGCTTTATTTAACCGTACTGTTAAGATTAAATTATTTATGCTTAAGTTAGTTATTTTAGACATTTTGCTGTAAATGAGTGATTTACTCATTCCTAATTCTTTAGAAAATGTTGTAATATTAAAATCAATATCATCTATATGTTTATCGATTACGGATAGCGTTTGTTGATAGAATTTTTCATCTGATGTGTTTATAGTTTCAGGATCAATTGAGATATCTAACTCATCAACTTTCTTATTTTTTAGTCTTATTTTTCTTTGAATGAGGTTATTCATTCTAGATTTTAAAACTACTAGAGAAAAAGGTTTTTCAAGATAAGCATCAGCTCCAGTTTCGTAACCAACAGTTTTTTCTTCGTTTCTTGTTCTTGCAGTTAACAAAATAACAGGAATATCACAGGTTTTCACATTTTCTTTTATTTTTTTGCACAACTCAAAGCCATCCATTAAAGGCATTTGAACATCAGATACTACCAAATGAACTTTCTGATTTTTAATAATATCCATTGCCTGCAAACCATTTTCTGCAGTAATTACAATATAGAATTTAGAAAGGTTTTTATATAAATATTCTCTTAAAGTTGTTTCATCTTCAACAATAAGAATGGTTTTGCTTTTTAAAGAAACATCTATTGTTTCATCAGTGTCTAACGTTAAGTTATCAGGTATAATTTGTTCATTTTTGTTATTAACTTCTACCAAAACATTCTTATTAAAATGAGTGTTTCCTAACAGGAAAACAACCTCAAATGTACTTCCTTTTCCAAGAGTACTTTTGGCTTTTATTTTGCCTTTATGTGCTTCTACGAAGGTTTTGGTTAAGGCTAAACCAATTCCAGAACCACCAATATGGTTTTTAGATTGGTAAAAACGTTCAAAAATATAGGGCAATTCATCTTTTGAAATTCCACGTCCAGAATCTTTAACAATGATGTTAACCTTGTTTTCTCTTTTTTCTATTTTTAATAGAACTTTATCATTCTTATGGCTGTATTTAAAGGCGTTGGATAATAGGTTGTAAAAAATGGTTTCAACCATGTATTTATCAAACCAGAGTGGTAGTTTGTTTAGATTGGTTATAAATTCTAGTTGAATGTTTTTAGTCATTGAAAAATCGTTGAAACTTTCAGCTATTTCTTTTAAAAAACCAATAATATCTTCTTCAATAATTTGAATATCAGGCTCCTTGAATTGAGTTTTTCTGAAATCTACACCTCTATTAATAAGCTTGTTAATTCGTAATGCATTTTTTTGAATTAAAGATAAATTGTTTTTAATGTTTAAGTTTGATGTTTGTTTTATCAAGGTTTCAACAGGGCTTATTATTAAGCTTAAAGGTGTACGGATTTCGTGAGATAAATTTGTGAAAAACTGCAATTGTTTTTCATCTAATTCATTCTGTTCTTTTAAAGTTTTCTTTTCAAACTCAAAATCTCTTTTTAATCGTTCTTTATTTAATATGCTTTTGTTTACTATAAAAATCATAAAAATCACGAAACCAAAGCCAAGAATTTTAAACCAAATTGTTTGCCACCAAGCTGGTAGTACATTTATTGTTAAGGTTGCATATTCATCGTTCCATAAGCCAGATATACTTGAGGCTTTTACTTTTAAGTCATAAGTTCCTGGAGATAAATTCATATAGGTTAAAGAACGCTCTTTAGTAGAACTCCATGCATCATTATATCCTTCTAGTTTATATGAGAATTTGATGTTTTTTGCGTACTTAAAATTAAATGCGGAAAAATTTATTGTAACAACTTTATCTTTATGTTTTAGGGTAATTTGTTTGGCTTGTTCTAATGGTTCATTTAATATGTAATCTTCTTCTGGAGCAATTTTTTTATGGTTAATAAATAGTTTAGTAAATACTACTTTATTGATATTGGTTTTTGGTTTAATACTATCTGGGTGAAATACCAAAAGGCCTTTTTCGCCACCAAATGCTAAACGACCATCATTTAATTTAATTGATTTTAAGGATTTAAATGAATTATCAAAAAATCCATTCTTATAAGTGTAATTTGTGAATTTTTTTGTTTTTGTATCAAACTTAGAAATACCTTGTCCAGTTCCTAACCATAAATTATTTGATTTGTCTGCAAATAATGAATTTATTTTCTCATTATTTAAACCAGATTCTGAACCATAAAAAAATGTCTCTTTGTTTATTATATTAACTAAGGCTAAGCCATTATCTGTTGCTAACCAATAATTGTTTTTATCATATTTACATATGCTATTTATCTTTTTTGGTTCATTGGTAATTAATCCTAAGTTATTGTCTGAAGCTTTATAAAAACCACTATAACTTCCTATGAAAAAAATATCTTTTGAAGTAGAATTTAATGATAAAGCTCGAATATTGTTAGTTATAAATTTTTTGTCGGGTTTTAAAAGAGGTGAGTTGTTATTATTAAATCTAATAATTTTATCGCCTCCTAAATAAAACAAGTTATTATAGTTCTCTATAAAAGTTATTTTGATGTCTAACCTTAATTCTTGGTTTATATATTTTTGATTTATTAACCTATCTTCTGAAATGTTATAAGTGCTTATGCCATTATTGTAGGTGCCTAATATTAATACATTTGGAGCTATTTGGTTTATGGAAGATATTATTTTTATTGACTTATCATAAACAACTTGCTCTATTACGTTGTTTTCAAATTTGTATAATCCTTTACCATCTGTGCCTACCCAAATCCGGTTTTTAGAATCTAAAAAAATTGAAGTTATTGGAATGTCAAACTTCTGGTTATTCTTAGTGGTAATAACCTTATAAGTGCTAAAGGGGTTGTTTTCATCTAGCTGACTTACCCCATTTTTAACAGTTCCTAGCCATAAAGAGGAACTATTATCTAAATACGCTGTGTAAATAAAATTAGAAGCTAAAGAGTTGTTATTATTTAAATCGTTAACAATATATCTAAACTTTTTAGTAATAATGTTATAAACATTAATACCGCCACCATCTGTAAACAACCAATATTCATTATTTGGCATAATTTTGAAATCTAAAACAAAATTACTAGTTAGATTTTCTCCGTTACTAACATCTCCTTCGATAAATGTTTTTGTTAAAACTCCATCTTTTACTACAAATACTCCAGATAAACTTAATATCCAAAATTCTGAATTATTTACAGGGTATATTTTTATAATATGAGTGGAATATGGAACGACATCATTTGCAATAAAGTTTAAGTTTTTTGTTTTTAAGTTTAATAAATAAAAACCATCACCTTCGTAGTGTACAATCAAATTGTCTTTATTGTACTTAAAAATATTTATGTTATTAAAAGGACTATTTTCTCCTTTTAGAGTTAATAAATTTATGCTGTTAGTATATTCTAAATCTTCATTTAATATGTTGATAATGTTGTTTCTTGTGAGTATCCATATTTCATTGTTTGCAGTTTCAATAATGCCTTTGAAAGTTATATTATCAACAGCATGTTCACTACTGAATTTTTCTGTTTTATAATTAAATACATCAATACTATTTGTTGTGCATATCAATAAGTTATGATTCTTTTTTGTTTCTAAAAGGTCTATTATATAGTTATTTGATAGAGAATTTTTATCAACTTTGTTGTTACGATATAAATCCATGTTAATACCATCAAACCGGTTCAATCCATTATCGGTTCCAAACCATATATAGCCATACGAATCTTGATAAACAACTCTGGTAAAATTACTAGCTAACCCGTCCTCTCTAGTTATATTAATAAAATGTGGGTTTTGGCTTTTCGCAATAAAAGTGGAGAAAAAAAAGATGCTAAAAAAGAAAGAAAGCACTTGTTTCATATATTTATTTTTCTAATTGCGACTAATAAACATTTAATTGTGATTAATTATATTCCATCAAATATAGTTATTAATAAATTTATGCTTTATATCTATTTTGATAGGTGTTTGGCAAAAGTTAAATTCTATTTAAAATCCCTCTAAATGTTGAAGGTAAGGTTTTTAGAGGGATTCTAAATAGGCTTTTATTTAGAATATATATGGAGAAACTAAATTGTTTAGTTCTTTAAAAATTTAGAAGTAGATATTCCCGTATTGGTTGTTATTTTAATCAAATACAAACCTTTTATTAAATTTTCAACATTAATGCTTTTAGAGTTGAAATTGCCAGCTACTTTTTTTCCAAGCATATCATACAGTTCTAATTTCCTTACGTCATTTTTAGCGGTTTTAACATTCAATATATCTTTTACAGGGTTAGGATATAATGAACTCTTGTGTTGTTCTATGTCTTGAACTGCTAAAGTGGAACTACTACTAAAAATAATGTAATCATAAATTATAGTGCCTGCTTTACTTAAATTACCATTTGCGGTACTTTTTGGAAAAAACTTAAATGGAGTTATTGCTCCTGTCCATTTACTATTTGTTATCTCTACAGTATAATCTTTATAATCTGTATCATTAACTGATATTGAAATACTTGCAACAATTGCACCTGTACCGTTTGCAAGTGCTAATATATCGTTATCTGCAGACAAGTTTTTAATTCTAATATGTAAATATTTATAAGTATCTGCATCAACATTATAAACATATTGAGCCATTCTAGCATATGACGAGGTTGTACTTGTAAAAGTTACGTAACCTGCAGGACTTGCAGTTACAGTGCCACCTTCACCAATAAACGATTCTTCACTAGTATCAAAATTATAAACGTGTTGTTCTTGAGCAAAACTAAGAAGTGAAATAGTGAATAATAAAATGCAAGTAATTTTTTTCATAATATATATTTTTAAGGATTAATTATTTCCTCAATATTATAAAAATAGAATACTCATAGGGTTTTGTATTTTCCAAAAAAGGTTTGTTTTTCCATCAAACTATTATATGTATAATTATAATGTTAGTGTGTTAAGATATTTGTTTTTTGTTTAAGCTTTGCTATTTAAAAATTGAATATTACGCTATTTATAAGTTCTTAATAAATAATAAAAACAAATAATTAAATAGAAAAGCAAACTCGAACCTTTTACAGACAATTGAAAACCTCCAAATCCATTAAACAGCTTTTTTTTGTAATTAAACATTATTAAAACTTATTAAATATAATGTTGTTTGAGTTTTTGAATTTTACAGCATGGTTAAACTTCACTTACTAACTAAAGAATCAATTTAAATGCATCTTTAAATGACTTTATATATATAGCATAATGATGGCAAATTCAAAAAAGAACACTCTAGCAATTATAATAATAGCCGGCTTATTTTTCATTTTCGGCTTTGTAACCTGGATTAATGGTGCGTTAATACCCTTTATGAAGACCATAAATGAGTTAACCGATGCTCAATCTTATTTAGTAGCCTCAGCATCTTATATTTCTTTTGTTGTAATGGCATTACCAGCATCTTATATTTTAAATAAAATAGGATATAGAAAAGGAATGTCCTTAGGCTTAATTATTATGGCTATTGGAGCTTTAGTTTTTATTCCAGCAGCAGAAGCTAGAACCTATTGGTTTTTTTTAACAGGTATATTCATTCAGGGTATAGGAATGACCTTACTACAAACTGCATCAAACCCTTATATAACAATATTAGGTCCAATAAAAAGTGGCGCAAAACGTATTGCCATTATGGGGATAGCAAATAAAACAGCAGGGGCATTAGGTTCTTTAATTTTTGGAGCAATACTATTATCTGGAATTGATGAAGTAAAAGAAAAATTAGTTTCAGCCACTTCAAAAGAAAAAGAAGTTCTTTTAGATACAATGGCTAATAGTGTTTTTGTTCCCTATATAGTCATGGCAATTGTATTATTTGTTTTAGGAATATTAATAAGGAAAGCACCATTACCACATGTTGAAGTAGTAGAAACTGAAGATGTAGAAACAGATAAAAGTGCTAAAACAAATATTTTTCAATTTCCGCATTTATGGTTTGGCATATTAGCGTTGTTTGTGTATGTAGGTGCCGAAGTAATAGCTGGAGATACTATTATTTCTTATGGTATATCACTAGGGTTTTCGTCAGAAGATGCTAAGTTCTTTACCACATTTACCTTATTGGCTATGGTTGGAACATATGCTTTAGGAGTATTTTTAATTCCTAAATATGTAGACCAACGAACAGCTTTAGTTACTAGTGCGTTTTTAGGAATCGTTTTTAGTTTTAGTATTTTATTTACTAAAGGGTTTACTTCTGTTTTATTCGTTGCGGCTTTAGGCATTGCAAATGCCCTTGTGTGGCCTGCAATTTGGCCATTAACTTTAGAAGGTTTGGGTAGATTTACCAAAACCGCATCTGCATTATTAGTTATGGCTATTTCCGGGGGAGCTATTATACCTCCTCTTTACGGAAGAATTGTCGATGCAGAAAAGCATGAATTGATCATAAGTGGTTTGCAAAATTCAGAAGCAGTATCTATTGCTGCAACAAGTAGCTATTGGATTTTAATTCCGTGTTACACTATTGTTTTATTTTTTGCTATTTGTGGACATAAATATAAAAGTTGGAAGAGCATTTTAAAAATAAATAATTACAGAAATAAAAGCCAAAAATATGTTAAAGAGTAGTATTGACAAAGCAACAGGATTCGAAAAGCGATTTGAGAATATAGAAACTGTGGTATACGAAAATTCAACTATAGCATCAAAAGCAATAGCTAAGGAAATAGCAGATCTTATAAAAGTTAAACAAGCACAAAAACAGCCTTGTATGTTAGGTTTTGCAACAGGATCTTCACCAAAAGGTTTATATTCAGAACTATTACGTTTGCACAAAGATGAAGGTTTGAGTTTTAAAAACGTCATATCATTTAATTTAGATGAATATTACCCTATGGAGCCAGATTCTGTAAATAGTTATGTTCGATTTATGAAAGAACAATTGTTCAATCATATAGATATATTACCAGAAAATTATCATGTACCTAATGGTACTTTATATAAAGAAGAAATTGCAAATTATTGCGATGCCTATGAATCAAAAATTGAAGCACTAGGAGGTATTGATTTACAGATTTTAGGTATTGGAGGTAATGGTCATATAGGATTTAATGAATCTGGCTCACTTCAAAATTCGAAAACACGTTTGGTAGCACTAGATCATATTACAAGAGTAGCAGCTAGTGGAGATTTTTCTGGGTTAGAAAATACTCCAAGAACAGCTATTACTTTAGGTGTAAAAAAAATAATGGAAGCCAAAAGAGTAATACTTATGGCTTGGGGAGAAGGAAAGTCAAATATTATTAAAGCATCTACCGAAGGAGAAGTAACTAGCCTTGTGCCAGCATCATTCTTGCAAGAACATAATAACGCAACGTTTGTATTAGATCAAGAGGCGGGCTCAAAATTAACTAGAATTAATTCTCCTTGGTTGGTTGAAAAGATAGTTTGGACTGATAAGTTAATTAAAAAAGCAGTCTTGAATTTAGCGCTTCATTTAAATAAACCCATTTTAATGCTTACCGATGCAGATTATATTGAAAACGGCATGAGTGACTTATTGGCAGACTCTGGCCCCGCTTACGATATTAACATTAGAATATTCAATAAACTACAAAATACTATTACAGGTTGGCCAGGAGGAAAACCTAATGCAGATGATAGTAAGCGGCCAGAGCGTGCAGAACCAACAAAAAAAAGGGTACTCATTTTTAGTCCACATCCCGATGATGATATCATTAGTATGGGAGGGACTTTTAAGAGATTGCAAGAACAAGGACATGAAGTACATGTAGGTTATCAAACATCAGGTAATATTGCCGTTGCAGACGATGAAGCTTTACGTTTTGCAAGTTTTGTGTGTGATTACAATGATAAATTTGGTATAGATAATAAAGAATCGTTTACCATATATAAACGAGCTGCAGAATTTTTAAAAAATAAAAAATCTAGCGAAATAGACACTGAAGAGGTTAGATGCATAAAAGGTTTAATAAGAAAAGGAGAGGCGCGTGCTACATGTCACTTTATAGGTGTTCCAGATGAACAAATTCACTTTATGGAATTACCATTTTACGAAACAGGTGCTATAGAGAAAAAGGCTTTAGGAACAGCCGATATTCAAATAACAATGGATTTAATAGAAAAAATTAAACCACACCAAATATATGCAGCAGGTGATTTGGCCGACCCCCATGGCACACATAAAGTATGTTTAGATGCTGTTTTTGCCGCTATGAAAGAGTTGAAACCTAAGAAGTTCATGAAAGATTGTTGGTTGTGGTTGTACAGAGGGGCATGGCAAGAATGGGGAATAGACGAAATTGAAATGGCGGTACCTATGGGGCCAGATCAGGTATTGGAAAAACGTAAAGGGATTTTCAAGCATCAATCACAAAAAGACGGCGTCGTGTTTCAAGGTGCTGATAGTAGAGAATTTTGGCAACGTGCAGAAGATAGAAACAAAGAAACAGCAGATTTATATGATGCTTTAGGTTTATCTCATTATGCTGCTATGGAAGCTTTTGTTAAATGGGAATACTAATTTGTATATAAACTAAAGTTTAATGAGATTTTAAAATGCTTTCAATAGATAGTACAACTGATACTAAATCATCCTATTATAAACTTGAAAAAACAATTCAAGTTAATAACATATTGGTTTGTGATAAGTTTATAAATTGGGTTATTGGCGAATTTGATTTGTATCTTAAAAATGAGTCAGAAGAATTGAAAGTTTATTTTCCCAATGGGTGGTTTTGCGTTAAAAGTTTTATTAAAGAAAATCGGTTTTTTTTTATTGAAATAAAAATTCAAGGAAAATCAAAAGTAGCTTCTGAAATTTTAATGGTTAGGTTGATACGCATTTTAGATCAAGTTGTTGATTTATTTATTAAATAAAATTAAAAAGAACAATAACAAACCTTTTTTAAAATATACAAGACTACTCATTATACAACAACACCTTTTTTTGTTACAATAATTAACTCAATTTATTTATGAATGAATTTTTAAAGTCTAAAAATAGGTGTGTAATTACGTTTCTTTTTTTCGTAATTAATGTGTCACTCTGTTTAGGGCAAGTTGCTGAAGAAGAACTGCCAGTAAGAGGTTTTACTATTGGTGCTCCAAGACCATCTGAAGTTGGGGATTTTGTAGAATTTATAGAAAAAAACCTATCTAAAACAAATGTAAACACATTGTTTTTAATGGTAAACTATAAATATCAATTTGAAAGTCATCCAGAATTAGCAGAACCATCATCTTTATCTCAAAACGATGTAAAAAAAATTGTTGCGACTTGTAAAAACTATGGTATAACAATAGTCCCGCTTATAAATTTATTAGGTCATCAATCTTGGAAACAAGATAATATAAAATCTTTGTTAAAAGTATATCCGCAGTTTGAAGAAAACCCAGGAGATAAATTACAAGACGATAATTTTTATTGCCGTAGTTATTGCCCGTTACACCCAGAAGTTCACAATGTAGTTTTTGAACTTGTAGATGAATTGATTGAGGTTTTTGAAGCTAAAGCAATTCATGTGGGTATGGATGAAGTTTTTGTGTTAGGTGAAGACAGTTGCAGTAGATGTAAAGGAAAAAATAAAGCGAAACTTTTTGCAGACGAAGTAACAAAAATTTATAATCATTTAGAATCTAAAGGTATAAATATGTACATGTGGGGAGATCGTCTTTTAGATGGGAAATCTACAGGTTTAGGAGAATGGAGTGCTTCATATAACGAAACTTATCCAGCTATAGATATGATTCCTAAAAACATTATTATTTGCGATTGGCAATATAGGCAAGTGCCACCAACTACGGGTTATTTTATAATGAAAGGTTTTAACGTTATCAGTTGTTCTTTTCAAAAGCCAGATATAGCCATAAAACAGTTGGAAAATGCTTTAGATTTTAGAAAATTTAATAAAGAAACTATTAAAAATAGAATGTTAGGTGTTTCACACACCTATTGGAGTACTTTCAATTCATTTATTAAATGTTTTGAGGATGCTAACTGCAGTTCAGAAAGTATTGAAGGTGCAATAAAAACTTTTAGAGCCCTTTATGAATAATTAAAAACAATTAATAGGTTTTAATGCCTTACTCGATACCATAATTAACACTTTTTTAAACGTAAAATAAACCATAACATAGTTTAATAAATGAAGGGTTTATACTTTTCAAAATTTTAACATAAAAATAGATATGAAAAATTATACAGTTCTTGCTATGCTTTTTTTAGCTAGTATTATAAATATTAACGCCTCAAATAACAATAATTTAAAAAAGTATTTAATACCGATCCCTAAAAACTTAAATATTGATGAAACAGTTTTTAAGCCAAATGAAGGAAGGATTATTGCTTATAACATAGCTACAAATTTAGGAGTTAGGTTTAGTGCTAACCATCTTCAAAAATTATTAGAAGAAAATGGTTTTTATTTTTCAATAGCAGGAAATGTTGCTGCTGGAGAAACACCAGAAATTGAGTTAATAATTGACTCTGCAGCACAAAAAAATGAGCAAGGATATACATTAATAGTTTCAGAAAGAAAAATTACAATTACAGCAAATAATGAAGCTGGATTGTATTATGGTGTGCTTACTTTAGGTCAAATAGCAAAATACGCTAAAGATTATGGCATCTTCCCTCAAGTTAATATTACCGATTATCCGGATTTTAAAAAACGTGGAATAACGATAGATATTAGTAGAAATAAAGTGCCATCTATGGCTTCACTTTATAAGTATATAGACATGTTTGCTTCTTGGAAAATTAATGAAATTCAATTGTACACAGAACATACTTTTCAGTATAAAAACCATAAAAAAGTATGGCAAGATGCCAGTGCATTATCTTCAAATGATATAATTGATTTAGATAAATATTGTAGTGATAGGTTCATAGATTTAGTGCCTAATCAAAATGGTTTTGGACATATGGAACGTTGGTTAGAGCATAAAGAATATTGGCATCTTGCAGAAAATGAAACCATAGTAGATCCAACACACCATATTTTGGGAATAAGAAGAACTATTTCAGCTGTAGATAAGAGTTCTATTGATTTTATAAATGATTTGTATAACGAGCTTTTGCCTAATTTTTCTAGTGAAAATGTAAATATTGGTGGAGACGAACCTTACGAATTGGGTACTGGAAAATCTAAAAAAGCTGTATCTAAAAAAGGTAAAGGGCAAGTGTATTTAGATTTTTTACTGAAGTTAAACAGCATTATAGTTCAAAATGGAAAAAAAGCCCAATTTTGGGGAGATATTATTTTGGAACACCCTGAGCTCATTAAAGATTTACCAAAGAATATTACATGTATGATTTGGGGTTATAAATGGAATCACCCATTTAATGAACAGGCTGCTAAATTTAACGAAGCTAAAATTCCTTTTTATGTTTGCCCTGGCACTTCTTCGTGGCGTTCAATAGTCGGCAGAACAGATAATGCTCTAAAAAACCAAATAAATGCAGCCGAAAATGGCATTAAATACGGTGCTTTAGGATATTTAAATACAGATTGGGGAGATGATGGTCATCCACAACCATATATATGTAGTTATGCACCTTATGTTTTTGGAGCTGCATTGTCATGGTCGTTAGAGGATAATAGAGATTTAGATATTAATTATGTTTTAAATAACTATGTATATAAAGACCCAGCAGAAAAGACTTCTCAAGTAATTTTTGATATGGGAAATATTAACCAAATAACCGATAAAACCGATATTAATAATTATTCTTTTTATTCAATATTATACTACATAAACAAACCTATGAATAAAAACAGTCAAACGGCGAGGTTAAAGAAAGAAGATTTAATAAAATCAATTGATGCATTAAATAAGATTATTGAAAGAGTAGAAACTTGTAGAGCAACATCTTACGATTCTAAAATTATTTACAGAGAAATTAAAAATGCCTCTAAGTTAGCAATACATGCATGTAAGCTAGGTATAGCAAAAATAGACACTCCAGACGGAAGCATAGAAAGTGTTGATGCCAAAATTAAATACCAATTATTGGTAGATATAGAAGCAATTATTGCCGAATATAAAGAAGTTTGGATGCTTAGAAACCAAATAGGTGGTTTAACCGATAGTCTAGAGCAGTTATTGAAAGTTAGAAATACCTATTTACATTAATGTTTTTTTTAAAATATTTTACAAGCTAATTAATCTCAAATAATTTAAATTGTGGTAAATAATTCAATATATTTTTTGTCTAAAATTCAATTTTTATCGATTCACTTATTGTTTTTTGGTATCATTTCTTTTTTTCAAGTATCAGCACAACAAGATTATTATTTAGATTTTATAGCAGGTAATAAAGTAACGTCTAATACAGTTGTTACAGAATTAAATAATACTGCTAAGTTTACTATTGAAGCAGAAGTATATCTAGATGCTCAAACTAATTTAACAAATGTTTTAAGTAAAATTTACGACACTAATAATCGGGTTGCTTTGCAAATAAGTAATGGTATTATTTATGGCATTGTAAGTAATGGGGCAAGTGCTTATCGTCGTACTTCTAATTCTGTTTTAGAAATAGGTTTGTGGTATCATATTGCAATGGTTTATGACGGTACTTTATCTACAAACTCAGATAGAATTAAATTATTTATTAATGGAATTGAAGATAAAAATTTAGTTCCATCAGGAACCATACCTAGTTTAACCTCAAATGATGTAAATTTTACATCAAAACCATATGTTGTTGGTGGTACTTATTTTGATGGACATATTGATGATGTAAGAGTTTGGGATACAGCGCTTAGTGCAAATGCAATCAATATTTGGAAAAGTTTGCACCTTGATACAAATCATCCAAACTATTCAAATCTTAAATTATATTGGGATTTCGATAATATTAATAATTCTAATGTTGTAAGTGCGGCAAACGGTACTTTGTATACAGGAGCAATAGCTGGTGCTTATTACGGAGGGCCGACAGAACATGACCATGTAGTTGGTGGTTATTTACCCTCATATAGAATGACTAGCTATGCTTCAAAAAATCCATCTATAGCTATGGAGCATCTTACCCATTTGTATTATTTTTCAATAAGTACAGATGTTTCTGGTAATTTAGGATCGGTTGATTCTAATGGTAATTTCACACCTTTAGCAAATTATTTACCAAGCGTTCAATCAAATTTGAATACAATTAAAAGTTGGATAGGTACCAAGAAAACAAAATTGATTTTAGTTTTTGGTGGATGGGTTTCGTCTGATTATATAGATGAAGTTGCAGCTAGTCCAACAGCAAGAAATAACGTAGCTCAAAATTTAGTAGACTTTTGTATAAATAATCAATTAGATGGAATTGATATTGATTGGGAAAATTATCATGGAGTGGTAGATGATGCCGATTATGTTAATCTTGTTTCGGCTATAAAATCAAAAATATTAGCCTCAAGCAATACAAGTTTAGAGTTGTCTGTAACTATTCTTCCAGAGCATGATAAACCTAACGATCCTGTTGGGCTTTTAGGGTTTTTTGGAAACATAGATTTTTTACAAATAATGTCTTATGGTAAATCTAGAATATCGCAAGGCACACAAATACCAATGTCTAAGGTTCAAGAGTATTACACACGATGGACAAATGCTGGTTTACCAAGCGCAAAACTCGTTTTAGGTTTGCCTGATTATGCCAAAACATTAGTAGATGATAGTACGTTATTTTATAACGATATTGTTGCTCAAAACCCTAATCTAGCCCCTGATTTAGACGCTGTAGTATCTAGTGGAAAAACATATTATTTTAATGGTGTTAACACTATTAAAGAGAAGGCTCAATATGTTTTAGATAATAATTTAAAAGGTGTTATGTTTTGGGAGTTATATCAAGATGCTGATATTACTAACTCTATGTCTTTATTGAAAGCAGCTACAAGCATTATATCAGTAAATGTTACTTTAACGCCTTTGAGTAATAATAATTTTGAAATAGACAATGAACTGAAAGTTTACCCTAATCCATCTATAAATTTATTTAATGTTTCATTTTATAGCAATAATTCAAACTTAACTAAAGTAATGGTTTATGATCTCAACAGCAGATTGGTTTGGGAAAACACAAATACTTTAAATATAGGCTTAAATAATATAACTATAGATTTAAAAAAGCTAAATACAGGTTTTTATATTTTAAAAATTATTGATGGCTATAGAACATCAACAAAAAAACTTATAAAAAATTAATGAATCATACACTCTGTATTATCTATATATAGTTTAATAACCTGTAAATGAAATATTTATACAATATCAAACCTATTAAGGAATATATTGGATTTATAAAGAGATAATTTATTCGAGTTTTACGTTAAACTAACTTTAAAAATATTTTATTTTATTATGAAAAATCAATTACATGCTTTTTTAACAAAAAAACAAAAACTGTTTTTGTTTATTTTTTTCGTGGGTACCTTAACCAATACTTCGGCACAAAAGGTGGTTGGCGGTTATTTGCCTACTTACTCTATAAATAACCTAACTAATGCACAATTAAGAGATAAAATGGCGCATTTAAGTCATTTATATTTTTTCTCTGTAACTTCAAGTTATAATGGGCAAGTAGGAACTGCTAAAACAGTAAATGGTACGAATACTTTTACCTATATTCAAAATGATGCTGACTTTTTTACTAAGCTAGATAGAGTTAAAAACGTAAAAGCTTGGAACAATTTAAATACAAAAGTAATTTTAGTGGTAGGAGGAGAACTTTCGTCTTATTATTTACATAGTATGATTAAAAACACAACCAATGAAGCAACATACGCTGCAAATTTAGTTCAATTTTGCCACGCTAATGGTTTTGATGGTATTGATGTAGATTGGGAAGATTATACTACAAGTTCAGGCACACAACTTAAATATACTGGTGTTGAGTATGCCAATTTACTTCAAAAAATAAAAAGTGAAATTACAAATCAAGCATCATCAAACGGTGGTAAAGTTTTAAGTTTATCTGCAACCCTTGTTCCAGAACGTTATGATCGAGCAGGTATTTCAGGAATTTTTCAATATATAGATTATCTTCAAATTATGTCTTATGGTGGTGGATCTAGAATAGGTAATGATACACAAGTGCCAATTTCTAAACTTGATCAATATTATACGGGATGGATTACTAACCTTAGTCTTTCAGCTAATAAATATGTTATCGGTTTACCTGTTTATGCAAAAACGCTTAGTTCAGAGTTTAATCCAACATTATCTACACCATATAGAGATCTTATTAACAGCAACCCTACAATTGTTAGTAGTAAACCAGATAGAGCCGTTGTAAGTTCTTTTACAAAAAATGGTGATACATACAGTACTGTTCCTTTTTACTTTAATTGTGTAAACACCATAAAAACTAAAGGACAATATGTTTTAGATAATAATTTAAAAGGAGTTATGTTTTGGGAAATAACCCAAGATTTTGATTATTCTAATAGCAATTCTTTAATTAAAGCGGTTAATGCTAAGTTGCCAGTTTATGGAGGTTCTAGTTCTAAAGCAACAGGAGGTAAGGGTGCCTTAAGTACTGATGAAATTATTGAAGAAACTCAGAATGATTTTATTGTTTATCCAAATCCATCTTCAGAGGTCTTTAATGTGTCATTTTACTCCAATAATCCTAAATTAACCAAAGTAATGGTTTTCGATATTAATAGTCGTTTAATTTGGGAAAACACTAAAGCTTTATCATCTGGAAACAATAATATAGAGATAAACTTCAAAATACTAAATAAAGGATTTTATGTTTTAAAAATTATTAACGGTGATGAAACATCAACAAAAAAGCTTATTAAAAATTAGTATATAGGTAATAACAATTCATTTTTACAAACAAAAAATAAAAAAAATAATCTTTGCCGTAACTTTTTAGCTATTACGGCAATACTATTTACACTATTTGTAAATGCTAAAGATATAAAAATAGATTTAGTACAAAATACAATAAAGGGTACCGTTACAGATGCTTTAGGGCAACCATTACCTGGAGTTAGTGTTGTAATATTAGGAACTCAAAAGGGTGTTTCTACAGATTTTGATGGGAGGTATTCAATAACAGCAAAAAAGAATGATGTTTTAATGTTTACTTATGTTGGAATGGCTAATAAAACAGCAATTGTTGGCGATTCTAGAACAATTGACATTGTACTTGTTGAAGGAGAAAACCAATTAGATGAGGTTACTGTTATTGGTTATGGTTCTATTAAAAAAGATGACGTTACGGGTGCCGTATCTGCCATTAAACCTAATGAAAATGAGGCTTTAAGAAGTGGGTCAATAAATAATTTATTACAAGGTAAAGTAGCGGGTGTAGACGTAACAAATTCTAGTGCAACTCCAGGTGCAGCTTTAAGCGTAAGAATTCGTGGAACAAACTCATTAAGATCAGATAATGAACCTTTATATGTAGTTGATGGGATTCTTATGAATTCTTCAACAGAAGATGCCTCAAACCCTTTTGGTACCATTAACGATTTTCAATCGCAACAAAGTGGTTTATCTGGCATTAATCCAAGTGATATAGAAAACATTCAGGTTTTAAAAGATGCTTCTGCAACTGCTATATATGGTTCTAGAGGAGCTAACGGTGTTATAATAATTACTACAAAAAAGGGTAAAGAAGGAAAAGCAAGTATTAAAGTTAGTACGTCTACAACGGCTTCAGTAATTGGCCGAAGTATTGATTTGTTAGACGGTCCTGGTTATGCTGAAATGAGAAATGGTGACGCTTTATTAGAAAATGTGGCAGTAAGATATGGTTTTTATCAAGGCGACATTTATAAAATAAGAAACATTCCTACTGGCGATACTTATTTTGCAGATCCTACAAGTGCTAATTTAACACCAGCTATAATAAACCAATATGGTCTTACTGCTACAGAGCAAATAGATTGGTTAGAAGAAATGACAGGAATGACAGTTAGTACTTCAAATAGAATTTCGGTAAGTGGTGGTGCAGGTGGTATCTATTATTATTTAGCTTCAGGGTTTAATAACGAAAAAGGAATTACTCCAAACTCAAGCATTAATACTGGTGATATTAGAAGTAATTTAAGTGCTAAACTAAGCGATAAAGTTAAAATATCATCAACAATTTATGCTAGTTACAGAACCAATGATATGAACCTTTCGACCGATGGTACAGGAAATCGTGGTTTAATGGCTTCAATTCTTAATGCGTCACCTCTAAATGACGATATTTTTGGAGACGATGGGGAACCTTTAGCGAATCCAAATTTATGGGCTTCAGATTATTATGATCATTCTAAAGAGTCTAGAATTGTAGCATCTTTGAGTTTAGATTATAAGTTAACAGATTTCTTAACATATCAGCTTAAATTAAGTGGTAATACTAGAAACAAAGAAAGAGTACGTTTTTATACAGATCAAATAGGTTTAGGTGCTTCATACGGAGGGTATTTAGGAGAGTCTAACTTAGTTTCAAGAAATTATTCAACAGAAAATTTACTACAGGTTAAAAAAGATTTTTCTAGAGCACATTCATTAAATGGTACTTTAGGTTTTACAACAGATCAATACAGAACAACCACAAAATCTATTTATGGAAGTAATTTCTCAGATTTAATTTTAGGAGAAAACGGATTGAATTTTGCGCAAACTATCATTTACAATAACCCTGTGGAAAGACCATCAAATTATGTGTCGGCATTTGCAAGAGCAAACTATGCTTTATATAACAAGTATTTATTAACATATACATTTAGACGAGATGGTGTAAGTGTTTTTAATGGTGATAAAAAATGGGATAATTTTCATTCTTTAGCAGCGGCTTGGAAATTGGAAAAAGAAAAGTTTATTACTAATCTAGGTTTTGTTAGTCAATTTAAATTACGAGCAGGTTGGGGACAAACAGGAAATTCAAGTATAGCTCCTTTTCAAACACTTAACCTTTACAGAATTACCGATGGTTCAGGCTTTGATGCTTCTACGGCAATTGGTCTTGTTTCTACGGGAATACCAAATCCGTCATTAGTTTGGGAAACTACGGTTCAAAGTAATGTTGGTTTAGATTGGGGTATTTTAAAAGGAAGATTTACAGGAACAGTTGATGCGTACGTAAAAAACACAGAGCGTCTTTTATTAAATAAACCAATACCAGCATCTAACGGATTTACATCTACAACAGTAAACGTTGGAGAAATTCAAAACAAAGGATTAGAGATTAGTATTGATGCTAATATTGTAAACAGCAGCAAGTTTAGTTGGGCTCTTGGAGCAAATATTGCTTTCAATCAAAACAAAATATTAGACTTAGGTAGTGAAGATACTTTTGGAGATGGGAGAGCTCACTTTTTTGGAAATGGAATAGGTACTGGTATTTTTACCGACCCTGTAAATATTTTTCTTGAAAACGAAGCTATAGGAATGTTTTACGGTTTAAAAACAGATGGACTATACCGCACATCGGATGATTTAATTGATGCTCCTACTTACAGAAGTGTAGCGCCACAGCTAGGTGATGTGCGTTTTATAGATATGGATGGTAACGGTGAAATTGATGCTGCAGATAGACAAATTATTGGTAATCCAAATCCAGATTATACCTATGGATTTAACACAGAGTTTACATACAAAAATTTATCACTTAGACTTGTATTTGTTGGAAAAGAAGGCAACGATGTGTTCAACGCAAAATTAGGTCAGAATGGTTATAACGATAAGCTTTTAACAAGAAACGTTTACGCAGAATCTTGGACAGATAGATGGACTCCAGATAATGTAGGTGGTAAATACCCTAGACAAGGTTTTGGTTTATTAGACTCGGCAGATTTATTAGTGGAGGATGCAAGTTTTTTAAGACTTTCTACAGCTACACTTAATTATGATCTTCCAAGTAAATTATTAAAAGACATGAATATAAGCAGCGCTAGTGTATATGTAACGGGTAATAACCTTTTATTATTTACAAAATACCAAGGTTTTGACCCAGAGGTAAATTCGTTTTCTTACGATAGTTCAAGAATAGGTATAGACTGGTCTAGTACTCCAAGACCTATTTCTTTTACAGTAGGTGTTAATGTTAATTTTTAATATTTAAAACTTGAAAAAATGAAAAATTTACAAACATATTCGATAATTAAAATGAATAAAATAACATTTCTATTAGCTATTTTAGGTTTAACTAGTTTGCTGTCTTGTGAAAATACACTTATAGAAGAACCAGATTATAGTGTAGATGCCAGTAAAGTGTTTTCTACAGAAGAGAGAGCACAACTTGCACTACAAGGCGCTTTATCGCAATTGGAAGATGGCTTTTGGACGAACCAAGGATATCACCAATTAATATCTTGTGCGGGTGGATTTTTATATCGTCCAGGAAGTGGTCATATAACAGAGTATAACAATTTTATTTTTAAAGATAATCAGGCTTGGCCAGAAAATGTATGGAATAGTAATTATAACGCCATTTATTCTTTAAATGTTATAATTAAATATTTTGAAGACAATAATCCAGATTTTACAACTTTATCACTTGGCTATCAAAAAGTTCTAGGAACTGCTTATTTTTTACGTGGATACGAATATTTTAAATTAGTTAGATTATGGGGAGAAATTCCTATGCCATTAGCCCCAGCGATAGGTATAACACACACGCCATTATCTAGTGAAGCTACTGTATATACGGCAGTAATTAATGATTTTGAACAAGCAAAAATTTTACTTCCATCTGGTTCTGGTATACCAAGTAAATACAGTGGACCACTAAAATCTGCTGCTGATGCTTTTTTAGCTAAAGTTTATGCTACACAAGCGGGTTGGTATAATATGCCTCAGTTATGGGAAAAAGCTAAAATCCATGCAGATTTAGCTATAAACTCTAAAAATTATATGCTTTTACCTAATATAGCTACTTTACACTCTCCAGCAGGTAGAAACTCTGAAGAAGCAATTTTTGAGATGCAAGCAAATTATTCGTCTAATTTAAATAACCTTTCACAGGCTTATAATCCTCAAGGTTTAGAGGTTGATATTTTTGGAGGGTATATAAGAGTTCAACCATGGATGTGGACGCAACAATTAGGTGATAATTTATATAGTGATTTTACAAAGAGTACTTCAACAGGAAAAATTACCTCTGTTAGAGACCATGATCCAAGAGTGGATATAACATATATAGATTCTACACTTACTAAAATAGATGGTAGTTCATCTTCTATTTATCCTAGAGCTAAATGGACTAGTGGATGTTATTTTTATGTAGCAAAATACCTAGATCCAAACAGAACAAGTAGTGCAAGTATTAGAAATTGGAAGGTTTTAAGATATGCAGACATTCTTTTGCTACGTGCTGAAATTGAAAATGAAATTACAGGGCCTGCAAATGCATTTAAATATGTGAATGAAGTTTTAGATAGAGCCAGAAGCAACGGAAAAGGAACATATCCTTTGAGTTGGGACATTACAAAAATTCCAACAAAAGAAGATTTTAGAAAAAAAATAGCATGGGAACGCATGTATGAATTAATAGGAGAAGGGCATGAGTTTTTTGAAGCAAGACGTAGAGGGAAAGATTTTCTTGTAAATGAGTTTATTTCAGTTCATAATAACTTTAATGATCCTGTTTTAGCTCCTGCCTATAGAACAAAAGAAACAGGAGATGAAATTATGCATTTGGTAATTCCTTTATCAGAATCCTCTAACAATAATTCTATTGATTAATAGCTTGTTGTAGGTAAGCATTAATATATAAAAGAAGATAATTCGGTAACTAAGTTTAATAATTGTTTGAGTTTCCTTAGGCTAACTTATTTGAGTTATCTTCTTTATTAATGCTATGAGTTTAACATGCAGACTTTTTAATTAAAATATAAAACATGCGTAAAATATATTCAATTTTTTTGTTTTTGCTTATACCCGTTTTTTTGTTTTCGCAGGAACTAAAATATAAACAAGTAACCTCAATATCTTATTTAAATGAAAATTTAGAACAAGTAAGTGATTATCAAAAAGAAATGTGCAAACTGGATATTTATTATCCCAAAAACAAAAAAAACGCACCAGTAGTTGTTTGGTTTCATGCTGGAGGTTTAACAGCTGGAAAAAAATCAATTCCATGGGCATTAAAAGATAAAGGTTTTGTTGTAGTAGGTGTTGGTTATAGGCTTGCAAAAAAAGTTAAGGCAGAAAACTGTATTATAGATGCAGCTGCTGCAATTTCATGGGTGTTTAAGAATATTGAGAACTATAATGGCGATCCAGATTCAATATTTATATCTGGGCATTCTGCTGGAGGTTACTTGGTTTTAATGGCGGGTCTTCAAGACAGTTTGTTGAAAAAACATAATATAGAAACGAGTAAGCTAGCAGGTATTATATCGTTTAGTGGGCACACAATTACACATTTTCAAATAAGATCAGAAAGAGGTATTTCAGGGAAAATTCCTGTAATTGATGAGTTTGCTCCAATATATTATGTTAAAAAAGAAACGCCTCCAATTTTACTTGTAACTGGCGATAGAGAGCTAGAAATGTTAGGAAGATATGAGGAAAATGCTTTTTTTTTAAGAATGATGAAAGTTTCAGGAAACCAAAATGTAGACCTTTTAGAAATGGATGGGTATGGGCATAACATGGTTTATCCTGCATTTCCACTTTTAGTAAAGTTTGTTGAAAAAACTGTTAAATCTAGAAAAAATACAAATTAATTAAATGTTTAAATCTAAAACTAGGTATAAAAGTATTTTTGGTTTATCGCTATTAACAATGCTAATTTTTTTTTCTAATATTACTAAATCGTATAGTAAGGTTTATATGTTTATTCATGCGCATCCTGATGATGAAATTTATTTTAAATCGGGGTGGATATACGATAGAATTCAATCTACAGATACGTTAATTGTTGTTATAGCAACCGCTGGAGATGCAAACAAATGGAGTTATCCCAGATGGGAAAGTAGCGATGATGCTAAAGATTTTGATAATGATGGTGACATCGATATGATTGACAGAGGTTATGATAGAATGACATATCGTACAACACAAGGGCTAAAATCATTAGGTTTAGATACCGATAAAAATCTTATTTTTTTAGGATATCCAGATGGTGGAATTTATGATATATGGGAAGATAGAAATTTAAAATACCTAAATCCCATTACTGAAAGTGATGAATCTCCTTATGTGGTTGATGCTCCAAAATACTGTTATGGTCTAAGTTACAAAAAAACAGTACCCTATACTTATGCGTCATTATCTCAAGATATAAAACACCTATACACTAAATACAAACCAGATTGTATAATGGTACCAGATTTTTTAGATACACCTTCAGATCATGGAGCTTTAGGTCGAATTGCTACGCAAGCTTTGTACGATTTACGAGAGCAAGGTAATAACGACTGGATAAATACTGTAGAAGTTATATGGTCCTTTCCGTCGCATTTTGTATGGGCAAATAAAGAATCTTGGTTAGGTGGTACAAACTTTTTGCCAGAACAAGATGGTCCATTTTTAGTAGAACCTTTTCCACAAGATATATTTCCTCCTCAAGTAAATTATTATGATAATTTAGGCGGTGAAAATAAATGTAAGTTATGGGATTATCATCCATATGAAATGCCCAATCCTCCTTGTTTTAGAGCAAGAAAAAATGATATAATTCGTGGTCCATTTGTTATGTATGATAATGAGTCTCCATCAGAATGGAATCAATTTTCTATTAAAAAAGAAAGTACACTAAGTTGTAGTATTAATGTTCGAGACAAAACACCTGGCATTAATACAACTATAAAGCCTCAGTATATTTTTTCAAAGGATAAAGGAAAAACATGGCATGGAACTCATGGTCTTAAAGGATATTATAGAAATAAAAATAATAAAACTATATACGACGGGAAACAATATAAAAACAGACCAGAAACAGAAAACTATTCGTATTGGCAGGGAAATGTTACTATGGAAAGAGTAGATGCTACAATTAATTTTGAAAGTGGTTTTAATCCAGGCGACAAAATTAACGAAGATTATTGGTCTGCCGAATGGATTGGTTGGGTTAAAACAGCTGAAGAAAGTGGTATTTATTATTTTTATTTGGATGCTGAAGACTCTGGTTTTTTGATGGTAAATAACGAGTTAATTGTTTGGGATCATGCAGATTTTTCAATGGGTAAGCCCAGAGGTAAAGCTATTTATTTAGAAAAAAATAAAGTTTATCCAATTCACTTAGGATTTTGGGATTATAGTGGTGATGCAGGATGTAAACTTTTGTGGAAATTGCCTAATCAAAAAGAAGAAAATATTATACCAACAAAAAATTTATTATGTGGGGATGCAGTAATGGATGGTCTAGAAGGCTCTGCAAATTATCAAACAATTACTGTTGAAAATCTTCCATTTAAAAAAACTTCAAAAAAAAACAAAATTAAGTTTTTAGCTATTGATATGGCTGGAAATATTGGAGTCAGTCCAGAAATATACTTTAAAAACAATGGTATTGACTAAAGTATTTAATCAAAAATATAGAATATTATAAATAATATAAGTTCATGCTAGAATTAATAGAAAGAGCATATAATTTTAAAGATAGAATCGCTGTAAAGAGTGACGGGTTTAATTTTACCTACCAAACACTGTTAAATAAATCAGAATCGATTGCTGTTGAATTATTAGCTGGCAAAAGAGATTTAGAAGAACAGAGAGTAACTTTTTTAATAGATCCAAGTTTTGAATACGTTTGTGTTCAATGGGGTATTTGGAGAGCAGGAGGCATTGCAGTTCCTCTATGTGTTAAACATCCTTTAGAATCAATTAAATATGTTATAGAAGACACAGAAACATCAATCTTAATTTATAGCAAAAAATATAAAAATTTAATAGAACCATTATTTGTAAATACAAATATTAGGTTTATAAAAGCAGAAGCGTTAAGTAATATTTTTGGGGCATTACCAGAAGTTAATATTAACCGTAGAGCCATGATAATTTATACAAGTGGAACTACTGGTTTACCCAAAGGAGTTGTTTCTACACATAAAAATATAGAAGCACAAATAACAGGACTAATACATCTATGGAAATGGGATAAGGATGATCACATATTAAATGTTTTACCAATGCATCATGTACATGGTATTATAAATGTACTTAGTTGTGCTTTGTGGAGTGGTGCTTGTTGCAAGTTTTTACCCAAATTTAATCCAGAAGAAATATTTAGACTATTTAAAAAGCAGGAAATAAATGTTTTCATGGCAGTCCCTACTATATACTTCAAGTTAATAGCATATTGGAATGATTTACAGGAACAAGAAAAGCAAGCGATTTCGTTAGTTTTAAAACAATTCAGGCTAATGGTTTCAGGTTCTGCAGCATTACCTGTAAGTGTTCATGAAAAATGGGAGCATATTAGTCAACACGTACTATTAGAAAGATATGGAATGACAGAGATTGGAATGGCTATTAGTAATCCTTATAATGGAGTAAGACGGCCAGGTTTTATAGGGCAACCATTACCAGGAGTTACTGTGAGATTAACAAATGAAAAAGGAGAAACAGTAAATCTAGGAGAACCTGGGGAAATACAGGTTAAAGGAGATAATGTTTTTAAAGAATATTGGAATAAGCCAGAAGCTACACATGATGCTTTTACAGACGATGGTTGGTTTAAAACAGGGGATATAGCAATATTAAATAACGGGAGTTATAAAATTTTAGGAAGAAACTCTATAGATATTATTAAATCTGGTGGTTATAAAATTTCAGCATTAGAAATAGAAGAAGTTTTGAGGCAACATTCAAGTATAAAAGATTGTGCTGTAATAGGCCTTCCTGATGAAGAATGGGGTGAAATTATTGGTGTTAGTTTGGTTTTGAAAGTAGAAAATTTAAATATAGGTAACCTTAAAAGTTGGCTGAAAGAAAAACTACCAGGATACAAAATTCCAAAAAAATATATTATTCAAAATGATTTACCTCGAAATGCTATGGGTAAAGTAACTAAAAATGAGGTAAAAAAATTATTTAATGTCAATATTTTATAAATATGAAAATATATGGAGTTGCATTATTGGCGGGTTGTTTTCTTTTAGGGAAGTTTACTGGTTATGCACTAGGAATGCTTATAAATATTGATGGAGATATGGGAGGTGTTGGATTTGCAATGATATATCTTATTCTAACAAATGCTTTCATGGAAAAAAAAGGATTGCATAAAAAAAAGACAAAAAATGGTGTGCTTTTTTGGGGTTCCATGTATATACCAATTGTAATCGCAATGGCAGCAACCCAAAATGTAAAAGTGGCATGGGATGGTGGGTGGATAGCTATTGTAGTGAGCGTAGCTGTCGTTTTTTTAGGTTATTTGCTGGTTCCATTAATATCAAAAATTGGTAAAAAAACAAATAAAGTAGAGTTATAAAGCATGTTAGAAATAATACAAAATATTATAGCAAAAAACGGATTAATATTTGCTTTTTTCTGTGTTGGTCTTTTAATGCTGTTATCTTTTTGGATTTCTAAATATATTTTAAAAAGCTACATACCAGGTGTTGCAATAGCTATTATTATAGCGTTAAGTTTAGCCTTTTTTGGTGATAAAAAAGGAATAGGAGATATTACTGTATTTGCCGGTTTTAGTTTATTAGGCGGCTCCATGCTTAGAGATTTTGCAGTGGTTGCTACAGCAATGAACGCTGATTTTATTAAAATTAAAGCTGCTGGTTTTGCAGGAATTATTTCGTTAATTGTTGGTGTGTCTTTTTCTTTTTTTGTAGGTGCTTTAATGGCCTTCTTTTTTGGGTATACCGATATTGTTAGTTTAACCACTATTGGAGCAGGAGCGTGCACGTACATCGTTGGGCCTATAACCGGTTATGCCTTAGGAGCCAGTTCAGAAATTATAGCTATTAGTATTGCTACAGGTGTCATAAAAACATTATGTGTAACGATATTTACACCAATATTTGCAAAAAAAATTGGTTTAAATAATCCAAATAGCGCTATGGTATTTGGTGGGTTAATGGGGACAACAAGCGGAGTTGCTGCTGGTTTAGCGGCAACAGATGTTAAGTTAGTGCCTTATGGGGCAATGGCTGCCACATTTTATACAGGTTTAGGATGTTTATTATGTCCTTCTATTTTTTATCTAATATTAAGTTGTTTTTTAAAATGATTAAAAATTAATGCAAAATTCAAATTCAATTATAAGTAAAAAGAGCATAAAAAAGGATAGTAAAGGAAAGTATAAAATTGATTATGTTCTAAACCTTTGTGAAGAATTAGTTTCGTTTAAAGGTAGAACTTCTGGTATATCTTTAGCTACAAAAGTTTTAAATGAATATCAGAATTTTAATGAGGTTGAAAAGTTGTCTTTCTTTTTAGAAATCAATAAAAAGTTTACACCGAATATATCAAATATAAGCGACGATGCTAAGCTTTTTCTTGAAAATTGTAATATAAAAAATCTAAATAAGCTATCAATTAGCATTGAAGGAAAACGCCAAGAGTTATTTAGAAGAATGAATATGGCAATAGGTGGAAGTGAAAAATTAGTTTTCATGAGGGGAGACTTACTGCCTTTAATAAGCAGATATCCAAATCTTAAAGAATTAGATGATGATTTAATTCATTTGTTTAGATCTTGGTTTAACCCTGGATTTTTAAAGCTAAAAAGAATAAATTGGAGTACAAAAGCTAGTATTCTTGAAAAATTTATAGCTAATGAAAAAGTTCATAAAATGGACAATTTGGCTGATATAAAAAAAAGACTACAGTGTCATAAAGAATTTTACGCTTATTTTCACCCAGCAATAAAAATAGAACCCATAATTTTTGTAGAAGTTGCTTATACAAAAGGAATTGGTAAATCTGTTCAAGAAATAATAAATAGAAATAATAAAACTAGTTTATTAGAATTTGATTCTTGTATGTTTTACTCTATTAATAATTGTTTAGTTGGATTGTCTAGAATCTCATTAGGTAACTTTTTGATCAAGCGAGTTGTACAAAAAATCATTGACGATAAACCAAACATTAAAACATTTTATACATTATCTCCAGTACCAGGTTTTGCTAATTGGGTGTTAGAAAAACAAGGAGCAAATACAGAAGGTCATATTTCTAAAAAAGAAAAAAAAGAGATTTCCGACATGTATGAAGAAAGCTACGATTTAGATAAATTAAGTATTGATGCTAAAAATGTTATTTTAAAATTATGCGGTATTTATTTAATTAAAATTAAGATAAAGAATAAACCAATTAATAAGGTGGCAAGTTTTCATTTAGGCAATGGTGCTTTTATTAAAGATATTTTTTGGAATGGTGATTTATCTTTAAATGGTTTAAAATCATCTTTCGGAATTATGGTTAATTATGAATACGATTTAAAAAAAATGGACGAATTTCATGAAGCATTTTTCTCAGTTGGAAAAATAACTGTTTCAAAAGGGGTAGAAAAAATATTGAGTCAATAAAAAGTTAAGTTTTTTGATTTGAGTATAATAAATACTTAATTTTCTTTTAGATAATAAACTTGCGCTAAATAAATATAACATCAAATTTATATATATATACCCGTTGTGCATTATGAATTAAAATAAAAAAGTTGTTCATCTTA